>Ga0247734_1000755_pt1 | contig 26831 bp, 25 predicted proteins | sample UWRJL103311B2_FD_180933 | JGI IMG/M metagenome (GOLD analysis project Ga0247734, IMG submission 180933) | Plant litter microbial communities from Arlington Agricultural Research Station in Wisconsin, United States - UWRJ-L103-311B-2 | ecosystem: Environmental > Terrestrial > Plant litter >...
AAAAGCTCTCCAGTGCTCAACCTCGAATTGTCGCATACCACTTGTTGAACAGCTTGATGCTGCCAATTTCGGCTGTGACCTCCTTTGGTAGTACTTCGTAGCCTGAGACGGCCTCGACTTCGATTTCTCCAGATGCGTCAGACATATTGGCGGCGTGGTGTTATATTATTCGAAGTGGTCGAGTCGTCGTTCTGGCGTTCTGATTTCAAAAATTGTCGTGGTGCTCTTCCCGCAGAGTCAGGTGCCACGCTAGCCGTATCGCGTTAGGTTGCCCTAACTTTAGGCGAAGGCACTTTTACACTCCGAAGACGAAAAATACGTGGACTTCAAGCAAGACAAGAAACTACTTCAACCATCAACCGCAATCATGGCACCAGCAAATACCGGTGCGAAGAAGCAAAAGAAGAAGTGGTATGTAAATGTCGATTTCCGTCGGGGCCTGGACGCCTGCATCTCCGCATTCTCGAGGAGAGAGGATATCCTACCCCTCACGAACCAAAATTCAAATATCTAATGCGCTTTTGTCTGCAGGTCAAAGGGAAAGGTCAAGGACAAGGCCCAACACGCCGTCATTCTCGATAAAGCCACCTCCGACAAGCTCCAGAAGGATGTTCAATCATACCGCCTCATCACAGTCGCCGTTCTCGTTGATAGACTAAAGATCAACGGATCATTGGCCCGGAGATGCTTGGATGATTTGGAGGAGAAGGGTGTTATAAAGAAGGTTGTTGCACACAGCGCATTGAACGTATACAGTATGTTAAGAAGGATTTCGCAAGTTTTGGATTAGACTAACACAACCACAGCTCGGGCGATTACTGCTGCGGAATAAGTTACTCGATGGTTTACGATATCATGGCGGCTCTTCCTTCGATCGGATGTCAGTTCGGGCTGATTGGCGTGGATTGGGCATTTGCGCTGGGTTTGGGATTTTCGCTTTCGGTGTAGCATATCAATCAAGCTACTTCAACTGCACCTAGTGTACCCAAATGGAGTCATGTGAACGTGAGACTTCTATCTCTATATTGAATTTCGAATGCTTGGTATTACGCAGGGAACGTTGGATGTACCGTCTTATTTCTGCATGGAAGAATTGTGAACAATATCTACCTATACGCCCAGCAGATGTTTTAAAAGGTATATGGCACTCATACTACTAGATCGGAAAATCTACTTATTTTATTTTAAAAAAAAAAACCCCTACTTTCTAAGTTTATTGAACTTCTTCCCTTGAGGAATGCTACAGTTTCAATTATCAACTATCAGATCTTATTGATTTGTCTCCTACTGTTTGGAATATGGGTGGAGCCCAGAAGTTGAAATATATGCGTATACCGCATCACCAGAATGGAATAACGCTGTCCTTGGAGTACTATCAGGCAGACATACAAAAATCGCCTATCTACTAACAAAATATAATGCAAGTATGCATCGAACATATGAACAGTTTGCAGCTTGATATGGTAAAAGTAAAATTTGGAAATCTGCCCGCTGTAGCTGGAAACAACCCAGCTCTATGCCTAGCAAACATTGCGTCCATTTCCTTATATTATTATCTTTTCTTTATGAGCAAATTGTATATTTAATAAATTCGAAATTTATTTTTGATCTGTACCCAATTGTATGGCTCCAATTCAAAATCCAATCATCGAGGCTACTACGGCAAGGCTCCCGCAACGAGGCTAAACCAGCGTCATAGAAAGTGAACACATATCCGACTCGTCCCCTCCACGGTAAGCAGAACATCAATTCAAAATGGACTTCTTTCTGGACACTCTCCGTGGGATTGATGGCTCCACTACCGCTGCTAATGCCAATGCTACTGGTGATTCAACACTCCGTCAGAGAAGTGTCAATGAACCGAAGCCAGAGAAAGCGGCTGCTGGCCTGACACATGTCCCAGCAACCAAGGCTCTTACTCCCTCACAGCTAGCGAAACAAGAAGACAACGCTTTCTCTTGGGTTGATGTTTTACGCGGCATTACCTTCTTGGTTCTCTTCTCTTCACTTGTTAGCTATTTTGTTACCAAAGAAAGCTTTACCTGGAATCTTGAACGACCAAATTTTACCAGAGTCGATGTGATCAAGTCTTGGATTGTACAAGCCCTCCTTCTATTTTATACCATATAATCAAACTAATTATACACCAGGCTGGCCCGCAGCATTTCACAGACGAAGACTTAAAGCAATTTGATGGCAGCGATCCCACCAAGCCCATCTACCTTGCAATCAACGGCACAATCTACGATGTCTCCGCTGGCCGCCGACACTACGGTCCAGGGGGCTCCTACCATTTCTTCGCCGGCGCTGATGCTTCACGCGGTTTCGTAACCAGTTGTTTCAAAGAAGACCGCAACCCTGACATGCGTGGCGTGGAGCAAATGTATATCCCAAAGGATGACCCTGAAGTGGATAACTTGTATACAAAGGGACAGTTGAAGGCATTGAGGGAACAGGAACTTAGGAAGGCAAAGGAGGAGGTGTATAAAGCGTTGAAGCATTGGGTGGATTTCTTTGAGAAGTCTGGGAAGTATGCGAAGATTGGCAAGGTGAAGAGGGAGAAGGGGTGGGAGACTATGGGACCGGCCCCTACATTGTGTGCGAGGGCTGAGGAAGGGAGACCAAAGAGTAGACAGCCGCCTCCAGCGGAACCATAGGTGTGCTTTTCTGGAACCAAGGCTTGACCAGTTGTTTAACTGGGTAATAGGTACTAGTGCTTGGTTACTTACGTTCGTAGCTTTTACTATCTTAAGAATTTATTCCTATTCACCTGTATGCCATCCTAATACCAGAATTCCGAGAAAACTAAATTGTCTTCCTGACAAAGAGTATTAATTCACTCCAGGATATTGTGCATTCAAACTAAGGACTAGAGATATTTATAAATGTTGCTTAATCCCAAGTAAGCAAACTTCTCTAATTTGTTGTCCCTGTAGTAAAAAAAACAAGAGAAAAAATAAACGTAATTACAGGTACGAGACCCAGAACTTGGAAAACTTTAGCAGTCCTTGTCAAATCAATTCCCAAAGCATTGGAGCCTTTTACGTGGTGCATGGTGGTCCGTAGCTTCCGTTTCACTATTAGTCTGGATTTTATAGACAACCTGCACGCATCCAGTCACTTCCTACTGACCCAATTATCTCACTCCCTTCTTCTCTCTCTTCTCAACTACATGATGTGAGCGTTTTAAATGTTAAGAAGTAAACTACTAATATCAACATCCCAAGACGTACTAAGAACATTTACCAATCAGATCTGGTTCTGGTCAGTTATGTTTTTGAATCAGCTCTATCATAGGTGTGCATATGAAATTATAAAATGTGTCAAATAGCTTGTTCTTCCATAGTAGCTATATCAAATATGAAAATATGCAAAATGTACAAATATGCTCTGTGTATTGTTCTTTCCTCTCATATTTCCCAGTAACAGTGTCTCTGTACACATTCTAAACCTGCAAAGTATTTGGATAACCATGCAAAATCAATTCTTGTAGTTTCAAAACGTGAATCATTGCTATGTTTTAATAATGCAAGTATGCTCAAGGAATGGCATAAACCGTGCTGTATTTTATCGTCAAAAATCCCGATAAGTACCAAGGTCCACATAGCTACCAGCTATTCAAGGGACTGCCTTTACATTCCATGTTCCCCAGAACTATCTCTAGCTATTATATCTTAGTGGCAGTTGTTATGTATATACAGAAACCAAAAAAAAAGGGTTTCAGGATTTGGAGATATTTTATAAAGTAGTGCATTGGAAAGGTTTGTGATTTTGCTAAACCTCATTCTCTCTCTGGCTTTCACATGTTTGTCTTGCCAAAAGAAGTTGATATTCAGAACAGTATTTGCAATCAGTTTAATGTTGTGCATTATCAGTGAAATTTATCGATGTGTTAATCAAACTAGGGAATTGTGACAAGCAGTCTTTTGAATATTGATGTATTTTAGCTAGCTGAAGAGGGCTATTGAGCTTGACTAAAGCTTTATGTTTGTAAGCTATTGAGCTTTTCGCAGAACATAGACTAATATAACAGGAAGAATATAAAGAATAGAGCACTTCCTTTCACACGGTAGAGTTAAGTGTCAATAATATCATTATGCAAGCTTTACGTTGGTCACATGAGAGGCACTTGGTTTAAATTGAACGTCTCCATTCCATTTTTACTACCCACCCGTCTTCAGTCTATCTGAATATGCATAAAACAAAAGACCGAAGAGAGAAGGACCCGGAGAAAGCAGCATGCAAAGGAAACACATCAGGAAAAATTGCCTAGGTATAAAGTACAGCAGCGATCCCTATATTTCCAGAATCACCGCAAGCCGCTCCAACACCATGGCAATGGATGTATGTAGCAACTTCCACACGTTCCACCACATTACACACCCCCGCCCCAACTCCAACCGTCTATTTAGTAACCTCTCACTTGAATGCCTTTCCGAACATCAAGACCTGCATTTGATCGTAGATGGACAGGACACCGGCACCGGCAACACCACGGAGAATGTTGGCTCCAGCACCCTTGAAGAGAGACTTAACACCCTCCTTGGCGATGATCTGTCTACCAGCATCGAGTGAAGACTTGTACTTGACGGCCTCACCGGAAGTCATCATCATACGACGACGGATGGTGTCCAATGGGTAAGAAGCGATACCGGCACCAGTGGTGACGGACCAACCGAGAGCGAAAGAGGCAAGGAAGTTACCCTCGAGAGGGCCGACGAGAAGGACAGGCTTGATGGAATCGTACATTCCGAAGTAGAGACCACGGTAAACAACGATACCAGCGACGGAAGGACCGAAACCACGGTAGAGACCAGCGATACCATCAGAAGCGAGGGTCTTCTTGTAAACATCGATTAAACCGTTGAATTGACGCTCACCACCAGTCTTGGAGTTCTTGTTGTCATTGGCGAGACGGGTACGGGCGTAATCGAGGGAGTAGACGAAAAGGAGGGAAGTGGCACCAGCAGCCTAGATATCATTAGCTATATTTTCGTGGCTTATAAGGACTATTAACTTACACCACCGGATGCCAAGTTACCGGCCATCCACTTTGCGTATCCATCACGCTCCTTCTTGAAAGCGAACATGGACTTGTAGGTATCACGGAAAGCGAAGTTCAACGCCTGGGTAGGGAAGTACCGAATGACGTTGGCGGTGTTACCACGCCATAGCGAGGCGACACCCTCATCAGCGATTGTGCGCTTGAAGCACTCTCCGATACCGTCGTATTTCCTTGAAAGACGACCGGTCTTCAACATCTCATCCTGCAAAGGGGGTTAGCAAGGTTCAGCAAGTACCTGGAGTATTTGACGTGTATTGCGATCACTCTGACAGATGATGCACCTGCAATAGATACGCATATCCGACAGGGATGCGTAATGAGCTGGACCAATACCCCTGAAGAAGAAAATTTACATACCTGGTTCTGGATCAAAAGCTTGACACGCTCGATAGGAGCAGCTGCGGTCTTAGAGACAGCGGCAGAAACACCTCCCACTGTTATCGTAGGTCAGCAACAGTACTATATGTAGATTGTGCCGGAATCCTTCAATCAATCGAAATCGATGGTTGTTGGATCCCGAGGGTATTGCCATATGGCTTCGGAAATGATGAACCTACTCAAGAAATCGATAACGAAAGGGGGACTGTAGGCAAAAGGTCAGCACGTAGTCCACGAACGCAAATATCGATGATGCCCGAAAAGATAGCAGCCACATCACCATTCAAACCCAATCTTGCTCTTTGCGCTGCCGGCAGCAGCAACAGACATACTGGTGCCACTGACTGACGCCAATTGAGATTGATTGAGGCTCGTTGATGATGTTGCTTGATATCGGCCATTCCGTGTTGACAATCACAAGCTGGAGAGAATGAGAATTGCACTTACACGCCCATAACGGACTGCTTAACTGGGGCGACGTCGGTCATGATTGCGACTGGCGATCAATGATCAAAAGGACTGAGGGGAGATGGGTATAAAGAGGATGGTGGATGAATTGGATGTGGATGTGATGGAGTAGTTGAGAGTTCTGAAAAAGTTTTTGTAGTCGAAGGTCGGGAGAGAAGGACACAGCTTTGACTAAAACCTTGGCGGCTGGGCCTAGCGCCGAAATCTGTGGAAAAGCTCCTGCCGGTTTAATCCGAGGCTTGCCAACCAGGAAATGAGTGGTAGACCGGCCTGAGGCGTTAATGTACCATACACACAAGTACTATTACTGTATTGTACTCCACTCCCGTATATACGAGAGAGCCAGATCCAGTAGTCGGGGGCCGGGGGGGAAGGAAAATGGTGAAAACCTCCTCTCATTTTCGCTCTGTTTCTTCTCGTCCTTTCGTCACCAGAACATTGTTATTTTTTTGTTTTTATTTTTATTGTTATTGTTATTATCATTATCATTATTCAAAACACTTTAGCTTTACATCTTCTTCGCCCTGTTTTCATCCTGTTATGATTTTGTATTTACCGCTGTCCGTCTTGGTCTTACTTTGCCTCTAGACCCCCTAGTAAAACTCTCATATGATGGCGAGAATATATACGCACCGTACAGTACCTACCATTAGGGGGGGAAATAGGAAAAGAGTTAAAAGGAAAGCTGCTTCTATCCTCTTTGTAAGAGATGATATTTACCTTCGAATTCTTGTTCTGATTGTTATTTGCATTTGTTAAATAGACCTAGTGTTCCCTCTCCCGTTTCGTACCATTAATGCTATATCTATTATCCATTAGTTTGATATGATTATATTCTGAGCAACATCAATGTTTTAATTCACGTATCAACACGATATGGAAGCATCCTTATGACTATCTATTTGGAGGAGCTTTACTATGTAAAGTTAGTTTATTGATTCTGTGGTACTTAGGATAATCAATAGTGTTTCTATGGTAAGAACACGATGTTCAGTATTACAACGAAAAGGATCCAAGCTACCGTATATCATAATAATTAGCACTATGGGAGAGCTGGATTATCATCGGTACCTTGGGTCTTTCCATAAAATTCAGCATTTACACACTGAATCTTCAATAGAGAGAGAGATTCGAAAATTATCCGGAGCAGCCCCGAAAGTCTTACTCTCACAGTAATCCTATAGGAGAAGTGTGCGTTAAATCTCTCATACAATAATAGAAGAGTGCAATGCCCTGAGACGACCAAAGTCAAATGATCAAGTCACAGGATCCAGCGGAATAGAGGAGACAATATGTCGGAACCTGCTCTGCGACTCTTCGAGTATTTGGAGAGAGAAGGTCACTGTACTCGATCTTGAGCTTACGTCGTATGAAAAGTTCTGTAGAAATAGCACCACTCTCAGCTCTTCCTACAGAAATCGTTAAAAGAGAAATAGATCAATAGATTCAAACAATTATACGGGGGTCCGGGCTGGACTCGGAACGAGGTTTTCCAACCATGGGGGTTAGTTGGTTCTGGGTGGCAATAACCTCCTCCTAGTAGGTGAGCTCTTCTCCGCCTGTCCAGCCAGTGCTCTCTTCTATGATACCTTACAAGAATGCGAAAAGTGCGCATTACTAAAGACACTTAAAATACCAATCTCGGCACTATATGATCATTCGAATTTCCCAGAAAATAATTAGATTAGCCAGTATATTGTAAAGGATCAAACTCTGCAACTTAATAAGTAACTAAAAGTGAATTTAATTTTCTCCAAAGCGCTCCACTCTTCTCCGGACTGTGTCGTGTGCCTAGGATTTGATTTCAGCGGCCGAGCGGGTATCCTCCGTGCTGCTTTCTCTTCCTCCTCTCCATAGCAACCACAACCCGCTAAACCCGATCCGTGACCCCAACCATGTAAACATTGATTACCGATTACCTCCCAAGGCAGCTCACGCAAAAGGTTAACAAAAAGACACACACCTTCACACACCATTTCTCAAGTCCTCGAGGATATTATTCCACAGATGGATTCCGCTTTCAAATTCCCTCCGTCCCCAGGGACACCACTCTACCAAGTCTCACCCGAACGCGTAAATCAACAACGACCACAATCCGTCTACGACGAGTCGCCGAGTGGATTAAATAACAGACACTCGCGCGAAAGCTCTGTGCATGACAAAGTCGCGGTCTTCAACTCGCTGGCATATCAAGGGAAGCAACTGGAGAGGAAAACGAACGATGCGGCGCTGAAGCGCGCGATGTTGGGAAGAGAAGAAGCAGAGAGTGAGATGCGGCGGTATAGAGAGGATGTGAGAGCATTGAAGAGACAGCTTGAGGAGGGCCAGGGCAGAGAGAGGAAGGTCATGGAGAGGCTGGAGAATGTGATGGTGAGTTGGTGTGAGGTATATACGGTTGTGTAATGGCTACTAACAAGCCTGAAGGAGAACTATGGCAGGGCTAAGGAAACTCATGCGCACACCCAAACATTGTGGGAGAAGGAAATTCGTAGAGCGCGTAAGGATAACTTCAAGTCTCAGTCAGCAATTGTTAAGCTCCAGGAGGAGCTGAAGTCATCGCGTCAATCGGCGAAAGCTGCACTAGCGGACTACGAGAAGGAGAAGGAGCGAAGTGTAAATCGGGAGCAGGAGGCTTTTTCGGCGAGATACCAACTGGTGACAGTTCAAGAGGAGCTTGCGCAGCTACAAGATAAGATCAAGTTGGTTGAGCAGGAACGGGATGCGCTGCGCACGATTGCAAAAAATGAAGAGATTGCGAGGATAGCAGCAGAGGGTCAATTACCTCTACCAGCTTCCACAGATGATGATGAGTTCGCGTCGCCAAAGAAAGCTCGAAGATCTTTAAATCCTGTAACTATTCTTTCCTCAGCTGCTAGCGAAGAAGAGTTGGATGATATTCGCCTCTTGCTTCAATGGGAGCAGCAACGTGCAGACCGAGCACATGACCGGGTCGAATTCCTGGAAGCAGAATGCCGGCTCAATTGCTGTACATCAAGAGCTGCCCTCCAAGCCAGCTCTCAATCTTCTGTTCCAGTTGTAACCGCTGCTACTCTGGAAGCTAGAAGGACAAACACTATCTTCATCCCGGCGGAAGGCATCTTCCGAACGGTTTCTCCAGCACCAGAAGAATCTCCCTGGATATCACCAGCCAAGAAGAACCTTTCTCCTATTTTCCCGCCAGAGGTGTCCCAGGCCACCCCAAGTCACAGTCAGCATGAAGATTCTCACGCTCATGACACACGCGTCTTCGCTAGAACACCATCATGCGAACCTCCTGCGCCAGCTGTAGTCCATGATACACGAACATCCCTTCTCTCCCTCCTGAATGCTCCGCACAGTCCCTCCTTCCCAGACAATGAGGATCTCTCAGAAGGACCAGAGGACGAACAAGAGGAGGAAGAAGGAGAGGGAGAAGAGGCTGTTATTGCCTCTGACCCCTCCCCATCTCCGGCTCACAAAATCTTCCCGGATGATTCCTGTCGCCCCATACCAATTTTCACCACCATTTGTACTACCACGCAAATCCCACTCGCAAACCCTCCTGATCTAACTCCTCAGCCTGCAACAGTTGTGCCTAATGCACTCGGTCCTACAATGTCGCGCGAGGAAGCCTTGGCACAGATCCGTGAGAGGAGAGGAAGAGCGCGAAGTTTGGCTCAAGGGACGATGACGCCGCGAAAACAAATGGTAGAAGGGACGGAACGTAGAGATATTAGCGCCCCAGCTATTCGAAGTGGCACTGTACGAGGAAGACTGGCTAGCCGTACGAAATAATCCTTTCCCTAATTCTCCAACAGGATTGATTTGCTACAAGGGGAAGAAGCAAGATTGTAGAAAAGCCTCTCAATTGAGTATAGCGGTATAATTGTTTCTGCACGATGGTTTTGGAAGGGAAGGGAATAGAAAAGGCGTCTTGCTCCTTGGATTCTTGGTCGTCATTTTTTAGAAGCGGCATTCGCACAGCCTTGGCGTTTATTGGGCGTGAGGTTGGTTAGATGCGTGGCTTTCTCTTGGAGTAGGATATGTAATTATTGATTCTTGAAGATAATCAGACAGAAAGAATGAGAGATAATACACGATATCTGGTGAGTAGTTCATGTATGCGGTGGAAGTGAAGTCATAACAGAAACTCCGGGATGCGCGAGAAACTTATTAGTGTAATATCGACAAGGAGGAGTTATATAAGTTCGTTGTGGTTCTTTTTTTAAAACGGGATTCGCCGCATTAAGGTTTTGTTTGGTTCTTCCGATTGAACACGGTATCAATATACGGTATCAATATACAACATGTCAGAGCACCTAGGGTCTCATACACATACATGTTCCACATTCCCAACCCGTCTCAGTTCCACTACGGGTTTAAATGCAAATCACAGCGTTATATCTTTGGAGGTCAGGATGTAATTATTAACGAACTATATTTTTGTTGATTCCACAATATGCTTCTTCTATAGCCCACCAGATAATGGTATAATGTTCCTCGCGTCATCAAGCGCGGTGGTATATATGAATGAAAAGAAAAGAGAAAGAAACTACCCAAACCATCCTCTTTCGGAGAAAAAATCAACCACGCCCCCTCAAAATCATTAAACCGTCTTTAATTGTGACACAAAAAAACATATACAAGTCTTCTTGCCTCCTATTTTATCCCTTTCCATCCCAGCTCCCCTTTATCGCAAAGATCATACAACCCAGGCAAAGGTAGAGGTATCTAGATGAACAAGGCCATGGCCATACCGACCAATCCAGCGAGAGCAGGTACAGCAATTGCGGTCGCCGAGTTACCGGTCTGTTGTGCTTGGCCTCCTGAACCAGTTGAGCTGGATCCACCTGAGCCGGATCCACTGGCGGAAGAATCGCTGGGGGTGGTAGGTGTTCCATCAGTGGATGGGGTGGTGGTTGAGCCTGCAGTGCCGTTGCTAACTGCTGCTCCTCCAGATGGTGCAGTGGATTTCTCGACGGACTTTGCGCCAGCTTGGTAGGCGGCCAAAGAACGGGATGCATTTGCCTTGGTGCTGTTTCTAATGTCAGTTGCTTGCTCTGAATGGTATATATGGAAAGCCCGGGGTGGTTTCCGGAACGTACTTCTCATTGATAACCATGGTCATTCCATTCTGGCAATGCTTTCCCTGTGCACAGTATAGCCACATTGGCTTCGTGTCGTTAATCATAATGGTGTAGATAGGTGTCATCATAGCGCTAGCGGACACAGGCATATATCCAGAGCTGACACCAGTGATGTTGCTATGCTGTGCGATGGGTGCACATGGGTTATCGAAAGTCGACTGTGTGACGGTGTGGTTTGCTGGTGCGAATTGGAATTGCACCATGTCTCCCTTTGCGGCAACGAGGTTGTCGGGATAGTAAGCTATGGAGCCATTCATGCTTCCTACTCGCACTACATGGACTTTGATATCTTGTGCTGCGATTTGTTAGGCCTGGCTCTTATTCCTCGGGATATCTGGAGTTGAACATACCCAGAACTGTGGCCACGCTCAGGGCGGATAGGGCTACGGTTGTGAATTGCATATTGACGGTTTAAAAATGGGAATTTCTCAAAAAAGAATGTGAGGGTGAGTAACTAGAAGTAAAGGGCGACTAGCGCTTGTGTCGTACTGGCCGACAATTAAGGTATAAGTTGAGGTAGAAAGAGAGTGGACGTGGAAACGGAAAAATAATAGAGAAGGAATAGATGGCAAGGTGAGAAGAAGTGAGGTAGAAGAAGGTTCACTTTTGTGGGATAGTCAACGCATAAATATGAGAGTGCCATGGCTAGAGTGATCTCCAGTTCTGCACATGTCCCCTGTTTGTTCCACCTGTTTACCAGGGGGTTGGGACGACGCTGACGGGTTGGTTCTTAAGGTTTTGGTCCGTGAACTGGCCCACGAAACACGGTTTGGCCAGACACAAGCATTGGCTAGCTTGGGGCTCAAACAGGAGATAACTGGGGGCGCTGCTGACATAGGATGGAAAAGATATACTTCTTGCTCAATTGCTTTGGCGACAACGAGGTTGGAGGTTAAGCACATGTGGTACTTTGCCAGTCCCTTTTCTTCTCTAGAACTTCTCACCAGAACTTCATCCATCTTCAGTTCATTCCTATCGAAATTCTGGGCTCATTTAATTCCCGGCCGTGCGTCGGATATGATTTGGCCGCAAGCAGAAGATTCCGGTTAGGCGAGATCGCGTCCGTGTCGATGAAGCACCTCCGTGACATCGTGAGTTTCGGTGTTGGTTTCAGAGACAGGGGCAGCATAAGTCCCGTGACCTGGAAGCTGCCACTCCCGCAAGCCGTGCCATCAATATCTCATCTCCTCTGGTTCCAATGCTTGGAACGAACAGGGCCAAAGTTTCATGAACTCGCAATTTTCATTCATCGAAACAAGTTCGCCTCAGGCAAGCGCGACGTGATTGTGATTGTAATTGTAATTGAGAACGAGGTTACCTGCGTAGGGGCGAAAAGCTGTGGTGGAAAAGTCCAGGCTAGCTCCTCGGCCAGCTCCGACTCGACTCAACGCCTCTGTATTCATGGAATTAATCTATTGATATTAGTTGTCACCTAGCTGGTGTAGCATGACTTCATACGGCTGATCAGTCGACGAGATCATCTTTCTTGCAGAGCAGCAGATCCGGATCTTGCTCTCCCAGTGTGCAGTAGAATGGGATGATCGATCTTCAAAATTGATGAAGCTATTCGGATATTGCATGCCAGCCAGAAGCATTTCGACGTAATGTCGCTTTCAAATATATTGCACACGTGCTCGGAGCAATCAACAAACCCCTTTTGGGTTCCGGCCAGTCTGTCAGCAAGTCGAATCACAAATGCCACTGTCTATTGCCATTTCGTTGGTTTCGGCCTCTTGGGGTCCGTCGGTCTTTATTCTGCAATTGTCGTGAAGCCGACGAAGACACAGCACCTTTTCCCCTTGTCAAGGCTCCCTTGGCACCCCAGATGCTTGAAGTTGTCCAAAAACTCTAGTTCTCTTCGCTATCGGCAAACACTCCGATATTTCCAGCTAGCTATCGTCTTCAAGAGACCTATTCATAGTCCTCCTGCAGTCCATTGTCTATTTTAAAAGTCAAAATAAATGAAGTAGCATCTGTCCAAAAACCCGTTCTAATCGGTTACGGGAACCTCAAGTCCGCATGCAAGGGTTTCCTATTGGTCTTCGCCAACACCCAAACAATATAACTCCTCTTTAGCCACCAACTAAATGTTTCCTCCAACGGAATTTATCAGCCGACAACACTAAACTCACCTCAGTAGGTAGCCATTTATCACCAAGCCCAAAATCGCCTCCACCAACGTCGAAGCACTAGGGAAAACTCCAGATATTTAGATTGAATGGTACCGGCTATAGGTGATCAGCCGACTGCACTTACTCGTATTGGGAAAGCAACTCGAGCAGGGGAGTTGTTGTTCCATTGTAGATTGTGATATCCCTGGGAATGGGCTTGAGGTTAATATAGACCAGATGAAAACGTGCACGGTAGATGGCGGTCTAGAGTTGGCCTGTGGCAAGATACGAGGGCTTCGGACTGTAAATGATGGCTTGTTGGCGAGGAGAGAAATTGGCTGGTCTTTGCATGCTTGCTGCTAGTGATAAGTTTATAAAGTGGCATTGTGTCCGGTTTCTGATAAAGAAATTTCCAAATCAAATTCTATCTATACCAGACCTAGATTCATAACACCCAAACCACCTACTACCTACAGAAAAAGAAGATTCTTTACCATATTCCACTCCTAGACCGCAAACATGCAACTGTCAACCCTCCTCTGCGCCATCCTACCCACCATCTCCCTTGCTGCAGCATCAGAATGTGTCTCTAGCGGCCCGAGACCAGCAGTTCAAGCAACTAAGAACTGCTGCGGATACTACGGCGGCAAGTGGTGTGGGAAGACAGGTTACCAAGGCATCTGCGTGGTACCAGACAGCAATCTCGCGGGATATAAGTACTGCACCAAGGTGTTTGGGAATGAGGTCTCGGATCAAGATTGCATCCCGGGTGATGGATCGGAGTTAAGTGCTTGTGAGGCTATTCACCCAAGTCCTACTACAACGTCTGCGCGCGAAACGATCACGGGCTAAGTGAGGAACAGGTCGTTGAGTGGAACCAAGATGGGAGAGATCGAGAGTGACTGGTGGGGATCTATGGGGGGATTGGGTGGAGTGATGGTGTTGCTGGGTTTGCTTTAGTTTATACCACTCAGGGATGAAGAGGAAAGTGTTGGATTGTACAGTTGGAAAGGAAATAAAATATTTGGGACAAAAGCATTGCCAGCCTTGCGGATAGACGCAGGAACTTGCGTAAATAAATTGATCAAACAATAAGCAGATTGAAATGAGTGACATGCACTTTGCTGCAAGATCAATGTTGCTTGACAAAAGTTCACCTCATTGCATCCCCCTATATCCGCTAATTCGTGAGAACTTTCTCCATCGCTAACATAGCGCATGTGTGGTTCTCTGTAACAAAAACAGAGACTTATAGGTATGGCAATCTTTAATTGAAATCGCCCTGTATGCCGGGATAGATCTAAGTGACAAACCAAAGATTCACTGCACACCCTCTGGTTGATTTCTCCATTCCATTTCTCGGAACTCCAAACACCAGTAACTCATGATTCGTAACCCAATTCATGTCTTCACTAACAACTCAACTTTGCTCAAAAATCAAGCAGCAGCTGCGGCGCCAATTTCTCCAAGTCCTCCACTTCCAAGAATCCATTCCCACCGCCTCCATCGATTTCCGCCCTCATGAAGGCTGCTCTCGCTAATGCCTCCCTCACAAAAGTTTCCATATACCTCCCCACCGCAACATTAGCATCCTTCCTCAACCTCGTATCTTTTTCCTTGAAGCATTCATGCATCAACTTGGTGAGGAGTTCTTGCGGTATGTATTCCCTCCGCTCTTCTACCTCAACGTCTTCTACTTCGACTTCCGATTCATTGTTATCGTGTTGTGGACGGTCGGTTTCCATGTCATCAGGGGATGAGGCAAAGGGGTCAGAGTCGGAATCTATGGATATAGAGACTCGAGCTTGGGATTTGGAGGTTGAAGGTTTGGGTGGTTTGGAGCGTGTTGGCTCAGTGGTTTCTCGCGATGCATAGGATTTACGTTTGGTCGGGTTTTTGGATGTAGATGGACGCGGTGGGTTAAAAGCCTTCGGAGGCATAGCTGTAGGTTTTGGAGGCTTTACGAATGGCGGAAGAGTAATGGCGTTATGGTGATTGAATCTGATGTGGTGAGACTGGGTTCACGAACTATCCAAGACGCGAAGTATGCGGTACACGTCCACACGTGACTTTCACTAGGTAGTGACGGTGTTTAAGTGTTAAAATTCTTTTATTTATTTACAATGTGTCTAGCTTGAGATCTATTTGGAGTAATCTCATGATTATAATTAGGCAATTCCGAAGACCTTTTTAAAGAGCTCGACATCACCAGCTACTTTGAGCTTCCTCTTAGAGATATTGCCGTAGGTTGAAGAACTCATTTAAAAAGGTTACCTAAATGACAATATAGTACCGAGACAAAGATAAACATAGTTACAACTTTGCTTGCTTGTTCCCATCTCGCTTTATTATCCCGTCAATCAATTCCATAGACTGGTAAAGTGTTCGTTCTTGTAACTTTGGTGCTATGACTTGAATCGAAAGTGTTGTGTTAAGATAAACCCTGCGGTCGAGTGCAGTCCCTGATACATTAGCATGGGAAAGAGATAGAATATTAAAAAAAAACTCACATAATTCCCTGTTTGCCTTATTCCAACTCCCCAGCGAATTGTCACTACTCAACTCTCCTTCCATATCCGAAGGTTTAAAATCCCTGACTGGCAATGTGGCAGCAGGGTAATCCAGTAATACAAAGCTACTCGTATAACCAACCCCATTCCATTTGTCAATCGGAGGAACAGGATGTGGCGCCACTGGCAATATTATAGCGTCGATACTTCGTCCAGTTTTGGGATCTTTCCAAATCTTCAACATCTCTGTTTCAACTTCTGTCTTTTGTGCATGAAAGTCCATCAAATTTTCGAGCGACATGTTCGTACCTCGACGTAGCCTTGTGCTGAGCCAACTGATGAGGGGTTCGCCTGTCTTCTCCAGCAAATCAAACATATGGTTTCCACCATCAATACCGAAGAACTTGTTTGCCAATGATTGGCACTTTTTAAAAACTGGGGCATCAATCTCTATAACCTCAATTCCAGATCGGCGAAGTGCTAAAACTGTCTCGTCTAAGACAACGCTGATTGGAGGTAAAGGATCAACGACCCCATCCTTTCTGATCACTCCGATCAATGGCTGTTTTCGAAGACCACCTTGCTCATTCCAGAGTCCATATGTGACATTCGGATCTACTTCCCATGGCCTAGAATCCGAGATTGTTCTGAGCAAAAGCTCACAGTCCCTCACGCTGGTAGCAATTGGTCCTGCGCTAGGAGGTAATCCTATGCTGCTTGCTCCATTTCTCGAACCCCCTTCTTGCCCAACGAAGGGAACTCGCTGTGCACTTGGTTTGATTCCGTATAACCCATTACACATAGCCGGAATCCTGATGCTTCCTCCGACATCCGTACCTATTCCTAGAATGCTACCTCGCATTCCAATCAGTGCACCTTCGCCACCAGAGCTTCCTCCAGCGGTGACGTTCTTGTTCCTAGGATTCAGAACTCTTCCAAATAAATTGTTATCCGAATCAAGAGCCATGAGTGTTTGAGGAATTCCAGTTTTGCAATATATCACTGCACCTTGCTGTAGAAGAATATCTACGAGTAAGGAGTTTTCTGTTGCGGGGTTCTCTGCTAAACATGCTATACCAATTGAAGCATCATATCCCTTAACTTTAAAGGTATCCTTCAAAGAGACAGGTACACCATGAAGTGGCCCCAAAACCTTGCCAGTTTTTGAGTATTCGGCATCTAGAAATTTAGCTCTCTCAATAGCGTCTAAAAAGAAGATTTCAGTAAGACAGTTGCAAACTTGTTGAGCTATTGCAGCACGTTTACAAAAGGCAACAGTGACAACCTCCGCAGTGAGAGCTCGAGACCGAATCGCTTGTGCTAAAGAAGTTGCATCATAATTTTCGGTAATTTCAATTTCTTGTGAAGTAAGAACTCCGCATGTCCTGGGTATTGAGCGGACATCTAGCGTGGTTTGAGATGGCAAGGAGGAAAGTAGCCATTGTTTGGGTATGCGGCTTTGACGCTCAGCTTGCTTTCGACGAGCTACCGATTTGTATGGAGCTTCAGTCGCCATGATAGCCTTTTAAAAATGAGCAAATAATGAGTAGTTGATGAGGTTTATGAGGAACAGAGGTAGTATTAGAGACTGGGGTAAAGTGGAGATCGTGCCTTGCCGAGGTTCTTTCCAGTACAGTACTTCGCTTAATCGGCCTTCCCCTTATAATTATTTATATCAAGACAACTTTAAGTACTTGATATAGTACTTGCCTCTGGGATCTAATGTTGACGAGTAGATGACTTTATAGTCTAGTCTCATTCAAATCTGGAATACGGAAGCTATCACTCGTCCTAAGCCGAGGGTATTTTGATGCCACCCAAACTACCAGAGCCTTTCGATATGTTTAGGGTGTCATGAGAGCATACATGAGCAACAGTGGTTTCAATTGTAAGATTAGCTGGAGAAATTTGGGGACAGTGATGCTCTGAAAAACTTGGTTTATAAAACAGAAACAACAAAATGGAAAGAACAGATATCGTATGAAATTCTGAGAGACATGCCTTAATAGATATGCTACGTGAATAGAGCCGAAAGGTGATTCCTAATTACTATTATTTACAAAGTCATCCCATCGATAAACATTTAACGGGCTACCTTGCCAACGTGATCTTGAACCAGGTGGCTGCTTTTGGAAATAGGTGACACAGCCTACAGTATCTCTTGGTGGATATGATAATGATCCTGGATACTTCAAAAGACTCACTCGGCGTAGTTCATTATTGAATTATGCTTCATATGTAGGTACTCTGAGAGGCAGTTGTGAATAATCTCAAGAGGGAGTGCTATGTTCTGGAGGATCAGATTTCGAGACTTGAGTGTTTGAGGATTCAATTCATATGTAATGACCACTGGGACTGAAAGCGCTTCCTGTTTGAATATTAGCATAATAGGTCTGACCTCCTTGGAGCTAGAAATTATCATACTTTTGGAAAAATTTGATGTGAACCAGAATGGCACATCTCGCCGGTAAGCCAATATTAGTAACCATATTGCTTACTTAGACACCACTCGTTTCCATCCGCATACTAGACTGATCATCATCACGTGACGTTAATCCGTCATGTGGATCGGAGGTTCGCGTCATTTTGAACCATCTCAGCAAGTGCAACATCAACACTTTAGAACAAACTTCCACTACTGGCCTGTTCATCTTTCTTTTCTTTTCTGCCACGTAATATCCTGGTTATTTTAGCACAACCGGTCACTTCTGCCCCGCCCTCTCTTTCCTTACACCCTTCGATCAGAATGCGGATACCAGGTCGTCCGGCTGACGCTGCAATACTATCAACTTTCCTTCTGCCATATCTCGCAGCTGCTAGCATAGGGCTGGATTGTAGTAATCTTTTGAGGGACAAGATTCCCTTTGACTTCAGCAAACTTAAGGGCCCACGCTCTGTAGTTAATAACATTGACCACGATGGTATATCTTCAACAAACACAACCTATACGATCGATATCTGTAACCCTCTGGGCAAGGCGAAGAACGTCCCAAAAGAAAAGCAATGCCCAAATGGATCTCGCGGTAGGCATTTTCTTTGAAGTACATGACATACCTCCACTCCATATCTAACTATAAATAGTATGCGCAATCACTCGTACGATTACGGGGGACCAAGATGTTGTGTCAGATGTTTACCCTATTGCTGGTGAATTATCTGACGTCGACGGCGGTAAACCTTTGAACGCAAAATGGGACCGACTGAAGACCTCGAAAGCAAATGCGGACGTAGGCAAGGAAGGGCTGCGGCTTGAATTGCACGGAGGGTTTAGGAAGGAAAATGGCAAGAATCGGCCACAAAAAGCTATCGTTGAACTTGTTTGTGATCGAACAAGAACTGGACTAGAGAATCTGCCGAAGCCAGAAGATGGATACGACGAGGTGGTGAGAAGGAGAGACGAGGAAAAGGCGGGTGACGATGGAACACCAAGCTTGGAATTTACAGGATATACTAGTGAGGAGGAGATCGATGTTCTCCGGTTAAACTGGCGAACGGAATATGCGTGCGAAGACTCCAAGGATAAAGAAAACAAATCTAAATCTGGGCGTTGGGGTTTTTTCACATGGTTCATAATCGTGTATGTTCCCACCCTTCCCTTTATCTCATGCAGTTAACTAACTAGTATAGTGCCTTTTTGTCAATCGCAACATATCTTATTTTTGGATCATGGCTCAACTACAACCGCTATGGTGCTCGTGGCTGGGACCTATTACCTCATGGCGACACTATACGCGACGTTCCGTACTTAATGAAGGATTGGGTGCGACGGGTTGCAAATACAGTGCAGGGACCAGGAAGTAGAGGAGGATACGCGGCAGTATGACGATATACGAATAGCTCATGCTTTGTAAGCTCTTGGTCAAGCCACATTTAGTAGGACTTCAAAGAATTCGAGGAAATACTCTGAACGAGAGTGTAAAGGGGTAAAGGAACACTCGGGCTCTAGGAAGGTGTATGAACAGCACGTACTCACGCGGAGGGCATTATGAGTTCTATGTACAGTTATACATTCACACACCTAATCAAATTCTGGGGGACTTTAGATTCTTGCCAAGCATAATATCCTGCGAGGCTTTACACTTTGCCCTCTTTATTAGGTCCCTATATAACTCATTATTTTAAGAATCCAACAAAGCTAAGCACACATAGATTATTGTCGGACCTTATTCTTGAGTAAGTCGCGGTGGCACAGTACAGTAAGTAGACGTGCCTGTACTCTATTAAATGCCTGCCAGAATGAACTGACTATAATAAACTATGAGAACTTGACTCATCCAAGACGGCTGTTTTGGATCCTCATGTTGTTGAGCAGAGCTGGATTTGAATCAACTGCCTAATATTTCATGAAAGGGCAGACACTATAGTTCGGCTATCTATGTTGAATCCCGTTATTATCTGAAGGCAAGGGAAGGAAGAAGTACTAGGAACCGATCAAATTCGATAGGATAAAATCACCTCAACAGTATGAGGAACAAAACAGCACCTTATGTCGAGGAAGAGTACTAAGCTTCTAAATGGTAGCCAATTGCAACTAGCTATACTTACACCTAGCTGTTGAGACAATATTCGACGTCCAGGCCGTATTTTTGAGACCGTTTGAGTCCTCTAGAGGTGGTATTCTCCAGAATCATAAATTGAATACTATTTGTTAGAAGATATATATTTGATTAGAATTTGCAGTTTAAACAAAAGCGCCAAGTAATAGTAAGGGGAAGTAAAAGCTTGTTCAAGCAAGAAAAGGGGTTCATTCGCTTGTAGCTTGGCACTACTTCGTTATTCAACACGATTCACTACGGATTTTCACATACTTGATTTAATGACATGCAGATATTAAGATACTGTATTTCATTAAAGTCTAATAATTTCTAGTGCAGCGGAGGATTGCGTCAGTATGAGTTTGTCAATTTCAATTTCGAGGCTAATGTGGTCATTGAGGAAGAAAGTTTACTCGTGCTTTCGTCGAGGATTCTACGCCAATTACTTTGTCTTATGACGACGCTGAATATGTAAGCGATAGGTTTAAATATTGTAAGTATTGGTAATTAAGTGCTTGTCTGACTCCCATCTGTGTATAACCTGCCCAGTAAGTTCCGTTCAGATTCCATTAGCATAGTCAACCACCACGGTTTCGGAGCCACGATTTCAGGATGCCCTCCAGCTAGACGTTCCCATATGAAATCTTCTGCCCAAGCGCCTTTGACTATCTTGTATTCCTGGTAATCACAACGCAAGTACCCATCATTATCGTGGTTACATCTTCTACATCCGTTACCAAACCAGTGAGAGGACCCGCGTAAATGGAAGTTCTCGTTCAAAAGACTCAGCATCGTTGAAAGATGTATTTTTACTTCCGGGGATTTTGGGGAGAACCCTGCTGGCGGTAATATAAGGCGAGCACGCTCGTCCTCAATCACAGTCTGGATTTGGAGCAATAGCCAGCGTGACTCTTGTAGACAGCCAGTACTAAGACCGTGTCTGATCTGACTCGTCACGAACCCGTTTAAGGATTGTTCTATCCGAATTGCTGCGAGCAAATCAGTGATGCTCAATGGGCCATGAAACCTGGGTCTTGGTTCCATCGATTCCGGGTCCAGATAGCCGTTTTGCATGTTGTAGTTCCTGTAACGTGCTAAGATAATTCGCCCCTCGTGTGGAAAATGGCAATCAGTATTGTCGACTAATATCTTCTTTTTACCATTTCGACCTGGTATCATGATACAGTCTGGACACCATCTATCGGTGATGAGAACGATTTTCTGGACAAAACACCCACCACTGCCTCCGCATTCATGTCGTTTGATATCGCTGATACATTTGAGTTCGATACTAAGATGTCTAGCTTGTTTCTCAGCTTCTGCATCAATTTTCCGCTTCTCATATGCTTTTTTGCGAACCCTTTTCTCGGCTTTCGCCTGGGCTCTTATTTCATTCTTGGAACAATTGCAACTTCAGGTTGCAACAACCTTGATGTCGTCGACCGGATTATTCTTGAGTTCTTCAGGTTCGAGGCTCTCCGGTCTTAGTATCTGAACTATAGGGCAGCAGCCGTAGTTTGTTATATATTTGATACACATTTAGAAGGTCGAGAAGAGACAAGCTTTATTGCGTACCGTTGAAAATAGATGGAAATCACCTATTTATCCACCTTAAATCTGGCTCTCGATATTGCGCTTCTCTGATTCAATGATGAATTTATCTAGATGAAATAGTACGTCCGTTTAAATATAGTAGACCATTGGTGGCTTAGAAATGTGACTCACCGTACCCAACTGAGTCATATTCACATTGTTGTAGTTTTAATTAAAAAGAATGACAAAACTAACAACAGTCTACAACCTGGTCCTATTCAAATGTGAAATCAATGTCAAACTTTTATTCTTACCAGGATACTAACCCACGTGGTAATACAGGATATTCTACACCATCAATAATGTCTACCTCTGGTTCCGGGCCCATCACCACACTGTCAATTCCACTTCCCCAATCCTCAGCTCTCTTCCACCGATTATGACAACTGCCAGGTACATATTTCTCCGCATCCATTTTCAAAATCATTTTGATCTCCGGACAGTACTGCCAGATATGCTTCCTTGCTTCCTCCTTTCCCCAAATACCTGCATGCAACATATTTCCACTATCCCCCGTATGATATCCCATCGGCTCATAATGTCCGTGTCTCCAATCATCAATTCCTTTGATCAGTTCTCCCGCCGGATCGTTAGTCTCACCCACCAACTTTCCATCCCGGAATTCCGCCGTCACTGTCTCTTTCTTGCCACTATATTGCTCCCCCGAGAATTCCAATGAAATAGTTCCATTAGCCATCTTGGCCCCCGGGCGGTCACTTAAAAGACTGGAAAGAAAGACATCCTCGGGGATATCACCAGGGGCACGCTGTTTCTTTCTCAATACCTCGATGATGCTACTCACTCTTCTTAAACTCAATCCGCCATTCCCTCCAACACCTCCGACAGGGACCCACGGTGCACCAACCCAATCATAATCTAACCAGCTGTTTAAACTTTGTCTGCTATTCGAACATAGTATACTGTCTGTCTGAAACACCAACAGCCATTCCGCTGGCTGCAGAACTACCTCATAAAGCCACAACGTAGTAAGAAACTGGTTAATTTCTTCCTGTGACCCCGTAGACATATTCGAGGGGATTAGAGTCAAATCTAGTTTCCCACTGGCGACATGCAACTGGATTGCGCGCGAGGTACTCAGGTAGGCTACGGAAGCCGTGGAGCCCATGAAGCGGAATTTCCAATCAGGTGGGACGACGGACATGAAATGCAGCATTAGGGGTGCGAGGATGGGGTTCTTGCGGTTTTCTATCAGAAGGGCGACCTTGGTTTCGTTATATCGGCCTGCATTCGGCGCTTTACGCGGCGAAGAGCTGCCAGAGCGGTGGGTTGGTACTTGAAACGGGTGCGATGTGCTTAGGATAGCTGACCCAATGCTGGTAACATATTAATCACTGAACATTAGTGTTGGAACAGAGTTTACTTGCTAGAGTGATATCAAGATAGCACCAATTATAAACATTCGCCGAGATATGAAAGTAGATGCTATTAGTTTTACATGGTGAAATTGCCTGCCGCAATCATGGTTGCCCAGAGCTCGTAGTGAGGTAAAGTCTAAGTTCCGCATTGTGGCCGTTTGAAGTACATATCATCGAAAAGAGTTAACGAGTCAGAGATCAGCTGGAAATTTGAATGACTTCTGCTGATTGTTGTGCTAGAAACACAGCATGATTTTTGTTTAAACCCCCAAGATCGATGGATTGGGAAGGAGAAAGAAAGACTGCAATTCTACGGGGTACGATGGATCTGCCGTAGCAATATTCTAAGCAGATCAACATTTCGGACTAGCAATGTCATTGTCTTACTCAATAGGCTATGTTACTCATCAACTAGACATTCCACCCATACCCACACTTGAAATAACCAGGGGCGGGAACGAAAGAACCTTAAATTGTGGGCAGATTATATACGAAGTCCTAATTTTGTTATGAGCAAATCCAGCCACTAAAAGGGCTTAATTATTGCCATTGCTCTAATGTAAAGACCAGTCCTGTAAGCCAACAGAGCCCTTAGCCTGGGTGACATAAGCGATCGACCTCAATACGAAGGAACGGCCCCGATAAATAGAGCTTATTTATGCATAACTCTGAATGGAGGGCTATTCACGTATCGGAAAGGTTTGTAAGGAGGCAATTTATTAAATTGACCTATTACGGCTGATAGATGATTTAGTTTTTACTTTTACCAACAACAGAATACTTATAAGTATTCAAAATTTGCCGTCTCCCCGGGGTGTTATATATTAAGCCCGCACGTAGCCCTATTATACATACATGATAAACAGAACTATGGTCAAGTGAGGTTGTAGTTGTTCATGAAGCCCCAAAAACTGTTACTTTCGAAATCACCTTCAAACTGGCAGGCACCAGCCATAGCTGGATCTGCAAACTCCATTAATTGAGGATCAATCATTTGAGCGGAGTTTCCAATGGTAGACAAGCCCGAGAGCAGATCGTGCATTGGCTGTAAAGGAACCATGGACTGAGTGTAGGGGACATAGTTTTGGTTTCGTACTTCAAGAGCCGAGTAACTATCCCAAGGGGCCGCGACAGGTGTGGTGGCAGTCTCGGTAAGATTAGAAATTGTAGGTTGGGTGTAAAGGCTACTATTTGGCGTAGATGAAGATACGGATGAAGAGTCTTGTGGTGTCCCTTGAGGAAAATTGTAGGGGTAAGCAGCTGGGTGAGGTATGGGAGATGACATTGATAACGTCGTTGTCGACGAAGGAGCAGAAGGAACGGACGAAATAGCTGGAACCGCTGTGATTTTGCTCATACTGAGAGCTTTCTTAAGGCGAACGTGAATTCCTTTCAGAATGGCAAGGGCAGATTTGGCTAAAGAGTTTCGAGCGCCCATCACTTCAAATCGTTCCATGCCCCATTCAAAATGTTGGAGAGTACTATCGAGCATATCCCGGTTCTCTAGCGGGTGTAATATAAAAACTGCGGCAACAAGGACAATGGCATCAAAGGTGTTTAGCACAAGGGAAAAAATCTTATAGTCCTTGGCTTTTATTAAATTGAAGAGCTTCCGCTGTGCACTTAAGATGTCCAATGCAGCATGTAGAGCACGCGTCCGGCTGAGGGAATTCGTAAATATATAGGGACGATGAAGAGCCATGATGGTAAAGGCAGCACCGGTTTGGAACACGGGTCTGGCGCGAGGAAGCCATTGGCAGTCCGGATGAGAGTCAAATGTTGTGTCAGGATTTTCTGATCGAAACCAAGGAGGGCAGTGCAAAGCTACGTCGTTGATGAGCTCATGCATCTTCTCGACTTTCGCAAAGTTGTTTTGATGCGGATCTTCTTTCTCGAGTTTGGAGATGGACCACAATGGTGCAGCCAGTTCTGCGTTCCAGATGACCATCGTTAATGGTGTAGGCGGATCTTGATCAGTTCGCTCGCGTGGGGCAACTTGCCTCCGATTTGTAGGAATAGGGGTATCCATTGGAAGTTTTATACTGCCATCCCGACTATCGATAGTCGTTGGTCGACCGAGGACCGTGGCCATGTGAATATCCCATATGCAGAGGATCGACCACACTCTCAAGCGCAGTTGCTCATGCCACAAATTTTCTAGGATATCCTCTGGCTTTTCATTGGCTATTGGGTGACGACGATTATTTGGTTTGTGCAGTCCCATTTCTTGTGCATCACGAATAGTAGACGATAATGAGTGCCAACTCTCCGGAATCATACCGCTGTTTTTGAGGAAAGAGGTACGCAGAAACCTAGCCTGAACTTTAACCAAAGTATTGTGTCGAACTCCGAGTAGAGTGGCAATGGAATGCCCAGATTCACTATATTCACTGGCAACATCATCGAATGACATTCCAGCTAAGTATTTTAGAGCGTCCAAAGACGGGTCATAATCTGGGGGCTGGAATTGCAGTGCCAGTGCAAGCGTTTGAAAGAGCAGGGCAGGGAAGAATTGAAGATCTGGTGTGAGTTCTTGGGGTCCTCTATTGAGCATGGCATGGGATATGTTTTGCCAATCTGTATAGAGATCTCGAAAAGTACCTTCGTCCAACGCATAGTAGTGGTAATTGACACTCCCAAAATAGGTTTCCAGAAGCTTATCTATTAAAGGTTTCACAGGAAGAAGGCGGATATATGTCCTGTACTTGTCTCGTAATCTGGAATGATCCACGCTCTGGACCGGTATCGCCATCATTGAATCTACAGGAAAATCAGGACCATGACTCTCAATCTTATTAAAAACACCTAGGGTTGTATTGTTGCTGCCATTGGTTTTCGCATAGCCGAATTCACTGACTTGGTTGGCAAGCTTCAGTACTTTGAAAGGAGAGCCATCGTCCACACCGGCATTTGTGCCATCCTCCGCCAATTGTGCAGTTCGTGCAGCTGGGTTGGCATATTGGCAATCGCTCTCTTTATTGCGCTGCTTGCAGTTGGAGCACGGAAGGCCACGATCACACTGGAAACAATTAGCTACGTGCTTGTATACTTTTTAAAAATGGAAAATGTACCTTTTGCTTACGGCGGTGACACTCTGTGCAGGAAATTGTGATGCGTTTCCTCTTTCGCGTAACTTTCTGGGGCACTGGTTCCTCTTGTTGCTCAGGCCTAGGCACCTGTTGTTGAATAGGCATAGGTACCTGCTCGTTTCCATTCCCGTTATGTGACATTGCTATGCCTGACATTTTGGTATGCCTTTTGTGTACAGAGCTACGAGCCGATTTTGCAAAGGCTCCGAATGCGCGTCAAAGATCGCACGACGTAGCTTCAAGTAAGTTTCCACAGAAGCTCACCAGCATATACAGCTATATGTCTGGCAGACAACCATCAAGCATTGCCTTGTCTTTTCAAGTATTTATCTCGTCTCGGGCCGGATTCGAGTTGATGTTGAGCTTGTAATTCGTGGCGGGCATACGATCGGCTTTAAGCTCTCGAAGGTCTGTGTAAATCCTAACCGGGGTAGATTCAACCTATCCCTTATTAAACGATGGCGTCTTGCAATATTAAAGGAGGTTGGCAGGAGTTCAGGGCGTGAATTTGTACATTGGTATCTCTTGATTGTTTTTATATCAAAGCAGTCTTGTTGTACTGTGTTGGCGATCTGAATAT
>Ga0247734_1000756_pt1 | contig 26829 bp, 17 predicted proteins | sample UWRJL103311B2_FD_180933 | JGI IMG/M metagenome (GOLD analysis project Ga0247734, IMG submission 180933) | Plant litter microbial communities from Arlington Agricultural Research Station in Wisconsin, United States - UWRJ-L103-311B-2 | ecosystem: Environmental > Terrestrial > Plant litter >...
GTTTGGAGGTGTTTGGAAATGTCCGTTCCATGAGCACAAAGTAAGACCTGAAGCCGCGTACTGTCCTGTCCTGTCCTGTACGGAGCAGCACAACGAACACTACTACTACTGTACACTACTAGTCAGGTACAACGATGGCTACAGAGGACTACTATTGGTGGTCCAGTCTCACTGTAGGGAGGGATCATACGCAGGTACGAAAAGCTCTCGACGTGCTGCTGCTGTACTGTACTGTGCTGTACTGTACCTACAGCTACAGTACGCGAAAAGAGCGTGAAGAAGCTAGGGCTGAAAAGATACTAGCGCTATTTATAACTTGGTACATCGCACGTGATCAACCAACTCCCCCTCCCCCCTGAGCTTCCACTGCTCCACCAGCCCCGTTCACCCAATGATCTCCGTAAGCCCGAGATTGGTGGCCACGCAGACTGTCAGTGCCAGTGCCAGTGCCAGGCAGGAGTGAGTATGAGCGGTAGTAACAACATCGTACGCTACGGCAGCTGTAGCTATACCTGCTGTACCTGTTACAGTACAGTATAGCATAATTATAATCTCAATAAAAATGGAGGAAGTGGCTGATTGTCATATCATCTGGTTCGGCACTACTACCTACTACTTCAAGCGCCCTCTGCTTCCCTTGATGTTCTATTCATCTAACATCGACTCACTCATGCCGTTAAATGTTCTAGCCGTGTATCTCTTATCGTAGCCCCCATTTTCACACATAACCAGTTCCACTCTGTAGATCTCAATCATCCTTCCGGTTGTGGTGCTGTCGTGCCATATGCAGACAGAAATAGAGATCGCGTCTCGGGCGTGGTGGCCTGAGGCCGCAATATCAAATTCATAACTTTCGGGTGCATCAAGAGCCAAGACTCGAAAGCTCCCTTCGACGAGTTGTGGGCTACAGAGATAATGTGAGGGTAAAACAAGTCATGGCTGAGTTTGATTTGGCTTCCGGTTTCATCCCGGCTCTCCACAAACCAGCGTCCTTGTTGCCGATTGCACGACATCGAGAGAGCATTTTGTACCTCGTCGAGACTTTTCCAGTCCTCATCGTGGTCGGGCAAACTGGATCCGGGAAATCCACGCAAATTCCACAGTTCCTCGAACAAGCAGGATGGTGCTCAGATGGCAAACTTATTGCAGTCACTCAGGTAAGCTTACAGCTACATTGTGCCAAATATTCAAAGAGATTCAAACTTTGGTGGACGTTTTGAAATCTAGTTCCTTACCAGAATCAAGATTTGAGAAAATCCCCTCGCAAATTTCATCTTATATTGAATGTCTTACATTTTGGCCACAATCAGACCTTGACAAATATGTTTCGGTCGATTGTAACAGTCGTTGTGGACTTCTATCGGCAAAGCTAACTGTCACAGCCCCGGCGAGTGGCTGCAACCACGGTAGCAACCAGAGTAGCAGATGAGATGGATTGCAAAATCGGTGAAAAAGTCGGCTATTCCATTCGATTTGAAGATTTCACCTCTGCTGCCACCAGGATCAAGTTCTTGACTGATGGACTTCTTCTTAGGGAGGCTCTTGTTGACCCTTTATTATCACGTTACTCAGTCATCATGGTGGACGAGGCACATGAACGCTCACTCAGTACAGATATTCTGCTCGGTGTGCTGAAGAAAATCCTCAAACGACGGCCGAATGATTTGAGGATCATCATCAGCAGCGCTACTCTGCAGGCTGAAAATTTCCTTAGGTTTTTCGCTGGCGACTCGGATGCTCAGCCAAAAGCTACAGCTTCAGAAGCGGTCACGCTTGATGAGCTGATCTCTCAAGGTATTTCCGTACATCAAAAGGATGAGCTCGGTGGAAGTGTCGGCCGGATTATCAACCTAGAAGGTAGAATGTACCCCGTCGATGTTCTCTATTCAGAGACACCGGTTGAGGATTATGTCGAAAAGGCTGTACAAACAGTTTTCGACATACACAGTAATGAACCCAGTGGAGACATATTGGTGTTTCTCACTGGTAGAGAGGAAATAGACTCTGCCGTACAAGCAGTGTCTGAGCGAGCTGTAGATCTCCATCCAAAGGCTGACGCGATAATGGCTATGCCACTCTACGCTGGTCTCTCCACCGAACAACAGATGTACGTATTCGAAGAAGCACCCGAGAACACACGGAAGGTAATATTTTCGACCAATATCGCTGAAGCATCCATTACCATCAACGGCATTGTATATGTGATAGATTCCGGGTTCGTGAAGCTTCGCGCTTTCAACCCGACAACTGGAATTGAGACTTTAACGGCCACTCCAATTTCTAAAGCTTCGGCAACTCAGCGGGCTGGTCGTGCCGGCCGTACAAAACCTGGAAAGTGTTATCGGCTCTACACGGAAAGCAGCTTTCAGTCATTGGAAGAGGCAACTATCCCTGAGATACAGAGGTCAAATCTCGCCCCTGTAATTCTACAACTCAAGGCACTAGGTATTGACAATATCGCCCGCTTTGATTTCATCACTTCGCCTCCAGCAGAGCTCATAATCAGAGCACTAGAACTCCTATATTCCCTTAGTGCGCTCGACGATTATGCTAAGCTCACCAAACCACTTGGAACAAGAATGGCCGAGCTAGCGGTAGAGCCCATGATGGCCAAAACACTTCTGTCAGCGCCATCGTTCGGTTGTCTCAGTGAGATTCTGACCATAGCAGCTATGACGAGCGTAGGCGGCAATATCTGGTATCATGATGACGAGAAACGGGCTATGGAGACAGCACGTCGGAAATTCGCGGTCGAGGAAGGCGACCATCTCACACTACTCAATGTATACCAAGCTTTCATTACGAAAGGACGCAAAGAAGCACGGTTCTGCCACGATCACTACCTTAACTTCAAAGCTCTCACTAGAGCAGTTAGCATCCGAGCGCAGTTGAAGCGATATCTGGAGAGATTTGGTTTAGCCGTAGATGAAACCTTATCCTCGAATCCTAACAAACAGGTGCTTTCAGCCGGAGGTCCAGATAAGGCAGATCAAATCCGCCGCTGTCTGACAACTGGATACTTTGCACACGCGGCGAAGATGCAACCCGATGGGACGTTTCGGAATGTGGCTGGCGGCACCGTTCTGCATGCTCACCCAAGCTCGCTGATGTTCAACCGTAAGGCGGACTGGGTAATCTTCCACGAAGTGATGGAGACGGGGAACAAGACGTTCATTCGGGACGTGACGAAGATCGAGAAGACATGGCTGGTGGAGTATGCCCCCGAATTCTATAAAATGCAGAAGTAGAAAAAATTACAAACTAGATCAAAACAAAAACTTGACGTAAAACACAAAACAAAAAATGTCAACTGTGAACCCGTTTCTCCTGACTTCTTCTCTTCACTACTTCTCTTTTGCCCCCGTTTTACACACAATTTTAAAGCCAACCGTAATGAGGGAACAGGTACTGAGTTTAGTCCCGGAAAATGTCAAGAATAGTCTCTTACTTTAACCTAGCATGAAAAGTTGTTATAATACTGCAACGCACCAAAACCAAACCTCCCTATGGTTGCCCCTGACAATACGTGATACTTGGTCTACATCCTATTCAACCCAAGCGTTCCGGAAGAGTTTAGCTAACGCCGACAGGTTCTGTTTCCAACAATCTTGCGTTCCGAGATTCCTTTAAGTTTTATATTCCTGTCAGATTTCAAGTTCATATGGTCTTAGGTTAGGTCAGATTAGTTACACATATAAATCCGTATTCAAAGTCTCGGACCTCAAACCTCGAACTTCTCGGTCCTCGCCCACCAATATGCACACTCGTCTTCCATCCACGTGTCAGCTTCCACTTTCACCGCCGTCCCTTTGTTCTTCCCTCCAGCTCGCTCATCGTTGCCCTCCCCAAACACAACCAACTTGCCGGCCCCTTTCTCGTAAACCGGCCACACCGGCCTATCTTTGAAGCTGGAGCCCCTCACTGTATTCGGGTTGCCCGCGACAATGAAGCTGGTCCAGTACGCATGCATGCTACCGGCGATCTGCTCTATAGTCTTAGAAGATCCTCGAACGTCGGCGTTGTATGTCGGATACGAGACATGGTTTCCGTGATCAGCGCCGCCTTGAACGCTGCCGTTCACTGCAAAGTGGTATAGGAAAGCTCGCGCACCATTGTCTATTGCATAGTGCAATTGCTGTTTGACCGGCGCCACGTATGCAAAATGCCCATACGCCTGCTCCACCCGCTTGTACTGCGGTTTGATCCCTAGCCCCAAACCCATGCGATCCTCAGTGAACTTCGACGATGCGTTTACTGCTGGATCGGGATATGTGATGTCAAGGTCCTTCAGGTCATCTTCCGTCAAGGCCGGGAGAAGGGTTCTGAAGAAGTCGGTAAACTCCTCCGAGGTGGCCGTCTCAACTGGCACGAACATGGAGCCCTCATTAGTGTTGAAGCCCGTGAGAAGTGGGATTTTCACCCAGTCTCCAGATCGCATCTCGTCTATTGGGCGGACTGGAATAATGCCACCTGAACCATCAATAACGGGTTGCCAAGGCCATCGAACACTTGGATTGTATTTGTAAAATATCCTCTCGGAGGCAGCTTTGATGGTTTGAAATGAGAGCCCTCTTAATTTGCCTATGATCTCGGATTCGGGGACATCTTGGAGACTTAAGAGGGCAAGAAATTCTTTGAATTGCTGCTCATGCATAGGGTTAGATGGTGTGTAACATGCTCTTGCGGTGGCACCACCCGATTCTATGATTGCTTTGTGGAAGAGCATATTTTTCTTAGTATTCCGTAGGACGTGATGGCCCATCTGCGAGGCAGTATCAGTTCCTGTGAAACATAAACAATGTGGGGAAGCGGAATAAGAGCTATGAAGCGGGTATGCATCACAAATTAACAAGAATGGTAACTTACTCCGTGTGCACCAGCACTATTGCCCATGAGGGTCACATCGTTTGGATCTCCCCCAAACTCTGCAATGTTATCACGCACCCATTCCAGAAGAAGTGCTTGATCTTTCAGTCCTGCATTTAACAATCCCTCCTTTTCGCCCAGGCTTGATGACAAAAAGCCCAAGGCGCCAATTCTATAATTAAAACTGACTCCAATAAACGGCTCTGCTGAGTATCCAACGAGGTTGTTGATTTGTCTCGAGAAGCCCGCGCCAAAGTTGAAAGATCCACCATAGAAGTGGATCAATACAGGCACTTTCTTGTTCAACGGCCTCTTTTGTGGGCGATATATATTAGCATTCAGACAGTCTTCATCTTGAGTCTTGTCGCCGGGTGTATCATCTGGGCCATATGGACATCGATATCCATATTTTGAAGCATCGATGATCTCGTTGGAGGTAGTAGTGATCGGTAGAGGAGCAGCGAACCGCCTTTCAGCAGCGGTAGATAATCCATAAGGAATTCCTCGGAACTCTTCTATGGGTTGGGGGTATTTAGTTGGATTTTTGATTCCAGTATATGTGCCTTGGCGTAGTATCACAGAAGGCTTGGGCGTTTTGAAGTTTATCGGTATTTTTGGTATGGATATGGGTAAGTTGTTTTGCACCGGTGCAAAAGACATCCATATTCCTAACAAGGCAACAACTAGACATGTGGTTATAATCAAAATTGCTAGACATTTCCGAAGGATGGTTATTTTGGAGACTTTGTTCCATATCCTATCGGCTGGGGCTGATTTCCCCATTGTGTGATAAGTGTTCGCAAGCTGGTCCTGTATCATGAAATGAGGCCAATTCTATACATTTTTCTTTCTTATAGCCGCCTGGTAGAGCTCAAACCTATGTCTTCATGAATTTGGCGTGTTGAGATCGATAGTGGTCGTTTTGAGTTAATGGATTTCCAAGAGAACGAGCCAGAGTCACGTGGTAGATTTATATGAAGCCTAAAAAAATTCCTAAATAACACAAACGCTATCGGTATTTGAAGTATTCCCTCATTTGATAGAGAACCTGTTGTTCCTCGTTGGAAAACTCATTTCCCTTTATTCGACCCGCAGCCAGTCACGTGTGCTACCGGAGTTTATTTAAACCGTAATTGCGGATCCGTTTTCAAAAAGGTGCAAGAGGGTATTATTAGGTAATTATGCATAACTTCCTCTTAGGAGCCTCGCATAAAATAGTAAACGTTAGGAGAGTCCCATAGAAACACCAGCGCAGCCTTGTATGACTGAATGTTTGCATCTCGCTCTGCACACACATAATGGCAACGACGGAACAATTATGGCCCTTCATTATTTCGTTAAGCCTCTTCCTATTTTCCTCCGCTTAGTCGTGATCCTTCGTCGCTGGCATCGACCCATTTTGCTGCTCTTCGCAGTCATTGTTGTGCTTGATACCCTTCTCACACTCCACACATCCCGCGCCACCCTTCCACGCTCTAATTCCATTCATAAAACAGGCGAGAAGATCTATATTGCAGGGCTACATTGGAATGATGAGGCCTTAATCAGGGACCACTGGGCACCAGCAATACTAGCTCTTGTCAAGTATCTCGGGGTAGACAATGTATATGTATCGACCATAGAGGGAGGCAGTTGGGATAATACCACGAACGCATTATGGGAACTTGATGCAAAACTGATGAAAATGGGTGCTCGTAAGAGCATTGCCTCATTGCCATTATTGACACACGAGTCAGAAGTTAATCGTGTGCCAGAGCTGGGAGAGCAAGGTTGGATTGATACACCACGAGGCAAAAAAGAACCGAGGCGTATCCCATATCTAGCCATGTTGCGAAACTATGCAATGCATCCATTAGAAGATATGGAGGACCGAATGAGATTTGATCGTGTGCTCTGGTTGAATGATGTTATATTTACAGTACGGACGAGGTTCTGCCAGATCGTTTTTTTGCTGCTGCTAACACGTACATAGACTTCGGACGTTATGACATTGCTAGCAACGAACAACGGGAATTATGCCGCTGCGTGCGCTCTTGACTTTTCTGTGCCACCTTTATACTACGATACCTTTGCACTCCGGGACAGTTCCGGGGCTCCAACTGTTTCTATGACATGGCCATATTTTCATTCCTCGCGCTCTCGCTCTGATCTCACAGCTTCAGGAGATGTACTGGTAAAATCATGCTGGAATGGCATGGTGGCATTCGATGCTGCACCATTCTATCCGACGTCTACATCCCCAGGGTTGAAATTCAGAGGTCTTCCAGATAGCCTTGCACAATCTCATCTTGAAGCAAGCGAGTGTTGTCTAATACATATGGACAACAAGCTGAGTGCAGAGAAAGGGGTATACCTCAATCCAAATGTGAGAGTCACATATAATGCCGATGCTTACAAGGCGGTGCATCCTGAAAATGGACAATGGCCGACTCAGTGGCAGAAAGTAACAGGTGTTTGGAAAAACAGGTGCTTGAGATGGTTGCAGTGGCCAGGCAGATATTTAGAGCGTAGATTAGTTCAAGGTAGGATAGATAGCTGGATTAGAAAGCCTTCTGGTAAAGGTGGGCACAGGAACTCGGAGGTAGGTGGGATTTGTAGTGTGGATGAAATGCAGGTATTAGTAAGTAACGGTTGGAAACATATATAGCTATACCCCAATTCAAATCTATGGAAGCTACACACCTCTAAACCTTTTGGTCTTTCACAAATCTATCCATCGTGTCAAGTCTACCATAATGTTAGGACCATTTACAAACAGTCCCATTCAATCCAACTAGACCTATCATTTTTATGCCATGTCACTTAATTAGGTTGGAAAAAGAAGTTTTACCATTCTATATGATAAGATACACCCCGTGGAGCATTCTATTCAGTTCCAATGAGTTTCAAAAAGCTCACAGGTGATTAATGGGAGTCAAGCTCAACACTACACAAAATGGCTCCGCAACCCATAAAGCAAATATGAAGGGATAAATATTTCCGGATTGGAGCAGTGAGCATGTGTTACCAAGCACCTCCTACATATGATCCGCACAGAAGATGGTGAACTTTTGAATAAGGATTACAACTCCACAAGAAATAGCTCTTCAGTGTAGACTAGAAATACAGATTGAAGAACTAGCCTTCAGCAAATCGGTATGATCTAATGTTTATATCTCAAATTATCTATAATATTATCTCAATAATCCGTCCAATTAGTATCCCATGGCATACTAGCCTTGCTAGCATCCTCTCCATGCTTGTAACTACTCACTAACTCCTCCTCATCCACACCGCAGTGCATTTCCCCATCGCGACCAGCGAACCAACCCAGACCATAGGTTTTCTTGATGCCGACTAAATGTCGCACCATCTCATCATTGTTTTTCTTTTCCGTGCCCACAAAATCGTACAACATCTTGGATTGATGGATAAATGCTAGAACCGAAGCGATGGTATTTGGCTGACGGGGTAAGAAGGGATGACGACGGCGCGAGTACACGAGTCCAGCAACGGAGCACAAGAATGTGAGAATTGCAAGCGCTAGGACGAACGAAACCCAGAACGACGCATCGGTCTCTTCACCAGCATAGGAATCGCTTTTATGCCCATCGTCATTGCCGAACTTGCGGAGGAAATCTAAACCAGATACGTTACCGAAGCTGGAGGAGCAAACTGTGAGGACTTCCGCAAGCATGGATCCAACGCCTACTAGGCCTACCAGAACATGGCCATTGAAAAACGCTTGGAGTGGCATCCAGCCGAATGCCATGGACGTGTAATCTAGGGTCAAGACTTTTGGGGAAGCGTGTCTTTTAGAGAGAATGTAGAATGGTTCTATCATTCGTACATCAGTGTCGAGAGTCCCCCACATTAATTTGATAGCAACAGCGAGTAGAGTGACGAGCCATGGCACTTTATCCGTCACGACATTTACACGCGGCTCAAACAGAACAATAGGTACGAAGACCATAAATGCCACCATCGAAAAGATGAATGGAATCCCAGCTACAAGTCGTAGCATAAGAGGATGTGGGTTTTCATGTTTCTTCACCTCGTTGTCGTATTTATCCTTGTCTTCTTGACTAAGAGGTTTGCTGTCCTCCGGAGCAAGCGAGGAGTTACGGAGTGAATATCGGTGTGTTTTTAGTTGTTTGTGGATCATCTCTGGTGTTGCAGTATCCATGTTCTTAAAGTCCATCAAGATGTGGCTCCTATTAGCCATGGCAGCGATCCCTGCAATACCTTTGACATCTGCCACTAGCCCTGATGGCCGCCTCTGAAGCTGATAGACGAGAACACAACCGAAGACTGCTATCAGAACCAAAACCGTAGTCAACAAACGAGAGAAGACGGCGTTGAATTCGATATGTTTGAGGCCGTCAGTATTTTCTCGGCTTTCTCGACTGCCTCGACTAGGTGTAAGTTCGATGGAAGCCGCTTGTAACGTTGGGACAGCAGAAACTGCCAGTAAGGTTGCAATTGATGAAACAGCAACGGCGTAGTGCTTGTACCTCAGAGCTTTGACTGGCCTGAGAAAGTTGAAGAACGTGATGTAGTCAACATTAATCGACTCGGCAGCCAGTGCTCCTCCCTCTTTCGAAAGTTGGTAGTATGCCTCTAATCTTTTGACTTCGAAATCGGTAACCTGCCACAGAATTCCAAAAAATACAGCGCAAATGGTTGGTAAATATTTGAAACTGAAGTATTCCCAAGTGTTCAAATCCGCAGCTGTCGTGAATGTGTAAAGTGGCCCACGCCGAAAAAGATACTCTTGCGTTACAGCTAAAACCAATGAAATTATGATGAGAGCCGTCAAATAAGGCCATCGCATTGAGAATGGCTTCCAATTATCTTGTGGGTAGAAAATTTCTGTCGTGGTCCGCGGAAGTGTAGGTCTTCGAGATTTTGCATCTAAACTGTCGAACTCGCGATTAACATTATCGTTGCCTCCAGATAGTCCACTTATATCAACATTATGATTTCCGATATCATCGCGGTCTTCCTCCACTATAACCTCGATCACCTCGCCACGCTTGTTAGCTGCTGCTTGCCCAACATCTCGTAAAGTTGGAGCTCTGCGCAATCCTGGAGCTCGAAATGATATTCGACGTCCTGAACGGAGAGGCGATGTTGGTGTTAATGGAATATCGGGAAGATATGCGAGTTCTGAGCTTTTTATAATTATATCCGGTTTTATTCCTGCTCCAAGACCGCCCGTAAGGATCCCGGAGGCTTCTTGTCTATTGAGCTCCGATATTTCTGGTCCAACAAAAGAAGAAATATCGAAAGTACCTGTGCCCTCCTCTGGTTCATCTTCCTCGTATGGACCATATGAAGTTTTCTGTTTGGTAAATGCCATTGGCATAGCAGAGCCAAGCAGTCGCATGTTGATTTCCTCTGGTATAGGTTTGTGTCTCGCAACGAATTGTGAACTCTTCCTCCCTATTGAGAATCGGCCCTGCCTCTTAGTTGTATCTTCCACTGTCACTATAGAATCGTAGGAAGGCTCAGGATTCCGAAATGGTAAGAAAGTGCTCGTGGCAGTGGTCAGAGGTGTCCCAGAACGCAAAGAATCAGACACCATCTTAGAACTTGAGCTATAGTGGTTGGTATAGTCCTGTGGATTGATGGTCCCAGGGGAATTTACTCGCACATGGCTAATATCGACCTCATCCCTAGAATAAGAACGATATGTTGCTATATCGGGAGAGGGAGAAAGTAATGACACCTCAGAAGGTCGGTGTCCTAAGGCAGGTGTCGACCCGCGCGAACTTAAAGCAGAAACAGAAGAGAGCCGCCGATTTGTATCATTTGTTCTCCTCGAAACTAAGTTTGGATCGAACTCATTGTCCCATGGGTATTTAATCCCTGTTCCCAGGTCTCCGTGGTCCATCCTGATTGTCACTACTTCTCCTCTAAGCCCTTATGTAATAATTGTAGAATTAATCGCCTTGCTGGTATCTGTAATAGGATATGAGCCCTCCGAAGACAATAAAATAACAAAGGCCCAATTTGTAGACTGCGTAGATTTGAGGGAGTACACTAACACAATGCGTTCAAGTATTTGGCAAGCCTTGTGGGATCTGAATTGCGGTAATTGATACCAAATACACGAGCGAGAAGAAGGTGCCGGTTCAGTTGATGCGAATATTCAGACAATGCTTCAAGATAATTCTAGGAGGAATGATTTTGGATTGAATGTTACGAATCCTTCGAATACCAGTTGGCCGTCGCATAGGCTCCTCGCAAGGCTGAGTTGATTGTTGACTGATAAAACAGAAATAAATATGCTCTCACCACCAGCGATGAGTCTGGATACGAAAAGTTAGGTTCTCATGAATGAGAGAGGTCGGTGGTATAGCTGAGTAATAGTAAAAGCTGCAAATGTAGTAAAGATCATTTCTTCTCCGATTGAAAGACGTCCAGATAGAAGCAGTTCCTACCACCGACTACTATCGAGCTGGGGCTGAAGCCAAGGGGACCAGTCGCAACCAATGAAGATATCCTCCCAGCGCCATCAAGACCTTGAAATAGATCCACAAGGTCCTGTGCCGCGAGCCTCATCATAGCCTGGCCTGGCAGCTTGGAGCCCCGCTTGGGCTCACGGCATAACTTATATCCAAAGGTTGTTATCTCAAGAGGAGATCGACCGACGGCTTCTTTGGAGAATTTTATCTCTCTCGTTTCGCAACTGTCTGGATGGGATGGGCACGTTGTATGTGTTCGGACGGAAAATAAGGTTTTGTCAGTTGTGGGAGAGAGGTGAAGAAGAGCCTAAAAATATTATCCCTGCTCCCAACCTCTTGGTGCAGAACACCACGATACCGCATACCATTTTCCAGGGCCAAATCAAGTATTTAATTTATTTATATGAGTTCAACGCCAAACACATGGCAAGTCAGAGGTACCTTGCTTGCCAGTAGACAATCTGCTTATCAGGTGTGAGACAGACCGACTGGATCCAGTGCACTGTCAACGAGACGACAGCATTCTTAAGGCATACTCGATACTAGCCCCAGCACTGGCCAAGGTAGATATCCATGTTTCAATGAGGAAGAGTGAAACAAGTAGCAACTGACTTGTAACAAATAAGAGTGGAATAAGAGATAAGAGGTAAGAAACCAAGCAATGAACCAAATAACACCAGAATATCAGAAACCCAACTTATGTTACACAACGCCTTTCGTTAATGGACAAGGGGGATGAAAACGCAAAGCCAGAGTGATCTCGCAGTAATTTCGTAGTATCGCGAGGTTTCATATAACTACATTAAAATGTAGGACTATAGCATTATATAGATATTGAGTAAGGTGTCGTCTCATATCTATTGACTGCCCCACGCTTGTATTGAGAGGTTTGCCAACTTCGGTACATAACCTATACTCTGTACTCTACCAGCTTGGAAAGAGGCCGCCGATTGAAGTTTGGCAAGAGCTAGTCTGCCGGCCCATGCCATGGAAGTAGTTCTATGGGACACGGCGCAAGGCCATTGCAGAGAAAAATCACCTTAATTTCTCGTACTTTCTATTGAGTGGCAGTCGCCCTCACAACTCATACAATGTACGACCGAAATGAACCTAAAGTGATATAGTGGTAGCCCGGTGGACAGAGGGAATAGAGGAGTTGCTTTGACAAGCTCCTGATTAGAAAGCCTAGGTATGTGGCAGTTATTGACAGCTTCTTGAGACTTGACTCGTCTCCTCCGTTTGCTGGACATTTTTGGAGTCCGTACGGAGCAAACCAACTTCTAGTTTGGTCTGATAACATAGCTATGAAGTAATAAATAATCACAAGTAGTTTGCGTAAATAGAAATCCGTTTTTGTAAATAGTTGATTATTATTATTAATATTAATATTAATATTGTTTCCTAGCTATGTGTACCAGATTTAAAAAGGACGGATTATATCAGACCATATACTCTCCTCATGTTTTTCTTAGACGAGAAGTCCCTGCTCCAACAGGCTTTCCACATCACCTCCCGCAGCCCTCACAGCTCTAACGGCTGCTTGGGAGAGTTTCCTCCGCTTCTCCATAGCCTCCTTCTCCCTCCTTGCTTTCGTTTTGCTACTGCCACTAGGTGCCACTCCAGTCAAGATCTTTTTACTGTCGCTCGGTGTAAAGTTCACGAAGTCGACCTCACCTCCTAGGCTTGGGGTTCGTGGCACAGAACTACGCTCTTTCCGAGGTGTCCTACGTTTCCGTACTTGATAAGATTTTGGGGATGGTGATTCGGACTCGCTAGCTGGTGGTGCGTTCCGTCTAGACAGAGGAGGATATTGTCCCGGGTACTGAAGTGAGCGAGGATGACCGTTGGGACGGTTTTGTAGCTGATGGTGAGAATGACTGGACCCAAAATAGCCTTGTTGTCTAGTGGAAGACTCGACAGAGAAGGACTTTGTGGAACTACCACCTGCCATTTGGAGTGCTAGCCCATTTGAATTAGGGAAAGGAGCATGCACCGTCTCATTTTGCCTCCGTGATAGATCATTCTGGAGTTGGTAGGCTAGGCTCTTTGTTGCTCTTTGGGGGTTAACGTGTAAGGCTGTGGGTGATGGCTGGGCCATCGGTGCTGTGGAAGCGTGGTTCCACCATATTGGCGCATCGTCTTCTGATGTGTATTTATTTGGGCTGGCATATGGGTTCATAGTTGTAGAAAATGGTACTCGGGACCACTCATGCGTTTGAAACTCGTGTATCGGGACAGGAGCAACACTATCGTCTGATGATCTCGTTCGCGAGCTTGTTCTTCGAGAGCTTTCTGAGTCAGGTAACGGTGTTAATGGTGGTGTCTCAACTGAGTATTCAACACAGTTAGGCAATTTTTTGCCAGAGATATTCGATGGAATTTTCTCAAAATCGAATTCAAACTTTAGCAAATCAACCTCATTCTCCAGCGTACTAGATTTGGCCCGTGCTATCTTTGGTGAGGACTTGCTTTTACGAATTGGACTCCTAAGAGACTTTTCAGGGTTGCTTGTCGACTTCTTCGTCTTTCTAGGCATTGATCCTACCAAATGCCTCTTTTTTGAATGGACTCCGTTTATCTGTGATGGAGATGATGGGAGAGAGTGGTGAGTAGCAGCTTCTATCTCAGTTGAGTTTAGGTTCATATCCTCGAGGTTCAGGAGTTCGCTGTCGGAGATTGCTGCTCTTCCAGTTATCTCAGAATAGATGGCAAGTCCCTGATCGGAAGAGGCTGCATCTTCACCAAAGTTCCAGGATTTCCGTGGCCAGTCCAACAGAATGTCAGGTGTCTTTGATGATGCATGGCCATTGCTAGAGCTTCCTATTTGCCTCAACTCGACTGACGAGATGTTGTCATTGGCTTCGAATGTGAGAAACTGGTCGAAGAAGTCGGCATCGAGTTCTTCGTAGTGTCCAAAGTTCGATTTACCATACTGAGAAGGTACCATTGGGAACGACATGTTAAGCTATGAAGGGGTATGCAAAAATGCAAGAGGCTGAAACTGATAGATTGAGTTTATGCAGGAGGTATAATAGCTGTACGATGATGTAGGAGATATAAAAAAATTCAGGAAGGGTGTATTTATGAAAACATATTTCCCATATAACCAGCCATCAGTATTACCTTGCATGATGGCACAACTGAGCGAGGAATGTTGATATAAATGCATTTACACGTGATACTGGCTTAATCACTGAGGATTTGAAGCACAAAGAATTCCCCCTGAGGGGCGTGATTCAAATTGCGTGGTTGGGCGAAGAATGCCTCCATTCCAATCTAGGAGAGTTGACTGGAAAGAAACAATGACCCATACAACATTTCAATTGAGAGAAAAAAAGTCAGATGGAGGAATTAGATTTTCTCTTGAATAAAGAATGACAAAGAGATCTTCCTTTGGCAAACAAAGAGTGTGCATACGCACCATAATGACTATGTCACCACCTTGGTTATCCTGAAAGAATCAAAGCTATGTGATCCTGGTGGGCTGAACGGAGGAATGGACAAAGACGCTTCGGCTCTCCCAGCCCCCCACCAGCTCGAAGAAGGTGATAGCTTAACTCCAGGTCTCACCAATGATTGTACCAGCTCATGATCTGCAATGGGTAGTAGATCTCGACCACAGAAATGAGGTAATCAAATATTGTGGAAGTACTAGGATAGTTCCGAAATAATTATGTGTGTTGCTGCTGTCAAATCGAAAATCTACCTGCATCAAACGGTATTCTCACAATGTGAAGCTCTAACAAAAGAATGAAAGGCCTAGAAGATGGTAAACAATGGTTACACTGAGTTGATATTTACCTTGATATTATATATATTACACTCTTAAGAACTTCTTGCCCTGGTTCTAGTTTATTAGTGAAATACAGGTTTATACACGAATGTCTAGTTCCACTTTTACTGCGGTTGATCAGTTTGAAATACAGGAGGCATAAATGCCATACCTTCACGAGTTAGCACGAGTTCGAATGGCATTTGTTTATAACATACCTCCACCACCAGTACCTTTCACACTTTGCGCCAATCCTTCCCCGCTAACATCAGCATTGCTTTCACGAACTCCTCCTGCCGACCTCGATATAACATGTTTACGTAGCATGGATAATATTTCGCTGTTCTTCCATCTTGCAGGTACAGGCCGGTATGCTGGCTTGAAAGTACCGATCGTCTGCGCCCATTCACCACTCTTTGGGGTAACAGGTAATGGCGTACCAGCATCAGCAACTCCTGCATTTGCTTCTACTGTAGGGACGGGCTCCTGGGTGGCCCAATAATATATATCCCAGTCATTCTCGTCCAAAAACTTGTCATATTGTGCCATTTGACCCGGTGTCATTTTTGCCAGGTATGAATCTGCGAATGTCGACATTAAAAGATCACTCTCCAGAGTGCCTCTCTTCCTGCTTTGGTCTATCCACAAGTTTATTAGCTACCGTTGATACTCGGATAATGAAGGTGGCGCGAACATAATAACCTAGCACGCATTGTGTTTGGATCTTCCCCACTCCGATGCAATGGTTCTATTTTGAACTCTGCTCCCTCCATCTCTCCTACTCCCATCTCTCCATGCGTGAGCTCTGGCTCTCCCTTTTGAGTTATTTCTCCCAAAGTGTTCGGGTTCTTGGGAACATAGGGACCGAATCGATGTGGCGTTGAGGAGAGAGGCCTTGTAATGACCACCGAAGGCCTGACTGCGCGAAATGCCGACCTTATTGGGAACATTGCGAAATACAAATTCTCTGAAAGCGTGGGTTAATTCTTTGTTCTAGTGATGGTATTTAATCCCGAGGCTTTATATCATGACGGTGACAATGTTCCTTACCCCATAAAAATTTAACTAATGCCACCCATAAAAGTGATTGACATACGTCTGATGGCTCGGATGGTTAGGTTAAAAGAAGAGGGCTCTGTTATATAGCCAGTAATTCTCCGTAGGAATAACATTTAATCCACAATTTATTACGAACCCCGACATTATCTATGTTGTTGTAATCATGTACCACTTACATGATACTGGAGTTCATATTGATACATCCAAAATTCGCACACATCCACCCTAAAATAGGCCGGGTAACAGGAAAGCCGCCTAACCGGCGTGTATAAATCATCAATGTAGAGAGCTGAACTGCTTGGTTTCTCAGTCTGTCAACTATGCTTCTAGTGATATACACACATTTTCAAGCTAGCGAAGCAATCCGACAAAGAAGGCCCCAGTCATCCTCCTCAATATATTCATCTTCTGATTCAATGGGACGCAAGCATGACCTCCCTAATGCTTTCCTGTTTCAAATTTATGGCCTATACCTACTAACCTGCTACCGATATATAAAAATCTATCATCAACAGAGTGCTGTCTTCTTGAACGTTGAAAGGCGTGTACGTTGTGAAAAGGACTTTCCTGTCATATTTCACAGCTGAGGATGAGTTTGATATCGAAGAGGTTCAGCTGCAACCACAGGAGCCACAACGATGCCTTGGCTTGATAACATGTCCTTTCTTCTTGAGGCTCCATTACGTAACCAGACAATCGGTTGTTATTTCATCTTTTTGATGTTATGGGGATCGGGATAGATTTTCTAGTAGATCGATCTGATTGTAGTCCTGTCGTTTTCGTTTTCCAGTCAATGAACTATTTATCGATGCGTTCCCAAGCACCGATGAAGATGGTAGAGTTTTAATTGTCACATATGCGGAAGTAAGAGCCTGCGGAAGTTCGTATTCTACTGGTTCGTCTTCCTCATCACTATCGCTAAAGACAAACTTCCTCCAGATTTCGTCTGGGTTTGGCCAAGCTGGCTTCTCTCCCAGTGTTGGTTTTACATGAGCTTCCAAACCACAAATCACACCTGGCGGTGAGACTATCAAGCGGTTGCTGGCCAGTTCATGAGAGTACCTCAATGCTTGATCTTTGTCAAAATTTTCAATTTTTGTCTGAACTGGCTGTGAGGTGACCAAAGAAGAGCAAAATGATAAAATAGAAATGTTACTGGAAGGCCTCTCTTGTTCAACTATCGACTTTAGTACTGTAGTACTTGGCTTAGCGCTCGACGATGATGATCCTCTGTCGTATCCTTGAATATTTTGAGCTGGGGCTTCACTAACACCTGGACTTATGAAGACGTCCATCTTGACAGGCTGATCATGGATCTCCTCCAAATCGTCTTCTCCGGCCAATTTATCCACCCATGTCTCCCAGACTTCGTTATCTAGCACTTGGGATTGGGGAACTACGGGGTTGATTTCCCCAACATGAGCGATTGTGCTGTTTGCCAATTCAGACGAACTTGAACGTAGGTTATGTAGAAATAGCTTCAATTTTGAGCTTAGTGGTACAGGGTGCTGTACTGAGACGGATGATGATGATGAGAATATCGCTCCTTCGTTCTGGTTTACTCTAGAATCGTTTGAATATGACGTATGTTGACCATTTATGTTAGAAAAGTCTTCTGCAGAAAGACAATCAGGTTGCTCATCCTCTTGGCACTCGATATGGTGTGTGTTATACGAAGGTCCAGGACGCCCAGGCCATTCACTGCGCTCTCCTCTCCTCCTACTGTACTGCTGTATTCCCTTCTGAGACCTCTCAGGTAAGACTTGTTCTTTGCTAAAGTTGTGATGGAGCAGGTCATGATTGTTTTCTTGGTCTAGCAGCATGACATCCGATGAGGCAGTCTGGCATTCAAGCACGTGGGTATGCGTTAAACTCGAATGAATTCTACTTGGCGCCGTACTCGAACTGACTCCTGGATTTAGGGTCCTGCCACCTATAGAAATTCTCACATCGGTCCTGCCCGGCGTATCTCGTTGCTCCTGTATACCAGAAAAATGTGACGACTCTCGTCTTGCTCTTGTGAGGAGAGATGAGGTTATACCAGTATGTCTGGAGTTGTATTGAGCTTGATGTGAGACCTTCCTCCTCTTTCCAAACCTGTCGCCATAAGTAGGAGGCACGAAACTGTAGTGCAAAGGTTCTTGCACTGTGATACCGACCCAATCTGCTTTGCGTAGCAATCGTCTCCTTGTTTCTGATATGGATGATATTTTCTGTTCTGATTGAATTACCACGGTATCCTGCTTTCTTTTCTTATTTGGAGGCTCCGGAGTCGCATCATATAAATCGTCGCAAGCTCTTTCGAACTGTTCGATTTTTATTTCTGTAGGGTGCTTCTCATGATTATGGGTCTGCTGAGACTCGTGAGAGGATGCCCTGATACTGCCTCGACGAGTGGATGGTCTTGGAATAAACTTTGGTGGCCAACGGGAAGTGCTTCGTTCATGGCTTACTTGACTGGGACTGTGCCCCTTCACTAGGTCAGCTGAGGGCGAGCGCATTAGAGGTTCGTCTACTATATGCCCCAAGATTGACCGTCTCCGTGGGCTTCTCTTCTTCGCGCCTGTCCGTTGACTGATCTGAACCTTAGCAAAGTGCTGCTTCTGGCGAGCAGTCAGGACGCCAGTCTTGCGCGAGTGCCTTGACAGGCCACCTCCAGTCCAGTTCATCGGAATTTGCAGAAATTGAAATTAGCGGTAGTTTGTAGAGAGAATGCAGTGGAATAAGATATACATGACAGGAGATACTCCATGGGAAAGGTTGCTTCTCCCCGCCAAGACTCAATCACCATTTAAATGCTATGATAGACAGATTGAGCATACAGAGCTGCAGATACTGTACCAACTCAAATAAATAAGATAACTGATGGATATTACAGCAAAAGATTGCAACCCGAGCCGTAGCCTAATTAGCTTTGATAGTAGAAAGCAAACATCCTAGTTTGCCCAGCTCGCCCAGGAACGAATAATACTGAAGCGAACTGAAGCCAAAAATTATGACGTTTGAGGAATTCATGTTGCTATAGCTTTTCCTTCTGATATTGCTAGATGATGCATATTGATAATATAAATATTTGATTGGTTAATACCAGGTCTAGCAACCCTTTGCTATGGAGGATGAGCACGAAGGTCTCCCTAGCACAGCATATCTATATTGACTCATTGAGTAACAGGATCATCGGCATAGGACCCCTCTTTGCCGTTGCTCAAGATAGAAGTGAATTGCTCCCAAAGAAACCGCCTTTCTGGTTGGAGAGTTTAGAGGAGTGCCACATCATATGGTGGAGCGGCTATGCTTGTTATCGACAAACATAGGTAGACTGACAGACGACTGTGTAAGTTTCCTAAGAAAAAAGCAACACTTCATTAAATATCGGCTTAACTATTAACTAGGAAAGGAGGGAAAGATGCGCTACACTAACAACAGGTGCCATTATATACCATAAAGTATTATATTGTGGTTCTACCACAATCTCAACCTGTACCCTAGTTCATGTTCGATCTTTACTTTGTTTGGTAAAGATACCATAAGAGGGCCAAAAGCCTTTTTTATTTAGGCCTTGAACTCCATATGGCGTTTGTCTGTCTTGATTTTATCATGACTCCACCGAACGTGACCTCTCTAGGCAATCTCTGCTAGTAATTGTGGCCTTCCCGGCCTTAGTTCAATGTGATATGAGTTTAGAATTTCAAACCTCATCACTAAGGTCACTCACTACCCTTAGCCGTGATTTTACTACGATCGTTTTTGTTTCCTTTCCCATCCTGCCATCCATATAAATCGGGGTGTGTAGCCCGTTCGTGTCGAAAATGGCGAGTGGGTGGGTGCATCATGCCACTTAACTCCTCCAGATTGCTTTGGTTAAGTTCCAGAATAACCGGATGCCGATGCTTTATTTGTGTACCTGAACTCTGTCAATTCTATTCTTCCTTGTCGTCGGAAGCGGAGAAGACAGACTGAGGTGAGGTGAGGTGTGGCGATCGACAAGACAGTCATATGTTGCTGGGCAGCTGGGATAAACTGTACCCTTCCCCCTCCGTTCAATCGTGTATTATTGTATTACCTTGTGCTACAGTACCGGAGTACTTACTTTCATGTACGGAGTGGGCCGTAGGTCAAAAAGCGAATCGTCGATCCTGCAGCCTATATTCTTTTTACAGTACAGTAAGTACAGTAAGGAAGTTGTGCCTGCGTCCCTGGAGATTTTCCCGGTATGGAGAAGTGCATGATCTAGATGGACTTTACGGTTGTCCATGCCGTCTTTGCCATGGCTGAAACAGCGTTGCGGAGATATGATTTGTCGTTGAATGTTGGGATCAACAAGCTCATGTTTAAAACCTGGTTATTCTTCGCGAGGACGAAACAATGACGTTCACTAGCCACAATTGACCCACGTCACAGTAAGAAAAAGGAAAAAACAAGTCACACGAATCTCCTCATCAACCTGCAACAAGGACAGTGATTGGACAGGTCCTCATGGCAAGCCCCCAAATTCCAGTTTAATGAGCCACGCAACCCTTTGGTTGGCAGTGTGGCTGCTGGTTACGTGGTGAGGTTTTTTGGTTTTCTCTGCTGTTATGTTATTTTATATACATATCTTGGTCCCCAGAAGGAACTCGGAGCTAGCTCCTAGCGAAAGAAGTCGACGTCAGACTCAAAATAGAGCTTATATATCCATCCATATTAACCTGCTTTTCATCTCATTCTCTGATCCTTCATATTCTACTACTCTATTGCAAAAGCAAACAAGGACACCCATCTCTTTCATGATACGTTAGTAAGGTTGATTGAACACGAACTTTTAAGAGAAAAAAAGACGAATACTATACTATGCCTTCAGCCATCAATCCGGTTCAAAAGGAAGCTGAGCGTGGACTTGCTTTGCAGAAGTACCTCCTGCTTCATTCTCAGCACGATGCTCTTCAGAAGCATCTTTCCAAAATCTCGCCAGAAGTTCGTATCCCGCACTCCACAGGGACGAATCGCCATGCCTCACTCTCTTCTTCCCCTGGAAGTGATGAGGGCTACCTCTCGTCATCACCGCCATTCCATCATCGCCGTGCTGACAGTCTTCCACGCCAACGCCCAATGCTCAAGCAGAGAAGATCCTCGCTACCAGCAACCATCGATGAGAGCATCATCGGAGAAATGGAAGAAGACGAACTAAAAATCAAGAGCGTCAATCAGCAGATCAAGTCCACTCTGACCGAACTACTCAACTGCCAGAGCGTACGTGCCGATGATAGATACCGCAAATGGGTGCAAACCCGACTGATGGATACTGAAATGGAGTTGAAGGGAACAAGAAGTCGCAGCTGCGGACGACGAAGGGCGAGTGAGGATATTGGTGTTTAGTTCTGCCGTCGGAACAATTAATGGGATAGAGGCGGGGCTCAATGCCACTGGCGTCGTCAAGTGCTGACATGCTTTGGGGAATTTGGGATATATAATGACTTTCCACATGGGGTTAAGAGGGAATTGCATATGACTGTACACTTTGTATTAGATACCCGAGACCACATGTCTCTTTCAATTCTACCATGATAACCACGATAAAACTTTGTACAATGTTATAAGTTCTCTTCAACCACATTGTAGATTCGAAAAATGCTCACATTGTAACAAACTTTTAGGATGAAGGATATATCTGGAATTTAGGAAGATATGGATAGGCGATTCAAGTCTGAAGAGGATTAGCGTACCCTAAAGATCGGATGAACGCATTGGTTAGTGATGGTGGGTGGTCTGATAGTTTGTCGCTCAACTACTACAGTATGCCTAGGCAATGCAGTGTTAGGCCGGATGGAGTCAAAACCAAGTTGAAGTTTACTACTAATAATAATAAAAGAGATGGTCTACACACCCAGCCACTTGGTTACGAAGTTCTCGATATGCTACAAGCTTACCTTTGCACTAGTTGGGACGACGCGTATGTTTAAAGTTGAGGCTATCGACTCCCGTCAGAAGTGCCAAGATCACTGTTGAACTTCTTGGGTTAGTGACTTTGAAACATTCTGAAGCATGTGATGTTTTGAAGACTACCGACACGAAGCAATCACTACAGATTCGCGGAATGCCGTTATCAGGGCCCGCCCGTCGTCCGAACGGGTTTCAGGATGATAAGTAGTAGGTTGGTGCTTTCTTCTTTTCTACTGATACTAGTGAGCTTTCATTATCATTTCCTTCGCCTTTCATTTTGTTAAACAGAGACAAATTGACCGCCATGAGTTTATCTATGGATCCCAAGGAGAAGATTCCGCATCAACACAAAAACCAGTGGTTTGGATTTATCAAGGTACATTGTTCACACTTCTGGGCGCAATGGTCCATTTATTAACATAGAGCAGTCAATCGCTACATTTAGAGGTGATCTCGCATCTCTTACTGCACCACCCTTCCTCCTCTCCCCACAATCAATAGTCGAATTTTCGGCGTATTGGGCAGAACACCCTTCGATTTTCGTTGCCCCAGCCAATGAACCTGATCCAGAGAAACGGGCACTGCTGGTCCTGAAGTGGTTCTTGAGTACGCTCAAGGCACAACATAATAATAAGGATCAGGATGGAAAGAAAAAGGGCATGAAGCCGCTAAATCCATTCTTGGGAGAGATATTCGTGGGCAGTTGGGATGATGAATGTGGGAAAACAGAATTGGTTGCCGAGCAGGTCTCTCATCATCCACCCGCAACCTGTTCGTTTATAAGGAATAAGAAACATGGGATTAGAGTATGTCGTTCTTTTTGAGGGAACAAAACTCGGGTTTGAGGCTAACAATGACTGCATAGCTCCACGGATATATAAGCCCCAAGGTTTCATTCTCAGGGACGGTACACATCGACCGGAAAGGATACAGTCTTTTGCACATTGATAAATACGACGAAGACTACCTAATTACTATGCCGAAAATACACATCGAAGGTCTCATGACAGGAAACATTTCACCTGAGCTTAGCGGGAGCACGCAAATCCGTAGTTCTTCTGGCTACACAGCAAAGATAGACTATACATCAAAAGGATGGATTGGTGGACGCAGAAATGGGTTTAGCGCTCAGTTATTTCACGATGATAACGAAAACACACCTTTATATACCGTTGAGGGACAGTGGAGTGACTCGTGGATTTGCAAAAATCTCAAAACTCAAAAGGTCGTTGACAAGTTCGATATAAACTCTGCGAAACGGACGCCTTTACAGGTAGCCCCCATCAGTGAACAACACCCACTTGAGTCAAGGCGAGCCTGGCACCACGTTGCCCAAGCTATCCACAAAGGAGATATGTTTGCCATCAGCTACGAGAAGTCAAAAATTGAGAACGAGCAGCGAGAGATGCGGAGTAGAGAAAAGTTAGAAGGATCCGAGTTTCCCAGACGATACTTCTCCAAAGCGAATGAAGATCCCGTAGCTCAAAAGCTAGCCCGACAGATTAAATGTCCTTCTATAGAAGCAGATATGGACATAAAACAGGGTGCTTGGATATGGGATGATGAGAAAGAAAAGAGAATAGAGGCTAGTAAAGGGATAAAGAGCCCTATGAGGGGTAGGTTTGATTCGGGTGTTGGGGGTTTATTTCTGGACTCAGTAAAGTCATAATGGATATGGATATGTATTATCATTTGGAGTTCTCGGCGCCTGATAAACCTCAAGACCTTACCGAATAAAGTAGGACGTATGAGGGCAATATAATAGACCTAGATGATGCTTCACAATGACTTAACTATAAACCTGGCCCAAAATTCTGAAACACTTGGTGCGTTCAGAATATGCGCCACTTGCAGCAACAGGTATAACAGGAAGGAAAGTCCAGACTACCACTACAGTATGGCAACAGACCTTGTCATTCACCACCTTCAAATGCACATAATGTTCAAATCCAGTATATATTATTCAACATAAAAAGTTGTCCTTATTCACCTCTCCTGTCTGTACTATGACGCAATTTTTGCAACAGCCCAGTATTTCCTTCCCCACTTAGCCTAGTATATTGGTGGGGTGGTGAATAAACTTACCACAAGGCTAGGTAAATGACGTAGGCGAGTCATAAGGCTACTTCCGTACTTCAAGAATGTATATAACAACATCTTGCCTTCCAAGCCAAATCAATATAAAACAATAAAGAACTTCAAGTCAAACCTTTTTACTTTATAAACCAAATTAAACGTCCTACATACCGCACATACCAAAAAAGAAACCTAGCAATCATGTCTGACAAGAATACTTCCACTTTGCAATCCACCATCGATTCCGTCACAGGTACTATTCAATCTGCTATCGGTTCACTTACTGGTAGTACTGGCGATCAGAATGCCGGTGAGGCTAAGAAGGCCAAGGCGGACTTAGAGAATGAGGCATCTCATGCTACCGCAAAGATTGGCAACATTTCAGCTTCGAGCTCTGGAGCTGTCACCAAAGTAGGTCAATACCAATGCTATTTGATGCATTTAAACTTACAATGACAAGGACAACCCAGACCGTACTGAGGGATCCTGGAACCAGACTGTTGGCTCAACAAAAGAAGCAATAGGTGGTCTTGTAGGAGCTGAGGGTCTGAAGCAGGCTGGACAGCGCCAGAACGCCGAGGGCAAGGAACAAGAGGCTAAAGGTCAAATCTCTGACTTCGGCGCCGGTATTGCCAACCGAGTTGCTGGAACTGCTCAAGGAGTTGGAGCTGCGCTTGTAGGCGACCGCGATGCTCAGGCAAGTCAATGAGGTCCTGTTATTGCAGGATTATTTAGCTAACGTGTTAATATAGGCTGCGGCCCAGGACAAGCATGACGTTGGCAAGACCCAACAGCGTGGGGCTGAGTATGACATCCAAAAGCAGAACTCTTAGATTTTGCTTCACTCGAATTGTATAATATGGTTTAGATGGGTGCGGGCAGGAGATTGCATGATATCCATGGTTGCTAATGCGTTGTTTTGCTGGTGAGCTCGGGGTGAGATCACGATCAGCTCCTATTCATATAGGCTAATGAATATACCCTTAACGAATGCGTTTCGATATTTTTAGAGTGAAATTATGTTCGTCGTGCTAGCGAATTGAGCGGCATGTTAGCTTACAACACACAGTGTGACCCATTTAAGAGTATATTGGTAAATTCCGAGACGAATCGTTCTAAAGCTATGAACTGTCATAGTCGAGAGCTATTCTAGTCAACTAGAAAACATCAATATTGTCTAACTGCTTCGGTAATTATTGTATCAGCGGCTTTCGAGCCGATTCTTCGAAGTTCCACGGCCACCACACAAAGTTACTTTTACTTATACATCGTTCGCGTGTGATAGGGTCTAAACTAAAGCATGTGTCTACGAAGTACATCAGCAATATATATCTGGGTTTTGAAAACATCCCTCTGTTGGAAGTAAGGCTGGTCCCTGCTGTTTGACGCAATTTGTTGGCTGATGTTGAGATTTAAGGGAAGTGTTTTTGATGACATAAACATACCACGCAGATAACTCCTTAGTTCCGAGTAAGCCCGTTATCCGCTATCAATACGCTATACGCTCGCTATACGCGATACACCATTCGCGATACACCATTCGCTTCTTCTTTCTTGCCAGATTATAAGCTTACATGAGTTTAGAATTTCTTCTGTCAGTCAAACCTGGTGAGGCTCGCCGGAATTGGCTTTGTTTTTCTCTCGCCGTTGAGTGTATGAGTCCAAGCCATCACTATGAGTAGAAGTTGATAGTCTTACTGTGCTCGTAAACAATCCACATCCCATGGTGGAATGAGTCGAAGTGATTGATAATCCATCATTTTTTCATGCTAATCTTCCGCCGAGCAACGGTGAATACAAGGCTGAAAAAGCGAGCAGTAGGAAGCCAGAAGCTTTCCGCCGCGTCGGCGGACCAAATGCCTGAGTCATACCCGAGAACAAAAGCCTAATTCGGAAATTGTACCTGCGCTGCTCTCATCTTGCATGGAGTTACGAGTTGCAAACCCGCGAGCGACAGGCTATGACTAGTGCCAATACTTGGTTTTGAAATGCAGCCGCCGCTGTGACGGAGAAAAAATGTTTGGTTATCTCAGATCTCCGAGTTGCGCATAAGAGTTTGCCCTTATGGAGAGTTTCACGACTTGGCCGGCTACTGTTTTGGTTAGCAGTATTAGGGCTTAGCCTTATATCCGTGAGTAAGTCGAGGTTTGTCAGAAATGTCCAGCTAGTGAGTGTATGTATAGCATTTAATTATATTCATAATACATATAAGGTAGGTGCATCTCAGTCTCTCTTTTGCTATAAATCATTCACTTCTTATATCACTCCTTTGACATTGCAACTATTTGTTTGCTCTGCACTGCTGTTCATTACATTTCATCTCAAACCTATCGTCGGGCTTGAATACGCCTACCTACCATTGAGTGTATCAAAAATGGATTCAAGACTGCCTGTCGCTGAGAAGGAACTTGGAGAGAGTGCAAGATCATCCGTCCTCTCGCCTGAAAAGGAATTCGAAAGAAGTGCTACATCTTCGTTTACAGGACCACCATCAATAAAGGAAAAGGATGAAGACAGAGGAGTTCAAGATGTTGCTGAAGAGAATTCCGAAGAAGAGGATGGAGAGTACCCCAATGGTTTTGCTTTGGCAATGATAGTTGTTGCTTTAGTCCTCAGTATCTTTCTGGTATGTTTTTCGCCGAGCTTGCTACACCAATAATATATGCAATGATATCAGGTGGCTCTAGA
>Ga0247734_1000757_pt1 | contig 26822 bp, 37 predicted proteins | sample UWRJL103311B2_FD_180933 | JGI IMG/M metagenome (GOLD analysis project Ga0247734, IMG submission 180933) | Plant litter microbial communities from Arlington Agricultural Research Station in Wisconsin, United States - UWRJ-L103-311B-2 | ecosystem: Environmental > Terrestrial > Plant litter >...
AGAAAAAAAGAGGAAACTGGGCAATTGCCCTCGGACGGAATCGAACCGGCAACCTCGTCATTACTAGTGACGCGCTCTACCATTGAGCTACGAGGGCTATGGAAGTTTTGTTTTCAGGATAATTAAAATAGTTTATAATCATGTTAAATGTGGGCACCATTGTAGTAACCCTGCTCCGCCAAGCCACCAATGGCTCAACGACCCTACATTCAAGTGCACCAATTATGACCCAATTGCCATCACTTTTATACCGCATTCAAATGACATAGCAGTGCCACCGGCAAAGCACCAGGCTAGGATACTGTTACACGTTTGTACCAAAGTTTGTGACAGTACTGTCCCAACTCTCTAGCACAATATGCAAGATATCTCCCTCCATTCCATCACTCTCCTGGGCTGCTAGCCTGAGCTGTTGTATATGCTGTTGTATATTGACTCTCCACTGAGTCCCCACAGAAGTACCCTCTATCAGCTTCGATTAATAGAAATGATGATCTGGAAGTACTCAAAGCTTTAAAATCTAGTTTTATACGACTTAATAATTTGATAACTCAGTGATTTGCAAAGACTATCTAATCTTCTACATGCTTATCTTACGATATAGCTCAGTGTTTCGGGGTTTGCCTGCTCCGACCCAATCCTCTTAGCCAACACAATCCGACCGATCTTCTCCTCATATTTTAGGAGAATTTCTCTCGCCCGCCAAAAACACACAACTGAATCCGCCTTAGGCTATACTCAACCCCAAAACTGCTAATACCAACAACAACACCTTCGCTAAGAAGCTTGTTTTGGTATATGTCCGCCTCATCTTCAAGTCCTTCAGCCACCACTCCCCCTCCCTCTTGACCCATTTCTCAAAATAAAATCCTCCCCCTCTTAACTCCACCAATCCTGCCGTTCCCTTCAGAAAAAGCTGATCTTCCAACGCCCATGTAACGTCGACTTCATCAGAATTGATGAGCTCGAAATCGCCTGGGCCGAAGTTATGCAAAGAATCAAGGCGCTCGAAAAACTTGGAGAAGAATGCCATAAACAGTATTGTGGAAGCGAATGTCAGACTTTTGTTGCCAAATTGGAGGAGGGAGCCATCGGTATCATAGAAGCTGAATGAAGCATCTGGGAGGGCGATTTGAGGGTACTTGTCCCATTGTTTGAGGTCTGCGAATTGCCCGTATTTTGCTTTTTTGGTAGAGATGGCCAATGCTACTTCAGGTGGGACGGCCATGTTGAGAGACTTCTGGCACTTTCTGTAATGCGGTGGGATTCTGGGAGAAATTCATCTTTTATATCTAATCAGAGGTTTGTGGTGCATATGCTTGGTAGCATATATATTTGCGGGGTTTTCTTGGAGGAATGAGAGTAAGTGGTTAGTTCCTCGACAAAGATCTACCAGTGTCGCATTTACGCGTATTTGTAATCATATGCAGGCTTGTGCTATACGGTCTCGTAGGTAGATTTGGGAGCGATCATTACTAATCGCCTTCTGGCAACGTAAGCTCTGAAGAAATATATATTATATGATACTATAAGTTGACTTGGCACGTCCGTATTTCAGATCCAGGACCCATAGTGTTATACATCAGTTCTAGCATATGACAGTCATTTTTAAAGATTCTTCAGACAGTATTAGGTATAACAAGCTCTAGAAGCCACACAATGAAAGTTGTAGCAATGATGTCGCATTTCTAAGAGTCGACAGCAATATCTTGATTTTACAGTTTAGGACAGGAGTCAACCATCTTTAAAGCGGGTACACAGTAGAAGGGTAAGCCATGATTTACAAGGTTCGCATCATTTTCCTCAGCAACATGATATATTATTACAATAAAACAAATGATTGGCAGTAGACTAGGGTATATGCACTCATTACTGTACAAGCTTGGCCTCTGATAGAGCTGGACCACTGTATGTTTAGAGAATCTGTAATCAATACCGGACACAATATTTTCAACTCGAGTCCATGGTGTTTTAGCTTTTTTTTGGTATTGCAACATCCGACATAGTACGTCGTGCAACTCATCTTAACCAATTCTTGAAATAATTTAAACCAAGTTTTTATCGGACCGCATCATGAAATTTGACAATTATTAGGGCCTTGTGGTACTAGTGACGAAATGTCGCTGAAATATTAAGCGAGCCCCCTTTTTTCGAAACTTTAGAGGGTTTGAAACAACAAGCTCTCAGATAGACGGAAAAGCTCTACACACCGAAAAAGGCACCAACTTTTGTTTCGCCTTTTCTGAAAGATGAGATGTTAGGTGATAATAGGCTTGTTATTTCCCATTTCTGTTCCTCAACATCATATCTCAAAGCTCATCACGTTGAACCCGGAAATGTTCCCGTCGCAGTGCGGTCATGCTCCGGGCCGAGTTGGGTAGAAGTAGGTTGATCTTGACAATATACTTTGTGTGATATTATAGGATCATCAAACTGGGCAGGATGGTTTCTCACCTCTATATTAATTTCGTCTTTGTCTCCTTCACTAGCATCCATACTCTCATTAGGATCGACTTCTTCGCCCTCGATGGATTTGATCTCTTTATTTGCTTTCTGTCAGGATCTTGAGATTTGGCCAGGGAAGTGAGATCCTCCGAAGATGATGCGACAAAGAAGGGTAAGCCCATCTTAGGTGACACCTGTGTTTGGTATTGTTGCAATGTGTTAGGTAGGGAGGATTCGGGCTCTCGTAAACATGGAGAAATAAAGGAGGGGTGGTTAGGCTTGTTTTCGACCGAAGCAGGAGGAAGCGCTTTGAACAATAACAGAAGTTCAACAGAATTCACATACGTGGCTCGCTTAATATAACCATAGGAAATTGGCAACAAGAGAGCAATTCACTCGTCTAGGATGAAGGGAAACAAGCCACAGGAAAAACGAAAGGATGAGCAAAGTTAAGTGAAGAAGTTTGTATAATTCTTTTACAAAATACTATCATTATATTCCTTAATAGCCCCCAATGAGAGCACAGGCGGCCTTGAAATCTGGAATTTCTGCAGCTGATGTCGAAGCTCCTCCCCACCTTATAGTACCCATCTTATCAGTCGCCCAACTACCACCTGTCTGCCACCTATTCCCGCTAGGATCAACTTCCCGTGGCCATATTTGTTCCTCATTCCATAGTTTCCTCGCAGCAATTCCAACAGCAGGGTTGACCAAATGCCATGAATTCGAGACCCCCAGTCCCCAATTGGCGTACAGTTCCCTATTGTCGTCTACCACAATTGTGACGGCCCATGCTCCTCCGAGCGCAGTCACCCATTTGTCTGTCGCGGCTTTCGAGCTGTGTGATACTGCTATACATTGGATGTTGGGGTATTTATTAGCGACCGTGCGGAGTTCAAGAAATGTCTTTTCTGCGACTATTTTCATTAGCATAATGCAAGTGTTGCTCAATTATGGTCTCCTTACAGGCACATCCGGTATTTCGTAAAAAGCAAACTAAGACAGGTCTTCTATCGGGAGGTGGTAGCTGTAGTTTTGAGGTATTTGGTGCTCTTCCTCCTATTACTGGCGCAGGAGCAACTTCTACAGGCGGAGGTACAGGTGTAGCCCATGAATGCCATGCTTTGGGCACCGAGAGATTTGCGAATGGATTTGCGAATGGGAGTATTTCGTTTTGCGCATTGGGGTCCTTGGAGTTACTGCTTTTCGTTTCGAATTGTTTCGTGTCGAAGGTATTTGAAGGGATGCCAACCTTCTTCATCGCAATTCTAGTAGTGAGTTTGGAGAACATCTTGCATATACTATTCGATGGTGTTTAGGTGAGTTATACAAGGTGAATTTAGGAAATTGTGGTTGATGGGGAGGAAATACAGTAAGAAGTAGTAGTTGTGCTAGCGTCTCACGGTTGAAACAGGAGAGGTGTCGCGAAGGAACAACCGCTCAGCCCCTGCATGTAGCCTATCACCATCCCTTTTGGAGAACGTCGATCCATTTTAGGAGAAGGGATGGATGGATTTAGGATCTGGATTCGTGTTATTTCAGCACTGGGAAGGTTTGGAAGGAGGTCGCCGTCGCGGAATCGAAACTTGTGTTGGCCTTGTGGCCTGACAGCCTGACCATCATGATACACAAACCTACCTCGCTTATAACCCCTAAGCATGCTCGGCACGTTAACCCCTGGGGTTCGCGTGAGGAGCAGGGGAGAGCGGAGCATTCGAGAGATGCTCCACTCAGTAGATCACCCCCCTACAGATGGTTATTTTATCTTAATGATTGAAGCTGATGGCTAGGTAGACCACATGCTGTTTTCGTCATATCTTTAGATGCAGAATTGGCCGAGCATATTTTGCTCTGGCATCAAAATCGACAGGATCCTTCTTAGCCAAACTTACAATCATGATACTAAAAGCTAGCCAGAGTGATTCTTAGCATTTATAGGGATAATGTATATACTCGGTTCTTCATCCAGTACATTTTGTCAGATTTCTGGTGCGGACCATAACTGACCGCATAATCGAGATGTCTTTGTTTCTTTATCCGAGCTCTCGTCACCGCATTCAGGTTTTCTGAGGACTTTGTCTTAGTGTCTCTTTGTTTAATCGTGCCTCCTACGTGTCCTATGTGCTTGAATAGATATAGAACTGATATCAAATCATATTTGCATCGTTGAACTGTTTAGCTAAACCCTCAGTTCATTAGAATACCAAGAAAGTACTTATATTACTAGGAAAGTCTTCCTTCAGATCACCAAAGGTTTCTCAAGAGGAAAGCTGTAAAATGCCATCTGGCAAACCTGACTTACAGACTACCGAGGATATTCCTGGTAGGCATGTCGAAAACGCAAATAACATGCCCAATGAGACCTCGCAACACACCCAGCCAAAAGTAAACAGCCAGTCCAAAGGGCAGCGAGTGAACATCGGTACATCGCCACCGTTGAACGAAGAGGGCGATCATACCACGAGCCAGTCAAACCCTAATAGACCTGAAACTCGACCAGTTGAAATGTATGGGCATGATTTGAACCCGGAACCAACAGAGTCTGTTCACATTTCGAAAACCTCAACTCGAGATCCAAACGATAGAGATTCGCCAGATCTCATTAAGAAAGTATCTGATAGTCCCAGACCAAGTGCAAGAAATCCCTTCAGCACGATTAAAGGAATGCAATTTCGAGTGAAAGAGTTACCCGAATCCAAACTTAGAGATGAAATCCACAATCCCACGACAAATTTGAGCAATCAAACTACGGCCGGATCACCTACAACCAAGTCTCCCTCTGCCGAATCCGCCACCACCAGTTCACGTAAAAGTGAATCATCCATAAGGGCGCCTTCATCTATCGAAGTCCAAAAAAGCAACTTAGCTATCTTAGTTCCCCCGTCCGCTCCCAAAGAAGGGCAAGGACGCCCCTTCTCCTATCTTCGAAAATCATGGGAAAGCATCAGGGATGCTCTATTCACAGAGGTGAAGCGTGCTCGTCGCCATATGTTTTCTAGTCAGCAACCAAAATCTCCAGAAAGCCCATGGTCACCATCTAAAGAACCTTCGCTTGTCGAAATACACCTCAGATCCAGATACTTCGGATTTATATATATTTGGTATGGCTTTGTGCTGCTCTTATACTTGTTTTATCGCTTGAGCAAACTTATCGGTAAATTCATTCTATATCAAATCCCTTCTGCGATTTGGTATTTCCTGAGAAATTATGTGTGGAAATACATTGTGCTGCTCACTTTAGTCCCTACCGCCAAACTTTTCTGGAGCTGGGTAGTGTTGAATCATTTCTGGCCATTGCTATGGAGTTGGTTACAGCCCATCATAATGCCAATTTTTCGATTCGTACGCGATCATCCAAGAGTGTTTGTTGCGCTCGGTTTCGGCACTTTGATTGCAACAATCTACAATACCATGGACGAAAATACACCATTCCTACATTGTGATCCATGCCAAGATACAAGCTTTGGGCTATATGGCTATCAGCCTTTACGATACGTCGGAAACAGCTTCCAACCTATGTCTTATGTTTCGTTACCTCTATCGCTTTTCTTCTGTCCATTGTCATGGAAGTTTCGCGTCATAGCTAGACGAAATAGCGAGTACTTCAACCAGTTATTATATATCAACCACAAAATCGCTACACCGATCATGCAGTATGATTATATTCAAGATTTGACTTTAGACGCTAAAAAAGCGTCCGCGATATTTAGAAAGTCACGAGGTGGTTTCCAGTATTCTAGGGATCGTACAAATGCGATAAAAGCTCTAGAGACCGAACTACTATACTTTCAAGCCTTCATGAAGTCGTTCCTCAAATACCGAAAACAAGCACTGGATGAAATGTCACATAACCTTCCTAAGCTCCGTGGGCAAATGGAATTTGTGGATTCTTTCCGGCACGAGAGCTGGAGTACCAAGTATCAGGAGCATAAAAAACTTCCCCCCAGCTTCCGTGAACGACTAGATGAGAGTTACAATATCACTTGGGAGTTTAGCTCACTCTCTAAGGAAGGGAGGCGCCACATCGCACGCATCCAAACGTTCCTAAACCTGAACGAGCACCTTAAACATATCCCCAACAAGGAAACACCGCGTTTCCAAAAACTGTTTACTGAAATCACGGGCGCATCCATCAAACAGGCGGATAACTTCAAGAGCATCATGAGAAAATGGAATTATCAACACTTCAGCGCGGAGTTATTTCATTTTCAGCAGACGCTAGAAGAGATACATAATGAATTGAAGAAGAGTTTAAGGGGGCAGGAGTTAGCCAGAACGCGAGATGTGACGTTGCAGAGCAGGTGTGACACTGATTTGCGGTGGAGAATTAGGGATTTGGAGGAGTTGGAGGAGTTGATAGCATTGCAGAGTCGAAATATGAGGGTGGCATTGAAGACGGTCGGAGAAGATGAGTAAGAGGACATCTGAGGTTTCTTATTGGAATGCATTCTGATTTTGTTTTGTATCGTAGAAAGTGGCCCTATAATGCAACTTATGCAAAAAACACTATATCGTGGTCTGCTAATAGAAATATCACACTTAAAAGCCATGGCCTAGTTGAAATTGGGAACTTGGAATGCTCGGAAGTGGAATTCAAGCTAGCTAACGCACACTGCTCATTGCTTAACCAAGCTCCAGGGAACCTAGCTCTAGACATAGTTTACAAGACAGTCATATTAAGTTTGACTATTTGCATCTCGAACTAGTTTTGAGCACCGTTCACACAAAATCGGAAGGAGTTGTATGATTTCAATTTCATGGAGGTGGTTTGGAAGTGGGTATTTATGTATATATGTACCTAGAAGAACGAACACCAACCAATATACATCCCAGCCAGATACTGCACGTTGGTAGCTTGCTCGATCAACTCATCAACCTGACCCTCAACACTTAAAGGCACATTTTCACCGACCAGCAGCCCTTTTACCTTCCGCTGGATATTATCTAGCACCCCCTGAGCAGTTTGAGGCATGACAAATGAACCCTCCTTCCTTTTCTTTTCTGGCTTGTTGCCCAAAAGATCCAAAGTGGGGTCATAAACGAATGCTTCCAAAATAGTCATCAGAGTTTCTTCATGTTGACGAAGTAGCTTCAGAGTTAGTTCGGATGACTTTCGGAACGGACCATGATAACCGTAGATGCCCATAGCATCCGTCATGTTATGGGTGAGCCGGAAGGGCACCCGCTCAGGCCGAGCGAATGTGAGGCCCTTTTCAAAGAGACAGTTGAAATCGACATGAAATGTCCCGCCATTGCCTTCTTCGAAGAGAATATTCTCGCCATGACGATCACCTAATCCGAGTATGGTACCAATCATCGACATAACGGCACAGGATCGAGTATAGCGAAGACGCGCGGCAAACCAAGTCGAGGGTTCGGGGAATTGCTGCACAAACCACAGGTGGAAGACTGGAGGAAATTGCCCCAATACTTTCTCAGTGAAAAACGCGAGCTTCTCTCCACCCTTGATAGCTTCATCACAATACATTTCGATCTCGCGGTAGTTTGGTGCAATACCCATGTTTTTGTAAAGACCTAACAAAATATCACGAAGAGTTCTCAGGCCTTCTACCCATTCGATAAGTCCACACTCCTCATTCAAAGGGGTGACTGCGTATGTCTTAATGTAGAGCTGACGCCTACTAGACTCTGCATCGCGCTTCAGCGACCTGTTAATCATACTGTTGAACTCCATGAGCCGTTGATCTTTACGGAGATCATCCTTAGGCTTGCACATAATTCCATATGGCCGTCCATCCGATCCACGTGCGGTAAGTTTTCTGGGCTTTTGCAGCGAGCTGAGAACAAGAACGTCATCTTGGAAGGATGAAATTGTCACTACATCTCGAGAAAATGCTTTGTGGTCCTTCAATTTATCTGTGAGCGTTGGAAGAGTCGCTGTCAGGACGCTTTCCACCGGAACTGCAAGGGGACTGGGCAGACAAGTTTTGGAATTAAAGCGTAGGTCTCTAGCGAGACTCGCTGTTATAGTTCTGTTTCCATGAAATTCCCCAGCGTTGCATACCATTAGTAGCTCGGATGTGAGCCTCTCTCCACTTTTTATTATGGTTTTCATGTCTATATTGCCGCCCTCTGACTTTCTGCCACCAGCCCGAAGTTTCTGTAGGATTGAAATTCCACGAGCTTTCCTATCACTTTGAACGGATGTACTGACGGCTAAAAGACTCCATATCGCTTGTTGAGGGTAAGTGGATACTATCTTGTATATGATTTCTTCCAAGTATTTATAGACTTGTGCATTAGAATGAGCGATTCTAGCAATGATTTGAGGAAAGGCGGTGTAGAACATGTAAGCGGGTAACTTGTGAATATACTTGTTGAATCGGCTGTGTACCTGTGAAAGTAGTTCTTTCCGTTGACTGTTGAGGCGGGTGTAAAATTCCTTTGTTAGATCTTTCGATTGGCCCGATTTCGCATCCATTGGCTGCGCAACTTGGGTTCCAAGTTCTAGCCACAACGTAATTATACGCGGAAGAGTCTGATAAATGTATTTGGTCCCATAAGATAGTGATCGGAGATAGTTTTCAATGACCAATTTAGACATCTCCCCCTTGAGATATGCCTCGCTTCGATCATCCCAATTCAAGTTCTTCTCTGATTCTAAAAGCTTGTTGTAATGGCGCCCAAGATAATAATGTACTTTCTCCCAGGCCAAATATGTTCTAGCGGCCAGCTGGTACTGTGATCTCAAAGTATTACTCGACGTCTGGCCGGCGCTATCCTGCCATTTGGCCAGCAGCAGATGGGCTCTTGCGGTGAGGAGGTTTTGCTGATCGGCTTGATCGTTATTTGTTGTGACACCAACAAAGCTTGCACCATGGATAGATCTATTGTGGGAGATAAATGCATTACCATCAATGGCACCTTTTAAGCTTTGAATCGCTTTTCGATGGTGGCCTTCCAGCCACAACAGACGCGCATGCTCAATGGTGGCAGACTGATCGCCGAGTTGTGAAGCATGAAGAACAGCGTTGAAAGACTGGTGTATAGCGTTCCCCTTTCTTGCGAGTCGTGCACTTGTTAACCAGGATGAAGCAACATCGTCCTTAGGGAAATTAAGGCTAGAAAATTAGCACCATTATACACCAGGCTAGGTTAATATATACCTTGATAGCTGCAAAGCAGCGCGGCGAATGCCTAGAAGATATTGTTTGTCGTTGAGATATGCTCCTAGGATAGCAAGTCGCTTATTGAGCGACTCGATAATTTTGCCATGATCAACCTCTGGACTGTCCGTACCCGCGATCATTTCGAGCTCGGAAAGGACGTGAAACTTAAGCATAGTATCATGGCACGCTCCGATTGAAAGGCTGCTGGCCATAGACATGGAGGATGCAATCTGCTCGCGAACGGAATTGATAGTGGATGTGAATTCGGCAGTGTCTTTTCGATATAGTGCAAGCAAGGCGCTGCCAACACTTACATTGAAATCCTCTCCGGTATCCTTCGTAGCCATGGAGGTATATTTCTCGAGTGTTTGCCATCTTCCAGTTGCCCAAGATGCCTCTGTAGCGAAAGGAAGTATCCTGGAAACCGAACTCATCGTAGTATGCATGCCCTCAACATAATTAAGCAGAACGTCTACCAAAGATTAGCTTTATATTTAAGGGAAGAAGAAGTGGCAAACCATGTTGCCCGGATTCCTTGAGGCACGTCAACAGGTTGACTTGGACGTCCACGTTGCCGGGATTCTCCGCCAATTGTATTTCGTACCAACTCTGTGCTGCAGTCCATCGTCCTGCTTTTCGATGGCCGAGAATTTGCTGGTCAATATCTAGCACATGAAGGTGTGCGGATATACCTTCAATTCCGTCTGGTTCATCGATTTGCGTATATATATCTTGTAGCCTTTCTAAGAGCGTGTTGGAAGTTTCGGCACTTTTAGTTGATTCGCGAACTTGTCGGATATGTTGCTCCCAATAAAACAAAGCCCTCGAGTAGGATTTACATTCCACTGCACGTTGAGCAATGACTTCCGCGGGCAACATATCAAGTACAGTTTTTACGAACCCGATCTCTGTCTCGCATAAGTCAACTCTATCTGTCTCCCTGTTCTTGCTTGCATCCGCAGCTTCCGCTTGCTTTGCTTGCTTCCAGCGGGAGAGGTAATCGAGTACCCGAAACACAGCCTAGAAAATGTAAAAATCTGCTTTAGTAACGGGAGGCGGATCTACTTACCTCACTGCAGGCTTTTAACTCCTCTCTCTTTACGTTGGACTGGGCCGTGACTTCATATTGCAAAACACGAAGAAGTTCTTCTCCTATCTCCTTTCTATGATCCTGGCTACCTTCCACAATAACATGCAAAGTTACATAAGGGAGGAGAAAGCTGGCAACCGCATTATCACGGATTCTGATAGCCCGTCGCAAAGGTGTAAATATTAGATCAGCATTCGCATTCATAGGTTTGTACAAAAGATCAAGAACAAACGTCTTCAGCCAACTATTGTACAGCTTGTCAGGCCGCATGCTCTCTGGGCGAAAGATAGGATATTCGATCTTAACTTTCTCAGAAACTGCTGCTACTGAGTACATAGACGTGAGGAAAGGGGTCAGTGTATCCTGAACACTGGGAGGAAGCTTTCTCCATTTCAGATAGATTGGGTCACGAGAGTTTCGGTCTCCTTTCTGAATAATTGGCACGCAAACTGTCTTGAAGTCGCACTTCTCCAATAGAACCTGCATAACATATGATAGAAATCCCTGGACTCCAGTATCGGTGGAGGAGAGAAAAGCTTTGACGATAACTTCTTCTAGTAGGAAGAGCACGAAGTCAGTAGACTCGCTAGGGTCATGAAAGTTTGTAACCACAACCATTTCCCGCTGTTCACGCACACACTCCACACGGTTGGGGTCTAGGCAGCCGATTAAGCCAATACATTCTGCTGAGAGCTGTGCAATATCGTGGTGGGATTGGCTGAATTTCACGCAGCAGTCTAGTATAGACCGGACAAGTAGTCCAACAACGATATCTGGCTGCTCGCTGACTGCTGAAGCTTGGAGGTAAGACTGATTGACTTTGAGGTATGCCTTTAATTCAACAAGAGCTTGAGCTACAACACCAGAGTTCTCATGGCGTAGCCTACGGCTAAATATTTCAAATCCATTTCCTACATCAGTAGGTGTTCGAAGCTTTCGCAGCTGTTCCTCGATATTGGCAAGTTCCGGGAACTGGGCAAGTGATGGTAAAGTGGTTATTGTGTTTCGAATTAGTCTTGTGCGTTTCTTCAGAAGGTACTGCAGTGTAGCTTTTGCTCGCTTTTGAGTTAGCTCGTCAAAGCTTGTCCAGCGTTGAACAACAGTAGAGAACGTATTTTCAAGCATTAGTTCGACATCATCATCTTCAAGATTGATGAGCATCTTTTCCCATGCAGAAAACGCCAATGCTTGAAGCTCAGGCTGTGCTAATGCCGACTGCAGACATGCGCACATCTATAGACGCAAGTCAGTGTTGGCTCAAAAGGAATGTCTTAATGAGTTACTAACTTGAGGACGCGCTGCTCTGGTAGAGGTCTTTCCCAATATCATCATCTCTTCAATGGCCTTCACACAACGCTTCTTCTCTGATACCGATTGGCCCACTTGCGCATCGTAAACTACTTTTGATACCTTGTCCACAAGACCAAGGATATGTTGCTCAAGGAATGAGCCTAGTGGGTCGCTCTTTCGCTTTGCAGCATCCAAAGATGGGGCCCATTTGGCTAGAAGTGACAAACCGAGACGAATCTATAAGTTGTCAGTAATTAGTAATGAAATGTGAGAAGGCACTCACCCTGGACTTCTTGCTTTCATCGGCATCTCCAGCAGCCTTCAATAGAATAAGAGCAATTGTTGCTGGCTCAGTCCTCATCAGCTCTGTGATGTCGGCGTCCTTGAATCTTGACGAAGTGGCTTTTAAAGAGGAAATAATGAATGTCTCCATGTCCGCAACATCGTGCACAAGAAGAAAAGCAAGGATGGGCATCAAGTTTGAAGTTTCCATGCATATCGGCCATTTTTCGTCCTTTCCTCTATTAGCCTGTGCAATTCGGTCAATAACATCTATTTTCTGAGAAGACACTAGGTACGGTAACGTGAATGACTGCGTGAGAACAAGGAATTCCTGCACAGTCCAGGACTCAGTTTTCCCTCTGATTGTGTGAGTTCCTAGGAGGTCCACCATTGACTGTGCTATTTGAGGTTTAACAAGAAGTTCCTTTACAGGAACAATCGCGATCGTATCCCAGAAAGGGCTGAACATGCGTTCTACCGTTATTTCACTTGCCTTTGCAAGCGTCAAGATCTGTCAATGTTAGTATGCAGAACTAGAAAATAGAAAAACAAAAAACATACTTCATTGAACGCTACGCTGGTCACGATCGGATTCGAATGTCCCAAGTATTCTACCAATTTATGAAGTACAATATTCAGCTCATCATCGTTCAAGGTTCTAATAGGGTTAGTAAAAACCACTAGTATATGGCAGATTTTCCTTACCTTCCAACCTGCCCCCAAGCAAGAATGCAGGTTTCCTGTAAATGGATAGTATCCTGCTCCGATATTGTACGCAACAACATAAGTGCAGCAATTCTGTTACTCATCATTAATTCATGGGCCATTCCGGCACCGCGAAGAAACCCTGGCAATGTTCGGCTGTTCCAATATTTGTTAGCCAGATATATAAAGTGAACGATAGGTTCTTACCCAGCGGCTATACGAAGCTCTCGAATGGAGCTATGAAGAGATTGCAGGCACCATTGGCCTAAAGAAGACTTATTGAAGTCCATAAATTCATGATTCGTAAAATGCACCGTAAATCGTTTCAAAGCAATCATTGCAAGAACTCTCGGCCTGCGAGATTCTTGAAACCTTTGGGAGCCAACCAGCTTGCTGAGAATTAGGATGGCATCATCGCTGACAGAATGAGCACCAGTCGTATTTCCGGTCACTGAGTCAGCTGTTCGTTCACAAAGTTGACATTTCGAGTATTTAATAGTATTATCATCGTCCCAAACTACTTCAAGGCTGTCACTCGCAGCGCATGGTATCATGCCAAGATACTCGATTGCTTGACAACGAGTAGTATCTTCCAACTCTGTAAAACACGTACTGATAGATAGTCAGTTTGAGAACTGGGAACCATATGAGAAGAATTACTCAGCTATTTGAGCCAAACCAGTCAAGTCGTTGACATCTTGGGCCCCTAATATAGAGTATAGTTTGCTGGTGATTTGTTTGAGAAGGCTAAGATCAGCATTGATTTTGCGTTTCTTGTTTGGTGGTCCCTGGTATGCATCATTTGTTTCTTGATGGTCGGGCTCCAGTCGTTGAAATTCGACATCAAGCTCAGCACTCTCAAAACTTTCGGACATTTCAACATCTTTGCCTTCGGGGTTTTCAATTCCAGAGATCCGAAAGAGTAGTTTTGCGGCTTTCTGTCGACCGTTAACTAGTATTCGACAAAAGCTTGGGGAAATCTACTTTGAGGTCACCACCTATCGCAGGAATTGCACTCTCATTGATCAAGACGCTTTGCAATGAGGGAACAAGGTGTAGTAAAACCATTCTGCGCATTGAATCATGGCCTTTGCAAGTTGCAACCAAGTTCAACAGGCTACTAGAAATCTTGAGTTGAATTAATGGATCCGTCAGATTTCCTGGACTTTTGAGGAGATCGGCACATAGTATAGAGAGAACGGTGTAGCCTTTGCGGAGCATAGTAGCAGATAACTGTTCTCGAAGGGAAGAAAGAAGGGCATGCAAAGCACAGAAAAACATAATCTCAGACTTCTTACATGTCTCTTGGAGAGTGACGTCTACTTGCCATCTATTTTGTAGCTCATGTGCCACCAGGAAAGAATCGAACATCCATGCCAAATAATTCTGAAAGGCCGCTGTAGCGTCGTAGGATGAAGCGGATTCCATGGATATATCGACCAACATAGAGAGTATATTGGTGACATGTTCTATACAATTTTCAAGGCCTTGGACGATATAAGTGCACTGGACTGTTGCGCTTGGGCTTTGCATAGGCTCATGGGAGTACGACAATATATCAAAGTTATCTGAAGGCAGAATAATCTTTGACAACATACCATGAGATGTGATAATTGGTTGTTGAAGGTGACTTAAAGTAGCTAAGAAACTTGTTAATTGATGGCAAAGCCAAACGGGGCCGGAGAGACAGACTTGCAGCACATTCCTTAAGGTAGCTGAAGAACAGCGATGTTAAGTTCCAGAGCTTTGGCGAACGCGATACGGCTTGAAAAGAAACATAAAAGAAGTCTTTTATTTTCTCCGTCAAGTTGTCACAGTGACGTCGTCCTAACAATGTCAAAATTCTTGGGAAAAGCCATAGCCAGAGCGGTTCCTGACCACGTCCTTGGAGAACGGTATCTGCACTTGATGAATACGCCAAGACACCCGGGGCTTCTTTTATAATCGCAACAAAAACATCCAAAGCATCAGATGCCTGTGACACGAGTTTTGTGGTGTCCATGAACGGATCATCGCTAGAAAGTTTCTCTAAAACCGTTCTCGCCAGCAGATACAATAGTTTCTGCTTGTGACTGACTTTCGCCTCATCGGTCTCGAATTCAGCGCCATTGTTCTCAACATCTGAAACTTCCCCCATAAGTGCTTTCAACTCATCATGGTCACTCTGTCTTGAGGGTTTATTGGTGTTGGAAAGTTTTTTAATCAATACGGCTGCCATTGTCGATGGGGGAGGTTCGAAGCCCGTCTCCCGATCAGGCACACCATTACCCTGGGATTTAGGTGCCATTATGTGATGGCGGTAATATGTATATGGTGCATTGCATGTGTTTGTTGTTGGGAGTGGTTTAAACGCGGTGTGGTCGAGGTACGCGTCCGCACGTGACCAGAATAAAGTGGCTCTATGGGCATGGGTCGACTTTGACTTCACAATCATGAGCTCTACTTTCGCTCACTCGCCGTTTACCACAATCTCAATTGATATTTAAACTTCAATTCGTCCCGATGGCAGTCTTTTCAAACAAGAAATTTAGGTCCTCCAAAGACCTGAATACCATAGCGGCGCGATACCGAGTCGCTCTTTCAAAGCACCCTTTTGCCCTCTTTGGTTTGCCATTTATCGTCACAATGGTAGCAGGCTCCTTCTTTCTTACTCCTGCAACGGCCATACGATATGAGAAGCATGATCGGAAGGTACGGAGGATGAGCAAAGAGGAGGAGCTGGGAATTGGCAAGGACAAGAGAAAGGTTGATATGAAGGAAGAATATTATGTGAGCTACTTTCGGAGCCTTGGGATAATAGAATGGCTGGCTGACTACGATTGCAGAGACTTGCGGCGAAAGATCTGGATAATTGGGAACAGAAACGTGTGAAGAGACTTCCGGGAGAACACGATGGAAGGGTTTAAAAAACATTGGGGGTGTTTGGAGAGCTTTTGTCAATGAAATAATGTGAGCCTCCATGGGCTAAATGCAGCTGGAAGCTGTATCCATTCCCCGAAGGCGTGTCGCCCGGTGATCAATATTCAAATGCCGAATTACGACCACACGCGCAAGGTTATAGGTGACATGAAGTCAGATTTATGGTCTGGGAAGCCAAATATATATGCCGCTATCATTGTGGCGCCAGGCGGACATTACAATAGCCATGCTATGGACGAGCCATAACCATATATGTGGAATGAATGCAGCTATAGGGTAGAGTTGATACATACAGCATTCTTACAAGCAGAGTAGAGCGCCATCAAATGGTATTGAAAGCAGCTTAATCGCAACTCAATTTCTCAACTAATCCGTTCTTCCGTCATCCAATTCTCTGTTCATGATTCGCTTCTTCCCGTTCACTTTTCTCTAATAGCGCTGCAGTCTTAAACACCCCTACACATCATTATCCTTGTTTTAAGCACGTAAGATATATATAAATTAAAAATTCGTGGGCAACGAAGAATTCGTGGGGTTTGTAGATTAGATGATTAATGTCCAGACGTACTATGCATGCATACTGTTTATATATATGTGTGTGTGAATATAAAAGTAGTGATGGTTGATGAAGGAGATGGGGATTCAGCTTGATGATATATGCATTAGCTGGATATATTGATGAAAGATTTCTCTACTTACTCACCACTGCGAAATCTGCAAGGAAGGCGGAGGGTTATAATGGTATAGTGGATGAACGTGAGTGAACGTGATGTTTTCACGTGTGTATTAAATTCCAAAAGAAGTATATATATTTCTGGGGCAGAACACTCTCAGTTCCTCCGAATTACATGTTGCTAATCTTCTCACCACTCCACCTCACAACAACAACGTAAGTTTATTTCACAGCATCATAAACGCCCTTCACCATCTCCATAAGCGCCCAAGCTCCAGGATCCGGAACGCGCTGTTCATCGCCCTCCTTCAGCTCCACATAACTCGCGCGTCCAAAGCTCGGCTTCAGATCTTTCGTGCCTTCCGCTGCTTTGACGGCGACATCAACCGCCGTCTTGAGATTTCGCGATTCGTTTAGAGTCTCCGCAAAGGGGATTAGCACATCCATGACCGTGCGGTCGCCAACACGTGCTCCGGTGTGCTTCATCAGGCTTTGTGTTGCTTCCCACAGACTCTTCGCGAGCACATCGAGCACCGTGGTCTTCTCCTGGCTGGATGATGAGATGATATTTGTTCTGAGATGTGAAGCTAGCGCTGCAACGAGTATGCCGAGGATAGCTCCAAGTGACCCGCCCATGTCGTCTACCGCGGCGATAATTTGGTGAAGAAGTTGGGGAATAGAGCCAGACTTTGCGGAGCCGGAATCGAGTTGCGCAATGATGGCTGTGCTTACGCCTTTTACCCCTTCTCCGCAGTCACCATCGCCGAGAATCATGTCCCATTTGGTAAGGGAGGGCTCGGAAGCTATAGCTCGTTCCGAGGCGAGACGAATAGCTGATTCGAGGAGGTCGTGATCAACTGGTGAAATTAGCCTTGGATGACTTGTAGTAGATATTGGGAGTTAAAGATACCTTTCAAATCCTCGGAGGCTGGGACGTCAGTGTTAGTTTCGATATCCACGACCGGCGCTTTGGGTCGTGGGGCTTTAGTGGATGTATTCGAGAGGACATTTGGCCAGCCGGGAGCTTTTGTCTCAGCACCAAGAAGACCTAGGAGTTCATTGGCTGAAGTGTTGCTGCTTTGTGCTGCCGCTGTAACATTGAGGAGACTGAGAGAAAATCCAGGGCCATTCAGTGAGGTCTCAAATGTTCCTGTAAAAATATTCGTCGGCTTAATATCCCAATTGGCGTCTGATTAGGGTTAGCAACGTTTTGGAAAATTCCTGGAACAATTATACCTAGTTGAGCCAAAGTTTCCTGCGTGAGAGCACCAAGTTCCAGGACTGACAAACCTCCCAGGTTGGAAATGAAAAGTACGACATCGTCGTCTTTATTGAATTTGACAAAAGCTCGTTCGGGATCATTTTGGTCGCAAAGTAGACTTAAAAGGCGTCCAACCAGATCTTCTACAGATGGAAAGGGCGAAATTTGTTGAGCTCCCTAGAAGTAAATAATCAGCATCTCTTCCCAATCAGATGAAGGGAATCATAGGGGTCCTACGGGTTCATTGTGTATTCCAGCACCGACAACTACTACATCAGCTGGCGTTTTATCATGATTCTGTCGTCCCGGAACATGACAATGATCCAGAGTAGAGCCGATAGTAACTAGCTGCTCATTCAAAGCTCCCCCAATCTCTATGCACTTTTCGAAACTGTAGTCTTTTGCGGCTGCTGCTCCCAGGATCTTCACAACTTCACACTGTGAGTCAGCTCACGCTCACGTACTAGCGAGATAGAGTTTGGCTTACTCAAAAGATTTCCCGGCAAACCCCTTCTTCCAACTTTTCTCGATTTGCTCTTGCCAATTGATACATCGTCTGTAGTAGACAAAACTGTTATGTTTCTATAAGTTAAAGCCGTGTCAGATCTGTTTTTACGAGAACCTAAAGCACAAATTACAAACTCACTTTGAAAAACCTCCAGCTAAAGCGCGTTCCGCAGCAAGTCCGAAATGCAACTTGTCACCGGTATAATTGGTAATAAGCAAAATAGTCCCCTGATCCGAAGGCACAGCAGCAATAGCAGCCAGAATCTGCTTCATGCTCGGACTTGCAAATATATCGCCGCATGCAACGGCTGAGAGCATGCCATCTCCTACATAACCGGACCTGTAATTTTGGTCAGTTTAAATCGTCACATATACATTTCTTGAAACAGAAGCAGGAAAACCGGTTTTCGGACGCTCATCTTCATCCTTGCTTGGGGTTGGAGTAACATACCAAGCAGGCTCATGACCTGAGCCTCCTCCCGAGATGAGGGCAACTTTCGAAGGAGAGTGGTTTGAGTTAGTGACTACACGGTATTCTGGAATCAAAGAAAGATGAGGGTTTGAGGCTGTGAGGGCGGAGAGGTAGCGTGGGACGAGAGTATTGACAGCTGTATCTGGGAAGTAGTGTTTTGTTGACATATTGAATGATATATGCCTTTCCCCTTTATTTTCCTTTTCCGTTTCCGTTTCCGTTTCCGTATTCCCTTCCTAATAGTTGCACGGTAGGTAATCGTTTCTATATTAAATCAAAAGTCCTCTACAGCAGCTCTCCGATCGATGTTGGGGGATGGATAAGTTTGAGTGAGCAAATGAGCAGCAAGTCACGCATATCCTCGAGGGCGCGGACAGTTGAAACTTGACTTATACTGTAATATAAGTTTAAATGGCGAGACACGTTCGATTTATCAGCGTTCTTGTGTCGGAGGAATAGCAGATGTATAGATTGCGAAAGGAGTAAAGATATCAAAAGATCCAACTGTGAAATTATCAAAATATACACCATATGATAGATGTTCCGGTGCCGGTGTATGGGAGGATGGGGGGGTGGGGGAGGGGGAGGGGGAAATTTGGAACCCCGCCAAACCCCGCTTGACGTTTAACCTTTTTTGTGTATGTGTGTATGTACATGTACATGTACATCAGCCAATTTAAGGTACCTAGGCATGTACCTCTACCAGCCTAGCTACCAAACTCCCGTTCGTCTGGGTGTTCCAGCCCTTCGAAGCCTTTCCCCTTTCTCTTCCCCTTTCTCTTCCCCCACAACAAAGTCATCCCGACCATCCACTACTACCCCAACCCGCCTGCCCAGCACCACGGAAAATTGGAAATGTTTCTCCTTATTAACTTTATCTATACTTGGAATTTTTTGCTACTTTGATTTGTTCTGCGCAATGCTATCCCGAGTCTTGAAATTTGTATCTTTATTTTCTTTCATTTGTTTTTCAACAGGATTTCATCGGGACGTTGGCGGCGCCAGGGCACTAGTACAGTACAGTAAGGTTACAGTACAAAATAGTACGGGTAAGCTGCGATTTACTCCCCAAAGAGGAATGCCGACCGGATGACCAAGAGTAGATATCTAGTGAGAACGCCATTGAAGTTGGAGGGAAAGTATTTTCGTTTTTCCCTCCGGTCGAAATACTTTCCCTCCGGTTCAAAATACTTTCCCTCCGGTCGAAAATACTTTCCCTCCGGTATCGATATACGATTAATTTTGTGAGGAAGATATGAAAGTAGTCAAATGATAGATATCAACCTTATTGGAGGTAACATATATATATATATATAACGAACAGATAGTGCTTCACTGTGCCATGAAAGCACAGCAACGCACATCAAAGCACAATGCCTTCGTTATAGGAATATTGCACGTCATGTGCAGAGCGTTTCTTACATTCCTGTCCAGCAATCTCCCCCACCAGCCACAAGCAAGAATCCAGTCCACAAGTCACACCTCCGCTTGTGACAATTCTCAACCCCTTCTCTTCATTCACTGGGTTCACCACAAATCGTTCCTCCAACACCTTCGTGTCGCCTTTGGTTGCAGTGATCTCTCGGAGCTTGGAATAATAGTTGGCATGCGTCGTTGCAGCCAATCCATCCAGGGCCCCAGCCGCCGCAATGAACAAGCTTCCGGTACAGACGCTCAGTAGTGTTCTGGTACGACCGTCCTTCCGCTTCGACAGGTTTACAAACGCCTGGATCAGTTGTATTGGCTCCTCTTCCGCATCAAGGACCGGCGAAGTACCACCTCCGGGGATAATCAGGACATCATAATCGGCGAGCGACCTGTATGCCTCGTCGAGGGGGATGTGTCTTTGAACAACGAGCTTTTGACCCGAGCTGACATATTCCGAGGCCGCAGCTATGGCACAAGAGAACACAGGGCCACCCGATGCGTGCTTGGCATTGGTGAGGATCTCCAAGGGTCCACCAAGGTCAAGAGTATCGAAATCCGGGTGTATGTGGTAAAGAACTTTGAGAGGTGTTGAAGACATGGTGATATCCTGTTCTGCGTTGCTTCCTTGAGGAGATTGAAGTTGGAAATGGAAATGGAAATGGAAAAACATGGGGTCTTTATATACTTAACAATGACCCAGCCCAAAATACAGCAATGCTGTGACTCACATATCATGTTAGGATATCCAGCATGGTTTTACACCAGATGTTTCCACACAAACCATTCCTACTGGATATTTAATTTCCTTGAGGAAACCATAGGTGCGTCCGGCGGATGTATGGTTGACGCATTGCCTTGTCGTGAAGCTGTTGGATGACTAAGATTCGGATGTAGAGAATGGGGGAAAGTCTTTCGGCTATGGCCTCCAAGGTTAGTTACGTGATGCATCCCCTACTGCTCCCATCACCTCTTCTCACTCGCCACATATCTACTTAGCAGACGAAGACAGAACTATGTTGCAGAGTGATACCATGATATAAGACTATGGTGATATTTTGCTCCTACAAAAGCATTTGATTGAGGTTCCAGCTGCGCTTTACTTTATCAACAATTATACTAATTCATGTGCATTTGACAGATGTGTTTTCTACGATTTGATGTTCACACATATTATCATTTTTATGTTGAAAAGAAGGAGGAGGAGAAGAAGAAGCAAGGTCGCTTAATAACCCTTATAACTCCAAGATCTTGTCTCTATCTATGTCCGACACGGAAATACCAAATGCGGACATAGAATCAGCTTTCTGTGAGCCTATGGCGCAATCTATCCAGCCAAAAGTTGTCGATCTCACTATCTTCTAAATGAATAATTACGGTCGAGCCTATGGCCTGTTGCATATTGATTAGCTCACATTAACAATTATTATTCGACAATCAAAGTTCTTCAACTGTATCCCCATCACGAATGCGGGGTATATGCATGTCAGCTTCGAAAAGAAAAATCAAGAGCCGTCTGCTTTAATATTCTTTGATCTGCCGCTCGTTATTCTTATGGTAATTCATTTCAGTTCGTTACCGATACATAGCATTTTCTTGCTACGATGATTTTTGCTCGTAAGTTAGTCGGTGTAGTCCTATTGCTTAGCTTCACTTCAATATGTATCTCCTCCCCAACAAACTTCAGGGAAAAGGCGATAATCAAAAGATCCGCTTCCGAACTTGCGGATTCATATGATTATGTGATAATAGGGGGTGGACAAAGCGGCATGGTTGTTGCGAATCGCTTAACTGAAGACCCATCCAGTAAGTAGTACTTGCCGTAATCGTCTACACTTTCCCTCTCAATAAGCAGAACTAAGATATCTCCAGAACGCGTATTGGTAATTGAGTATGGCCCATTGGATAATGATGACCCGTCGGTCATGATTCCTCCAAAAACTACCGCAATTAATCCCAATTTCTCATTTACCGTACCCTCCATTCCGCAGCCTGGACTCCAGAACCGGAGTATCACTTTAAGAGCAGGAGCTGTTGTAGGAGGAGGCAGTGCGATCAATGGCATGTTCTTTGACAGAGGATCGAGGGAGGATTATGATAATTGGGAGAGATTGGGTAATCCAGGGTGGGACTTTAACAGTTTATTTCCGTACTTTAAAAAGGTGAGTTTTCAGCCGTCCCAAAAAAAAAACAGGTTCTATTTCTGTTTGGCATTCAATTCTAAATTGACGAATTCATTGATATTTGTAGGCAACAACCTTCACACCTCCGCTGCCGGAAATTGAGACTGGCTGGAACGTAACTTATGATGCCGAAGCGTATGGAGATGGACCAATCCATGCTACATTTCCACCATTTTTGTGGCCTGGACAGAGTACACATCCCTTCTAATCTTTTCTGAAGAATATTCCCCTTTCTAAAATAGCGTACAGGAAACCAACGAGATGCGTGGCTCGAACTTGGTGTCCAGGCTTCAAATAAAAGCGCAAGTGGAGATGCATACGGGTTCTTTTGGGTTCCCATCGCTCAAGACCCAATACTCCGAACACGTTCTTTCGCACGAACTGGGTATCATGATGCATCAAAGACACGTCCAAATTACCATCTACTAATCGAACACAAAGTGCTCGAAATTTTGTTCTCCGAGGACTTGACTGCGGAAGGTGTATCCTTCCAGCCTCGAAATGGTACTGTGTCTACGTCGGTAAAAGCAACACGAGAAGTGGTTCTGGCTGCTGGAGCATTACATTCACCACAAATCTTGCAAAGAAGTGGAGTTGGACCGCAGCAAATACTTGAAAGCGCACATATCCCCGTCAAACTAGACTTGCCTGGTGTGGGACAGAACTTTCAAGACCATCCGTTTGCGTCCATATCAGCAACTTGTAATTTCCCCGGCCTTTGAATTCACACAAACTCTTCAGATTAGTTCTAAATTCCTTGAACAGATGAGAAGAACGCAGTTCCAAATTCGGGAATGCTGCAAACAGACCCTGCATTTATCGCTCTGGCGCAAGAGTTGTGGGATAAGAACAGGACTGGTATACTCACATCCGTCCAGAATTCGTATCAACCACAGCTAACGTTCATTTGCAGGACCACTCACCTTGGCCACAGGCACCTGTGCAGTATTTCTTCAACTCAAAACCATAAGTGACAAATGGGCATCCATTGCCACCTCGTTAACAAGTCAGAACGCCATCGACCATTTACCACCCCAATACGAAGGAACACTCTTGGCTGGCTATCTTGCCCAGCGCACGATCCTTGCCGAACGATTCACATCCTCAAAATCCGCAGTCATGGAAGTTCCATTCCAGGGCGCTCCAGGTGGGAGCTTCGTCCTACAAAAACCACTCTCGCGTGGCTCGCTAAACCTTGATCCCGCGAACCCGTACGGGGAACCCATCGTTGACTTCCAGACTTTTCAAAACCCCATCGATATTACTATTTTAATCGAATCATTCCGCTTTGTGAGAAAATGGTTAGCTCAAGACTCACATCAGGCGTTGGGTGCTGTTGAAAGTCCGCTTTCCTCCAACCTAACCACAGATGCCCAGATTGAGGATTTTATTCGGAGGACGGGGACTGGAACTATCGCACATCCCTCGGGCACTAATGCAATGATGCCATTGGAGCTTGGAGGTGTAGTTGATAGTGGTTTAAGCGTACACGGTGTGAAACGTTTGAGTATTGTAGACGCTAGTATCATTCCTTTGATCCCAGGCACGCACTTGTGTGCGACTGTCTATGCGATTGCGGAAAAGGTGAGCTCTTCCAACACCCCCCTCCAAAATATCATTGTGCAAGGGAAGTTCTAACTGAAAAATAGGCTGCGGATCTCATTAAATCACGTGCTGAACTCTGAAGCTACGTATGAGTAGGGGAGATAAAAACAAAATTCCATTTCGAAGCGTTGAATATAACGCTTTGGAAAAACTCCCAATCTAAGAGAGTGAGGCCAAGAGAAGCAAAACAAGGATATCCAGGAATCTAGAAATTTTATTGACCGACAGATCATCCTTTTGAAAAGTAACGCATACAGGAGAATCGAGATCCCAGATGACCTAAAAAGGTGAATTTCGTTAAGGTTGTGTTATACTTTTAATTGCCTATTTCTAAGCAACATCATTGAGGGATTTCTATATTTTTAACTTGACCAATTTTGCAGCGCTTCAATTACAACTTTTGAGATGCGGTTGAGCAGATCTTGCGTTCTCCCGGGTTTTTATACCAAGCTTGGTATGGGAGAGAATTTGGCTAGGGAGGCAATAATTCATTCAAAGTAATAAGTAGGGATTTCAATAGGGAGTACAATGTGCAATATAACTGAAGAAAAGTTCGCCCCTGAGATGAGAAATGATGTTGCCAATGGCAATGGATAAAGCTGTGATGACGGCTACTATAGACGTGGTGCTTTTGTCTTCTCTAAAATCCACCATCTCAAGTTATGTTTTTAACAAAACAATCATGGATCAAATCATCGCCAAGTAGCACTATCTTAAATCATGTCGGGCGCTCCCTAACAGCTCCCCCGCTTCCCCACTCTCCACACTCTCTATGAGTATTGCTCGTACGTACAATACCAGCATCTCGCCCACTTATGCACCCCATAGTATGGAGAATAAGTGGGATGCGACTGGAATTTACCGAGCAGCTCGCTACCTGTTTTTCTGACACTTGACCCCTTTTTGTTCGACCAAGAGCCATAAGACTCCATTCTAGTTGATGATAACCGGAGAGTATCTTCAATATTTTCATACCTAGGTAAGTATCTATACTTCCATCCATACAGATGAAAACATGTACATCTTTATTTTTACAATGTTCGAGGTCTCCACTACTTCACGACACGTGCTTGGGGGTTCTATACCACGGAAGCAGGAATGATATTCACGGGCTAGGGTTAGTTAGCATCTACTTCCAACTCCCGAACTCATCATAGGGATTCGGACCGAAGTACATGAATTGATTGGACTGGCGTACTGGGAAAATAATTTTCAAGGTTCCAAGTCATGAGTTTGGGTGTTATAAGTGGGTGGTATGAGAATGAGATATATAGTCTTCTACCCATTCCCGTTCCATCTCGACCTACTCTGGCGCAAAGCTACCTCGAGATACGCTCACCGCAACCATGCTTTATAGTTCCTGGTCCTTTATGGCCAGTCTGAATTTGCTGGCGTTCACGATTCACGGTTTTGCACTTGGAGCTCCGTCGAACGGCACGCAACAAAAATGCGCGAACTCCCGTTATGAAAAGCAGCCGCGGGCCTTCATCTGTACAGATATGTCCAACGAGCCCGACGACCAGATGTCACTGGTGCGTTTGTTAACGTATGCCAACGAGATCAACATCACCGGCATTGCCGGAGTAACATCCACCTGGCTCAACGACACCACGGACGTAGCTACAATTCGCACCGTCATCAGTGCATACGGCGACGTCGTGGATAACTTGAATTCTAACTTGATGGCCGGTGCACAGAAGTATCCCACCAGTGCCGAGATTCTCCAGCGCGTTGTGGAGGGATGGCCGGTGTATGGCCTAGCAGCACTGTCGCAAGAGACACTGAGCACTGGTGCACAGAGACTTATCCAGGAAGCGGACCATAGCACTTCTTCAAAACCTCTTTATGTTGCTCTCTGGGGTGGTGCCAACGTGCTTGCCGAAGCGCTGAACCACATCTCTCGCAAGCGCGAATCCTTGGCTATCGCCAACTTTGTAGCCAGTCTGCGTGTGTATTCCATCTCTGACCAAGATGATGCTGGTCTTTGGATTCGAACCCAGTTTCCCAAGCTCTTCTACGTGGTCTCGCTGCATGGCTTTAGCGAATATACGCAAGCAACATGGAACGGCATCTCTGGAGAAACCTTCCGACATTTCGATGCTGGCGGTCCTGATTCAAAGATCGTGAGCAACGAATGGTTATCGACACACATTCGAATTGGTCCGCTCGGCTTGCATTATCCGAAGTATGAGTTCATCATGGAGGGTGACACCCCATCCTTCTTCCCATTAGTCCAAAATGGTCTGGGTGATGCAGAACATCCCGAATGGGGCAGCTGGGGCGGGCGTTACCTCCTCCAAGACTTCTCCGGTCGCTCCTATGTGTATGCGGACACTGCGGACTTTGTTGTTGCCAACAACCAGACCTTCCTGAGCAAATTCGCGACCATCTGGCGATGGCGAGAGGCGTATCAGTTTGATTTCGCTGCGAGGATGGGGTGGACAACCGGAAGTTTTGCGGAAAACAACCATGCGCCAGTGGTCGTAGTTAATGAATCTTGTGGTCCCGACCCACTCAATATACAGTATAAACTCAACGAGACAATTGTCTTGGATGCTGGGGAGAGCTGGGACCCGGATGGAGATAGACTTACGTTCGACTGGACATATTATCGCGACGTGACCGAGCGGCTGGAAGGCAAAATCCCAACTGTGAGCCCTAATGTGGCGATCGAGATGTCCAAGACACAACCTGGTGTTGCGATGATCACGCCAAAAGAAAACACCGTAAGTTACAGCTGAAGTTACAGCTGAAGTTACAGCTGAAGTCTTCTTATGTTATGTGAACATTACTGACACGGTGAAACTCAGACTATGCACATTATTTTACAGGTGA
>Ga0247734_1000758_pt1 | contig 26812 bp, 23 predicted proteins | sample UWRJL103311B2_FD_180933 | JGI IMG/M metagenome (GOLD analysis project Ga0247734, IMG submission 180933) | Plant litter microbial communities from Arlington Agricultural Research Station in Wisconsin, United States - UWRJ-L103-311B-2 | ecosystem: Environmental > Terrestrial > Plant litter >...
ATAATTTTCAATTACTGGCCGGATATCCAAAAATACATTAATCTGTTTTTCGTCAATTCTATAAATAATTCCTCTTTGGTCACTTACAAATAAGGTACCATCATTAGATGGATGTGGCCGCATATTTGCAATTCTGGTTCTAGGAGGTTTGTCGCTGGAAGCTGGAATCTTAACAAAATCTTCCAGCTCTATTTTCAACCCTGACATTGCAACCGGTGCAATAAGTCTTTCAATTGGCTTATTACTGATATTATTTTCAATTTTGACTACTAACGGTGTAATGGAATGTAATTTGGTTTCCTGATCTATATAGGAAATAATGGATTTGATTTCTTCATCAGCTAAAAAATCAAAAGGAGGCATGATCATCTTATATTTCCTGCTTAAACTTAATGCCCGCTGATTACCGGATTCAATTGCTTTTGCAGGATTTTTAATAAATTCCAACAGAATTTTTTCTGAAAGTAAACTGGTAATTCCTCCTAATTTTGGCCCAATACCTTCCCCATTCAGTGCGTGACAGGATACACAATTACTGGTAAAAAGCTCTTTTCCACCAATAACATTTTTACTTTGTGCTGATGCAGAGTTTATTATATTGATCAGAATTAATGATAGAAAAGGCGGGTAAAAGAGATTCCGAAGCATTAGGTTAATGTAATTTTAGCAAAATCAAATACGACTCATTAAAATCACAAGACTTAGAAATGACAATTTTACCCTAAAAAATATTTTCTTATCAATTATTTCAATAATGGATCCGACATAAAAATACCCACAAACAGTAAATTTCTGTTTGCGGGTATTTTAATTTAACTACTAAATTTATCCTACGTTTTTTCCGTCTTTATCTAATTTAACTCTGGCTGATTCACTGCCGTTTTTTACGTTCAATTCGTAATATTGAGTTTTATCCGGTGCTGTTATTAAAAAGGCAGAAGTTACTTTCCATCCTGTGAATTCTTCTCCACGTATCGTCTTCTTGATTCCATCCGGTAAATCTTCCGGTTTTACAGCTACTTTTTCTTGTAAGTTACTAACAATAGAACTGCCGGAAATATTAGTTTTTAAAGTATTATCAGCCTGTACAGAGGCGAAAGAGATAAGGGTTAAGGCCATTGCCGATACTATTAGCTTTTTCATGATCTGTTTTTTTAGTTAAACATCTTTTATGCTGTCGCACTTGTCTGTTTATAAAACAGGATTATACCAAATTAATAAGTAACTGATAATCAGCAATATAACGATTTTCAGATCAAATTTTATGATTCTAAAATTCCACGTTTTGGGGGATAATTCTTCGATAATAGTCTATTTCTGAAATAATTCCTTACTTTAACTTCAAAGAAATACAGTGGAACCATTAACTTACTGATCCAAAAAAGTAGTTTTTACGTTGGTTAAATATGACGGAATTACAAAATAAAAAGTTAGTGGCGTTACGCCCTCAAATTTCAACCGAAGAAGCAGCAACAACATCTGAGCAATTTCAAAATCAGACATTACGTCCAATCTTAAAATTGCAAAATGAGTTATTAATCCGGGTTTTTCGACAGTATATCACTAAACATAAAAATACTTTCAGAAAATTATCGGCTCCGGAAAAGGAAACTTATATAAAAAAATCAGTGAGGCAAGACCCTCATTTACGGCATTTTGTACGCGGTATTGTTGTCGGACATTTTACCGAACCTGAATGGCAGGAATATTCGGTTAACGAAGAAGAAATGAATAAACGAATGCTTAATTTAATTGAACAACGCTTATTAAGTCAGCTAACAGAAATTTAGCAAAGGCAAATAAATGCTTAACCATCTTCGGTTAAACATTTATTTTTCAATTAAAAAACTATCACCTGAGGAATACATACTGAACCGGACATCCTTCATTTTGATCAGTCCATTACCTGTTATTTTTAATTGATCCGGATTTTTCATTGCTATAACCTGACTCTCACCTACAACTTTCACCTGATTTCCGGTTACAATAATTGCCGTTGCCTCGTCAATTCCAATACACGTAAAATCCGGGTATTTTGCCAATGCTGATATTAAACGGTTATAACGGCTCCTTACAATGAAATGCTGATCTACTATAACATTTGTGAGCAAACCAAGCCCTGGCTGTATGTCAATGTTCTTGTCTCTGACCTTTCTAAATGTTGCTCTTAAAGTAGTATCTCCAACAAGTTCTCTTCCTGAAATCATAAAGCGGCTCATTACCGCTGCTCCTGCACTCGTACCCGCAATTGTGGCACCTTTTGCAAAAGCTTTGTGAATAGCCGTATAAACCGGTGTATTCAATACGACACCCATAAATCGTTCCTGATCGCCACCGGTTATAAAAATCAGCTTTGCATTTTCCAGGGAATCCAACCGTTGTTTATTATTTACGTCTGACTTTTTAAAATTAAGGTTTACAATTTTATTTTTACAAACCGGTTGGAGATCGGCATTGAAATAATGATAAGACGTATCAGTATTAGCACTTGACATGGGTAAAACCGCGACATAATCTTTTGGACCTAAGTTTGAAGCCGCCACCAGTTCCTGCATCAGCGAAGCCGATCGGTCACCGCCTCCAATAATAAATAAAGAACCTTGTTTTGAAGTTTTGGGCGTTTGTGCATGAACCAAAAAAAACGAAAATCCCATTAGCAGAGCAATCAGATAATATTTCATGTATTAAATGTAACAGAAATCAACTCATTTTTACAACATTCTGAAATAACAATCTAAAACCAAAAGCACATCCCACGCTCAATAAAACCAAAGCAAACCATAAAATATTGTAACCCCAATGCTCAGCCATATATCCGCCGGCGGCTGGCCCTACAATTTGCGCGACTGCCCATGAGAGCGAATAAGCCGCTGAATATTTACCACGGTTCAATTCTGATGCCCTGTTCATAACCATCGTATTCAGATAGGGCAAAGTCAACATTTCACCAATTGTAAAAAAGAAAACAGTTGCTGCCCCAATAATTACCGGTGTTACGCCCGGAATTACCAGAAAAAGATAAGATACTGCTGTAAATAAAATGCCGGCAATTATATAGTATGATTCAGGTTTTCGACTCCCCAATTTTTGAATCATTACCATTTCAAACAGCGCAATTATTACGCCATTCATGCCAATTAAAATCCCGATAGTTGCTTCACCAATATTCAATTCCTCCTTCCAATAAACCGGAACCAACCTGAACAGCAGTACAAAAGCAACCATATAAAAGGTTACCATAACGATTAAACGGATAAAAAACACGTCGTTCCATGGCGATAGACCACCAGCATTCCCGATCAAGGTTTTTTGCTCCTGGATTATTTTTTTATTGGAAGGAAGTAAAAAGATGATTAGTAATCCGGCTGAAATGTATACCACTCCATCTACCCAAAACAGTAAATGGTAATTTATGGAAGCAAGGATCCCTCCTACCGATGTCCCAAAACCGAAGCCGATATTAGTAGCCAAACGGTTCAATGCATAGGATCGGGTAAGGTTTTCCTTCGTTGAGTAGGAAGCAACGGCAGTATTGTTGGCAGGCTTAAAAGCTTCAACAAAAAAAGCTAGTATGACTGTCAAAGCACATAACTTATCAAAATCATTAATCTGGCCAAATAGGGTAAACAATATTCCGCTGATGATCAGACTAACAGCCTGTACCGGATGAAAACCGATTTTGTCGGTAAAATATCCGCCAACCATTGCCCCCATTACCGAACCTACACCAAAAAGTGTAATGATCAGTCCGGCATCTGCAATACTTCTGTGCAAACTTTGTGTAATGTACATACTCATAAAGGGCACTGCCATATAACCGCACCGATTAATGAGAATTACGACACTCAGGAGCCACGTCTCCCTGCTTAGTCCACTGAATGAAGTACGGTAACTTTGTAGAATATTTTGAATCATAGATTTTACAAATAATATTAACAACTGATTACAAACCTCTGTAACCCAAACAAAAAAATCCGCTTAGTTTAAAAACCAAGCGGATTGCTATTATATTTTTTGAATCGAAATATAGCTAACCTGCCTGGAACACTTTATAGTGCCAGTTGGAAAAAATGCGATATGACGACTGATTATTCATGCTGCAAATGTAAATAATTTATTTTTCCTGTTTACCTGAAAATCAGAAATTTATGTAAGCTTTTTTTAATGGAATAAAACTAGCAAATACCTCACAGATTATTCAAATATTATCTTTTACTTATTACAACCATTTTATTTTTTCAGGCGTCTTGTTATTGTACTTATTCTAACAGCTATGAAAAATATCCTTTTATTTATTTTTATAATTTCCCTGTTTACAAATTGTGAAAAGGACGAAACAATAATTCCCTGTTCTTGTCCGGAACAACTCCTTTGTACCGAAGAATATCGGTCAGTCCAAATTGAAATTACCGATGAAGCTGGCCTGCCTTATGTATTGGATGAATTTTATACTACCCAACTTTCTGATGGACAAAAAATTACATTAACAAAACCTGATACGGCAGTGTATACCCTAGGTAAATATCTTGTACTTGAAGATAGAAATTTGGACATTGTTGACAAATGCGGAGAGGAATTTAAATTCACGGGATTAAAAAATGACATTGAAGTTATAAGCAAAACTTTTACCATTAAAAATAATTGCTGCCATATTGAATTGATCAAAGGAGAAACCAAAGTGGTAATCAGCAAATGATGAATCAGATTTAAGCGGATACTAATTCAATTACTAAACTTAGCTAAACAATTCAACCAAGCCAGGAAACAATAAGCAAGTTTTTAAAGTCGAGAAAGACCTGCTTTTTCAAAAAGGAAAGGGAGAAGGAAAAACAGAGGTTATACAAAACCTGATAATTAAATTAGGTTTTACTGATGAACAAGCTGCTGAAATAGGAAATGTATCCATTGATTTGTGAAAAATTTAAGGGCTTCACTGATTGAACAATAGCCTAGGATAGTTGTTTTTCAATCCTTAAAAATCCAACTTATTGGCCAAGTATTATGTTTACCAATATTTAATAAAAAATTAACAAACCTTTCATGCAACTTTTGCCACAAAGTATGCATCCTTAGTGAGAAAGCCATGTTAAATTAAAACACTGCTTAGCCATGACAGGAAAAGAATTATTTGATTATTACCAATCCGCAGCACTTAGAAACGGTTTTGGATCTAAGGAGTTTCAATATGGTAATTTGCTATTTGAAGCATTGAGAATTGAAGGAGAAGAAAAAGTGTTCAAGCTTTTAGAAGAAGCAAAAGTTTCAGGCAAACGAATTGACCTGGGATATTCTGTTCATTCCAAGGATAGTATGATGGAACCCGACAGAGTAATTATTGTGTAAGGTTCCATCACATTATTTAGAGATTCTGGTCTTAGCACAGAATTCATTTATAAGACTTATCGGATTCCACATGTAAATTCCGAAAATATTTTCAGGCAAGTACCGGCTCCCGCATATTTAATTTCATTGTCTCATTTGAAAGAGGTTTAGAAACATTTGCTTTTGTGTCAAATAATTGCACTTCCTGCTTTACTAATTTAGACTGCCCTGTCATGGTAGATGAGCTGCGTATAACCAATAGAGGTTGCAAATTAATTTGAGTCAATTTATTATTATTTTCAATAGCTGCAATCAAAATTTCAGTAGCCGCTACTCCCATTTCCTTTAAAGGTTGCCTTACCTGAGTAACCGGGGTACTGAATAAGTCAAGAAATTCTGTTTCATCAAAACTTATAACGGCCAGCTCTTCCGGAACCATTATTTTCTTTTGGTTAATATATTTAAGAGCACCCATCCCTAATCTGTTTGTAGTCAAGTAAATAGCATCAATTGGTTCTTTCTGTCCAAGAAGCAAATCAAACGCTTTCTCCATATCTTCCGGTTGGAAACCCTGTTGCAATTCAATTAAGTGGTCCGGTTCAAATCTTCTGTTGTGCTCCAGTAATGCTTCTAAATATCCACGCTTTCTTTCTTTCATGTGATGAAGATCAGTATCCATTGTAATCATTCCAACTCGTTTATGCCCGTGATCAATCAGGTGATTAACAGCCATATATGATGCCTGAAAATTATCAAGTGCTACATAATTCGTTGTTATATTTGGAAAATAACGATCGATCAGGACGAAAGGAATATTACGTTTTTCAAGTTCTTTAATCTGAATTTCTGCACCTACACTCGGGGCAATTATTAGTCCGTCAACTTGCTTATCCAAAAAAGTATCAATTAACTTCTGGGATTTCTGTGAATTTTCATCTGAGCTACCGTAAATAACTGTGTAACCTGCTTTTTCAGCTTCTTCCTCAATAATGTTTGCTAAGCTTGATGAAAAAGGATTGGATATATCTGCAACTATCAAACCAATTGTATAAGTCTTATTAGCCTTTATATCTTTGTCAATCTGATTGCTATTGTAATTAAGTTCCCTGGCTGTATCGCGTATATTTTTAGCAACTTCCTTACTGAGCCTATTTTCCGATTTGTTATTTAAGACATACGAAACCAGCGTTGTCGAGACACCAACTTTGTCGGCAATACTCTTTAAAGACGCTTTTTTTTGCATTATTTCTAAATTTTGTGTGAAGCGAATAATCGCTAACTATTTGCATTAAAACCATTTAACGTTATGTAAGCAACAATAGTTTAATTAAATATAATTTCACACTTAAATGCTCTGTAATAACCTGATCATTATTTTTGTACAAATTATAGGTTATTTAGTATTTATATACCAATATAATTATTCAAAGAATCTTATTACTGTTATTCTTATCCCTGCCAAAGCCACGTCTATGTTCAGGTCTTATGGAAGTTTTAATCATCAGGTGCAATGGAGAAGCCAAAGTCCATATTACCCTGTAAATGGTCAGATGACAAAAGGGCTGAAAAGCTATTATTACATAATAACTCGTCAAAACAGTATTCAACACTTTTGTTTGTTCAGATACCAACTTATTTGTTTGGAGGTACTATTATTAAAGCTTCCTTCGCTGCTGATATGGACGATCTTTGTCCAAAAACTAATAGAGTTTCTGTCTGAATACGAAAAGAAGGTTTGGTAAATATAAAAGGTATGCGATTTACCAATTTCCGGTATTAAGGATACGTAGCAACAATTATTTATTTAACAATTTTACCAAAATATCAACACACATTTCCAGTTCTTGCAGCGTTGAAGATGCAAATCCTAATCGGGTTGTATTGATAATTTGGGAATATTGCTGGTGTGCACTCCCATCAGAAAAATACATATCCATTTTCAGTGCTTTTTTTGCAATTGATACCAAATCAATTTGCGGGTCAAACTGGGTCCAAACTGCCATGCCACCATCCGGAATTTGAAATTCAACATGGTTTCCAAGTCTTGAACCTAATAATTCGCAAAAATAATCCCGCCGATGCTTGTACTCACGCAACGATTTTCTCAAATGTCTTTGTATAACACCATTTTGAAGTAATTCAGCAATGGTATTTTCTAAAATTACGTCTCCCTGCCTGTCAATAATACGCCTTAGCTGAGCCAGATGTTTGATCACATTTGCCGGTCCTACCAAATACCCAACCCGAAATGCGGGAGAAATAGCTTTGGTAAAAGAACCACAGTATAACACCATTCCAGCCTTGTCGGCTCCTGCCAGCGGCAATATAGGTTTGCTTTCGTAATGAAAATCGTAATCATAATCATCTTCAAAAATGATAAATCCATACTGCTCCGACAATTGTAACAAACGGATGCGGCGATCAGCACGTAACGCTACGGTTGTTGGATAATGATGATGTGAGGTTACATACAATAAGTGAATCTTTTGTTTGCGGCAAAGATTTTCCAATGCATCAAGATCAATTCCATATTTATCCACTGGAATAGTTAAAAGATTAGCGCCTGCTTGTAAAAAATTCGAATTCGCTCCCGCCCACCCCAATTCACTAACAACGACATTGTTCTTGCTTTGCAGCAAACCGGTACTAACCAGATACAAACCCATAATTGTCCCACGAATAACCAGAATATTATCAGTAGTAGTTTTCAATCCACGGGTCTCATTCAAATAGGTTGACAATTCCTGCCGCAGCCAAAACGAACCTTGCGTGTCACCATAACCCAGCCGGGAGTATGAATTACCGGTTAAAAGTTGACTTCTATATGCCCGCGACAGTTCCTCTAATGGAGCAAGACGTGCATCCGGAAATCCATCATCCAGATGCAGACCTGCTCTGGATAATAAAACAGGACGATTTAAATGTGGCATAATCGGAATCTCAAACCCTGCTGTCCTATTAGGTTTTATATTGTTCGCATGATTTTCTCCAAGCTGCTGTGGCTGAATTTCCGGAAAATTGCCGGCAACAAAAGTGCCGTTTCCTGTTTGGCTTTCAAGCCATCCCTGGGCCAGTAATTCGTCATAAGCTTGTACGACTGTTTTTCTATGAATATTTAATAAAATTGCTAATTGTCTGGTGCTCATTAACCTATATCCGGAAGGCAAAATCCCTTCTCTGATCAAACCCATTAGCTGATTGGCAATTTGAAGATAAATAGCTTGTTTATTGGTTCTGTCGATAGTAAGGGAAGAGAGTAACTGCATATTAATTGGACTATCAGTTTTTAACAAATTGGATCATTTAGACAATCCAATTACACAATATTTTTGTAAAAAAACGAAACATGGCAACACCACATTCAGACCTAGTTCCAAGCCGTTCACCAAAACGTGCTCATTTTGACCAGGAAAGTATTTATTCAATCCTGGACGAAGCATTATTTTGCACCATTAGTTATGCCGTCGACAATCGTCCGTTTTCTATTCCGACATCCTTTGTCCGGTATGAAGACAAAATTTATATTCATGGCTCTGTCGGTAGTCATTTTATCAGGGAAATCGAAAAAGGCATACCGGTATGTATTACTGTTATGCTGACGGATGCGCTTGTAGTGGCAAAATCTGCCTTTAGTCATTCCGTAAATTATCGATCTGTGGTTATTTTTGCAAGTGCAGAGAAAGTGGAGGATATTGAAAAAAAGAAAGAAACATTTGAGTGGTTAACAAATAAAATAGTGCCAAACAGCTGGGAATATCTCCGGCCTATGAAAGAAAATGAAGTAAGAAAAACTACATCACTGGCTTTCTCATTGAACGAAGCTTCTGCAAAAATACGCACCGGAATGCCAAATGATGAAGAAGAAGATAAGCCGCTTCCAATTTGGTCGGGGCTCATTCCTCTTGAACAGAAAAGAATGACACCGATATCTGATGATTCAAGTGAAAATATAAAATTACCGGCACATTTATCTCATCTTTAATATTTTACAAATGCTGGTAAAATGAAATTATTGTAATAAACCTAAATGACGAAAACCTAAATATATCACAGAATAAACTATTCATTTCTTTATTATTTTGCAACAATTTTTACTAACAAAACTGTTGTCTAATTATATATTTTTGGTTTATTCATCATGATAGAGTTTTTGATCGTAGCCGGTTTTTTAGGTTATATGTATTATTTGAGAAATTATGCTGATCTAAGGACTAAATCAGAAAAGGAAGAATACAACTTAAAAGAAGGAATTAGTCTGTTTCATAACGATCAGATACAACCTGCATTTGATTTTTTTGACCAAAGAATTAAGGTTCGTCCCAATTCGGCAGTCGCCTATTTATATCGTGCCCTGTGTTATAAAGCTCAGGGGCAATTTGAGGCAGCTATGGAAGATGTAAACACAGGACTGAGTTATGATGAAAGTGTTTACAAACTCCATCTTGAAAAAGGAAAACTACAATTCAGGATTGGTCTGTATGAGCCGGCACTTAAAGCATTAAATAAAGCTGTTTTTAATGCCGGAGAGCAGGATCCCGAACCATATTACTGGCGCGCTATGACTAAACAACAGCTTCACCAGCACGATGAAGCGCAAAAAGATTATGAAAAAGAAGCAATAATTATAGAAGCTAGAAATAAGGAAATTCTAAGTGGTGAACCGGAGAGAAAGCCATATTGGAATAGTAAAATAATTGCAAATTTCATTTTGGTAATATGCTCAAGTGTATTATTGATATTTATAATAAAAAAAGCAGAGAGCATTCATTTACCCTATTTAATGGCAGCGTTTTCAGCCATAGCATTAGGCTTTGCAGAACCACATAAAGGGTGGCTGCTGGCGATTGCACAAAATATGCTTGTCTTTGCCGGTTATTTCCTTTTTACTAAACTACCTGTAAATGGAGGTAAAATTGAACTTGAAAATTTTAGTTTATACGGCTCAGCTATATTGATTTTCGCCGGTAGTTTTTTAGGAGCATTTATTAAAAGAGCAATTAGCGGTTAACTGGCTGCTTTAAACTCGTCGTTAGTTAAGCCATCATCGAGAAATGCTTTAAGCTTAGCTTCTAATATATCTATGGTTGAAGTCATTCGGGACAATACATCTTCCCATTTATCATTTCCCTTTACAAAAGGATCATAATTAACGTGAATTCGTCCAATGATATGAAAAACGTTTTTTGCATTTGGTTCAAGCAATGAAACTAATCCCTGCTCATTAAATACTTCAAGAATCTCATTTGCTGCATCTAATTTAAAAGCTTCGGTTGTACAAAATAGAAGAGCCCCATTCTTATAGTTGCAAATAATATGTTTTTTCATAGCCAGGTTATTTGGTCTTACTATAAATTGAGAAAATATCATACCAGTAAAATGGCAAATTTCCATTTTGTCCGACAGCAGGTAGTTGGAAAAATATCGTAATATTGCCAACTAACACAAATCACTTATTTCCTTTGATGAAAAAAATCAGCTTATTTATTTTGCTATGTGTCTTTATTGCTGCTTGTAATCAAAAGAAGCCGCAACTGCCGAAAGTAGCTGTAAGAGATACTACTATCACAGTTGAAAATTCGTTTACTGAAATATTTATAGACACTGCCGCATTGGATCGTTTTATACTTTCTAACCCTATTCAGGACAGTTTATCAAATAAAATGCATAGCTTTTACAATCATAGGAATTACCAGTTTGCATGGTTTTTTCCCGATGGAATGGCTGATTTCGTTTCCACTTTTTTGAGTTTGCAAAACGACTATATCCATTATTCCGGTGACAGTTCTTTGTATAATCCGGCTTTGGAAAGCAGCATTGACTCCCTCAAACTTCTTAAAGTTATTAATCCAAAGGATTCTCTTGTAACGAAAACAGAATTACTGCTTACACAGCAGTTTTTCAAGTATACCAGTCTTGCTTATTCCGGCGACCATAAGCTTAACCTTCAAGAACTTAACTGGTTTATTCCACGCAAAAAAATTAATCCGGAAGTCTTCTTAGATTCTTTGCTAAAAAATAAAGGAAAAAATTTATCCGCCTACGAACCAGTTAACAGGCAATACAATTTGTTGAAAGAGAAGTTAATACAATATGATCAAATAGATAAAAATAAGGAGTGGACTCCGTTAACATCAAGAAAATTGAAGGAAGGAAATACAGATCCTGTAATCCCAGAAATAAAAAACAGATTAGCGCTTTTGGGTGATCTTTCCGAAAATGATTCAACCAATGTTTTTGACTCTACATTAACCAAAGCTGTAAAGCAGTTTCAGGGCAGAATTGGATTGAAACAAGACGGTACAACCGGCCCCGCTTTTTTTAGAGAATTAAATGTGCCGGTTCACGAACGTATCCAGCAAATCCTGATCAACATGGAGCGTATACGATGGATGCCAGCAGCACCGCAGACAGATTATATCCTGGTTAACATTCCTGAATTTTCTATGCATGTATATGAAAACGGAAAGTTGGCTTTCAACATGAATGTCGTTGTAGGTTCAGAAGCAAACAGCACCGTTATATTTTCAGGAACGCTGAACCAAATTGTTTTTAGCCCTTACTGGAATATTCCTCCAAGTATATTAAAAAAGGAAATACTGCCTGGAATAAAACGAAACAAAAATTATCTTGCAAAACACAACATGGAATGGAATGGAGGATCGGTAAGACAAAAGCCAGGAAAATCTAATTCACTCGGATTAGTCAAATTCCTTTTCCCAAATAGCTACAATATATATCTGCACGATACGCCGTCAAAAAGTTTGTTTGGTGAATCACAGCGTGCTTTTAGTCATGGTTGCATAAGATTGTCTAATCCAAAAAAATTAGCAGAATTTCTTCTCCGTAAAGACAGTACCTGGACAGAAGAAAATATTACAGCCGCAATGAATTTAGGAAAAGAAAAATATGTCAGACTTCGTGGTAAAAATGAAATACCTGTGTTTATTGGTTATTTTACATCATGGGTAGATCAGAACGGTCTTATTAATTTCCGTAACGATGTTTATGGTCATGACAAAAAAATGGCAGAGAGGCTATTTGGAAGTGACACGATAGCACTGCAGTAAAAATAAAACTGGTTGTCTCTCTGTCAGAAACAACCAGTTAAAATGTGTTAAAACTAAACAACCGTTATCCAACTCTCTTCTCCTGTTATCAGTTTAGGAAGCTTTTCATTAAAGTTTTTCTCAGGTATGTAATGATCACTGGTCAGATAAAGTGTTTGTGTGGTAGCTCCCTTAACAGATGCAAACTCATGATAAGATTTCAATGATCCTGGCAACCAACCTGAACTATTGGTTGTTTTAAAAAAGGTTTCAAGCAAACAAAAAAACAGATAACCCGACTGCGTCTTTCTTATTGCATAAGTATGATAATCATCGCGACTTGTATTATTATCATAACGTATAATCCTTTTCTCATTCATTGCCTTTGAAAACAATGTATACATTTCTTGTACTGTCATTCTAATTCGTTTAATTATCGAATAGTTTTACAAGAATGACTTACGTTGAAATATTACCAATAGATGTGGTTTCAATTAAAAATTCCTGAAAATCAAATTTAATAGTCAGACTTGATTCAATTCAGTTCCCATTTTTTGTTCATCGTCCACCACTTCTTTTACAGCTGATTTCGATTCCGGCTCGCTGTCGTCCTCTCCCAAAACCATTCCCCAAGGCTTTAAATCATCTACTCTGTCAAAAATTACCTTTATAATTGCAATCACCGGAATAGATAAAAACATGCCTGTTATTCCCCAGATCATTTCCCCTACCACTAATCCCAACAGTGCTATCAGTGTATTAATTTTAACTTTGGAACCCACAATTTTTGGCATGATATAGTTACTATCAACCAAATGTATTAATATCACTGCAACCAATACCAGCAAAATATGACTTGTGGTTGCTGTGGCAAAAGTAATTAGGACAGCCAAAATAAGGGCAGTAACAATTCCTATATATGGAATGAGGTTAAAAATTCCCGTAATGAGACCAAGTAAAAAGGCGTACTTAACTCCTATTGCCCAAAAAGCAAGGCAAGAAAGTCCTGTTACAATGAGCATTTGAAGAAACAGACCTACAATATACTTTTTAACAATGTACTGTATCTGGCTCACAATGTCATAGACTACGACACTATGCTTTTCATTAAATAAGGAAACTATAAATCTTAATAATAATCTCCGGTGAAGCAGTATGAAAAAAGTATATAAAAAAATAAATAGCAGAAATAGTAAAATTGACGAAACGGATAATAATGTATGCCCGATTAATGTGGTACCTGTATTGACCGCTTTTGTTGCAGAATCACTGATATAACTAATTTGGTCGTCTGAATTAATATGAAATGTAGCAGAAATCCACTTTTGCAAGTCAGCAGTTCCTTCCAATACCTGTTGCTTAAAAGCAGGCCAATCCTGTGCTAATGCTGTTAGTTGTGATCCCAGAATAAACATAATCGCAGAAATTCCCAGGATCAGGGAAAGAAGTGCAATAAGCGATGACAATGAGCGGGGCAACTTGAAACGTTGTTCCAGAAATCCGGCAAATGGCAGCAGCAACAAAGAAAACAAAAAAGCAAAGATTAACGGAGCCAGTAGGGTTCTTCCTACAATAGCAATGTAACAAAGGCAAATCAGGCTAATTAAAATTTGTGCTAGCCTGGTGTAAAATGGCGTAGAAATACGATTCATGATGGCAAATTCTCAGATTAATTATAAAAACACGTATATAATCTAATTATTTTCGTGCCAATGTAAATGGACCGATAAATATCAGAATTTCAACCTGTCTAATTACAATCAAAGTAACAAGATTATACCTGGAATCTTATATAATTTAAGAAAACATCATAGCTAACAGTTCATTTAGTTGTCAAGGCAACGCAAATGCCACATACTGGTTTCCTTTTTTTGTCCCTAATTTTGTTCCGCCACAAGCAATTACCACATACTGTTTTCCATTGACCTGGTAAGTCGAAGGAGTTGCAAATCCTGCTGCGGGCAACAAAGTTTCCCATAACAGTTTGCCTGTTTTTTTATTAAATACCCTAAATTTGCCATCTTTGGTTGCAGCTATAAACAGCAATCCACTTGCTGTTACAACAGGACCACCGTAATTCTCTGTTCCGGTTGCAGGATGACCTTTTGCTTTCAAAGATTCAACCTCGCCAAATGGAATTTTCCAAAGAAATGCGCCTGTATTTAAGTCAATAGCATTAAGTGTTCCCCAGGGAGGCGAGATAGCCGGAAGACCTTTGCTGTCCAAAAATTTATTATATCCCGTGCTTTGGTATGGCAAATATGTTTTTTTAGACGCAGGTATTGCCGACACTGCTTCTACCCTTTCTTCCCCAAATAAGAATGAAACCAGTGCCTGTTTCTCATCTGCACTGAGCATGGTAAAGCCAGGCATCATTCCTTTTCCATTAGTGATCAAATTAGTAACATAGGCTTTATCGCGCCGGGTATTTATATCAATTAATGACGGGTATCCACTTTTTGCATTTCCCTTTCGCTGCGGTCCATGACAGGTAACGCAATAAGTTGTATAGACTTTTTCTCCTGGACTCAGTGCCGAAAGTTCGCTTTCTTTTGGCGTGTCTTTCATGGTCAGTATCCAAGCCATTTCATTGCTGTTCACATATAAAATGCCATCCTGCGGATCAGCAGCAGCTCCACCCCATTCCGGACCACCGTCAAAGCCCGGAAGTATAACCGTTCCTTCTTTGCTCGGTGCTGCAAATAATTCTTTTTTGTAACCTTTAAATTTTATAACAAGCGAATCATGGTCATCAGCATACGGACTTATGTCTTTTTCGGTTAGCATGTGGGCTTGTCTTGCAAAAGGGGCAGGCCTGGAAGGAACAGGCTGCGTAGGCCAGGCACTTTCACCTGGAAGTAAAGACTTAGGAGCAGTCACTTCCTTAATTGGAAACAATGGTTTGCCCGTAACTCTATCAAAAACAAATACATATCCCTGCTTACTTACCTGTGCAACGGCATCAATCCGCTTACCGTTCTGATTCACCGTGATCAGGTTTGGCGGAGCAGGCAAGTCGCGGTCCCACATATCATGATGCATCGTTTGATAATGCCAGATTCGTTTTCCGGTTCTTGCGTCAATGGCAAGTAAACAATTAGCAAAAAGATTCCGGCCTTTTCTTTTTCCTCCATAAAAATCATATCCTGCTGAACCTGTTGGTACATATAAAATGCCACGCTTCCTGTCAATAGCTGTGCCGGCCCAATTATTTGCTCCTCCGGTAAAAGTGTTTTTATAAGCGTCCGGCGGAAACGTTTCGTAGCCAAACTCACCCGGGTAAGGAATTGTATGAAATGTCCATTCCAGTTTTCCAGTACGAACATTAAATGCTCTCAAGTCACCCGGAGCTGCATCAGCATCCTCAGAAAGGCGAAGCGGCATGATTATCAGATCCTCAAAAATAGTCCCGGGAGTATTGGAAACCATGTACTTATTTTTTGCAGTTTCAGGCAAACCTGTATGCAAATCTAACTTTCCTTTATCACCAAAACTCTCAATAGGTTTTCCGGTTATTGCATCCAAAGCATATAAATAAGAACCCATGGCATGCAGGATTCTCTTATCATTTCCATCGCTCCAGTAAGTGAGTCCGCGACTTGTATTTGATCCATTCCTGGATTTATCACCAAATTGCCAGATTTCTTTACCGGTTGCAGCATCCACTGCAAACGCCTGCACAGTTGAAGTAACACCATACAAAATACCATTAACAATAATAGGATTTACCTGCATTTGTCCGGAATCCGGTGTGGAATAAGACCATGCAATTTTCAGATTTTTTACATTCTCAGGATTTATTTGAGTAAGGGCAGAATAATGGTTGCGATCCGGCCCACCAAGGTATTCTGACCATTCCATGTAATCAGGGCTATTTTCTTTCAGTGTTAGTTTTTTTTCAGCCAGTAAAAACATGGAGATAGCAGCAACCAGTAATATTTTTTTCATCATTGGATTAAATACCAAATAGATTTTTTAATTAATTATCATGATACATAGCTGAGTAACTGAAATAGAATTCTCTACTCAAATTTACTTTTACTTGTAATACCCGGCCAGGTATCAGTTCTGAATCCGCTTGCAGGAAAACCTGCTGCATTATACAAATTTGCATCTTCGGGAGAATCTGCCCAGGCATATCTTACAGACACAGGCGTTGCAACTTTGGGATGTGAAACTACAACCTGATTGCCGACAATTTCAGCTTTGGCATAATAGAAAACCTTATCATCACCAGCAATTTCAAATCCTTTCAGGTAACCAAATTTATCCTTTACTATTAAACCACCTTCCGCATGTTTGAATGAAATAATTGCTTTATTACCGTCAAAGCTTACATGATCATAAAGCGGAGAACTGTATACGATGTCTTGTCCATAATCAAATTTCAATGCGTTTACAGCTAATCGATGTGCGACATCCTGCTTGTTTGTTGGGTGAATATCTTTGGGATTTCCAACGTCTGTCGTTACGGCCATTCCTGTTTTGGGTAGGCTCAATGTCATATCCTGCGCCTCACGAAGCTCCGCCCATCCACTGCCTTTATTGCTATCGTTATATGGTCCATAACTTGAAAGCTGCACCCAATAAAATGAAAACTGATCATTCCATAACTTGCGCCAGTCGTTTATCATCAATGGAAAAGACTGGCGGTATTGATAAGCCCGGCCCGCATTGCTTTCACCCTGATACCAAAGTGAACCACGAATAGCAAAAGGAATCAACGGAACAATCATGGCATTGTAAATACTGGTACCGACATTGTTCATCAAATGTGCATATTCATGTTTTTCAGCAAATGAAGGCATAAGTTTCCAATCATTGGCCAAACTGACTCTTTGCGAATTATCATCAATGTACAAATCAGCCGCTTTTCCCATCATGCCCGGTCCAAACCAGGAAGCACCAATCATATTGCCCATTTTTATCACCAACTGATTTTCTCCGCTTTTCCAGGTGTTGGCAGGAATTGTTATTTTTCTTACACCTTTTACAGCTTCGGAAGGAATCAGCTTTCCGTTGATATAAATGTCATTCTTACTATCATTTTCTGCCAATGAAAGTATTGTTTCTTTGGCAGCCATATCAGCTGAGATTTCAATTTTTTTTGCCATGAAACCCCATCCCCGAAAACCCATCAGTCCCTTCCAATCCCACTGACCAACCGGATCGGCTGCATTTTGCCAGTTAGAAAAATCAGCTGTCCCGGTTATATATTTCTTTTCATCATCAGCTGATGGTGTGAAAGAAGTACTTTTAAAAAGCTGTTTTCTTAGTTTTGAATCCATTAATATATCCGCTTCCTGCCAGGTTTTCGGAAGGTTTTGTGCATATCCTTTTAATTCCTCATTGGTCAGCATTGCTTCCTTGCTAATCCAGCCCTCCACCTGTGACCCTCCCCAGGAGGAATGTAAAATGCCAACTGGTACATTAAGTTTCTGATATAGTTCACGGGCAAAGAAAAACCCAATGGCCGAAAAGCCGCCAACTGTTTCAGAAGAAGCCACTTTCCATTCACCAGTTTTTAGATCTTTTTCCGGAGCCAGCGTTACTTCATGATCCACTCTGAAATGCCTGATCTGTAGAAAGTTTGCATTCTTTTTTTCTTCTGAAAAATTATTTGCCTGCGACACAGAAAACTCCATATTAGACTGACCTGAACATAACCAGACTTCTCCAATCAAAATATCATTGACCGTAGCATTACCGGATTTAGCGGTAACAGTCATTGTATGAGGGCCGCCTGCTTCCAGAGGAGTAAACTTCACCATCCATTTCCCATCAGCGTCTGCCTTTGCACTTTGTGTCTGGTTTGCTAAAATTACCTTTACTTTTTCATCCGGTTTTGCCCATCCCCAAACAGGAATCGGTTTTTGTCTTTGTAATACCACATGATCTGAAAATAAACGGGCAAGTTTAATTTGGGCAAAAGCGGAGGTGTTGATGAACAGGAACAGGAAAATCAGAATGCGGTTCATTGTGGGTTAAGATATATTGATATTTGTATAAAATGCCTTTAGCAGGTGTTTTCTACTTGGAAAGTGGATCTCAAGTGAAAAGATTAATTTGATTTTGTTATCCTTAATACTTCATCATCAGACTCAAAAGCTTCCGATCCAGCTTGTGCCCGTGCCAGTCTTCATAAGCGACATCCGACCTTTTTGAATCCAGAACTCCAAAATCCCCGCTAAATTCCCATAACGAAAAACCGATCCCATTTGACGAAAGAATATCCAGCACATCTGCAAACCAAGCCAGAAATACAGCATGAGGCGTTTTATTCCAGCTTCCGCATTCTCCGCAATGAACGCCTACGCCTTTATTAACCAGATCAATCCAGGGTTTATAATATTTTTCCAGTATGGCCCGGCTCAGGTATTGATCCCCAACTTGCCCCGGCCACTTCGGTTCTGGTAAATTTTCAATGTCCTTGTTTGCCCAAGGTGCTTTGTAATGCGATATAATTCCTGGATGATAACCCCGGCAACTTTGCCCAATATCAAGATCAGTTATTTCAGGAATAACCGAATTCCCGACGTTGTTTCCATCCGCAATAATTAAATGTTCAGGATTTTCCTTTCGAATTGCCTGAGAGGCTGCAACAACCAGTTTGCGATAAACATCTCCCGGCACTGTAGTTCTTGGCGAATGCTGATCGTTCATATCTGCCCGCATACTGGGCTCATTCAAAAGATCAAAACTGATTTTTTTAGATGAAACATTCTTATATTTTTTTGCCCATATATTCCAGTGAAAACAAAATGCATCCAACGCTTTTTGATCCGTCCAAAGATTATAAGGCTCATGAAAACCTTCATTTATACAATAACCAGGCGCCCGGTGCAGGTTCAGACTTACATGGATATTGTATTTATGCGCAGCAGTTACCAGCTTATCAATACGTTCAACAGCCTGTTCATCAATTTGATACACTTCTTCGGGAGTGATGTTTTTGCTCCGGTCAAATTTTAAATATGCCGGATACGCTATTGGGACCCTTACAAAATCAAACCCCCAGTCACTCATCCATTTAAACTGTTCCTCGGTCGTTGGTTTTCTGCCATTTGCCGGATCGGGGGAGAAAAAATCCAGCAGATTAAATCCTTTCCATTTTGGAAGTTTATTTTTGGTTTTTTGTATTGGCTGAAAAAAGGCAGATGGAATAATTGCAGATGCTGTAGTTACGATGCTGGTATTTTTAATGAAAATTCTGCGATTCATGGTTTTTTAATTGTCTGATTACTATACTAAAAAACCAGTTAACCGCTGTTTTTACTTGTAAGAATATGTAGAAAACGATTTTTCATGAAAAGGAGACCAAACCGTATCAGCTCTTAATTCTCTTTTTCCTATCTATTCTACAATACTGATTTTTGAGTATTTATAAATTTGATAAACGTTTATTAGTCAAAACTATACTATATAAATTTCGAGTTCTGTAATACTTTTAATACCGTAATTTTTATAATAAATTATAAAACAGAATAAACTCAATTGATTTATTAGTACCGTAACAGCAAAAAAGCCCCGGAAATCAATTCCCGGAGCTTCCCTATTTTCATTTTTAAAATTATTTTGACTTCATGTAGCCGGTCGTATAGCCGTTTTTACTCTTCCAGTTATAAACCATTTCCACCGACTCATCTTTCAAATATTTGTCTTTCATCTTTTTATGTACCTGACCCGGCTGTTTTACACCATTCACAATCAGCTCATCTGCACTCAGTTTATATGAAAGGTTGTTTTTATCTTTGATTACACCATCATTGATTAAATCATTAATAAATTCGGATTGCATTTTTTCATAAATAACACGCATTTTTTCTCCTTCAATGCGCATAATTTCTGCCTCTTTTCTCATGGCATCAGCCTGCCCTTTCATTTCCTCGGCATTCTTTCTAAATCCTTCTGCCTGCTCACGAATTCCTTCTGCATTCTTCCGTAATTCCTCTGCTTGTTTTTGAAAGTCACCCGTATTACTCTTAAACGCATCAGCAGAAACCCTGAACTTTTCAGCTTCTTTTCTGTGCTTTTCGGCATCGATTCTTATACTTTCCGACTGTTTACGGATATCATCGTCCTGAGCACGGAATGACTCTGAATTCCCTTTCATTTTTTCCGCCTCCAATTTTAAACCATTCGCCTGCTCTCTCAGTTTATCTGCTTCAAGCCTGAATATTTCTGTTTTTCCCCTCTCAGTTTCGGCCAGTTCTTTCTGCTCTTTCACTTCTTTAAGAATTGGCTCAATTTCAGAATGATACGAATCAATTTTATCATCCGGAATTAAATTTCCGTCAATTTTCAATTCAGTTATCTTTCCGTCTTTCTCTTCAATTTCATAACGTTTATCATCTCTGGTAATATGAATCGTTGAAATTGAGGAAGATGTAACTTTTGATTTTTCCTTTGCAGGAATTGTATCTTTTACTATAACAGGAATAATGTTCGGTTCCAGTGATTTTTTAATTGCTGCAATCTTTTTCTGAACCGGAGCTTTTATAATATACTTGGTTTCTGGTGGAGAAAACGCGACCGACAAAGTTGTTACAATGATTAAACTGGCTGTTACAAATAATTTTTCCATGGCGTTTAATTGTTTATTGTTGTTGTAAATAATTCGTTTGATCCGATCCAGCAAATGATTACGCTTGCCTGCAAAAGCGATGGCATGAGCCGGACCAGTGTTTTTATATTCCTGAAATAATACAAGTGCATTCACAAATGAGATTTTATTTTGCATAACTGATATTGCCATGTCGTCACAGCAATTTTCTCTTTCTTCTCTTATCAAAGCGGAAATCCATAACACTGCCGGATTGAAGAAAAATATATTTTCAGCAAAACTTTGAAACAGGTTGATCAGGTAATCTTTTCTGCGGATATGAGCTAATTCGTGTAATAGAATAGCTTCAACATGGCTAATAGGAAGGTTGGTAAGAAAACCGACTGGCACTAAAATCATTGGTTTCAAAAAACCTGTAACCATTGGTATTTCAATTAGTTCTGATTCAAACAACAAAACGGTTTTATTGATTTTTAACTTTTGTCTCAGCTCCTGTAATCTTATTTTCCAACGTTCCTCAGCTTCAAAGATCTGTTGATTACGAATTTGATAGATGTAATAAAAACCTCCTGCCGCTTTTGCTGTTTTTACCAAAAATATTAAAAACCAGAATGCCACAATCATGACAGCGTTTTCAGTACAAAAATTAGCTAATGAATTGGTTATATACTCTTTATAGAGCATTTCAAAAATACCGGAATCCGATTGAATTTTATTATTAATCAAATTGCCACTTACTGAAACGGAATAAGAAATAATAGCTTTTTCATGACCATCATGTTTATTCAATTCATACCAAAATGTAAAACAGATTATGAAAATAAAGATTAATAACAACCCGGAAAGCAGATTATATCTCAAAACAGGCCTCGTTTTTCTTGTCAGAATCAACAATATTCCTGTAAAAATCGCCAGGAATAATCCTTGCCAGACAGAATGAAGCAATGTCCAGCTGAATGCCTGAATAATGTTTTGAAAAGAAGAAAGATTGAAAAAATTAAAATTCATGGCTAATAGATTTTAAAGTTTGTAACGAATTATTGATCCAGCTTTTTCAGGAAATCCTTGATCTCATCCAATTCTTCTTTGGAGGTATTTTTATTTCCAAAAAGTTGCATAACCAAACTCGACGCCGATCCGTGATACATAGAATCCACAAAACGATCTAATAACTTATTCTTCGTTTTGTCCTCCTCTTCCGCAGGGCTATATACGTGTTTCATACTGCTTTCATCCCGTGTTACAATGCCCTTTTCGGCCATGATCTGCATAAGTTTTAATGTCGAAGAATATTGCACAGACCTTTTCTCTTCATTTAATTTTTCATTCACAAAACGTACCGTCGACGGTCCATGCTGCCAGAGTACCTGTAATATTTCTAATTCTGATTTTGTTGGTTCCATTTGCTTTTTTGTTCAACATTTCAAAGGTAGGAAATATTTCGTACGAACAAATATCTATGTTCTTAATTTTTGTTAAAATAATTCAGAGAAGAAAAATGAAGACGTCTTTCGTAGCTAATCTTTTTATTTTGCTACATATTAACGATGGATTGATATTTGTATATAACAATAGACATGAACAACGATATCTGATAAGTATCTGAAAATAAGATATTTATTAACGTATATGAAACTTAATACCAACTTATTTAAAACAAAAATGAAAAGTGTGAAAAAAGAAAATCTTCCCGAGAAGATTTGCCCCACTTGTCAAAGACCTTTTGCCTGGAGAAAAAAATGGGAGAAAAATTGGAACGGAGTAAAATATTGTAGTGAAAAATGTAGAAGGAGCAAAACGGAATTCGTGCCTTATCCGTGAAATTAGCGACAAAACTTATTTGATAATCTTAACGCATGAAAACACTTCGTCTCATTTTAGGTGACCAGCTCAATAGAAATCATTCATGGTTTAATAAGATTGATCAGAACGTCACTTATGTTTTAATGGAAGTGAGGACGGAAACTGATTACGTTTGGCACCATATACAAAAGGTCGCTGGTTTTTTTGCCGCTATGCAGGAGTTTGCAAAAGAATTAGAACAACAAGGACATCATGTCATTTATATAAAACTTAATGATGAGCACAATTTACAATCGTTTGAGAGCAACATTGATCAATTAATCAGCATACATCAATTTGAACATTTTGAGTATCAATTGCCGGATGAATACAGAGTTGACCAATTAGAAAAAAATTATATTTTAACACTTTCCATTACGCATAAAGTTTTTGATACCGAGCATTTTTTTAGCAAAAGAGAAGAATTAGAGGAATTTTTTAAAGGTAAAAAATTGTTTATAATGGAAGGCTTTTATCAATATATGCGTAAAAAACATCGCGTATTAATGCAAGGCGACGAACCCTTAACTGGTAAGTGGAATTACGATAGTGAAAATCGTAAGAGACTACCAAACAATCATTTACCTGCATATCCATTGGTTTTCAATAATGATGTTACAGAAATTGTTCATGAAATTAAGAAGGCAAATGTCAGGACAATCGGTACAATAGATCCTGCAAATTTTGTGTGGCCTGTAAACCGGGAACAATCGCTGGAATTACTGGAATTTTTCGTAAAAGAATGTCTGCCCATGTTTGGGACTTATCAGGATGCGATGACGCCACATTCCTGGTCCATATATCATTCGAGGCTTTCTTTTACTATGAATACCAAGATGTTAGCTCCGCTTGAAGTTATAAACAGAGCTATTAAGGAATGGGAAAATAATAACAACAAGATCACATATAATCAGTTGGAAGGTTTTGTGAGGCAGATAATTGGCTGGCGTGAATACATGAGAGGAATTTATTGGGCAAAAATGCCGGAATATGCTGAACTCAATTATTTTGGAAACCAAAATACATTGCCGGATTGGTACTGGACGGGAAAAACGAAAATGAACTGCCTGAAATATTCTATCTTACAATCGTTAGAGCACGCTTATGCTCATCACATACAAAGACTGATGATTACCGGGAATTTTGCACTGCTTGCAGGTGTTAATCCTGATGAGGTAGATGCCTGGTATTTAGGAATATATATTGATGCACTGCAATGGGTTGAAATTACAAATACGAGGGGAATGAGCCAATTTGCAGATGGTGGAATAGCAGGCACCAAGCCTTATGTCAGTTCTGCTTCGTATATTGATAAAATGAGCCATTATTGTGGGTCGTGTTATTATAATAAAGCAAAAAGAACCGGGGATAAAGCTTGTCCGTTTAATAGTTTGTATTGGAATTTTTATGATCAGCATGAGAATAAACTCGCTAAAAATCAACGGATTAGTATGATGTATAAGGCGTGGAATAAAATGGAACCTTCTTTAAAGTCTGAAATACTGGAACAGGCAGAGTATTATTTAAAATACATTAACGAATTATGATACGCAGATCGATTGTATGGTTTAAAACTGATTTGAGATTACACGATAATGAAACGCTCATTAAAGCAATTGAACAGAGTGATGAAATTATACCGGTGTATTGTTTTGACGAAGCGCATTATGTAACTACCGAATTTGGATTTCAAAAAACAGGCAGTTTCAGAGCTCAGTTTCTGATAGATTCCCTGGCAGATCTGGATGCTAATCTACGGGAAATTGGGTCGGGATTAATAATAGTAAAAGGGCAGCCGGAATTAGAATTATATAAAATTGCAAAACAATATAATGCGCAAAAGATCTTTGCAAAAAAGGAAGTTGCGTATGAAGAAAAATTAACGGAAGAACGTGTTGAAAATGAATTATGGAAGCTGCATTGTACATTAGAAACTTTTAGTACCAGTACTTTATATCACGCTCAGGATCTGCCTTTTACAAAAAAAGACATACCGGATGTATTTACAAATTTCAGGAAAAGGATTGAAAAGGAATCTGACATCAGGGATATTTTTAGTAAACCTGCTTCCATTAAATCTCCTGAAATCCCACCTATTCAATTACCTGCATTAGAGGAATTGGGATTAACTCCTGTTATCTCGGACGACCGTGCTGCTATTCAATTAAAAGGTGGTGAAACGACAGCATATAAACGTTTACAATTTTACTTTTTCGAAACAAAATCGATATCGACTTATAAAGAAAAACGCAATGAAATGATTGGTGAAAATTATTCAACCAAATTTTCTGCGTGGCTGGCTACCGGCTGTATATCTCCAAGGGAAATTTATCATGAATTGAAAAAATATGAAACCAGATTTTCAGCAAATGCCTCCACTTATTGGTTGGTGTTTGAGCTTCTTTGGCGTGATTATTTTAGATTTATGATGAAAAAATATAATCATAAATTTTTCCTGCAAATTGGTATTAAGGATAAAGATCCTAATGCCGCTGATCATAATCCGGACCTGCTGAATAAGTGGATTAACGGAGAAACCGGCATTGACTTTATAGATGCAAATATGCTCGAATTAAAACTGACCGGTTTTATGAGTAATCGTGGTCGTCAGAATGTAGCGAGTTATCTGGTCAATGATTTGAAATTAGACTGGCGATATGGAGCTGCTTATTTTGAACAGCAGCTGATCGATTATGATGCATGCAGTAACTGGGGCAATTGGGCCTACGTGGCTGGTGTAGGAAATGATCCGAGAGGAAACAGGTATTTCAATGTTGAAAAACAGGCAATGGATTATGATTTAGATAAATCTTATAGAAATTTATGGTTGGCGAGAGCATAATTAGAAATGAAGAAATAACTGATTCAAGTTTACTTTCTGAAAATGAAATAAACAGGATTATAGAAATGGCATGGGAAGACAGAACGCCTTTTGATGCAATTGAATTCCAGTTTGGCTTAAATGAAGCCGGTGTGAAAGCACTGATGAAAGAACAGTTAAAATTTAGCAGCTATAAAATGTGGCGGACTCGTGTAGTCAATTGCAATACAAAACATGTTAAAAAACGGGTAGATGGTATTGATCGTTTTAAGAGTAATTTGCAGCGTAGCATTACTCTTAACAAGATATCAAAAAGGTAATAATTGGTACTTCTTCAGATGTAAGTTAAAACATATCAAATCTGTATTTGTAAAATTTGCTGGTCAGGTTTTATAAATGCAGATTTTTGCTTAAAAAATGTTACTCTGCCCTGCTTAATTTAACCGGCTCAACCGTATAGCCACTTTCACGCAAAAAATTAATAACTCCTGTTTTGTATTGTAGATGGCCAAAACCAACAGCTATCAGGCAGGATTTATAGGAACGGATACGGTTCTTTATTTCCGGCATCCAATTATAATTTCTTTCCTGAACTGTGCCGCCATCTCCAATTTCATTATCAGGATCTGGTTGATTAAAATGATAACCCAATCTCATTTTTTTGTAAGAATTAATAAATTCCCCGGCAGCACTGGTAGTGTCAATCCTATTCCATGCGCGGTCGTTACCCCGCCTAACTAATCCAACAAAACGATTAATCTCAATTTTAGCTTTATCAATACTGGTTGAATCAAATTCCCAACTGTCCTGATTCTCTAAAGAGCTTGTTGGCTTTTTGTTTTGCTTGTAGTACTTGTACAAATCACTATCCATGATCAGGCTAATTCCTTCACCTGAATTATCGACCAAAAGTGTTTGTAGAATTGCCCTGGTCATTGCTTTCACATACATTTCTTCTGCATCGGGATTGTTTTTTATACCCTCGCCTACCCTTGCGACAAAAAACGAATCCAGAGTTTTGTACTGGTCCGGTGTCATAATGTCTACCGCCCTTAATTTGCCGATTTCCTGTTTTCCTATTTTATTATTACCATCGTCAATACTTTCAGTTATTAAATGATCACAATTTTCTACAACTTTTTTAATTTCCGGAAAAGTATAAAGCCAGTCAGCACGCAATGCATGACATGTTCCTAAAAGATAAGATGGTTGTTTGCA
>Ga0247734_1000759_pt1 | contig 26806 bp, 26 predicted proteins | sample UWRJL103311B2_FD_180933 | JGI IMG/M metagenome (GOLD analysis project Ga0247734, IMG submission 180933) | Plant litter microbial communities from Arlington Agricultural Research Station in Wisconsin, United States - UWRJ-L103-311B-2 | ecosystem: Environmental > Terrestrial > Plant litter >...
ATCAGAAGCAGATCTTGTTTAAGCTTGTTACGAGAGTGGGGCTCGGGTATACGTACTGGGACCGATAACCCCACCACGGATCCACTATGAACCCACCATGAATCCACTACGAATCCACCACGCGTAAGTTGCAAGAGGGAACGACTTCGTAAAACATTTGCACCCTCAAGCACGCTGCAGGTTGAGCCGGGTCGGGTTAGGAATACCCTGAACGTAACGTTTGGAAGTGTTTTTCTACAGTCCCAGGACATAACCCTAAACAGAATAAACATCGGCAGTAATCGGATGATCCTGCTTCCTTGGTGCTCAGACTGGTCCAGCGAAGAGATCTGACCCACTGATTAAGTTGCCGATGGTGGATTTGCTATTGATCACGTAGATGAACAACAAGTTGAAACGAAACGAAACCTAATTATTTTAAGTTCAACAGGCAAACACAAACGGGTAAGATATTGCGCGCGATCCTCACCTCACTTACACTTACACTTACTAACACTTAACACTTAACACTTAAAACTTACCGTCGTACGGAAGGACTGGACCACGAGGGGCAACGACTGAAAGATAAAGTTAGCTGATAATTACGACTCTCAACTGTACATGTAATGTAAATTGTCCAGTATGTCTCAAGAAGTTCAGGCGTTACGAACTCCACAACCTTATTGACCGTCCCGCTTCATGGGTGATGACTGATAATGGGCGAGGGTTATTCTTGTCATCGTCCTGCATTAAGCCAGCACCAGCGCCAGCAGAGCTTTTAGTCAAGGTCATCGATACAGTTACCGGACGTTACTTGTACACTGGCTGTCTCGAAAGATCAGATCTCTGCCTCGTAATCGTCGCTCAATAACATTTCCCTGGCCATCCCATCCATCACCTTTTGCTTCTACTGTACGGAGCTCAGCTTTTCGCCGTCCATAAATACAGCATCGTGGCTGCTCCCCCACAGCGGGACGCCACACCAGTCACCCACATGGCATTTTAACTTTAGCTTTCTCCTCAAAAGCCTGCCAGCAGTTCTAGATGCAGAGCTAACTATATCGTAGTCTAAACAAGGACTTAATCTTAATAGATAGGCACCATGCGATTTGTGCATGCGAAATATGCATGCGAATCAGACAAATACAGACTCTCCAGTTGTGTTGTAGCGAGTCCGTTTGGACTTGGGAGGCTGCTTTCCCTACTCTTCCCTTTTTGATCGATTCCCATGCAGCACAGCACACCACATCCTATGTCACGGAGGGAGGTATAAATTGATGCCACCTGATTATTATAAAATGCCAAACATGGCTACGTGTGGCTTGTTCAACAATTCCCTCTTGTGGGAGAAAATTGCGAGCGGTTTATGCCCGACTGTGGAGGGGGGCGTATAGGTGAATGCTTATGTGAGAGTTTCCGGTTGTGGGTGACATTGTTACACTTTCTTCTGTATAATAATAGCAGAGCCGGCTATCTTTTTACGGGTGCAACCACCTTGATTGAGGAGTCGATTCGTGGTTGGAGAAAATAATTAAGCTTTCTCCTTAGATAGCACATTAGCGTAAGTGAGACAGTACCAACCACCCTTTCCTGTGATATTCACGTTATGGATGACCGCGTATAAGTAGATATTTATTAAGCATACGCGTAAAGGATCAGAACCCGCGGCATGGGATTCCCATGATGCAACCTTTGATAAGATGGTATCCATCTCGCTAGACGGGACCAATAGGCCAATGATGAACCCCCCCTCGCTTAACCTCGTTGTTTCCTGTATGGAGTGGAGTAGTTATGCATTGGGATTCGACAGTGCCGCCTGCTCTGCTTTAATTTGGGAGTGCGGAGACAATGGCTAGTTTGGTAGTGCTTGCGTAGCTGAATCGACCGTTGATATTCATCTGCAGGCTCGTGGACGCTGGAAAATGTGGTGTAACACTCGGAGCGTAGATAAACCCCGAGAGCTCGTAAGACGGCGTTGTAGGGCAACTTACTGCTGAATTGCGGAGTGGGAAGTAAGAAGGCGTATTATCTTGTCTGAGATCGTCAGCGACTGGGCAACCACATGCTTACGTTAGTGCGTGCCTAAGGAGGAACTTGTTTGTGGAGGGCGGATGAAGTTGCACGGCGGGATGGAAGTAAGAAATTGATACCAGTATAGTATACGGAGTAGTACTGTACGGAGGAGTAGGCTACTCTGGTACCATATGCCAGGATCACAAATAAAGTTAAAGTTACGACGCCCCGAAGCATGGGTGGAATGATCAGCCTGGGGCTTGGTGTCATGCTCTGACGAGCCGTTGGCCAAGCTCTGCCAAGTAAGCCATGAGCAATAACTGTATTCGCTGGCTCGGATTGGGATTAATTGAATCGATCATTATTACTTTGAAGATTGTTGGTGATGGGTGGCCTGGCCAAGAGTGAGACATATCAGAGCCCAAGAGACTCCAAGAAGAGGAGAAATACGGTATTGTAGCGTTAGAGAGCAGCGCGAGATTGTGAATAACGTGAGCCAAGGGCTTTGTTTGCTCAATCACGGCAAGCTAGGAAGAGCCAAGAGTCTTGATGCTTCTTTGCTTTTACATCGACCCAGAGCGAGCAGCTTAGCCATTGCTTGGTGTTGGATGATTGCGCGGTCAGCCAAGCATGCAGTTACGTTGTAGGCTTTCCCCAACCTTGCGGAAGTATAGTACTTGACGAAGTTTACGGCTTACGATAGGCAGCTAGCGAGTGGATTTGCTTGCGCCCTGGAATGGATAAACTTCGTCCGAGCCTGCCGTCATTCTTCAACTTCACCTCGCCTGCATTTCAGAGCACCGTAGTCCCGGATTATTGGTGTTTGGATGAGCAGGGCCATCGTTAGTACTTACTTTCGTGATTACCGTGATGTGTAAGATGTTGCACCCTCGGCACCCTTCTGTCTGTACGGTAGGCTCGCAAGTGAGTTTGAGGACTGGTGGTACAGTATACAAGTAGTACGATGCGATGATGACCAAGTGATTGGAAGGTTGTTTTTTGGCAGGGATTAGCGATCTGCTGAGTTTAAAAATCATGCTTAAAATTGCCAAGCACGCCAGGGAAAGCCACCAGCAAACTTAAATGTCATTCTCCACCTTTTTAAGATTTCGCTTGCGTTCTCTGTCATCAGGGCGTGGGCCAGATCGAGACATCATCGTTAGTTTGCTTCGTATTTCGTGTTTCTTCGTGTGGAGCAAGAGAGAGCTTGATGCAACGGTAGATGATAGCGTATTGGTTAAATCAGGATGGACGTTTTATGTAGATTGTGGTGGGTGATGGGAAGAAGAGAGAGAGAGGTGGGGGTGCGGAGCACTTCTCTCGGAATGTACGGCCTTACGTAGATTAATTGTGCTGCGGTGATAGTAATAGGATCTGCGTTGCCCTGTTGTACTATTGTAGGCAGATGGGCGGCATGGTAGGTAATACCCGCACAGATGGAAAGGTGGAAGGTGGAAGGTAGCTTCGTAGTCAGCGTAAGCGCAGACTTAGGTAGACAAAGTTTCTCGATCGCTCGAGATAATTACAACGCAGGAAGTTCGGTGGGCACCAAGACAACATTCCTAAAGGGTTTGATCAATTTCGGATTTACACGTGAACAAGAACAAGAGTTTGAGAGCTTTCTGGTATGATGACTATCTTCATATGCCGCCGCGAGTTTTCAGCTGGTGTGTAGCCATAAACACCAAGTTATTAGGGCACTGAATATAATTTAGTAACTGAGATCCAAAAGAAGGGTGCTAACCCCATTATCAAGATGATTACCCGTCGTAATATCTTTATTATTATTATTCTTCTTCTTCTTCTTTGTTGTCACGGGATATAGAGTACCCGAACAGTTGTAATAAGCATTAGAAAAGGAAGTGAGTGGGTCGTGGTGGGGACGGATTGACGATGAAATAAGCTCAACGTCAGTCGTCACGCTAACAGATTCTTGAGTAAAGTACAGTCACAGCCGAGGAGGCTTGGTCGAAACCCGAAAGACACCTGGCAAGACTTCATCAACCGCTCCACTGTTTTGATACGGGAAAGGGACATATGTGATCTTCATACTTAGCCATAGTGGTTTTCCGACGATCGTCTTTCTTGTCCACTGCCGGAGCCACCAACGAAACATTTATGAGATGGGGTCCGACGTGTCGATAAGTATCAGGAAATTCTCAGGATCGAAAATGCTTTGCGGCATGAGCATGCTGCTACTCAAGAGAAATGCCCCCAAGCACCCAAGTTTAAGCGTTCAAGAATAAACGGACCCACGTGCTTCAGCAGCAACATTACCCACCGGAGTAACTTATAGCGTAGCGTAGCGTTGTGGATAGATATAGAGCAAGTATACGGAGTACGGTATCTCGTGTTGGACAAGTTGGAGCAGGCGGAAATAGCTACCTACGCCCTCTGGCAGGGAGGTGTACCTAGCTGTTGCAGAAACCCCAACATTCTTTGTTGCAAAGAATGAAGAGCCGACAGCCAAAATCGGTCGAGGCAACGGGAGTGCCAAGCAGGAACACAACGTTGGATAGCTGATCCACGTAGAACCAACATGTATTTATGGAGACTAAGCCCCCAAAATCCAACAAAAGTCCCTCAGGTGTTTGTTTGCATACTTTCCAACACCGGCCTTGCAGAAGGCACACGCATCAAGCATACCCATCCTTAGAAACAACACTGCCTTGAGGGAAACCAACAAGTTTGGCGGCGAGGCAGGCCATGATGGTGAGGGTGAGAGTGACAGGCCGCCGTGGGGTCGTTCTGTAGCGGTGATCTAGATAGTAAGAGAGAGCGAGCGAGCGAGGGCTGAAGGGAATAGATGAATGAATGAATCTGTGATGCGGCACTGCAGCTATTCGGGATTTGACTTGAGTCGCGTTCTCCGTGCAAAGTGACTGACTACCTGATTGCCGTGCATACAGACATATGTATGTATGTACGTGTGTAGATATATATATTTATACACATCTCCAATGTCGATCGTCGTATGCCCACTGCAAATCCCCTCCCCCCAAAGCGGCGGTGCTGCTCCATGCTGCCAGTACGTACAGTAGTAAGTTGGCAAGGAAGCGGGTAAGAAGCCCATAAGTACCAGGAAAGTCGGTAGACAGGTAATAGGTACTGAGGCGAGTAAGTATAGGACGTTGTAAATCCGGAGTCCATTCAGCACCGCACCACAGCACACCACACAACACCACACCCACACCCACACCTCCCTGCGTGCGGAATACAAACAGCAGTAGAGTACCGCCTGGACTGCCGGTGGGAAGAATCACCATCATCATCATCCTGGCCCACACCACTGCACTCATGCACTGCGTCAAGTTGAACCCCATCCTGGGCGGCGCCTCCCCCCGACCGCAACACCGAAATAAGGATTGCGCTGGACCTGACCACACACACAGTAACCAGGTTGATGAGAAATGGCGACCCTGTCATTGTTGGTCTTGGTCTGGTCTTGGTCTAGTCTTGGGGTGGTGGACTTGCGAGGTGGTGGTGTGCTTAACAAAGTAATACTGTGATAAAGTAACTCCTTGGGGCTTGGCCTTGTCAATTGGCATGGGGCTTATTACAGCACCGTACATTACCTTAGAGTCTATCCGGCGCTTGGCGCAAACTCTAACTTTTCTGGCCCTTCCAACCTTTTTTCCAACCTGCCCTGGTCAGCCAGAGTCGGAGGAGTTAGTTTAGTTGGTTCTTTTAATATTCCCAGGAGTGATAATCAACTTCCTCCCTCCTCCCCCCTCTCTCCTCTTAGTATTCACATTCACAAGACACACGGACACATCCACATCCACATCTACAGACATATCCACAGACACATCCACACTCACTCAGTCACTCCCTCCCCAGACCCAGTTCCCAACACCACTACGCCTACTACGCCGACTACTACTACTACTCTCCTCCTACGTAGTACGACGACGAAGACCCTTTCTGCTCTTCTTACTCTTACTTTCCACCCTACTTTCCCGACTTTTTGCTATATTCCCATCCACTTCCTCCCTCCTCCCTCCTCCCGCTTATCTGCTCTGCAACATACACCAGCATATTCGGAAAAAGTCGACCCGGGGTACCAGGACATCCTCATATCATATCATAGCATAGCATAGCAAAACACAAAACGCAAAACACAAAACACCATTCGCAGTCGATCCGCCTCCCTCCCTCCCGCGCCGCTGCTGCCAATGCCCAGCATTCTTTCATAGAAGCGCAGATAGATCATTGACCTCCCAAAACATTGCCAAACCTGCCTGGAAAGTGGAATAGAAGAAGAGCCCTGCATTCTTTCAAACCCGTAAGTACAATGTTTCTTCTTGAATCTCATACAATTGGCAAAGAATGCGGTTCATGCGTCATCAGCCGAATCTGGCACCAACGAAGTCAAGATCGGAGCCGCAGTAAGAACAACCCACAGGTTTACGGCAGCTTGTGTTGCAACTATTTGCTTGGTGATCCTCTTCTATTGTCTTGGATTTCTGCCCAGCAACATTCGGCAAAGAGAAGCCCACTAGACCCGTATCTCCCAGTGGAGCTCGTTTAAGCTTCTGTAACAAGCTGTCACATCCTCGCGTCCAATTCCACCCTCTCCAACTCTAAAGCTAACAACCCCCAAGCGACCAGATCTACCGGCAGAAGCGTTACATGAACTCGACAATAACTGCGGAATTCATATCGACGTTCCGCGAAAACTTACAGTTCGGAGCTTGCGGCGCACAAGCTTTTTGTGCCCTCCGACAATCCACTAGTGCTCGTACTAGAAAGGAGATTATAGAGAGACAAGCCAGCGTTGTCCTACAAGAGAAGCCCGACGCCCTGTGAGAAGGGAAAACTTTTGTGCTAGCTACTCAAAAAGAGATTAGAACTCTCTGCTCTCTACTTCAACTCTTTCGACCCCTTGCGACTGCGCAATATCATAACACCTACACAATGGAAACATATCGTGGCCACGTCCGTACGCCGGCTGATGCGATTAAGCTATTTGAAGCTTGTCGACTGGGCTTGCTTCCTCGGGTCCAACGTCGTCTTTCAGAGAAGGAGAGACAATCTATAAGCTCTGGGTCGGTGTTTGTCTGGGATGAACGTGAAGCTGGCATGCGAAGGTGGACAGACGGAAAATCATGGAGTGCAAGCAGAGTTTCCGGGAGTTTCTTGACCTACCGAGAGATGGAGGGGAAAAGAGGAGGAGGACAATTTGCACCTCCACCAGTACGCAGAGCACAAGGGAAGACCCCAGAGAGCGGACGCGGCAGTGACGAGGATCAAGATATGGATGGACCAGATGGTTACAGATATAAGCCAGACGGACTTATGAAGCAATCATTCAGCATCACCACATCGAATAACCAGCACCTTCACCTAATCTCTTACTACTCACGGCCACACCCTAACGCTCCAGATCTTCCACAACCGACTAGTGATCCTCAACTGCGTCACATCATTCCAGTGAAGGGAATGTACCCCGAGACAACTGTACATGATTCTCCAGGTCCTGCTGCTTCGAGGACGCCTATGAACCAGAGCCAGTATATGCCACCACAGCAGCAGATGCAACAAGGCCCCCGTGGAGGTCCTCCACCATATCCATACCAACCACATCCAGGTTACGCCTGGCCCCCATCTCCAGTGGCGACTCCTCCATATCCTAGTCATTACCCAGGTGCTGTGTATGCACAATCTCCTTACCAGAATGGTTCGGCACATGCATCTCCTTACCTGAATCAACAACACCGTAGCCCTCACCAACAACAGCAGCAGCAATTCGCACCACAAGCACCTATGGGTCACCAAAGCAACTTTGACCGTCCTCCACCACCTCTTTCAGATCCATCAATTCCACCACATCCTACCACACAACGGCCTATGAGCACCGCGACTGCGGCACAGCTTGTTGCAGCTCAATACGGAGCAAGCCGTAGCCCCCGTCTTATCCAGGCTCAGCTCATAGTTGAACAACAGCAACAAAATGCTGCTCAGATGGCTCAACGAGCACTACAATCAGCACCACCTCTAGACCCACGTCTCCAGCAAACACCAGTACAGCTTGCACCAGTTAATCTTCCTGCATCTCAGGTAAATGGTGCTCCTCCTCCACGAACTACTACACCACCTCAAAACACCTTAAACTCACGCCCTGGCACCCCGCAATCTAACCGAGCATCACCTCAAGGCACCCCGAAGCTCAACGGAAGTACCTCGCAAGCTCAGAGTATCCCATCCATTTCTAGCCTTGTCCATGCCGAAGATTCAGTCTCAGTAATGAACGATAACAAGAGCAACAGCCGTGGGGGAAGCAGCAGCCCAAAGGGTGACCACAACAAAGTGACGGACATTCCTCATGAAAAGCTCCACCATGGAAGCGAAGACCAACGAGCAGTCCGAGTCCTCGATTCGAAATTCAGGTTCTGATCTTACGGTGCTATTCATTTTAGTCTTTAAAAAAGAAGGGCACAACTAGATGTGATACTTCTCATGTTCGATTTCAATTCTACATATGTACAGTACAACAACCACATTTTTAAGCCTGGTCGAAACTCGACGCGCGGGAGCATTCGGGTATGGCATTGCGTCCGGCGTTTTAGGGATTAGGCGGCACTCTTAGAAACTTGGAAGGGAGGACATTTTCTCTTATGATTATCAGACAAAAGCGGATATAATAATTGCACGAGCAATTTGGACGGATGGAAGGGCGTTGGCGGATTGCTGTCTCTCGATCAGAACAGCCTTTGCATTTATCACCAATTCAGAAATTAAACAATTTTGAACAACTAATATCCATTGATCCCTCCCCTCCTTCTTTCCCTTCTTTCCCGCCTCAATTGCTTATTCCTCGAAAAGAAACTTCTTTTCCTTATCACTTACTATAGCAGAGTCTACGCTAATGGTTACACCACTTATTGAAGCTGGGAACGAGACCTCACCAGCCCTCCCTCCCCCACACTTATCCCAACACCGCATATAGCATTAACAAACAATTCGAATAACCATAAATTGCAATTCCACGGAAGACTACTACCCTACCCAAGCAACGTAACCCTTCAGCCCACCAAATAGATAAGAGGGGAGGGGGAAGGGGGAGAGGATCTTGGCAATCAGCGACCGTATCCATCGACCATTCATCGGTACGCCCTCGGCTGTGATTGAATTAATCCTGACTCCCTACTCGGGCATAAGCAAGAAGCACCCATGAGAATGGGACAAGAACGATTTTCTTTTTCCCTCCCTTTCTCCTCCCAGGTGATGGGCTTACGGGGCAAGCTTGGATTACGTTGTACATCCCAGAAAATGAAAGTTTAGAGGCGGGAGGGCTTTTTGGGATGTGAGTGGCCCCAGAGGAGCTGGTGCACAGGGGGACTTTTTGCTTGTTTTCCTCGGGCTTTGATTGGGTTTTGGGGGGATGTGGAGATGGGTAAGCCGGAGGTGGGCAAGGTGAGTGAGTTGTGTGTTTATTTGTCACCGGCCAGACCAGGGCGTGGGAAAGCTTTTTGTTGGTGTTAGTTGGGGATTTGCGGCTGGTTGATGTTGGTTTATGAAGATATGGAGGTGCTTATGTAAGACAAATCTAGATTTTTACTTTGATGTTCTTGTTATTCATAACATTATGAGGGTGGGATTGGTTTGGGATCATAGGCTAAGGATAAGGATGAGGCGGTGGTATTTTGGCATCTGGGGGCTCATGTTGTTGGAGAAAGCGAACCGGAAGCTTCCGCGGAGGGAATGTTACCAAAGTCAGTGAGTTTGGAGAGTGGTTGGCTGGTATATGTTGGTGTTGGAATGAGGTCTCTAGAGGTACGAGGGAACACGGAGGAATGAGGTTTATTGGTGTTGGATGTAGAAAGCCAGATAATGGCTTTAAGCCTTCAGCCCACAATCTGGAGCTAATGTCCGGTAGCGAAGTGCTTGCACAAAAAGTACTGTACTTTTATATCTATCGAAGAGGCGCAATTCCAACATAATGGAACCACACGCACCCATGTCTATGCTCGTTTTTGGACACAGACGAGCAGAACGAGGCTAGAACGAGGCGAAGATTCAGCTAGTAATATACAAGTCAACAGACAACTGAAGGAATATACTATACGCATGCCAATACGACTCAGCCCAGATACGGGGTAGGGCACATCCTGCCTTTGAAGTATCTATCTCTGAAAACCACAACTGTCTTCGCAAACCTGTGCAGCTTTCTCGTATCTGCCATCTTTCTGAGGCGCCAACTCCTATGCTGAATAAACATTAGATAAACATTAGAGAGTGTTCGGATTAGGCAGTTCAATATGCAAGCTAAATTGGTTTACGCTAAATGTTGGTTGTGACATAGTGTGTGGAGTTCTGCATATTACTCGTACGGTTGCTTGTTTGGTGCAGCTGCGAGGTATAAACTCGATCTCGAGTGATTGATAGCTGAGACGTAGATCTCATGGCTTACGATATCTTTCCTTTTTCCAGCTTTAGCTAGCTCTTGTTGGAATGATGGATGATAGGTGCTAAGGATCTGGGGTTTGAATTGAGGGCGAGGCTCGTCGTCCAGAAGTTTGTTTTGGTTTTGGGGCTGAAAACATGGCGCTTGCAGCAAGTGGATTTGGACTCTGGCAGGTAATTCCCCCGCTCGGGGTTCGCATGGACTATAGGTTAAATGGCGGAAATGGTGTGTACTGTAGAAATGGCGTGCAGCTATGCTTGATTATGGGAATGGTACTGTATTATCCGGGGGAGCACGTTGATTGTTCCGGGGTCGTATATGGTGTGGCGTAATTGGCGCGCTTTGTGTTACCGTCAGGTATGTAATACTTTTTATATCGGAGAAATTGAGTATAGTAATGGGAAACTTCATACGCAGCTTTTCATAAGCGATCTATCAGAATGCTTATGGCTATACTCGGGTCCCGACGTTAATTAGTTTGGCCTGGTTGGGAGGACCAACCAGACTGTTGGAACAGCCATCACCTGCCACTGATCTTATCGAGGTACTCCGTGATCCTGGTTGACATTGAAAAACGCGACTGACAAGGGCGGAGTACATCCGGATTCAGAGAATACTACTTACCAAATCCGGAGATGGTGGCCAACAGTAATGAGACAGGCAAAGATACACGGCCGATGGCTAGTAAACGAGAACTACCTAAAGTGGCCAGTACTAACGTTTTATTATATCAATCCATAGGCTCTGGTGTGGATTTACGAATGCCGTGTACACCTGCGGGGGATATAATGCAGAGCTGCAGGGCGGAGGCAAAGAGCTCGGATGGGGTATTTACCGAAAGGGTTGTTGCATATGATATACACCTGGTATGCAGTTGGTACGTCGTTTGTAGCTGTTTGTATTAGTTGGATAAGTTACTATTTTAGACAAGAAGTACCAGTCTTCCCCACAAAAATATGCAGTTCCCACAAGGCTGAGAACTTGGTGGGTGATACAAACATAAAGGAACGGCCCGAAATATTTTTGCGTTTCTATTTGATGCATGCGGCGTGCATCATGGTTGTTGGTTCTTTTCCTTCCAGTTCAACAGTTGGTCAAATTATATTTTAGAAGTCATAATTCGAATATAAACCCGTTCGCCAACATGTCCATTAGGTAATTATCATCAACTTTTCATGCTAAGACCACAGTCCAAAGTTCATCCATGGGTCTGTTAATATCTTTATGAAAGCTGATACCATTCTGCCTGGCTGAAAAACTGCATGTTTCGACAGACAATAAGGCTGATTTATGTTGGAATTGCCAAATATGCGGCCCTCTGGCGGCCACACCGAGAAGTGGCAAAGACAGAGCCATAATTGATGAGCATTAATATGAAAGAAGAGCTTGCACGAAACGTATGGCGCTTAGAAGGTATGGATGGTCAGAAATTTCAATTCTCCTGGGAGGCCGACCAACATTCTGGTTCTGCAGGAATATTACGGAAGCTGGAATTTTTCACCGATTGAGTTCTACAGAAGGGCGAGCTCACAAGATAGATTAGGCAGATAATATTGAAAGTTGTATGTATGCGTGTTACGGATGCAAAATGAGATCGGCCTCGAAGATGAATAACTCAGGTTCGGCTTTGAAAACAATCTCACGCTGAATACTGTTATACATTTATTTTACATGCATAAACTATCCTGATTAGTGTCCATATGACCGCGGATAGAGAACAACCTCCCTAATGTTCTGGATTCCAGTGAGATACATGACAAATCGGTTGAATCCCAAACCAAAGCCCCCACTCGGTATGTAGCCCCACCGCCTTAAGTCTACATAATCTTGGTAATTTCCTAGTTCTTCATTTGTAAGTTCTCCTAGAGGAAGAAGCCCCTTTTCTTGCATATTGGCTATGAGTGTCTCAAGATTGTTCTCGCGCATGGATCCCCCGGCCAGCTCACATACCTCTGGTACTAGAAGATCAAAGTTCTCAACCGTGTTCCCCTGATCATGAGGCAGTTTTTGCGAAGTCAGCATGTAGAATGGTTTAATATCTTTGGGGTAATTGGTGACAAAGACAGGAGATCCTTCTCCGACTGCGGTGGCGATGTAGTTCTCATGCTCAGATGTCAGTCCGTTTCCCCATACTGGTTTGTGTTCAAATTTTTCTGCTCTTGATTCTAATAGAGATATCGCGTCTGTGTATTTTATCCGGTGCCAGCTGGGTTTCATCAGACCCTGATATCGGTTCTCCAAAGTTTTAGATAGTCTTAATTGTTCCTCTTCGTTCCCCGGTCCCTCTGATCGTTTTCCTTTAATGACCTCCTGGCCCGGCTGTGAATTATATAACTGTTGAGCTACAAAGCGAAGAGACCGTTCTACTAAATCCATAATTTCCGACTTATCCATAAGATAAGTTTGTTCGGCTTCGAGCATATAAAACTCACTGAGGTGTCTCGAAGTATCACTTCTCTCCGCCCGAAATGTCGGGGATAATGACCAAACCTTTTCCTTAGCTTGTGCCATGGCTTCTAACTCTAGTTGATGGGATACTGTAAGATATTTTTGGGATTTAAAAAATGTGCCATCGTTGTCTTTTGTAGTAGGCCCCTTGACTGAGAAGGTCTCTCCACCAGCCTCGCAATCCGAGGAGGTAAGTACAGGCGTGTAGGTTTTTGCAAAGCCTTCATTGTGAAAGAATTGTGAGAAGTTATAGTCGCAATTTGACTGAAAATCCATGAGGATCTGCGTGAAGGGTTGACGAACGCGCATATGAGGCATTGACCGTAAATATTCCACGGTATGGCCGTGTATCTGAGTCTTTTTCTGCATAGGGTATGTCTGTGAACTCGTTTCAGCGGTGGTCAATCGCCCGATATTGCATTCCTTACAGCAGCATCCACTCGTGCAACAACTTCCAATTTCTCGGTCTCAAGTTCGTGGCTTTGAGATTTCGCGGTAGGCGAGGCCCTCCACTTCCCCACAAGCTTGACCCCCGTGCCGGTAGATATGCTTTGGATTAACAATCAGTATCGGATTGTGAAATACAAAGGGGTTGCCTTACTTGTCAGCTTGGTCTGGTGTTAGAACAGCCTGCAGTGGTTCTAGGCTCGTTCCATCTCCAATTGAAGCAAACGCCCGAGTCTTTTGTCTTCTGACAGACCGTACTCGTCCATTTATCTCTACTGTGTCTGATTTTGAGGACTCCTCTGGGATTCGAGCGAGGAGCTGTTCGATGCGTATGGCAGAGCTTCGGGGCGAGCTATGGATCTGCCTGGAATAAGGCAGCAGCCAAAAGGGAAACCGCGGACTTAGAGGTCTCATCTGTGCAGGGCGCGTTAGCTTTGATTCATTTTAAAGGACTCTGTGGTAATACATACGGTCATGGAGTGATGTTGATCGGCCCCAAATGAAATTTGTTTGGATGCATGTCGATTAAAACAAGAATTACCGAACGCGCGCCAAATGTTTTTGCTAGCGCGGAGCTAAACGAGCGGGACGGGACGCGACAAGCGACCTTACTGGTACCATAGTCTGGCCCAAGCTCTGCATGCTCTTGCATGGTTCGATAACTTAAACATATCACATATCAGATTTCTTTTTCTTCAATGACACCTACAGTATAATCGAACAAGTATGCAAGCCAAACTTTTGTTTTTTAAGCCTCGAATCAAGGCTCCGTTCATGATGGTATGATGGTGCATGAACGACGCCATGTTAAGTATCTTTTCGTTTTTGTGCTATGCCATGAGTTGACTTTGAAAGCCAAAGGGGGGCTTAAAACTATGGTGCTGCGTTCCACTGCTTGCTTTTTCTTCACGTAGATCTTCCTCGCCAATCTCACTACCATCACAAAGCGATCTTGGGACCCGGGACTCTGCATTTTTGTGCGGTGCAACTTCACATCGAAGCCGTTCCGTCCTTGACCTTTGGTAGTGCAGATACGCAAATCCTCCTATCGCTATTTGAAAAACTGGTCAAGTGCAGATTGACTGAAACCTAAAGCTTTATTGTGTTCAGAGGTGGGGTAGAGAGGCCGAAGCGGTGCCATATCCGTTCAGGTATCACCTTATATACTTCACCCTGCAGTGGCGTTAAATGAGGAATGTGCTAGTTTTCTTTCCTTTTCGATAGAAGTGCATGATCGGTTTTCTCCATAAATAGAACCATGCCCTCCATGTGCTGGGACGAACTGCATGCGCTTCGCAGTTATTCGCGATCCGAGTTTTACTCACTATCACTGTCTATACCCACGTGGTTTCAATATGCCACCTGCAAAGCACAAACCATCGGAAATTGCTGCGGAGGCGAAGAAAAGTTGGATTCCTTATCTTCGTGATCCTCAAAATAACTCCGAGTGGTCCTTGTCTTCATTTCTGTGCTATTCAGATTACATCCCACCCAGGTCGCTCGGCGAATCAGAAAGGAAAAATATACGTTTTGCCTTCTACGACAGAGATCCAATAGACGTTGCGCTAGACTGGGCAGTTTCAGAAACTTACAAAATTCCCGTAATTATGCCAGCGAATGATAAAAGGCCAGGAGGAGATTGGGAAGCTGGTGAGTTTCCATGTGGAGTTTCCATTACCGGCCTGACATCCTGCAGGTGTGATGTCACCTGAAGAGTGTCTTTGTAGACGAAGTACTTTATATGGTATGTAAGTCCTGACTCTAAGGACACGAATTGTTCGGGTTTTCACTGGGAAGTCATGAATCCACTGACAAACTTCGACTCTAGCGAACCTAACAACGCCAGGGGAAGGGAACCCAACTTCTTCCAACTATCCAATTCCAGAAAGATCCGGAATTTATTCCCGAGATGTTGTAGTTTTCAGAGATGGTCCAGAAAAGTATGAAGCTTGGACGACCATGAAAAGCCTTCCAAGTAAGTTATATTCGTACTGAGATATATCTTTTCATAGAATATGTTAAAGTCACAAAACTTAGTTAAATTGTCATTCTGTATTAATTAGCCATTGTTGACATGAACCGATGAATAGTCATATCTGTCTGCCCTGTTAAACGCCCAAAGCTTGACAGTTCAGGGAAAAGGTACTCTTTTAAACAGGAGAAGGAGCTTATGAGAGAGAAAATAGCAACAGCCCTCCGAATTGCAGTATTCTACGAACATACAAACCTCTGTATCGGAAGTTTTGGGTTGGGGTCTGGATTCCGGTATGTAATTCTGATTGTTGCTTGCGTTAGGAAGATCCCCGATTCACTAGCTCCTACAAAATGCTGTCGCGGTGTCTTATAAGGTAGCTGAGTCAAACTGACAATTCCTGACGAAGCTAACCATTAGAATTCTTTATTTAGGAACCCAACAGAGGAGGTGGCACTCATGTGGCGTGACGCGTTGATTGGACAGAACTCGGAGTTTTACGGTCATTTTGGAGATGTGGTGTTCGCATTTGAAAATCCGGAAGGTTTGGCAAGCTCATCCAAAGGATCCTCCTCTAAGGGATCATCCTCCAAGTCATCCAAAAGCTCTTCTTCAAAGGGTTCATCGTCCAAATCGTCATCCTCAAGCGCCGCAGCGGATTTAGATATTTTTCGAGACATCTTCAAGCCATCCAAAATACACGGGATTTCGGAAGCCTCGTAGGACTATCTGGAGTATGGGGTTAGGCGTTTAGAGCAGGAATATGCTGGACGGTCCAGAATTGTGTGTGCTATCGCTCCATGTGGCTCTTGATTGAACTTTGGAATTGTCATGTACTAGGTGCTAGTCCAGTTACAATATTATGACATATCACAAAATCAGCATATGCTCAGTGCAAAATTTTCACACATATTACATGCATACCAGATCGCTGCGTCGTGGCATACGAAACCCCAATCGCTGGGAATTGGTACTACGTGATCTGAGAGACAGATCTGTGTCATACAGTCGCACAACATGTGCGATCCCCAATCAGCTACCGCATCAAAACAGCAGACAGACATGCTTAATTCCCCCCTTTGCCAATTTATCTCTTGACAAGACACAAAATCCAAGAACTCGGATTTCGCCACTATATCATCCCCCGACTTAGAATTAACTAGGCTCCCCGAGCCTGTGACCAGTGCTGAGATTCCGGTTAGTTGGGAAACCTACCAAGAATAGCCTTCTGAAAATTATCCTGCAAGACATCTTGTCGCAGATTTAGCCGAGTATCAACCCTGGCGTAACGCATCCGAGGTCATACGAAAGTACAGATATGCAGTTAGTGGGAAGAGTTTGTGACGACGAAGCCTGCTTTAAGGCGGGTGGGTAATACTTCTATGATCATTGAAAATCGGTGGAAGTGGACATGCCCGAAGCCAGGGGACTTTTGTCTTTTTTCTATCCTTGGTCGAAAATTCAATCAGCATGCCGTGTTTCTTATATTCGAATCATGAGTTACCTTATGCCTTAAGGTTTGGTATACTAGTACAAAATGGCTACTTATTCAAATGAATCAGTCTCTGATTAATCGGACAGAAATAGAATTTGCTTTACAAAATAAATGAAGATACTAGAGAAGCGGACAGATGAGAGACATGCATAAGATACTATCTATAGTTAGTATACGAGTGTAAATGATAGTGTCCTGGATGAAACGAATCCTCAAGCATCCACTCTAGAAATCTACCTTTGAAAGACTCTGGTGGAGCTTGGAAAATCATGCTGTTCGTAAAATGTTGGCCGGGCCGAAGCTAGATTGGCCTGCGACCTGGCTAAGAGAACACTTGTGCGTGTATCAAGTACAATTATACATCCTGCACCTTCTGGAGACTGAATATGTCGGTGGGCAGTGACGAGGTGAGAGACTCTCAAGGATGGACCAAGTCACTTTGTAGGGCGTTGTTATTGTACCGCCTGTACACTCTAGTTTCATGCAGTCCATAGCATATATGTGTGGTGTGTGGTTTAGATCATCAAATCTGTAGATTGAGTAGTAAATCTCATCATCCTGGAAGTATCTAGCCTTTAAATTTGACTATAATATCAAATAGGTTCAGGCCGACTTTCGCGCAAGCTTCAACAAAATGCAAGATGCCAGGAATGTGGTATAATTCCTTGGCTGTCACATTTTGCAATTCGACAATCCGTCTGATAGTAACATCTGAGGCGACCGAACTTGCATCTTTCAAATTCAGCTGTGAGGTGACTTTACGGGCTAACGCAGTTAATTTGTTTGCGAGTATTCGTGACTCAACAAAGGTTTGGTCGTTAGATTGCCTGTGCGCTGATGGAGTAGGAAAATTTCTGTCCAGCGATGGGCTACTCCTTTTTCGTTTCAAAGCAGAGGCTGACTGTGCTGCGAGTATTGCTCTGAAGGCCGAAGAACCATCTGAACCACCCGTTACAACAAGGTTGTGCTCATCTTCTTCGTCCTCAATCTCGGCAGACGCCATTGAGAAGGATAAGCCGGTGTGAACTTGGGGCAGCGATACCAAAGCTTGCTGAATTTCAATCGTTTCGGCCGCCACGTTACCCTTAGCACGAATTGAAGTTTTGGATGATTGAGATGATACTGAAAATCGGGGAGGCAATTTTCCAGCAGTAGAGGAGGCTTCAGTCTCGTTTTCGTTAAGAAATTGGGTGATAATCTCAAGCCAAGCAGTGCCATACTTCGACGGCTTTTCCTTTCCAATGCCCTTCACTTTCAGCATCGAAATTTTGGTTGCTGGTCTCAGTCTTGCTAGGTCCTCTAATACTGTATTTGCCGCAACGCAAAATGCGGGGACCTTCTGGGCTGCGGCAAGCTCTTTGCGTCGTTCAACGAGGCGATCGTACAACTCCTTAGGAGTGGCTGCATCAATAGAGCTGGTTCGGTGACTCCTAGAATCTTTTCCACGTAACTTCAGATCTCTAGATTTGTCTCGAATCTTCGCAAGGGGAACTTCTTCCTCGCTGTTTCCATGTCCCTGGCTAATGACACGAGCTCCATAGTTTCGGCCTTTTTCTCTTCAAGTCGTCTATTCAGTTCCATGTAAAATTGATATGCTGTAGTGGTGACTCCGTTTTCCGAAGGCTCTAGTTGAATGCTACAATATGGCCACGTTCTCATCGGGATATAAGTATCCGCAAGTCGCGGCAGTGGCGGGACTGGGTCCATACCAACCCTCATTGCATTCATACAGTGATATAGCATGAAACCGGCGTATGCATCATCAGCTGCATATGTTTTCTGTTCCTCATCTAGTGGCTTGCTCCAGTCACTGGTTCTTACGCGGCCCTTACCTAGTGGAAGGCCTAGGTGTTCCTCAACTTGTTTCGCCTGTAGTACATTCAAAAGTCAGCATGCTGTTTCTGAGAATGAAATCTGGTTACTCTAGTGGCGTTCGTGCTTCTTTCATGTTAAGTTTTCGGAGAGATAACCCTGAAATATCTCGTGAACCTGAGAATTGACTTAAAAACTTCACTCACCAGCCCCCTAAGCTTGGTCGTAAGCAATTCTGGCTGCTTCGCTCCGAATGTGACTAAATTATGCAAATGGCTGAGCTCAAACGCACCTCTGGGTTTGAGATCAAACCATTTTTCTAGTCGCGAGAAATCCGCTCTCACAATATTGACTCCGGTTTTCACTATTTTGGGTGATTCGAGGATTTTGCGAAGCGAAGGTGCAATCAAATCCTCAGGTGTTTTCCCAGTGTGAAGTCCAATATGACACAATCCAATTTTGGTCTCACTTGCAAGCTGTATTAGCCCTATTTTCTGCTGAAGTTGAGTAGCCTTTTCTGAATGCCATGGCCTGTAATATACTCTTGGTTAGTTTATATCTCAAGGTGAATTTTAGGGCTCACACCAGGTTCTCAAGAATCATCTACCCATGACATATGCGAATAGAAAGCGCATGCACTGAGAGTAGATGATTTATATGAATTTACATTTTAATGTTTCTGTGAATCACCATCACTTACCATTCCATATCAAAGCCTAAAATAGGCTCGTTGAGAAACTTTTGAGCTAGTACTTCAGACTCGGCCTTTGTTTTGCTATATATCACCTCCACGACCTCGTTTTTCGAACCCTGGTATTGCCAGTGGTGCCACCTTTTTTGAGAGCCTGAACGCCAATTGTCTTTGAGTTTAAAGTCGAGAGGCCACTTTGCCGTAGTGGTTTGAGATGACATCGGTTCCGTTTGGCATTGATCCCGTGAAGAGAAATCGACTTTTGTCATTTCAGGTTCTGCCCTTACACTGATCAATTTGACGCGTTGCAAGTGACGCTAAATCCAATGCACTGCTTAATTGATGTAATGACCTCTTGCATGTAGCTTGATTTAGCACAAAGCAATGGGAGGCGTCGAAGCTTAAGGAAACCCGTGGTATATCATACGACTCATCCTAAAAGCAATCAGCAATGATATGCGTTAAATTTACGGTAGATTTCTGTCAATGTACTGTGTTTTTACTGTGAGGCGTCGAGGTGGTGTGAAGTCCTGGAGTCGTGAAGTCGTGATTGAAGTTTTGATTGAAGTGGGGCGACGTGTTTCGCACCTGCCAAGAATTCAGAACTACTGTAGTACTGTATTCATTATTTACTTCCAAGGTGTTGATGTTTCGTCTTTAGTTATCACACTGTGCACTAATTAAAACGGGTAAACTAATACGCAAATACTAATAGCACTAGGGAAGCAATACTTTCTAAAGTGACAGTTTCTCCCTCGGCTGTTTCTCTTCTATACCATTATTTATAATGCTCAACATTTTATCTTTTTGGCATTTAGAGAAAGTAGCTCCGAATGTAGAACGTGTACTTGTAGTGAATAAAGCCATCAACAATATCTACAACATACCACTTGGTTGCTCCATGTTAAAATACATGGTACTGGCAATGTGCATCAATTACTTTCGACCTTACATGGACATTTGGACCCGATTGTCACTGTGCAAGACATTATGTAAATTGATCTGCTATCAACAATCTCTTTGACAGTAGGCATAACTTCACACGCCAATACAATCTGTTGTCAATGCGGGGCTTGGACGAAGATAGAATGGTTGGAATATCCACCTTGCCAGGTCTGCGGCCATGAGCACTACAACAGCTGCAGCATTACGCGATAAACAGGACATAGCGGTTTTTTTGATGGGCAGGATTTGAGGTCGAAACACTGATTGTTAAAGAGAAATACAACGAGAATATCACAACGGAACAAGACTAGACACGTTCTTGAAAGCAGATAATAATGGCTTCTTTTCAAGGAATTGGTTTTGGTTCAATTTCAGTTATTTTAATCCTCTTTACATCAATTACTCAGAACTCCCGCATGAAAATATACCTATACAAGCACCAGCAGCAAAATGTCACTCGCCAATAGATGGTTTAGCTTACAACCTGGGCATTGAAAGTGTAATATCTATACACTCATATTCTGAAAGCTTCGTTGAGAGGGCATTCGGATATTTTCCAAAGATAGTAGCTTTGTGGCAAAAGAATTGTGGGGGTTTCAACGTAGTATTGGTAGAGAACTATGAAGAAAGCCACTGATAATGGTCAAACATGGAAAGTAACGATTATATTATGAGAGAGCTTGGAACTTGTACGAGGAGATTTCTAGTGCTTTTGGAGCGTGTATATGTAAAGTGATAGAGATATTGTACCAAGTGAATTTTGAGGATCTTTATTGACATCTAGTTAATTTTCATTGTCGAGAAGTCATCTATTACAAATAGATATACAGTATAGCTATTTCAAATATGAAGATCTTAAGTTTTTATACAACACACAGTTCACCATCAAAAGGGCTTATTACCACTCCCATCCTCCCAAACCACCACATCTGGAAACTTACTACTGGGACCGCTAAGTAAAGTGCCCCCTCCCGTACCAAAACACTTCCCAAAAAAGGCTGTTAAATATGCATCCTCAAGCACCTTCTGTCTCTCCCCACCAATTGTCCCATATATATCCCCTAAATCTGGTAGAGCCCCCGCTTCTCTCAATTGCTCATATAGAACCTTCTGATCTGAAAAAGCCGGATGTGAACTACCCAAAAACGATAGCTCCGCTTTCCATCCACGCAGTTTGGACCAGAGGGTAGACCAGGAGGCATCATTTGTGCGATTATGAGAAGCACCGATATCAATGAATAAATACGGTTTAGAGAGACCTGAATCCAAGACTGGCCCGAAGATTGAGCCGTCCATGTTGACGCCGCATGCGAAGCGTGTGTCGGTAAGCATGATACCTGCTGTTGCTGCACCACCGAATGAGTGGCCAAACATGCCGACTTTACGATCATTGAGCTTTCCATGAATACCTGGAATCTGACGCGCGATTGTTGCATTTGTGGAGAGCATATTGAGCACGAACTTTATGTCTTTGATTCTCGCATCGAGTGCTGGGACAATAGTCTCGGGTTTCTCGGGATCAAGAGTATTTTCAGTTCGTGTTGCATTTCTGCCATCAGGATAATCGACAAAATTCGCATCATAAGGGTGATCAACGCCAATGACAAGATAACCACGGCTGGCAAGATTAGACAACGTTCCCGTATAATCGACTCTCGAATTGCCGTAGCCAGAAGAGAAGAAAATGATGGGTGGTAGCTCATTCGTATCTGTATGGAGGTATGCTCCTTGGTACGCTTTTGAGAGTATTGATACAGAAGTTTCAGGTGGGAGACCGGTAGAAATATCGAGGTAGTGACCGTAACTAGGGGTATAGGCTGGGGCAAGCTTGTAGCGGCGGACATGTTTAACAGGATAGAATACTGAGATCATAAGGTCTCGAGGCTGTATAGTTGGAGCATAGGGATCAAGACGGCTGTGATCTATAAGTTCGAAGGCGACAGTCCCTACAAGACTGGGGCCAAGGAGATCGGGGAGATTGAAAGAGGTGTTAAGAGCATTGGTGGCCAAGGCCGATGAGAGCAGAATGATTCTTTGAAATAGCATCTTGATTGTTCAAACTATGAATGCAGCTGTTTTGAAAGATGGTTGTAGCTAATATTTACGTGGGATCTCCAAGTTCTTTATAGTTCTAGCTTGGAAGCTGTTGTGTAAGATCTACATGCCACTCTGCAAGGCCAAGGAAGGTATAGGACTGAAGGTGATGTTGTAAAGGCATAGGCAGCCATGTTTCTTGCTTCCAAAGTCCGTGAGATGAACACGCGGCTGATCTCCACTGGAAATTGACCAAATATGCAAGCCATCGGCTCAGAATACCAGCTTAGTTTCTTGAACTTTATATTGACCTGGGAACTGCCTCGCAATTCTCCTAACTTGGCAATACTTCGCCACGATACCTCGCTAATGTGGAGTCATTTTTCGCTTGATTATTTCCTAATCGGGGTTGGTATGAGGTTTTTAAGATCATACCCCACCTTCAATAGAGCTCGCCAAAATGTCGCCAAAGAATTTCGACCTTCTCTTTACTTTCTCTCGAAACCCTTCTCCTGTTGTCTCGGAACTACTGCATCTATTGGCTATCAAGAGGGCTCCCATTCGAGAGAGTTCGTACACCAGTGACGAGGGTGAGTGTGCAATGCCGAATAGCTGGGAATGATCAAAGTGTTAGGGGGAAGTGTGTGAGTATGTCCGCCGATGACAAGCGTTCGTGGCTCTGGGCCAGTCGTCTTGATAATTGCTACCGGAGTATAGACGAACAGTCTCATACTATCCATGCGTTGTCAGTTTTTTGGTCGAGAACAGTTGTAGAACTTTACATACCGCGACAGCCAAACAACGCTTCAACCGAGGAAATATCTCAGTGTAAGATGATGTCTCGGGATTCCGGTCACCAAACACCATGATGATCTCCTCCGAAATCCAGCCCTGGATGTCTGGCCGTGTAACAATAAGAGCGATCCCAAAGACCAGCGTGTTAGTAGTTGTATCATAACCAGCAAAATTGAACACAAAGATGTTGCCATATACTTCTTGCTCTGTTAAGCCACCTCGATCCGGCTATGAACTCGCTGTAGCTATTTTGGCAGCAGTATTTGACTATTTTGCTACTTGAGATACACAGACAAGTGAAGTCACGAGGTTATTTCCCGCTTTCTTTCCTTGAGCAACAGCGTTTTTCTCTTGCTCATATACACTATCCATGTAATTTCTGAATGTCACAATAGCCTGGTTTGACCTCTTCCACGGAAGCTACCATTTGTTCAGATTGTTCGGTCCAACTGCAAGAAGCAGAATGCAATTATCTAGAATTATCTTCAGAGCATCTTTATAATGCTAGTCGAGTCATAGGTGATAGAGATCTCGCCAGCACCTCGAAATGGATATGCTTTACCAAAACCAGCACTAGGCATAATATGTAGCGATACCGTTCGAACATCATCAGCGATACTCTTCACTGAAGCCTTTGACGACCAATACCGACGCATCCCAGTAGCTTGGTAGATACTCTCAGACCAGACGATCTCATTATTGTGTTCATTGAAGCACGCCGCTATGATTTTACGCTGCCTCTGCCATTGCTGTCCCTCAGTCGTCGCATTATTGAGGCCGAACACATTAAGCATTGCGAGCATCTCAACGGGCCTCAAGAAATCTCCTTTGCGTGCAAAAGCATCCGCCACTGCCTCAGCGTTGCAAAGCTGCAGCCAAATACTTCCTGGAGTAACAAAGACGAAAGCACCGCTGAGTTCTTGGTGCGCCTGGTACCGATCTTTGATCTCCCATCCTCGCCATTGGAAGCGTACGAAATTTTCGAATTCCCAATGCAAATATCTGAAGAGTGGAATGACTCTAGTATCAAGTGCCATCCATATAGGATTTCAACAATCCATAGGCAAAAACACTAGAGGTAAACCAATCCTTCTCGCAAGGCGGTAGTTGATTGCTAGGGTGTATAGCACGTAGAGAATTCACGCTAGAAGGGGGACAAAGATGCTCAGGAAGACCGAGGAACCCATGATATCGTATAATGATATTTAAGGGTTATGTTAGGTCGACCATGGATCTACGGGCTAAGTGTTAGCTCTCGAGAACATAGAAAATGAGGAAGAGGAACCTCCCGTAATACTCACTAAGACAAACGGCATGCGAACCACAAACATGAAAGATGAATGATATCTGGGCGTTTTTCTAGATGCGATGCATGCGCGAGGCTGATTGCTCTAAGAAATATGGAAATATTATGATCGAGGGCAAGGCTGCGGTGCTAGGGAACTTGCGATCCAGCCAGTGTAACCCTAACCTTGGCTACATTAGGCAGGGGGCGGGCTGATAGGGAGCACATTGGATACTCAGGCGAGACCTTTAGACTTTCCGTAAATTCACGCTAGTAAAGTATAATGAGAACTTTTGGTGCAAGTATTAACTCTCTCTTGTGATTTGCTCCTGTAAACGTTGCCATCGCACAACTTGCAAGCCATTGAACGACGGCGAATAATACTTGCTTATAACGACAAAACCGGAAAGTTGGTAAATTGTCCCCCGTCAAATTCCTGAACGTTACTATAACTGTTTTAGGCTCAGCTCGTTGATGGAGTTATGTTTTTCAAGAGATATAATAATCGCTGTCCCTTACTTGTGTCTGAGGATAATTTCATTCATATCTGCCTCCTTTCTATTTGTAGACTAGCATCATGGAAACTAAAGGAACTTTGCAAGTTCGATCATATTTATTTTCTACGATTTCGAGAGTTTTCTCCATAATATGGATGCCATTCGAGGCTCCACGCTCTGGAGATGTTGTTTCTTCTCTAGATTTTTGTCTCTGTTCTACCACTTTTTTGATGTTGAACCACTGCATACAGCATGCAGAGGGTAGAGGTGCACAAGTCGCGACAAACGTATAAATCATAGCTGCTCGGACAGCATCTGCGTGAAGTTATAAGAGTCGCAGAAGCGCCTCTAGCGAGAAGGTCTAGGCCGGTGGCTCCAACTTCTTCTATAACATGTGGATAAACAGCCGTGGGGGGCAATGGGATGCTTGATCTGAGTTTTGATAGAAATATACTTTGAACAATGGGCACCGAGAGCGCGCTTGGTATGGATTAGTATGTAATTTTCATGGGGACAATGTAGCTCATGCTCCGAGCTGATATATGAAGACAGCGATAGCTAAGTTCTACTTATTAACTAAGAATGTCTGGGGGGAAAATCAAAATTTTAAACTTACCATTTCCAGTTGGAATATCCTCTTTTATCGAAACGACCTGTAAGGCGGTAGGTATATGGAAGTTGTTGAGCAATGCCAGGTCCCAAGCCATTGATGACCATATATATACTCCATTGATACTGGTGAAAATCCCGCCCCAGAAATTGCGATGAGAGTTCCACCGATCATGCAAGACACCTAACAATTCGTGGGCTTGAGGTGGCATCCTCACTTTTGAAGTCTTATATAATGACCCTATCGCGTCACAAACACACTCGCAAAAGCCAGTCTGATAATTTACTAGAGAACCATTGCGATGAAGCGCACACCACTTTGGATTGCTGTCACGCCTTGAGTCGAATTAAATTAGATCGGAATATAACAAGCAAACTATAGTATCTATGAGCTATTTCATTTGGGACGATATATATCATGGAGTGTGACTAACCACAAAGCTCATCATTCAAAAAAGCATGAGAAATGAGCTGCTCAAAAAATAGATCGTTGACGCAGAATCTGAGTTGGAATAATAGCGTATTCTCTGACCTTTTATTGCAAGCTCCAAAACAAATAAATAGAGTCCCAGACCCGACAAACAGTCCAATAATCTTGGGAGTATTCCATGGCATAGTTTCTGCTACCTAGTACAATATTAATAAGAGATAATATACTTCTCCTAATGTTAATAATATTCCAGGATGGTCCGTACGTTTCAACTTGGAGGAGAGGAAGTTCCTAGACACAGGAACCCAATGACGATGTCAAGACGCCACGAATTGAGGGAGAGCTGTGCTGACTTGAGAGTTGGAACTCCCACTATGGCTTCATCATTGCTAGGGTTTTTGGAGTTTCCTATTTCCTGGATTGGAATTTTTTTGGAGCTTTCTGTTTGGTTGAAGTAATAACGGATTCTGTTATTGGTTTCCCAGTCCAAGATGATTTGTGTACCAGCACCTAGGTACTTTGCAATATCGGCTAGATCAGCCATCACGTGGTTACACATGTGGAGCATCATCAGTGGTATTGTAGAGGAGAGCGAGTGTAGGCATCTATGTAACGAATGTAAGTGTCGCGGATAGTGAGTGAGTGGGGTGGATGGCTTGCTACAGATACAAAAAATGCATCGATCTTTTATTACCCTTTGGGTTCACAGCCACAGCTCAAATATGTGGATGCACAACTGACAACGGAACGGTTAGCCCTAACAACATGCAACCGATGTACGATGAAATCTTATAGGCAGCTAAGGCTGTACCTCAACCGTGTTGTCGCTGAAGCGTACAACCGGTTCCCATAAGTTTTCGCCACCCCTGCTACACACCTAGTATACTTCAAATACGAATTATACAACAACCACAATTGCAAATACCTTCTAAATACATTCATTTTAT
>Ga0247734_1000760_pt1 | contig 26777 bp, 25 predicted proteins | sample UWRJL103311B2_FD_180933 | JGI IMG/M metagenome (GOLD analysis project Ga0247734, IMG submission 180933) | Plant litter microbial communities from Arlington Agricultural Research Station in Wisconsin, United States - UWRJ-L103-311B-2 | ecosystem: Environmental > Terrestrial > Plant litter >...
CACCGAAGAGCCGACCCTGATCCTGGTCTGCGACATCATCGAACCTTCGACCATGCAAGGTTACGATCGCGACCCACGCGCCATCGCTCACCGCGCCGAGGAATACCTGAAGTCCACCGGTATCGGTGACACTGTATTCGCAGGCCCGGAACCAGAATTCTTCATCTTCGACGAAGTGAAGTTCAAATCCGATATCTCCGGCTCCATGTTCAAGATCTACTCCGAACAAGGTTCGTGGATGTCCGACGCTGACATCGAAGGCGGTAACAAGGGCCACCGCCCGGGCATCAAAGGCGGCTACTTCCCGGTTCCACCATTCGACCACGACCACGAAATCCGCACCGCAATGTGCAACGCCCTGGAAGAAATGGGCCAGGTCGTCGAAGTTCACCACCACGAAGTGGCAACTGCTGGCCAGAACGAAATCGGCGTGAAATTCAACACGCTGGTCAAGAAGGCTGACGAAGTTCAGACCCTCAAGTATGTCGTGCACAACGTTGCCGACGCTTACGGCCGCACTGCTACCTTCATGCCTAAGCCTCTGTACGGCGATAACGGTTCGGGTATGCACGTTCACATGTCCATCTCCAAAGATGGCAAGAACACCTTCGCCGGCGAAGGCTATGCCGGCCTGTCCGACACCGCTCTGTACTTCATCGGCGGCATCATCAAGCACGGTAAGGCGCTGAACGGCTTCACCAACCCGGCGACCAACTCCTACAAGCGTCTGGTCCCAGGCTTTGAAGCGCCAGTCATGCTGGCCTACTCGGCTCGCAACCGCTCCGCTTCGATCCGCATTCCTTACGTCAACAGCCCTAAAGGCCGTCGTATCGAAGCACGTTTCCCGGATCCGGCAGCCAACCCGTACCTGGCGTTCGCTGCACTGTTGATGGCTGGCCTGGACGGCATCCAGAACAAGATCCACCCTGGCGACGCAGCTGACAAAAACCTGTATGACCTGCCACCTGAAGAGGCTGCAGAGATCCCACAAGTGTGCGGCAGCCTGAAAGAAGCCCTGGAAGAGCTGGACAAGGGTCGTGCGTTTCTGACCAAAGGCGGCGTTTTCAGCGACGACTTCATCGACGCTTACATCGCCCTGAAAAGCGAAGAAGAAATCAAAGTACGCACCTTCGTACACCCACTGGAATACGAGCTGTACTACAGCTGCTAATCCAGTCACGTCGGCTGTCACGACGTAAAGAGAGGCCTCCTTCGGGAGGCCTTTTTCGTTTGCGCGGCAAACCTCTTCCCTGTGGCATACGCAATTGCCTGACGCCACACCCGAAGGCAATTGCGAGACGTATCTCTGCGCGCAGCAGAACCCGAGACTAAAAAACAACGCGCGTGGTGGTATCCCGTTACCGCACCTGCATCTGCGTGAAGCGCAATACTTGATGCCTCGCCCACGCTGCGAATTGGCTTGGTCATCAATTTGTTTCACTCGGAGTTGTTATGAAAAACCTCACCGCAGGCGCGGCACTCGCGCTTGTGCTTTCTTTACTGCATTTGCACGCCGCCCACGCGGCATCTGCACCCGCCCCTGAGGAGCTGACCTCCCTGATCACGACGATCAAACAGCGTATCGAAATTGGTGAAGAGGTAGCACTTAGCAAGTGGTACAGCGGCAAACCCGTGCACGACGGTGACCGCGAGAGACAAGTCATCGCTAACGCAACGTCTAGAGCTGGCGAGTACAGGCTCGGCAAAGACGATGTCCATAGATTTATGTCTGCGCAGATCGAGGCCAATAAAATGCTGCAGTACGCGCGTCTGGCGCAATGGCACGCAGTCGGCATAGCACCGCAAAAAGCAGCGGCAAACCTGGCTCAGGACATACGCGCACGGCTGGACAATTTGCAGCCAGAGTTGCTGACCGCATATGCAGCATTCGCTCGATACAGCAGAGACGTGCAATGCCCGGCATGGACAAAAAGCGTGACCGAGCAACAAGCCACAGATCCCGTAGTCGCCACCGCAATGCTGCGTGCTGCAAGCGACCTATGCACCTCATCCCCAACTGGAACACGCTCTTGAACAAATCACTCTCATTGCTGGCAGCAACCGTATTTGCCTTGGGCGGATGCGCAGCGCAAAAACCTCAGGCCGTAGAATCAAAGGTGCTGCTGAAAACTACATCCTCCTGGGACGGCACGCCCTATTCCGCATATCCGGCCGGCCAACCCGAACTCACCGTGCTCAACATCAAGATCCCGGCCAATACGGCGCTCAAATGGCATCAACATCCCATGCCGAACGCAGCCTATGTGGTCTCTGGAAAGTTGACCGTGCAGGCCAAAGAGAGCGGCCAGTCGATCACGCTCAAGCCCGGTGACGTGCTGCCCGAAATCGTCGATAAAGTGCATCGCGGCGTGACAGGCGATAGCGCTGTGGAGCTGGTTGTGTTCTATGCTGGCACCCCGGAGCTGCCGCTGTCACAGTAGGCGCCTGACCACCTGTCGTTGACCTGGTCGTTGTCATTGGAGCGTTCATGCGTCAAAGCCTAGTCCTGCTGCTGTTGTTATTTGCGCTGCCCGCAGTCGCGCAGATCTACAAATACACCGATGCCAATGGCAATACGGCGTACAGCAATCAGCCGCCCAACGGCACCAAGGCTGAAACCGTAGATTTACCACCTTTGAACAGCGTGAGTACGAGCGTCCCCGCAACGCGACCGCCCGCCCCGCCAAACCAAGGCCAGGCAGCGAAAGGCAGCGCGGCTTATCCGGTCCTGCAATTGACCGACCTTCCCAACGATGAAGCGTTACGCGCCAACAACGGCACCTTTACCGTTGGGGTCAGGATTGAGCCGCGCTTGCAGCCGGGTCATCGGCTGCAGTTGCTGCTGGACGGCGCCCCGTACGGCCAGCCGACAAACGTCCCGCGCCTGCAGCTCACGGAACTGGATCGAGGCGAACACAGCCTGGCGGTTCAAGTTCTGCAGAATGAGCAGCCCATCCAGACCAGCGAAACAGTGACACTGACAGTGCAGCGAGTTCATGTCGGCCAACCTTGACCGCTGGTTTTCCGGTAGTCGCCGGTACGGACGCTTCGTGATGATGTGCCTGCTGATGCTTACCGGGCACTTGGCCGTAGCCGACGTCTACACCTACATCGACGCTGAGGGTAATCGGGTCTTCACCGACCAGCCGCACCGCAATGCAAAAAAAGTCGACATCGCCCCCAGCAACAACATGGCCGTGCCGCCCAAGAAGTCACCGCCCAAATCCGCCAGTCGGACGCCACCGCCATTGTTCGTCTATCAACTGCTACGGATTCTCGCGCCAGAGCCCGACGCAACGATTCGCGACGTGCAGGGCAACCTGACGGTCACTGTCACCAACGATCCAGCCCTGCAACCGGGCCACACTTATCGTTTGCTACTCGACGGCGCACCGTACGGAGCACCAGGACGAAGCCCGGTGTTCTCGCTGAGCAACATCGATCGGGGCACCCATCAGCTTTCGATTGAAATCGTCGACCAGTCCGGTCGCGTGGCAGAGCGCACACCCAACCAGCCGTTCCATATGCTGCGAATCTCGCTGGCTCAGAAGCGCATGACGCAACCGTGCGCTAAAGAAGACTACGGCGTGCGCCCCGAATGCCCGCTCAAAGATAAACCCGAAGAAGAAAGCAGCATCCTGCCGTTTTTCTGAGCCCTTGATGCTCATGACTGCACGCTCCAGAATGGTGCGCAACCTGAACGGATCGGCTGCAGCACAGCCCATTTTGGTTCGACATCCATGTGCTTTTGCCGTGTGGTGGCGCACTCTGTCCAAATAAAGCCCGAATCAACTCAATCCACGCTTCTTTTCGGAGCTTTGGTTTGGTTTTTGCATTTTCTTACAGATAAGCAATAAATCAGCACCCATCAGCGACTTCATAACGCTGACGAAGACCAACCAGTGCCTGCGATTTCGGGCCCGCCCGATGTGCAATGTGCCAAAAGAGGTCAACGACGTTCATGACTATCAGCGACACGCTGCACCGATTGTTACTCGACAACTTGACCACTGCCACCATTCTGCTCAACTCGGATTTGCGCCTTGAGTACATGAACCCGGCAGCTGAAATGCTGCTGGCGATCAGTGGTCAGCGCAGCCACGGACAATTCATCAGCGAACTGTTCACCGAGTCTGCCGAAGCGCTGAGCTCGCTGCGTCAGGCAGTCGAACAAGCTCACCCCTTTACCAAGCGTGAAGCCATGCTCACCGCGCTGACCGGTCAGACCCTGACGGTCGATTACGCCGTGACGCCGATCCTGTCCCAGGGCGAAACCATGCTCCTGCTGGAGGTTCATCCTCGTGATCGCTTGCTCAGGATCACCAAGGAAGAAGCCCAGCTGTCCAAGCAGGAAACCACCAAAATGCTGGTGCGCGGCCTGGCCCATGAAATCAAAAACCCGCTGGGCGGCATTCGTGGCGCCGCGCAACTGTTAGCGCGAGAGCTGCCCGAAGAGAGCCTCAAGGACTACACCAACGTCATCATCGAGGAGGCCGACCGATTGCGGAATCTGGTAGACCGCATGCTCGGTTCCAACAAGCTGCCTTCGCTGGCCATGACCAACGTGCATGAAGTGCTTGAGCGGGTATGCAGTCTGGTGGAGGCCGAAAGTCAGGGCTGCATCACTCTGGTGCGCGATTACGACCCGAGCATTCCAGACGTGTTGATCGATCGCGAGCAGATGATTCAGGCCGTGCTCAATATCGTGCGCAATGCGATGCAAGCCATCAGCGGCCAGAACGAGCTTCGACTGGGGCGCATCAGCCTGCGAACACGCGCGATGCGTCAGTTCACCATCGGCCACGTTCGCCATCGCCTGGTGAGCAAGATCGAAATCATCGACAACGGGCCCGGCATTCCTGCCGAGCTGCAGGAAACCATTTTTTACCCGATGGTCAGTGGCCGCCCGGACGGTACGGGGCTCGGTCTTGCCATCACCCAGAACATTATCAGTCAGCACCAGGGGCTGATCGAGTGTGAGAGCCATCCTGGCCATACCACGTTCTCGATCTTCTTGCCGCTGGAACAAGGAGCAGCTTCGACATGAGCCGTAGTGAAACTGTCTGGATCGTCGACGACGACCGTTCCATCCGCTGGGTACTGGAAAAAGCCTTGCAACAAGAAGGCATGACCACGCAGAGCTTCGACAGCGCCGATGGCGTGATGAGCCGTCTGGCACGTCAGCAACCGGACGTGATCATTTCCGACATCCGCATGCCCGGCGCCAGTGGCCTGGACCTGTTGGCACGGATTCGTGAGCAACATCCGCGTTTGCCGGTCATCATCATGACCGCCCATTCAGACCTCGACAGTGCCGTGGCCTCGTATCAGGGCGGCGCGTTCGAATACCTGCCCAAGCCTTTTGACGTCGATGAAGCCGTCTCGCTGGTCAAGCGAGCCAATCAGCACGCTCAAGAGCAACAAGGCCTGGAAGTCGCACCCACGCTGACCCGCACCCCGGAAATCATCGGCGAAGCGCCGGCGATGCAGGAAGTGTTTCGTGCCATCGGGCGCCTGAGCCACTCCAACATCACTGTGCTGATCAATGGCGAATCGGGTACCGGTAAAGAGCTGGTCGCCCACGCCCTGCATCGTCACAGCCCACGCTCCGCCTCGCCGTTCATTGCGCTGAACATGGCAGCGATTCCCAAGGATCTAATGGAGTCCGAGCTGTTCGGCCACGAGAAAGGCGCGTTTACCGGTGCAGCGAACCTGCGTCGCGGTCGGTTCGAGCAGGCTGACGGCGGTACGCTGTTCCTTGATGAAATCGGTGACATGCCGGCTGACACCCAGACGCGCCTTTTGCGGGTATTGGCGGACGGTGAGTTTTACCGCGTTGGCGGTCATACGCCGGTCAAAGTCGATGTACGAATCATCGCCGCCACTCACCAGAATCTGGAAACCCTGGTGCAGGCCGGCAAGTTCCGTGAAGACTTGTTTCACCGCCTGAACGTCATCCGCATTCACATTCCGCGCATGTCTGATCGCCGGGAAGACATCCCGACGCTGGCCCGGCACTTCCTGGCGCGCGCCGCGCAGGAACTGGCCGTCGAACCGAAGCTGCTCAAGACTGAAACCGAGGAATACCTCAAGCACCTGCCATGGCCGGGCAACGTTCGTCAGCTGGAAAACACCTGCCGCTGGATCACGGTCATGGCCTCGGGTCGTGAAGTGCATATCAGCGACCTGCCGCCGGAGTTGCTGAGCCTGCCTCAGGATTCAGCGCCGGTGACCAACTGGGAACAAGCGCTGCGTCAGTGGGCCGATCAGGCTCTGGCACGTGGTCAGTCCAGCCTGCTGGACAGCGCCGTGCCGACCTTCGAACGCATCATGATCGAGACCGCCCTCAAGCACACCGCTGGCCGCCGTCGCGACGCCGCTGTGTTGCTGGGCTGGGGCCGCAACACCTTGACCCGCAAGATCAAGGAGTTGGGCATGAAGATCGATGGTGGGGACGATGATGATGGGGATGAGGCGTAATCACCCCTGATCTGTAGGAGCTGCCGAGGCACGCAGGCTGCGATGCGGTGTATCAGACACACCGTAATCGCAGCCTTCGGCAGCTCCTACAAGGGATGTATCCACCCAGCAGGAATCACTCAGCCGTTGACGGCTTTTCCCACAGATTGATCCCGCCTTCCACTGCAAATCCGTCGATTTCAGCCAGTTCCTGCGAGCTGAACTCTAGGTTTTTCAGGGCGCCGACGTTTTCGATGATCTGCTCGGGACGACTCGCGCCAATCAACGACGAGGTGACCCGCGGATCACGCAGGGTCCAGGCCAGGGCCATTTGCGCCAGACTCTGGCCACGACGTTTGGCGATCTCGTTCAGGGCACGCACATGAGCGATGTTCTGCTCGGACAGATGCGAGGCCTGCAACGAACCACCACCGGGACGATTGACCCGCGCATCCTCTGGAATGCCATTCAGGTATTTGTCCGACAGTAGCCCTTGAGCCAACGCGGTAAAGGCAATCACGCCAGCGCCCAGCTCGTCGGTGGCATCCAGCAAATCCTTCTCGACCCAGCGATTGAGCAGGTTGTAGGCCGGCTGATGGATCAGCAGCGGGACTTTCCAGTCCTTCAACAACGCCGCCATTTCTCGAGTTTTGGCGCCTGAATAAGACGAGATGCCGATGTACAACGCTTTGCCCTGCTGCACTGCTGTGGCGAGCGCGCTGGCGGTTTCTTCCAACGGGGTGTCCGGGTCGAAACGGTGCGAGTAGAAAATATCGACGTAATCCAGTCCCATGCGCTGCAGGCTCTGATCCAGGCTTGCCAGCACGTATTTGCGCGAACCGCCGCCCTGACCATACGGCCCCGGCCACATGTCCCAACCGGCTTTGGTGGAGATGATCAGCTCATCGCGGTACTGCTGAAAATCCTCCTTGAGCAGACGCCCGAAGTTGATCTCGGCACTGCCATACGGCGGGCCATAGTTGTTGGCCAGATCGAAATGGTTGATGCCGTGATCGAACGCGGTGCGCAACATGGCGCGCTGAGTGTCAATTGGCGTGCTGTCGCCGAAGTTATGCCACAGCCCCAACGACAACGCTGGCAGCACCAGACCACTGCGCCCGACGCGGCGATAAGGGATGACGTCGTAACGGTTTTCGGCAGCGATATAAGTCATCGAATCCTCTCTTGTTGTCAGCAATATTTTGTATGGAGTCCGCCACAGAGTAACCCGCCGCTAGCGCACCAAATGTAAAAACTGCAGGTGCCGCTCGTACTGATCGAGGATGTCGTTGATCACCTGCTCTTTGGTGTAACCCACCAGATCGTAATCCTGGCTGCCCTCGCTCAAATGCACTTCGGCGCGGTAGTAGCGTCGATTGTTCAGCTGCTTGGAGCCCATCCCCCCTCGCGCAAACGACGGCGTGAAGTAGCCGCGCATCGTCACTTGATAGATGAAAGGACGCTCCTCGCCGTGGCCGATTTCCAGGCCCACGGTATGGTTTTCAGGGTCCGGCTGGGTGACGACGCTCAAGCCCTTCTCAGCGAATACCGCCGTCACATCCTCAATAGCGGGGCGCACGGTCTGCTCAAGGAAGCGATACACCTCGTCCCGGGACGGGAACGCCACCGCTTGGGTCAAACGCTGACGCCAACCGCCACGTCGAGCACCGGATACAGGCGCAAGAGAGTACAGCTGGGCGATCTGGCGCTGGGATTCCATGTAGAACGCCTTATGCAGCCCCCACATCATCAACAGCAGAATCAGCGAGAACGGCAGCGAAGTCAGGACCACTGCCGACTTCAGCGCATCGATACTGCCGGAGAACAACAGCCCGCTGGTGATCAATGCGGTCATCACGCCCCAGAACACTCGCAGCCATTTCGGTCCGTCTTCGTCAGGACTTCCGCCCTTGGCCGAAAGCGTCGACAGCACCACAGTGCCGGAATCGGCAGACGTGACGAAGAAGACAAAGCTGATGAACACCGTGACGGCGATGACCGTTTTGCTCCACGGGTAGTTTTCCAGCATCAGGTACAGCGCCATGGACGGATCGTCGATGGCGGCCTGGCCCAATGCCGTCATGCCGTGGTTGAGCACTTGATCGATAGCGCTGTTGCCGAATATCGACATCCACGCCAGCGTGAAGCCCAACGGAATGAGTAGTACGCCGCAAACGAATTCACGGATGGTCCGGCCGCGAGAAATACGCGCGATGAACAGGCCCACGAACGGCGACCAGGCAATCCACCAGGCCCAATAGAACACGGTCCAACCGCCGAGCCAGTCGCTCTTCTCGTTGTAGGCATAGACGTCGAAACTCTTGACCGGCAGCGCGCCCAGGTAATCGCCAATGTTCTGCACCAAGGTGTTGAGCAGGTGCTGCGTGGGGCCTGCGAATAGTACGAACAGCAGCAGAGCGCAGGCCAGCAACATGTTGATGTCGGACATGACACGCACGCCTTTGTCGACACCGGCAATCGCCACCAGAATCGCCGCGCCCATCATCAGGGTGATAAGGCCCACCTGAATCCATTGGGTGTGCGGGACGCCGAACAGGTAATCGAGCCCGGAATTGAGGTGCAGCACCCCAAAGCCCATGTCGGCGCCCAGACCAAAGATTGTCGCGATGATGCCGAAACCGTCCACCGCGTAGCCAATCGGGCCATTGATGCGCTTGCCGATCAGCGGGTACAGCGCCGAGCGCAGGGCGAGCGGCAGGTTGTGGCGATAGGCAAAATAAGCCAACGCCATGCCGACGAACGCGAATACTCCCCAACCGTGCAGTCCCCAGTGCAGAAAGAGCAGCTGCATGGCCTGTCGCGCAGCTTCCGGATTACCACCTTGGCCTTGGGGCGGCTGCAGCATGTGGGTCAGGGGTTCGGACACGCAGAAGAAAAACAGCGTGATGCTGATCCCGGCGGCGAACAGCATGCCGGCCCAGGACAGATAGCTGAACTCGGGCTCGTCATGGTCGGCGCCGAGCTTGATCTTGCCGTAGCCGGAGAGCGCCGTGAACACGACGAATAGCAGGTAAAGCGTCATCGCCAGCATGTAATACCAGCCGACAGTATTGGCGGCCCAGTTCTGCGCGGCGAGCAACCACTTGCCTGAGGCTTCGGGGAAACCGATGACGACCAGGCCGAATATCAGGATGAAGCTGGCGGCAAAATAGAAAACCGGCGCATTCATGCGCACCGGTGAGCTGGATTGAGCGTTAACGGCGCTCATGTGCGGCACGCGTCAATCGAGGGGAAACGAAGAAAAAACAGCGGGTACGGCAAGGGTAAGCCTCCTGTTGTGAGCGGGTAGCGAACCACCGGTTTATATTGACTGAGCGTTCAATTAAAACACGGAAAGGGCCGCACCGGCCAATTGCCGGCCTCTGGACGCTGGCTCACGCGAGAGTAAGACGCACGGTTTAGAGGGATCGTTCCCACTGGTCGGAGGCAGGTTTATTGACCGCGCAGATCGCCAAAACCCTGTAGGAGCCAACTTGTTGGCGAGCGCGTTCAACGGGCGAGACGCTTCGCGAACAAGTTCGCTCCTACAGATTCAGCTCCGACTCCAGCCGTTTACTTCTGGCTGCCGTCGTCATGTTGCAGGCTGGCCTGATTGACATTGCTGCCCGCTGGCACGCCGCGCGTCAGCCAGACGTTGCCGCCGATGGTTGAGCCCTTGCCGATGACAATCCGACCCAGAATCGTCGCACCGGCGTAGATCACCACATCGTCTTCAACGATCGGGTGCCGGGCATGACCCTTCTGCAACTGGCCGTCTTCGTCCGCCGGGAAGCGTTTGGCGCCCAGGGTGACCGCCTGATAGATGCGCACACGCTCGCCGATGATCGCCGTTTCGCCAATGACCACGCCGGTCCCGTGATCGATGAAAAAGCTCGGGCCGATCTGTGCGCCAGGGTGAATATCGATGCCGGTAGCCGAGTGGGCCAGCTCCGAACTGATACGGGCCAGCAACGGTAGGCCATTGCGATAAAGATGGTGGGCGAGGCGATGATGAATCACCGCCAGAATCCCCGGGTAGCACAGCAAGACCTCATCGACACTGCGCGCTGCCGGATCGCCGTGATAGGCGGCCAGCACATCGGTGTCGAGAATCCTGCGGATGGATGGCAACTCACTGGCGAAATCCTGGATCAGCCGCTCGGCATGCACATCGGCACAGCTGGCGTCTTCCCCGCGCTGACGGGCGACGTAGCGCAGTTCAAGCCGCGCCTGATGCAACAGCGAGTTAAGGGCGACGTCCAGGGTATGCCCGACATAAAAATCCTCGCTCTCTTCACGCAAATCCACCGGCCCCAGCCGCATCGGGAACAACGCACCGCTCAAGGCCTGGAGAATGTCGCGCATGGCCTCGCGGGACGGCAGTTCACGACCGCCCATCTCTCCGCTGACACGCCCGTTGCGAGTACGCCACTCATCACGGGCAGCGCGCAGCTCACCAACGATCCGGTGCAATTGCCAATGACCGGTCAGGCCTTCGGCGCAAGCCTCTGAAGACGGTTCGGGAATAGTGCTCACGCAGATCTCTCCTCAATTTGACGGCGCATCTGCCAAGACGCAGCCGAAGATCGGCCCACTCTACGGCAAAGGTTTAGGGCGAAAAAATAACAATTTTAGTGAGGCTTTAGAGCGTAGGTCGTACGTAATCGTTTGGTTGCCCTGTAGGAATGCTCTGCCTATAGTCCTGCGACCAGTCCTGCGGCTCATTTGAAGACTCATCACCATCATGATCAAAGAACAACTTGCGCGTTTTAAGCGCCTGCAACTGCTCGGCGCACCGACACCCCTGGAAAAGCTCGAACGGCTGTCGGCATGGGCGGGGCGCGACCTGTACGTCAAACGCGACGACATCACGCCATTGGCACTGGGTGGCAACAAGCTGCGCAAACTCGAGTACCTGGCCGCCGAGGCGCTGGCGCAGGGCGCCGACACCTTCATAACTGCTGGCGCGATCCAGTCCAATCATGTTCGCCAGACCGCAGCGTTGGCCGCCAAACTGGGCCTGGGCTGCGTGGCACTGTTGGAAAATCCCATTGGCACTGACGACCGCAACTACCTGAACAACGGCAATCGTCTGCTGTTGGACTTGTTCGGCGCCACGGTCGAGCTGGTGGAAAACCTGGACAACGCCGATGAGCAGTTGCAAGCACTGGCGGCGCGCCTGAGTGCCAGCGGCAAGAAGCCGTATCTGGTGCCCATTGGCGGGTCAAACGCGCTGGGTGCGCTGGGCTATGTGCGCGCCGGTTTTGAGCTGGCCGAGCAAATTCAGCACACCGGACTGGACTTTGCCGCGGTCGTTCTGGCTTCTGGCAGCGCCGGCACCCACAGTGGTCTGGCGCTGGCGTTGGCCGAAGCTTTACCGCAATTGCCCGTAATCGGCGTCACGGTATCGCGCCCCGAAGAAACCCAGGCGCCCAAAGTGCAAGGCTTGGCTGAACGGACCGCTGAATTGCTCGGATCGCCGATGCCCTCTACGTTCAAGGTGCAGCTGTGGGATGAATACTTCGGTCCGCGCTATGGCGAGCCGAACGCCGGCACGCTGTCGGCGATCAAGCTGGTGGCGAGTCACGAAGGTCTGTTGCTTGATCCGGTCTACACCGGCAAGGCGATGGCCGGTTTGCTCGATGGCCTCGGTCAGCAGCGTTTCAACGACGGCCCGATCATCTTCCTGCATACGGGGGGAGCGCCTGCTTTGTTCGCCTATCCAGACGTTTTTTCCGAGCAATAGGAGTCTGTAGGAGCCAACTTGGCGAGGCGGCCTAATGCGGTGTGTACGGCATGTCGCCTCGCGAACAGGTTCGCTCCTACGGGTATAACCCGGGCATATGCAAAATTAAGATAACCAGAGCATTTTTTATTATTTTTAATCCTATACCGCCGCTCTTATTATCAGCGCCAATTCAGCGTCCGGTGCCCGGCAGGCCGCTGAAAAAGCTGGATAAACTTTCAGGGCCACAGTAGCTTGCGTCCAGGTCTGATTCTTGCCTGACACTCCAATAAACAGGGGACTTCCATGAACATGTCTGCAATCCGCCGCACCTTTCTGCTTTCGGCATTCAGCCTGGTGCTTGGCACCGGTATGGTCAGCCAGGCCATCGCTGGCGATCAACTCGATACGATCAAAAAAAACGGCACCCTCAAAGTGGGTCTGGAAGGCACTTACCCGCCGTTCAGCTTCGTTGACGAAAATGGCAAACTGACCGGGTTCGAAGTCGAGTTTTCTGAAGCGTTGGCAAAAGAGCTGGGCGTGAAGGTCCAACTGCAACCAACCCCATGGGCCGGCATTCTGGCTGCGCTGGAATCCAAGCGTCTGGACGTCGTCATCAATCAGGTGACTATCTCTGACGAGCGTAAGAAGAAGTATGACTTCTCCACGCCGTACACCATTTCCGGCATACAGGCCCTTGTGCAGAAGAAAGACGCTGACAAGTTCAAGACTGCCGCCGATTTGAAAGACCACAAGATCGGCGTCGGCCTGGGCACCAACTATGAGCAATGGCTCAAGGAAAACGTGCCGGGCGCCATCGTCAAAACCTACGACGATGATCCAACCAAATACCAGGATCTGCGCGTAGGCCGTATCGACGCGATCCTCGTCGACCGCCTCGCCGCCTTGGAGCTGGTTGGCAAAACCAAGGACACCCTGGCCGTTTCCGGAGAACCGTTCTCTCGTCAGGAAGCGGGCATTGCCCTGCGCAAAGGCGAACCGGAACTGCTGGCCGCCATCAACCAAGCCATCGACAAGCTGCGCGCTGACGGCACCCTGGCCAAGCTGTCGCAGAAGTACTTCCAGGCTGACGTCACTAAATGATCGAGTCGTTCCTCCAGCTCTTCTGGGAATCGTTGCCGTTCCTGCTCAAGGGGATGATGTACACCATTCCCTTGAGCCTGGGCAGCATGGTTTTCGGCCTTGTGCTGGGCTTCGGCCTGGCACTGATGCGCCTGTCGCGCTCAACAATCGTGCGCGGCATCGCTCGGGTTTATGTGTCGTTCTTTCGCGGCACGCCGCTGCTGGTCCAGCTGTTCATGATCTATTACGGCCTGCCGCAGCTGGGAATCGAGCTTGATCCGATCCCCGCCGCGCTGATCGGCCTGTCGCTGAACATGGGCGCTTACGCGTGCGAAATCCTGCGCTCGGCGATCTCTTCGGTGGATCGGGGGCAATGGGAGGCAGGCGCCAGCATTGGCATGACCCGCTCGCAGATCATGCGTCGGGCGATCCTGCCGCAAGCGGCGCGCACTGCCTTGCCGCCACTGGGCAACAGTTTCATTTCGCTGGTCAAGGATACTGCGCAGGCCGCTACGATTCAGGTCCCTGAGCTGTTCCGTCAGGCGCAGCTGATTTCGTCGCGCACCTTCGAAATCTTCTCGATGTACCTCACCGTTGCGCTCCTGTACTGGGTTCTTTCCACGATCCTGTCGCACTTCCAGAACCGCCTGGAAGCCAGGGTCAATCGTCATGACGTGGAGGCCTGAGCATGATCGTCGTTGAAAAACTGACCAAGGAATTCAAAGGCAATCAGGTACTCAAGGGCATCGACCTGCGTGTCGAGCCGGGCGAAGTAGTGGCGATCATCGGGCCCAGCGGTTCGGGGAAGACAACGTTTCTGCGCTGCCTGAATTTTCTCGAAGAGCCCACCAGCGGTACCATTGTGGTGGGTGACATCAAGGTCGACGGCAGTCGCCCTCTCAGCCAGCAGCAAGGGCTTGTGCGACAACTGCGCCAGCATGTGGGCTTCGTGTTCCAGAATTTCAACCTGTTCCCCCACCGCACCGCACTGGAAAACGTCATCGAAGGCCCGATCGTGGTCAAGAAGATGGAAAAGGAAAAAGCGCAGGCTTTGGGGCGCAGTTTGCTGGCAAAAGTAGGGCTGGCGGGCAAGGAAGATGCCTACCCACGTCGTTTGTCAGGAGGCCAGCAGCAACGGGTCGCCATTGCGCGGGCACTGGCGATGGAGCCGGAAGTCATTCTGTTCGATGAGCCGACTTCGGCCCTGGACCCGGAGTTGGTGGGCGAAGTGCTGACCACCATTCGGGCTTTGGCCGAAGAGAAACGCACGATGGTGATCGTCACGCACGAGATGAGCTTTGCGCGTGATGTGGCCAATCGAGTGGTATTCATCGACAAGGGCGTCATCGTCGAACAAGGAGAAGCGAAGGCGTTGTTTGCCAATCCGAAAGAAGAACGCACGCGACAATTCCTTGAGCGCAGCAGGAATTGATCCTACAAGGGCACAGCCAAAAACGGCGCTAATTAGCGCCGTTTCTTACAGCCTCACATTTCCACAAGTTTTATCCCATCTAAAGACTCGATCGATCAGCTCAGCAAATTAGGCTACTTTTATCGATGCCTTCGCAGCTCCGATGCCCATTGGATTCCTGTGCAGTCAATCGGAGTCACATCCCATCCTGCTCTACACAGCGAAAAACAAGCCGAACTTGGCAACTTCCTACTCTTAAAAAACAAAATTCTTACATCAAGTCGGAAGCATTAATTTAGCGTGTTTAATTTGGGCTATAAAATTTGTAGGACATATCTTTGTTTTATGAATTTCTCCGAACATGACTGAGCTTGCCATTGACAGATGTTTTAAAACCCAATTACCTGCGCGATAACCGCTACGGGTTTTTATAACTATCAACTGCCACTTTGAGACCGATTGTAATGTTTGCCATAAGTCCGCACTCAGCGTGTACTGATTGCCGTTGAGCGATATGCGCCATTTGTGCGTTCTTAAGGCGCTGCACCCTTACTTCAGAAAAACAGCGCTATCTTGAAAGAGTGTTCTGACATGACCTACGACCCAAGCAAATTCGTACATCTCAAATTGTTCGCACCCTACCTTCCACAAGCCAATAACCACGGAATCGGGCTCGCGGCGGCAGACAATCTCGCCGTCAACATCGACCCTTATCCGGACATGGACACTGGTGATCTCATCGAGTTGTTCTGGGGCGAGAGTTACGTCGCATCGAAAGTGCTGGCAGCGCCGGACATTGGCTTTACCTTCGCCCTTCACGTACCGGAAAGCTTTCTGAAAACGGGAAAGATCAAAACCTGGTACAGCGTGAAAAAGGTCGGCAGCACGCCCGTTCATTCGCCGCCTACCAAGCTGTGGGTCAAGCTGGAGCCTCCAGGAGGGCAGTTGATCGATCCGGCCCTGGACGAAAATCAGGGCCTGCCAGCCTTGTCGTTTTCGGCGGCAGTCATGCGTCATGGTCTCAGCGCTGAACACGTCAATGACGGCATCAGGGTGGTCATTGACGCGTATCCCTACATGGATGCTTACGACGAAATCACCCTGCGCTGGGGTGATTCACGTATCGATTTACCGACAGTGACCCGCGAACAAATCGGCAAGCCCATCAGCTTTCATATCCCGGGCTCCCTTATCAAAGAGGCGGGCACGCACGAGCAGCACGAGGTGACCTATTGCATCATCGACCGCGTGGGCAACAACTCAAGATGGTCTCCGCCACGCCTCATCAAAGTTCAAATGACTGAAGAGGCGTTGTGTGAGGTATAGCGATTGCCCTTATCTCCGCGCAGGCGTAGGCAGGCCTCAAGATTCAACGACTATCCTGTCTGCGCCGGACAACAAATGGTGATCAAAGCAGTACTGAGAACAAATGGGACCCAGCGCACATACCAGAATCATTCAAGAAACTTCCCACGCCATTTACAACTTCGCCCTACATTCACTCACATAACCCAGCCATGAAGCACTGCTAGCCTTCGGTGAATTCCAGGGAGACTTGCTCATGAACAACAGACGCATCCTGAAGTACATGCTCCTCACGCTGATACTCAGCTCCTGCCTGACCTGCGCCCAGGCAACGTGACCATTGCCCCGCGCCGGGACACGTTTGCGATAGCCGACGTTTCGCCTTCTATGCTTATTCCAAAATCAGAGTTTATTTAGTTTTTATACGCGATTAGGGTATATGCACCGGACCACCGGACCATCGTCAGTTAATCCGCCGCTATCGCGGTTTTTTCTCGAGGTTCGCATGGTCATTTTTACAATTACCCCAGTGCATAACGCCAGGGCATTGAGCGCTTGCAGAGGTCACCACCATGACTGATCTGAGCGCCGGTTGCGTCCAGCACACCCTGGACGTCGCGCCTCCCTTGTTGCCCACCACCGTACTTCGCAATGACGCCGAAGCCATCGCCGCAGCCCGCCAGCTGGCTGCCTCGGTGCGCCTGAGCGCGGCTAAACGCGACCGAGACCGTCAATTACCCTGGTCAGAAATCGAGCAATTTACCCGCAGCGGTCTGGGCGGCATTTCGGTGCCGCGCGCCTATGGCGGCGCGCAGGTGTCATTCGTCACTGTCGCCGAGGTGTTCCGGATTCTGTCAGCGGCAGACCCGGCTGTCGGGCAAATCCCGCAAAACCACTTTGGCATTCTCAACTCGCTGATCGGCAGCGCCAGCGAATCCCAGAAGAAAGCCCTGTTCACCGGCATTCTTCACGGATGGCGGATTGGTAACGGCGGACCCGAGCGCGGCACCAAAAACACGCTCGATATCCGAACCCGCCTGACCGCCGACGGTGACCAATTCCTACTTAACGGGCAGAAGTTTTACTCCACCGGCGCACTGTTTGCGCATTGGGTCGCAGTCAAAGCGCTCAACGACGAAGGCAAGCAGGTACTGGTCTTCATCGAGCGCGGCACCCCCGGTCTGCATATCGTCGATGACTGGTCCGGCTTCGGCCAGCGCACCACCGCCAGCGGCACCGTACTGTTGGAAAACGTTCGGGTGAGTGGCGAGCTGGTGATTGAAAACTGGAAGCTGGGTCTGGCTCCGAGCATTCAGGGCGCGGTGTCCCAATTGATTCAAGCCGCCATCGACGCAGGCATTGCCCGTGAAGCCATCGACGACAGCATCGCTTTCGTGAAAGAGCGCTCGCGCCCCTGGATCGAGGCTAACGTCGAGCGCGCCAGCGATGACCTTTACGTGATCGCCGACATCGGCAAATTAAAACTCGAACTGCACGCCGCTGAAGCCTTGCTGCGCAAAGCGGGATGCGTACTGGATGAGATCGCCGCCAGCCCGATCACTGAACAATCGGCCGCCAGGGCTTCGATTGTCGTGGCCGAAGCCAAAGTGCTGACCACCGAAATCGCCCTGCTCGCCAGCGAGAAACTGTTCGAACTGGCAGGCAGCCGCGCAACGCTGGCCGAGTTCAATCTTGACCGGCACTGGCGCAACGCGCGGGTCCACACCCTGCATGACCCGGTGCGGTGGAAAGTCCATGCCGTCGGCGCTTATCACCTGAACGGCGCCCTGCCCGCCCGCCACTCCTGGATCTAACCAGACCACTGGAATCAATGTTATGAGCGTGACTCATTCGCTGCCTGAACCCCAGACGGCAACCCCCATCGTGGTCATAAAAGACGACGAACAAGCGCTGCACATCGCCCATGAGCTCGCAGCGCATTTCAAACGAGACAGCAGCGTGCGCGATCGCGAACGCCGCTTGCCCCATGAGGAGCTGGAACAGTTTTCACGCTCCGGTCTGTGGGGCATCAGCGTGCCGAAAGCCTTCGGCGGCGCGGGCGTTTCCTACGTCACATTGGCCGAAGTCATTCGCATCATTTCCGCAGCCGACGGCTCGCTTGGACAGATCCCACAAAATCATTTCTATGCGCTGGAGGTGCTGCGGGTAAATGGCAGTCCTTCGCAGCAACAGCGTCTGTTCGCTGAAGTCCTCGCCGGCCAACGCTTCGGTAACGCGCTGGCTGAACTGGGCACCAAGAACGCCCACGACCGGACTACGCGCTTGAGCCGAGACGGTGACGGGTTCCGGATCAATGGCCGTAAGTTTTATTCCACTGGCGCGCTGTATGCCCAGCGTATTCCGACATCGGTGATCGACGATGACGGCATTCAACAGCTGGCTTTCGTACCTGCCGAGGCGCTTGGTCTGACCGTTATCGATGACTGGAGCGGCTTCGGTCAGCGCACCACCGGCAGCGGTTCGGTGGTATTCGATAACGTGTTTGTCAGCGCCCAGGACGTGGTGCCATTTCAAACGGCGTTCGAGCGCCCGACCACTGTCGGCCCGCTGGCGCAGATTCTTCACGCCGCCATCGACACCGGCATTGCCCGCGCAGCGTTCGAAGACGCGCTGCATTTCGTGCGCACCCGTACACGGCCCTGGATTGATTCGGGCATCGAAAAAGCCGTTGATGATCCGCTGACGCTGCACAGCTTCGGCAAGCTTGGCATCCGCCTGCACGCCGCCGAGGCGCTGCTCGAACGTTCAGGTGAATATCTTGATCGCGCCCAGGCCGACAGCAGCGCCGACAATGTGGCAGCGGCCTCGATTGCTGTGGCCGAAGCCCGCGCCATCAGCACCGAAGTGTCGCTGGCTGCCGGCAGCACGCTGTTCGAGCTGGCCGGGTCTCAATCAACGCTGGCCGAGCACAATCTTGACCGCCACTGGCGCAATGCCCGCGTCCACACGCTTCACGACCCGGTGCGCTGGAAATACCACGCCATCGGCAACTTCTACCTCAATGACGTGAATCCGCCGCGCCGGGGGACGATCTGATGAGCAAGAAAAAGATCCTCCTCAACGCGTTCAACATGAACTGCATCGGCCACATCAATCACGGCTTCTGGACCCACCCGCGCGACACCTCGACCCAGTACAAGACCCTGGAATACTGGACTGATCTGGCGAAGTTGCTGGAGCGCGGCTTGTTCGACGGACTGTTCATCGCAGACATCGTCGGCGTCTACGACGTCTATCAAAAATCGGTGGACGTGACGCTTCAGGAGTCGATCCAGTTGCCGGTCAACGATCCGCTGCTGTTGGTTTCAGCCATGTCTGCGGTCACCCAAAACCTGGGGTTCGGGCTGACGGCCAACCTGACCTATGAAGCGCCGTATCTGTTCGCGCGCCGCATGTCGACGCTCGATCACCTGAGCCGGGGTCGCGTTGGCTGGAACATCGTCACCGGCTATCTCGATAGCGCGGCCAAGGCCATGGGGCTGAATGAGCAGATCGAGCATGACCGTCGTTACGATCAGGCCGATGAGTACCTGGAGGTGCTTTACAAGCTGTGGGAAGGCAGCTGGGAAGACGATGCGGTCATTGAAGATCGTCACGCCCGGGTTTATGCCCAGCCGAGCAAAGTGCACAAGGTTCGGCACAAGGGCGAGTTTTATCAGGTCGAGGGCTATCACCTGTGCGAACCCTCGCCGCAGCGCACGCCAGTGCTGTTCCAGGCGGGCAGTTCGGAGCGCGGTTTGCAGTTCGCTGGCACCAACGCCGAATGCGTGTTCATCAGTGGCCAGAACAAAACCGCGACTCGCGAGCAGGTCGATAAGGTGCGCGCCGCCGCCCAGGCAGCAGGCAGAAATCCTGACGACATCAAGGTGTTCATGGGCCTGAACGTGATCGTTGGCGCCACCGAAGAAGCCGCACGCGCCAAGCACGCCGAATACCTCGAGTACGCCAGCGCCGAAGCGGGACTTGCGCATTTCGCGGCCTCGACCGGCATTGATTTCGCCGAATACGAACTGGACGAACCGATCCAGCACGTGAAGGGCAACGCGATTCAATCGGCGACCAAGATCCTCAAGAACAACGACTGGACCCGGCAAAAACTGCTCGATCAGCATGCGCTGGGCGGGCGTTACTTTACGTTGATCGGCTCGCCCGAGCAGATCGCCAATGAAATGGAAGCCTGGATCGCCGAAACGGGGCTGGATGGCTTCAACCTGACGCGCATCGTCACGCCGGAAAGCTATGAGGACTTCATCGATCTGGTCATCCCCGAGCTGCAGCGAAGGGGCTCGTACAAGACCGCGTATGACCACGGCACCCTGCGCGAGAAGCTGTTTACCGAGGGCGGGGCGCGGTTGCCGGACCGGCATGCCGGGGCGAGTTACAGAACACAGAACCAATAAAGCGCATGTCCTTTGTAGGAGCTGTGGAGCAGCGCGAGGCTGCGATGCAATCGATCTGATACACCGCAATCGCGGGCAAGCGCGCTCCTACAGCTTTCACCAACTGTTTGATTACCGGACGACCGAACATGACTAAAACCCTCATCGCCCTGGCCCTCAGCGTTCTGACCCTGAGCGCCCACGCCGCCGACAAGCCGCTCAAGGTCGGCACCACGGCCGCTTTCGCCATCCCGCTGGAAGCCGCCGTGGCCGAAGCCGACAAGCAAGGCCTGAAGGTCGACCTGGTCGAGTTCACCGACTGGATCGCGCCCAACGTCAGTCTCGCGGCAGGCGATATCGACGTGAATTACTTCCAGCACATTCCGTTTCTGGAAAACGCCAAGGCGGCCGCCGGGTTCAATCTGGTGCCTTACGCACCAGGCGTGATCAACAACGTCGGCTTGTACTCCAAGAAGTACAAAAGCTTCGATGAGTTGCCCACCGGCGCTACAGTTGCCATCGCCAATGACCCGATCAACAGCGGTCGCGGCCTGCAATTGCTGGCTAAGGCGGGCCTGATCACCCTCAAACCCGGTGTTGGCTACAAGGCCACCGAAGACGACATCACTGCCAATCCGAAGAAGATCAAACTGATCCAGGTCGAAGCCGTGCAACTGGTGCGCGCCTATGACGATGCCGACCTGGTGCAGGGCTATCCCGCTTACATTCGCCTGGCGAAAACCTTCGACGCAGGCTCCGCCATTTTGTTCGACGGCCTCGATCACCCGGAGTACGTCATTCAGTTCGTGATCAAGCCAGAGAACAAGGACGACCCGCGCCTGGCCAAATTCATCGACATCTACCAGCACTCGCCGGTTGTCCGCGCCTCGCTGGATAAGGTCAATGGCAATCTGTACCAGGTCGGCTGGAAGGACTGAACATGAACGCTAGCGCACAACGACAGCTCCCGCTGGAGTCCATAGCCCAACAGGCCGAGCACGCTCAACTGCACCCGGACAAGAGCCGCGCCCATGTGCGCTTCATCGGGCTCGGCAAGACTTATGACGGTCAGCAAGGGCCGGTCACAGCACTGCAAAACATCGATCTGGATATTCAGCGCGGTGAGGTCTTCGGCATCATCGGTCGCAGTGGCGCGGGCAAGTCTTCGCTGATCCGCACCATCAACCGGCTGGAGCAGCCGAGCAGCGGCCGGGTATTGATTGATCAGGTGGACATCGGCGGTTTCAACGAAGACACGCTGGTGGAGCTGCGTCGGCGCATCGGCATGATCTTTCAGCACTTCAACCTGATGTCGGCCAAGACCGTGTGGCAAAACGTGGAGCTGCCGTTGAAAGTTGCCGGCGTGCCCAAGGATCAACGCCAGCGCAAAGTGACCGAACTGCTGGAGCTGGTGGGGCTGCAGGACAAGCATCAGGTCTACCCGGCGCAGTTATCGGGCGGGCAAAAGCAGCGTGTCGGCATCGCTCGCGCGCTGGTGCATGATCCGGCGATTCTGCTGTGTGATGAGGCAACCTCCGCCCTCGACCCGGAAACCACACAATCAATTCTGGGGCTGCTGCGCGCGATCAATCAACGCCTGGGGCTGACGATCATTCTGATCACCCATGAAATGGCGGTTATTCGCGAGATATGCGACCGGGTCGTGGTGCTGGAACAGGGCCGCGTCGTCGAGCAAGGCCCGGTGTGGCAAGTGTTTGGTGATCCGCAACACGAAGTCAGCAAAACCTTGCTTGCCCCGCTGCAACACGGTCTGCCAGAGGACCTGCAGGCACGCCTTCACGCCCAACCGCAGCAGCCTGACTCGTCGCTGGTGTTGGACCTGCAATTCAGCGGCGCGGACAACAGCGAGCCTGATCTGTCGGCGTTGTTCACCGCATTCGGCGGCAAGGTCAGCCTGCTGCACGGCGGCGTGGAGCGCATTCAAGGCCGCCCCCTGGGGCATCTGGTGCTGGCGATTGCTCACTCAACGCTTTCACCGGATGAATTGCTCACTCGCGCCCGCAAACTGGCGCAACACGCAAAGGTGCTTGGCTATGTGGTTTGATCGTTTGCTGCAAGGCGTTATCGACACTTTCCTGATGGTGGGCGTCTCGTCACTGATCGCGCTGATTCTCGGCATCCCGCTGGCGGTGATACTGGTCACCAGCGGCAAAGGCGGCATCTATGAAGCGCCAAACCTGAATCGCGTGCTGGGCGCGATCGTCAACGTGTTCCGCTCGGTGCCGTTCCTGATCCTGATGGTCGCGCTGATCCCCTTCACCCGGCTGATCGTCGGCACTACCTACGGCGTCTGGGCTGCGGTGGTGCCACTGACCATCGCCGCGACGCCTTTCTTCGCACGGATTGCCGAGGTCAGCCTGCGGGAAGTCGACCACGGCCTGATCGAAGCGGCGCAAGCCATGGGTTGCCGGCGTTGGCACATCGTCTGGCACGTCTTGCTGCCTGAATCGCTGCCGGGGATCGTCGGCGGTTTCACCATCACCCTCGTCACCATGATCAACTCCTCGGCGATGGCGGGTGCTATCGGTGCGGGCGGTTTGGGTGATATCGCCTACCGCTACGGCTATCAGCGCTTCGACACCCAGGTGATGCTCACCGTGATCGTGCTGCTGGTGGCGCTGGTGGCGGTTATTCAGCTGGGCGGGGATCGGTTGGCGTTGCGGTTGGATAAGCGGTGAGGGTTATCAGCGCTCGCAATCTGTAGGAGCGAATTCATTCGCGAGAAATAATTCAGACGCCGAATGTTGATCTGCTCTACAGGCGTCTCGCGAATAAATTCGCTCCTACAGAGGCTGCGTGGTGCAGGTCGAACGCTTAATAAATCTGTCCGGTTTTTGTCCCGTTTTTGTAGGACGTATCCGTGAGGCGTGAGAGAAAGCTCTCGACGTGAGATCAGGCAGAAAACCGGTCAGATGATCGATTACGCTCCGATCATGCTACGTTCACTGCTCGGAGCTAAACCATCGAACCCGGCCACAATAAATCGCAACTCACCGAAGCCATCATTGATTTGTTCGTATCAATCATCGGCTTCATTCCCCGCAGCGAGGTCACAGCACAGACCAACTTCATACACGATTTCGAGATCATCGACGATGACCTCACGTGCTTCATGATGCAGGTGAAATGGCAATATCAACTGCAGGTGGCTCAGGAGGATTGGGAATGCATTGAGACGATTGAGGAGGTTGTGAATTTGGTCATCAGCAAACGCTGAACGATTGATTCATGTTCTTGCGGGGGTATATTGACGGCTTCCTACGCTCAGACTACCGCCCGCCATGAAGCTCGATTCGCAGGACCTCGCTCAGATCACGTCAATTACGCTGGGCAATTACAACAGCACCGCCGAGGGCTTTCGCGAGGGCACCCGGGATCACGACGTAAGCCAGAACATCAACGCCCTGCTGCGGCACATTCAGAGTGACATGCCGTGGCAGATTCTGGATTTCGGCTGCGGCCCGGGGCGGGATCTCAAGACGTTTACTGCTATGGGCCATGTGGCAACCGGGCTGGATGGATCGGAGCGGTTCGCTGAAATGGCGCGCGCCGACAGTGGTTGCGAGGTCATGCATCAGAACTTCCTTGAACTCGATCTTCCCGTTGAACGCTTCGACGGTATCTTTGCCAACGCCTGTTTGTTTCATATCCCCAATCAGGAGCTGCCACGGGTGTTGCGAGAGCTGCGCGCCAGCCTGAAACCGGGCGGCGTGTTGTTCAGCTCCAATCCTCGGGGACATAACCAGGAAGGCTGGAAGGGCGAGCGCTATGGCTCGTATCACGACCTGGAGGCATGGCGGGCGCTGCTGACGGAGGCAGGCTTTATTGAGCTGGAGCATTATTACCGGCCAACGGGATTGCCAAGAGAGCAACAGCCTTGGCTGGCGAGTGTCTGGCGCAAAGCCTGATTATCCCGCTCTGGCCATGTTGGTATTGCAATAAATATTATTTCCCGTTGACATCAATGGCGAGTTGTTATTAAAAGAAGTTCGTCCTCAGGACTTCTTATCGTTAAACAACTTTAATGATTTGAGTAAATAAGCGATTCTCCCAATGTTTCCTCTATGAAGCATGGATCAGTATCGCGCTCGGCCTTACATCAATCTATTAGTAACTTAAATTACAGGTGACCTATGTCCGCAACTATTATCTCTACTCCAACTAACCGACTGATGAATGGAAACTTCTCGACGAACACGCTTGATCCATGGACCGTTTCAGCAGAACGACATCACACGATCCGCAAGAACGATGACGACGAAGGCCACTTTATCCGCCTGCGACCCGGCACGACGCTTGCGCAAAGCATCAAAGGCATTACCCGCCCTGTACGCGCCAGTTTCAAAGTGCGAGCTCCCAAAGTAGCCGCGGATGAATTCGCATTTGGTGTGGTTTCACTATTTATGGGCGGTGACGCCGTCGGAACGCCTGATATGCGCGAAGTCAGAGCAACGTCTGATTGGGAACAAAAGGAGTACGTATTTGAACTGCCGGCTTTCACTGTGACTGCGTGTCGCTTCGCAGTTTCTTGCATCGGCCCGGTCAAACCTACTGATAGGCAAGAAAGCACTGAACAGGAGTTGGTAATTAGCTCGATGGATTACAGCGATTTCAAGCTTGAATACGTTAACTGAGCAAACCGAATGACTTGGTCGCTATCACGCCGCAGCGTGCTAGCGTCCACCATGATGACGTGGAACATCGGGCACTTGATACCGTGAATCGCTGACCAGGGGCGGCATTGATCGCCAATTAGTATAAAAACTGCCATTTCTGACAGTAGCCGCAGAACGACGATCTGCGCAAAACTCTGTCAGGTAAGGAGCGAAAAAAAGCTGACACGGCGTATATCCCAGACCGACTGGAACCTATCACTTTGATCGTTATTCAAGGAGTAAGACCATGTCAAAAAAAGAAAAACCTGCTGTCGACACCGGCCAGATCATGTCAGAACAAGCTAAGCGAATCCCTCAGACTCCAACGTTGGAAGGCGTCGTTAATGGGGTTCTCGACTCTTCAAATATCGATGACAAAGGAGCACTGGCAACCGTCTTCTTTGGCACGGCGTTTAAAGAGACGGAAAGACTTACAGTCGAATTTTCTGGCGCGCCTCTACTTTCGCAATTCACAGCGATAATTTCACTTAGCGCCAACCCTATTAAGTGCTCCATCCCGAAAGACGTAATCCTGGCTGCCAAAGGATCCCCAGATAAGGTACACCTTTATTGCCACGATCAAACCGGCAACTCAGACAGACTGGAATTCTTGGTTGAATAGCTCCTAAAGCATGGAGATTTACACATGAGCAATAAAAAAACCCAAATTTTTCTGCCGCCGCCAGTCATAGACGGCATGGTAGATTTTAAAATTAGCGCTGACGCTGTACCTGACCATGGCGTCGTCATTAGCGCGAGCTATCCTGATAACACCGCCCAAGACAGAATCACCGTTTATTTGCAAAATATAGGGCCTCCCTATCCTGCACCACATTATCCTTATTTTAACGCCGTGTTCTGGTCGTCATCTGGCAAGGCACGATGTGCGATACCTAAAGAAATTATTGTAACCGCCAAGGATAGAGGGAACCTGACGCTTTACTACGAGGTTGTCTATTCAGACTCGCGGAAGGGAATGTCGAATATGATCTTATTCAGTGTGGTCTGACGGAGTTTATATCCAGCGTCCCCCCGTCACACTCAACCACCGGATTACCAGACTATCAGTTGCTTTACGAGGGAAGTATCGACCTACCCCCTCGTAAGCTTCTTCCCGAACATCCTCACCCGCGCTGACTCTAACTCTGCGCCCGCGATCTTCGGTAATGGACGTTAGAAGATAGGTTTGGCCGGGTTCTCTGTACCGGCTTTTTCGCGTGGTTCTCGTATGGCAGGGGAGCTGCACTCTATTGCCTTTAAGTTCTCTGATTAACCCAAACCCTAGCGCGGACAACGCATCCCGGATGCGTCACATTTCAAAGCGGGGTGTGTCTAAACCTACGAAGTCAGGTCCTTAGCGTCGCGGGCAAGCCTCGCTCCTACAAGATCAAGAGCATTGGTGTGCATGTATCCAATAGGTCCGAGTCGTTAGCTTCGCGGGCGAGCCTCGCTCCTACAAGATCAAGAGCATTGGTCTGCATGTATTCAATAGGCCCGAGTCGTTAGCTTCGCGGGCGAGCTTCGCTCCGACAATATCAAGAGCTTTGGTGTGCATGTATCCGATAGGCCCGAGTCGTTAGCTTCGCGGGCGAGCCTCGCTTGTATGGTAGGACTTGAAGGGAGGAGGAGGGACAAGACTCGCATCTGACTGTTCGCGCAGTACAGACCGTTGGAGATTTCACCCCTCCTCCTTTCACCCAAGCGCCGATAAAGAATGC
>Ga0247734_1000761_pt1 | contig 26761 bp, 28 predicted proteins | sample UWRJL103311B2_FD_180933 | JGI IMG/M metagenome (GOLD analysis project Ga0247734, IMG submission 180933) | Plant litter microbial communities from Arlington Agricultural Research Station in Wisconsin, United States - UWRJ-L103-311B-2 | ecosystem: Environmental > Terrestrial > Plant litter >...
GCAAACAGCGGCAGTGCGACAGGATCTGCCCCTATCCAATCATAAATCATAAGGGTTCGTTTTCCATCATTAAAAGCAGCAGTGAGCTCGCGGTTATCTTAGCCGCCATCCCCACCGCCATCAAAGCAAGAGAAAGGGGGAGAGGCGACGAGGACAACAAACTTCCGGATTAGGAAATCCCGAAAACGAGACGCCTAGTATTCTGGCGATGGATATCTCGCACGTGCTTGCTTGTATTCTTTTGGATGTTTCCGAGAAGCTTTTGTCTTAAGTGTTCTGCGGACCATTAGCTCTGCAGTTTAATAGGGGTACAAATCCAGAAAACCGAAATTGATGGTTTTTGATCCTCAATTTCGTAGCTTCTGGTGTCAACAAATTTGCAATCGGATAAACTTACGAAACTCGCTTTTGCGTCCACTCCAAGTCTCTCTTCACCTCTTTTGCGTCTTGGTAACCTTCCGCCAATCTGGCTCTGGATCTCGCAAGGCGCTGTTGAGCCAAAGCTTGCAAGTCTTGAAGTTCGCGATGCTTCGCATTCAGTAATCCAGATCTGATAGGCTGTCAGCTTGAATTTTTGCAGTTGATTTTGATACTTACGTTTGCGCCTGAACAGCTAAAGTACGATCAAGAGGAATGGGATCGAAAGCACCGGTAAACCGGTCTTGCATATACTCTTGCATATCTACGCCGTTAGCGGAAGACGTGCTGTCGTACTCTCCGCTTTGGCTGCCAGCATAACTGCTAGAGGCTGCTGAATAGCCGGAATGGCCGTAAGATTGAGTCAGGCCAGTGCTGCTGCTTACTGATTCAGCAGGCTCGGGAGGCGAAACCGAGTACCCTTGAGTTTGCTGAGGATAGTATGAAGCATATTGAGGTTTTGATGGAACTGCAATGGGAGAGGATTGATAGTAAATTTGCTGATATTGGTACGCCATATTGAGAGATGGTGGACAACGAAGTGGTAGGTAGCAGTTTGAGCAGAAAGAATCAGAACAGAGGAAGGGTTGATAGCAAGAGAACAAGGGCAAGATATGAGTGATGAGTAACGGGTAGAGTGTAGTAAGCTTTGACTTGTAAGACAAACTGTTTGTAGCAGGAAGGAGTCTTGAGAGATTGCAAACGGATGGAAGGGAAAGAGAAAAGAAAACTCTCCAGATGGTCTCTGGACCTCCCTTTTATACACAAAATGTATCCCCACTTTGTTTGAACTGCCAACCATCGAGGGGGACAGTTTTGAAGCGCCTTCTGAGAAGTCATCTCTCAAACCCCGCTCGAGGGAAGATGGAACGGCCGATCAACAGTTGCTGTCTTCTGCCACCCCTACCGTCTCGTTGCCCATGTAACCGTCCATCCTTTCACCGTCTTGTCCGTTCCCCCAAGCCTGCAGTAGTATATTCGATGGGGTGATCCCGGAAGCACTTGCTTACACAGACACACAGGATTGGTCTGGCCGGAGGTTTCCATTGCTCAGAGATAGCCATTATGCCGTTGCATGTGCCGACGAAGGTTTGTATTGGTGGGTATAGCAGGGTAAGGGGGGGTGGATGTTTTCGTAGTCTGGATATCAAGGAAGGTGGAAGGCACTATGTGTGGGCGAGGAGGGCGAAAGAGCAAACGAACAAGCGCGAGACCCACCGGGGGGCTATCTAAGAGTAAAAGCAGCATGGAGGCACAAAGCAGGCTGTATTGATAATGGTATAGACGGAGGGTGAGTGTTGGTTCTGGATGGCTGACAAGCAGAAGTTGTTAGGCAGGATTGCATTTTGAGTCGCGAAGTAAGGTTGAGTCGAAGTATGCGCGATGTGCTGTTCGATCTTCACCCCTCCAAAAAATTTATTAGAGAGAGAGACGAACCCCGGTAACAGAACGAGGGGTGACGTTCGCACAGGCGAGAGCGCATCCCGGTCAATTGGCATTGGCAATGGCATGCGATGGCGGGGCAAAGGGCAACAGTTCTACCACCGATATCCACCATCCACCACCCAAAATCAGAAGAGAAGAATTGCGAGAAGAGCGACTGCCCATGCCCATGCCAGGCGATTCACCAATCCAACAGATACTGCCTGTTGCCATGCCATGCCAGGCGCTGCCTTGCGCTGCCCATGATCCACGCAGCGCAAACGGGTCACCGACGTGGATGGTTGCGGGAGAGGTCAGTCCAGGACTAATGGACGGCAAGAGAGCGATATAATATAATGGGAAAAATTATAAGGAAAAGGCACCAGGTTGAGTCGGGACCAACGCCATGGACAGATCCTTCACTGGCCCGAATAACAGCAGAAGGACTGGACGGGGGGGGGGGACACTGAAGTTGTACTATAATATCCACTCCTGCATGGCCGCGATGCCGGTTCAGTGTTGTGCGGTCACAGGATTGCAGGCTGCTGCATACCATCCTTAGCTTGTCAGCAGAAACCTAAACCCCTCGGAAACCCGTACGCCAGTCAAGCCAGTGAGAATGTGGAGACGCAAGGTGAAGTATAGCAAAGGCGGTACAAGTGCATACATGTAGCGAGTTACCACTGACTGTGATGGAGGGACTAGATCGTAAAATTACCGTCCAAATACGACCTATGGCACAAGAAGGCCATGACCATATATGCGGCTGCATAAATATTCGAGCTTCGAGGCATGGCTCTCACGATGTTAATCTCGCGGCGACGTCCTCGGAATACATCTGGTGCTACTATTTCCCGCTGCAGAAAGAATTGGCCACCCCGTTGTTGTGCGATCAAAAACGTCTATAGCCGAAGTTGCGCAGGTTTTTGAAAGGGGAACAGACGGCCAATAGGACAGCATGATGCGAATCCATGACAGTGGTATTGTTGCATGTAGACAAATGTCGGATCAACAGCATGCAGCCTAACAGCCTCTGCGACCCCAAAAATCCTGCCGGGCTGTAGGGACACCACAAGATTTACCCAAGATCGACCTTGCAGTTTCTGCTGTAAAGGTCACGGGAAACCAAAACTCTAATCGTGAGATATATTACTGTATCGCATTCCTCTAGTGTATTTTAATCATCGCTACGTGAAGCCACCACCAAACGCCAGAATCTCCTCAAGTGAAGAGGTATTGCCATGTAGGCGTCTATCCAAATGTCTTTAGAAACCCCCACATCCCAAGCCCACTGAGGACTGGTATCGTCAAGTTGTCATCCCATCCGAATATGTCAACCACTTCACTCGCCGACGCAACAAATCCTGTCCATAAGCTCATGATGCCTAGTGCTAATCCGCCACCAATCCTTCCCTGGCTTTCTGTCAGGCCAGCAAGGTTTCGGATGGGGTCCGGAAGATACAAGTTGCCTGTGAACATGAAAGGCCATTCATTATCTCCTGGAAACGGGCCAGTGCGTGGGGAGAGCCAGCCCCAGAATAAGGCTGCGGTGGTTACACCAACAGCGAAGGCGCCAAGAGACCCTGCTAGAGATTTACCTCGTCGTATTCGAGGTGTGTAACGTCCGTATGCTCTTCCAACAGTGCTTGCAGCTGTGTCGCACCAGCTCAATAACAGGACACCCATCACAGCAACGTCTTTGGGAAACGACCACAAGACAATCCAAGCCCCTAGCAAGTACCAAATCACCCCATTCCACCCATCATATTCGGTTTCACGCATGAAAGCTCCAAGGACTCGGACATAGAAGCGATTTAGGGATGGATAAGTATGGCGAAGAAAATCTGTACTGGCGATTGGAATAAGCGCTGCCATTAGATAAGGCGTGATAGCGTCAGTCTGTAGACCTGAGACATAAAACCAGAGTGTGAAAAATCCGATAGATACATGCAAGACCTTCCGCGGTACTTCATGTCGATGTACGAAGGATCTCCATTGTCTGTGTATTGGGATGAGACCAAGAGGACTCGGGCTTCTACTGAAGTCTCGCCAGCTCCAACCCGAGCTAGCGCTAGTAGGAGAAAGATGCCCGTTCGTTTCTTGATGCCCATTTTCTGCAACTTTTACGGGTACTGTCTTCGGAGTACGGGGAGCTATCGACGGTTTGGCAGACGTAAGGCCGACGATTCTTCTATTCCTTAACGGACTCCTACTACGTGACCTCGCCCTCCGCTCAACACTCGAGTCCGTTTCCTCGTCTATCTCCTCATCTATAGGTGTTGGAGAAGAAGCTGCCTTCTTCTTTGCTGATCTTGTGACGGGGCCAAAGTAGCCATCTTTTGACGATTCTCTGGATTCGGATGGAGTTGGTGAAGGTGAGATGACTCGCGGAGTATCCGGAATGCTGTTTGAAGATGCAAAAGACATGCTGAAAAGAGGCAGAGCAGGCACTTGGGTCGTGCCGGTAAAAGCGCGTGCGAGATTTGTGACTCGGATGAGCCAGTTGGTGGAGTGGAGATATTTATCTTTTCTTGAAGCTCGAATGTTGCCTGTAGAAGACGCGGACTGCACTATTGGTGCCAACTGTGTGGGAGGCGCAGAGCTGCACAGTGCTGCATCCTTAAGGTATGAAATGATGACTTGAAGTGCCCGTTCGCGTGGCACATCGAAGTGATACGAGGGTCTATAGGGAGATTTGATGGAAGTGAAGGTTGACAGAGTGGCCTTCGTGCAGTAAATAAAATGAAATGAAATCACACGAACATTTACCGCCAAGGGGGACAGGCATAACGTCCCTTAGTAGGCTCGGTAGGTTCGCGGCACGTGCGTCTCCAAAATATACTCTGATCGCCTTTTGTAAAGCAATATGTAGCGAAAATGTTCTAGAATATATAGTGGCAATGTACGAGTAAAAGGCTGCGATAATAATAACTCCCTTCCAATCCTTCTGAGGCCGGCTTATATTCGCGAACAATACGTACTTTGGCAACATGGGATAGATGAGACCCGATACTTCTAGATTTTGATGCAAGGGTCCGACCCGCGATAAGAGGCTTATCGATAGGGTTTATCTCAAATTTTCTGCCATAATTATTTGGAACTCTTCAACAACTCAATATTACCTTAGCCATGGCTCCCGGAACAGATCAAAAGAAAGACCCCAGAGCATGGGATGCTCTTACCCCTCCACTGGCAGAATGGATACTAGATGCCATTGCCGCCATGGGCTTTGCCAAAATGACTCCGGTCCAAGCTTCAACAATCCCCCTCTTCATGGGTAATAAAGATGTGGTCGTCGAGGTGAAAGTTCCTACCCCTTATACCCCAGAACGTCGCTCATATATTGTAGGCAGTTACTGGCAGCGGGAAGACCTTGTCATATTTAATTCCAGTAGTTGAAAAGCTTCTGCGATTGCAAGAACCCCTCAAGAAGCACCATGTTGGCGCAATCATAGTGTCGCCCACCCGAGAGCTGGCCACACAGATACATTCTGTGCTTACCTCTCTGCTAGCTTTTCATGCTCCATCGGCAGAGGTCATGAAGCCTCTGGATGACGGCATAAAGAGAAAGTTAACCTCAACTCCAGTTGTCCTCCCACAACTTCTTCTTGGTGGATCAACGACACCAGCACAAGATCTCAGCAAGTTTCTCATTAACAGTCCAAATGTTCTGATATCTACGCCGGGGCGTCTGCTTGAGCTTCTATCTTCACCACATGTACACTGCCCACAATCTTCCTTCGAAGTTCTTGTATTGGACGAAGCAGATAGACTTTTGGATTTGGGGTTCAAGGATGATCTGCAGAGAATCTTGGGACACCTTCCTAAACAGAGGCGGACCGGTTTATTCAGTGCAAGCGTTAGCGAAGCAGTAGGAGAGATTGTAAGGGTGGGTTTGAGGAATCCTGTAAAGATTGCAGTCAAGGTCAAAAGTGCATCAGGGGACGATAAAAGAACTCCGGCTAGTCTGCAGATGTCATATTTGCTGACTCCACCGAGCCACAAATTCCCTGCCCTTCTTTCTCTACTTTCTCAAATGGAGCCCACGCCTCAGAAGACAATAATATATCTCTCAACATGTGCAGCGGTCGATTATTTTCAGCATATCCTGGCAGCGATCCTGCCAAAGCAATTCTCCTTGATACCACTACATGGAAAGCATGCACCGAATGTTCGACAACGAAATTTTTCCAAGTACATCACAACAGTATCCCCTACGGTACTACTTACCACCGATGTGGCAGCTCGAGGTCTTGATATTCCACAAGTAGATCTGGTAGTTCAAATTGACCCTCCGTCGGATCCCAAGGTGTTTTTACATCGTTGCGGTAGAGCAGGTCGAGCTGGAAGGAAAGGTCTAAGTGTCATCTTTCTGCAACCTGGTCGGGAAGAAGATTATATTCCCTTTCTCGAGATTCGAAAAACGCCGATTCACCCTCTCAAGAAACCAGCGGTCAATGTGACCAACACAGATGCAGAGCTAGTTACATCAAGGATGCGTAATCAGGTCTTAAAAGATCGAGCATTGTATGACAAAGGACAGCGCGGGTTTGTGAGCTGGTGTAAATCATATTCTAAACACCAAGCCAGCAGTATCTTCAGAGTTGATGATCTGGACTGGACTGACCTTGGCAACGCCTGGGGACTAGTTCGATTGCCAAAAATGCCTGAACTGAAGACATGGGAGGGAGACAAGACGCTTGGCGTTAAGATAAACATGTCTGAATACGAGTACAAAGATAAAATACGAGAAAAATCACGACGGGTAGCGATGGAAGAAGCAAAGAATGCAGGACCATATGTTCCTAGTGAGGAAGCACTGAAGAAGAGAAAAGAAAGGGAGGCATGGAGTCAAAAGAACGAGCTGCATGATGTTAAAGAGGCCAAGAGGGAGAGAAAGCGAAGGAAGTGGGAGGCAGAGCGACTCGGCAATATGACTGAGGAGGAGAGGGCCAAAGAAATGGAGCTGCAGAAGTTGATTGAACAGGTCAAAAAGAAGAATTTGGAGGACGAGGAAGAATTCAAAGGCTTTGATGATTGATCACGCTTCCTTAAGTAGATATTACAGTAATTGAATGACAAGTCTTGTTCTGATTCTTGGCAATCTAGTTGCGCCATGATAGCCAGATTCTCTTCAGATTGTTACTAGAGATTTCGCCTTCGTCCTTCCACATTGAAATTCTTTATTAATTCAAGTGACTCTTTGCTCAAGCTCTTGAATGGCTTAATGTCTTCTCTTTCAGGCACATAGAGAAATAGTAAGCCTTCAAAGTCTCGTAGTGCAGGGTTCCATACGGTCTCAGAGCTATAATAAGACATGATGGCTGCTTTAAAGAACGGGTCTCGGGGTTACTGCTTGACTGGAGATGGAGATTTCTACATGCTACAATGCCTCATCTTCGAGCAAGAGTATATATTAGGTGGCGATCCTTGGCAGAGATATTATGCAGAATATTAGGCCGGTTTACGAGAGGAACCTGGAAACAATACTTTGAGAGATTTCCTTGACCAATTTAGGAATTGTTTATATGGACTGGAAGGCGTGTTTACAAGACAGTAGAAGTTCGTAGGCTAGTGCGAGATTGGCTATAATTTATGGCCAGAATTCATGTTGCCGTGGAGAGTAAAGTAGGCAGGTTGACGAGACCGCATTTCACTTCTTTTTTTCACCTTGGAAATAAGCCAAACCGTTCCTTTCAAACTGGGAAGTGCGTTAATAAACCTACCAACAAGCCCCATTCAAAATGTCAAGCTATACGAGGATATTAATTCAATCCCAAAGCCAGCTTTATTCTTGCAGGTTCCACTCATTGCATCTAATCGAAGGCCTGTTCCATTCGTGCTGATTTGAATGCTTCATATCGACATCTTAAAAATGTTAGTGCCTGTAATTGTTTGAATTGACGATCCAGGTCCCACTGAAAAGAAAGTAAGGTGTGATTTATTACCCTCCGTTCTTGCTTCACTTTGTATCAGCATACCTATGCCTCCTTGTCTCACTCTATCCTCCACACCCATAGATCATAGTTGTTAATTTCATCATGTGCGACGCGTGAACCTTCCACGCCAGTAAAGTTGTTGACATCCACTAGATCGGACGAACTCCAATATCCTGATTCGACTGTAAGGGATTTGATATGATGATGAGTGCTGAGGAACTCTTCAATAAATTGGACCACAAACAGTGGATGGTTGCCTTGTTTAAAATATAGAGTCTCAAGATTTGCAGCAATCTCTAGAAGTGGCTGACGTTGTTGATAGAAGAGTACACGCAAACGTCGATTTGTTAACATTAATAGCACCGCTATAACAGCTGAACTTAACTCACTTTGCTTCGATGCTCACATTTTTAATCAACTGAAGTGTAGCTGTACTAAAACATCGAAGACGGCCAAAAGTCGAGCCGTGAAGGCGAAGGGCATTGACATCATAGAAGATTTGTAGGGATTCCGAGTACATATTACTATCAGGTCTCAAAGCAATAAGAATAGCAGGTTGTTCCCTGATCACAGCTAGCGACTGCTTGAAACTGTCGCCCTCCAGCGGGGACTGATCGACGAGGGCCATACTCATTTTCCAGATGGTGATTCTCACTTCTGGTGGAAGCCGTCTCAGGCTGTTGAAAGAATTAGATCGGTGGAGAGCATATTTGGCCGCGATGCTCCGCTGAAGGGCCTTCTGTCGTCTTTTCGAAGGGAGGTTTGGCTCGTGGTATGTATCTGGACTCCAATAAATCATTTTGGTTGTTCCTGGTTCCTTGATATGTATTAAATGAATTACCTAAAAGAAACACTACAATAAATGAATAATCAAGATCCGAGTCCCAAAAGTACCTATCCATTAATTAAGGGAGGGAAGGGCCAACGTTGTAATTAGCCGAGTAGGGAGGGTGGGGTGGCTCGGTGGTTACAGTACTGCAGCCTTGCATACAAGGCGAGAATTTTATTTCTTCCCCTTCTTTTTTTGGCGAGCTGGTGCTGGATTAGGAAGGAGATTTATCCTATCTGCCTATTTATTCGTAATCTGTAGATCACTACCCAATCAACCAAACCAACTAAAAGGTAAGCTCGAGAGATATACACACCGCGTGCGGATCTTTCAAATTTCCATTGTTGAGGTCTCTACAGTTTTTTACATTTAGCCCACCTGCAACGTTACTATCGTGATAATGATACGCAATATCCTGTCTCTGCTAGTTGCTTTGACCGGACTGACGACGGCCTATTTCCCACCAGAGCCAGAAGGTATCACAGTTTTAAAGTCGAAATTTCATAAGGATGTTACTATTTCCTACAAAGAGGTTGGTCGCACATTTGATATCTTGAAACAAGATCAATAGCATACTCACAAGCTTCAAAGCCTGGAATATGTGAGACTACACCCGGTGTAAAATCTTATAGTGGCTATGTTCACCTACCGCCTGGATTACTTAGTGACATCGCTGGGGAAACCCAAGAGTATCCCATCAATACGTAGGGATAACCTTTTAAATCTAGGCACCCTCCGTTCCTCAGCAAATCAACAACCACTAACCTATGCGTAGCTTCTTCTGGTTCTTTGAAGCTCGTAAAGACCCTTCGACTGCCCCGTTGAGTATATGGCTTAATGGTGGCCCTGGGGGATCCTCTATGATGGGATTACTACAAGAAAATGGACCATGTTTCGTTGGCAATGACTCTAATTCCACATATCTAAATCCCTGGTCTTGGAACAATGAAGTTAATATGCTCTATTTGGACCAACCAGTGCAAGTTGGATTCTCGTATGATGTGATAACGAACGGAACCTTCAACATAGCCAGTGATGAGGTCTCACCAGCAGATTTTACTAATGGTTTTCCCACGCCAAATAATACTTTCATGGTAGGAACTTTCTCCAGCCAGAATGGGAAATTCACTGCAAATTCTACAACTCATGCAGCTCACGCATTATGGCATTTCGCGCAGACATGGTTTGAAGAGTTTCCTTTCTACAAGCCGGACGACGAGAAAATTCACCTTTGGACAGAGAGTTATGGAGGAATATACGGGCCGAATTTCTTTAGCTTCTTTCAGCAGCAAAATGAAAAAATATCTAATGGAACTATCACCGAGCCTGGAAGTCACTATCTGCACCTTGATACGCTGGGGCTTATAAACGGATGCATTGACTATGAGATAATGCAACTCGCGTACCTTGACATGGCCTACAACAATGCAAGAGCACCCATACTGAAACAAAAGTATCGGTAGACTAACCCAGCAAACAGACTTATGGGATCAAAGCGATAAATGAGTCAGTGTACAACCAAGGTGTCGAAGATTACTACAAGCAGGGAGGTTGGTAAGTATATCTCTGCTAGTATGAGTTGGTGCTTCAATCCACTATTGTGTTTCGATTTATGAGGCTAGTAATATCCGACATCAGATTAGGATGGCCGAGTAATAGCAGTTATCAAGCTACAGCCAGAATTATTACTTCGTTGATAATTCAATTATTAAGATGCAAAATATGGGCTTTAAATACTGCTATTTCATAATAGGGCTAAACCTTTGCTAATTCAAATCTATAGCAAATCTCAAATTAACGAATGCCGTGAATTCATGAAGGAACATGATCCGTATGGAGACGAAGCGAACAAGATATGTGCTGATGCGATGATTTGGTGTACCGAGCATTGTTCTGAGACACTCTATGCTAATGTTGATGTAAGTAGCATCGTATATAAATGATTGCCTGAACTTATCATTTGTAGGTTCCTAGAGGAAGATTCGGTTTGTTCATTTTCATAGAAAAACCCTTGTCTTCCGAAAGGCTGAGATCATAGCCGAGAAGCCTTCTGGAGCAGATACTAAAGACATATGATTTTTCTCGGCTGTCGTCCACTTTTGAAGCTGCTTCCAGGATCTCGTTTATGTTGAAATTTACTGAACTAGTACTAATTTGCTGGAAGATATTGCACACCCACGAAAGGACCCTTTCCCAGAGCCATGTTAGCACTCCATATTCCCCACTATACATTGTGATAGGTGTTGATAGAAAGCCTTTTAGATCTGTATGGCTTCTTGAATCAGAAATGGGTCCAGCAGGCACTGGGCGTTCCAGTAAACCATACCTCATCTTCTGCAGCTGTAGCTAACGACTTTCAATCTACGGGTGACTATGCCAGGGGGACTAGCCTGGAGTCACTGGCATACCTACTTGACAGTGGTGTCAAGGTAGCTGGTATGTACGGCGACCGAGATTGTAAGTTATGTTCTTAAAAGTAAAATGTTCCTATGCAGACGGTTAAAGAGTTCGCTACTCTGGAGGCATGCCTGAAGATCTTTGTAAATGCATGTCTTCAAAGTAATGAGCTTTCAAGAAAGTACTTGAATTCGTTAAAGCTAGCAACTGAAACTAACATAGAGGCTGTCATCAACAGGGGCATGCAATTGGTTAGGTGGTGAACGAGCTGTTCATGCAGTCGACTATTCAGCTAAAGAGCAATTCAAGAATGCTGGATACGAGCCAATTCTGTATGGTGAAAATCTCACTGTTGCTGGGAACGTGAAGCAATTTGGCAATTATTCATTTAGTCGAGTTTATCAAGCAGGACATGAAGGCAAGAAGTTTCTTCTCGTTTGAGAAAAGCATACTAATTGCCAACAGTGCCTTCATACCAAGGAGAAGCTTCTTACGAGATATTCAAGCGAGCTACCTTCGGCAAGGACATCACTACAGGTCTCTTTACCGTCGATGATGAATACACAACAAGTGGCCCATCTTCGGTGTTCAACATAAAAAATGTGATTCCAGAGTGGCCCGAGTCGAAATGCTATATATTGGCAACACATACCTGTACGGCAGAACAATATGCACAAGTGTTGAATAACACGGTGAGAGTGAAGAATTTTATCGTGGTAGAATACAATGTGGATGTGCCTAAAAATAGCGTCATTGGTGATTCAGTGGAGAAGTTTGGGATCAATGGTGATCAAAAGGTGCTTGGACACTGAGTCAAGTCAAACAAACAGAGCAATACCCATTGCGGTGAAATTTCATGGCAGGGTACCACCTGCTATATACATGGGATACCGACCTTGTAGAGCTGTTAGGGGGCTGTCCGTGTATCTTAAAGATTGTAATCTACTCAGTGGTCACTTAAAGCTATTGGATTTTTCAGAAACCTGTCTCCTTTCAATACTCTTCCTAGATAATCCCTATGTGACATATACTAATGTCATCATAATATTACCTCAATCTCATTAGGAGCATAAAATTTATGTTCCAGATGGTATTGGGTCATGCTTTCTGGCATGTTCGGAATGACCTCAGATCCGAACCCGAGAAAACAATTATTGGTCGCGGGGATTGAAATATGCACAATGCCAGCCTTAGCCTACCGGAAACCCGGAGTAGCATCCTTCATTGTTTGAAAACATCCAACATATTACCCGCAAACACAGTTGGTCAAACCAGATCGCAACATTTGCAGCTTGGCATTTCTGACAACCACCGCTAGAGTAGTTTTGCTTTTTCCCCCCATGGAAACTCAACAGAAAGGAGAGCAAATATAGTTAAGGACAAACTCGGGACTCACACCATCGGTAAAATACTGCTGGCTTCGATCAACAGCAAATTTTATTTAGCAAACTTGTCCTCGGACTCCCACATGAATCGTGCTTCCGAACTCTATACTAACCCTTCCGATCATCCCATAATAGCTTCATACATGCAGTAATGCCCCGTTAACTTAGTCTCTGAAGCCTTGTAGCTACTCCGACCTTCCTAATGAAGATGTTGTAGGCTTATTCAAATGAAGCTCGCACCCTTTTGTTGCATGTCGCAATACTCATCTATGGTAGCGAGGCTGTATGGAGGTGGTAAAAAAGATCTATCCGAGGTAGCTGTGGTGGAAGTTACTGAGCTTAGTCGACCCCCTTTCCTTAACCGAGAAGCATTTTATTGCCAATCTTACCCAATGATGGATGGGTTAGTTCACCATCACGAAAAGAACAAAACTGCCGGAGAGATACGACGTGCAACAAATCCCAAAGAGTTGAGAGAGATTGGAGAAAAAATGTTCGGAGGGCATGTGCGCAGAGATATAAAACACGAAAAGAGCCTCCTGCGTTTTAAGGTTTTGGTTTCCCACGCACGGAACATTATGGTAGTATGCATTTCTGCTTTCCATTTGTGAAAACGAATGTGGACCCCATCATAGCGTGCAGACGGGGCTATAGCGCACTTTAAATGACAAAATGTTCAAACTTCTGGCAATGTCACTATTTAAAGTACCAAACCCACCAGTGAAGCGCCTCGTGCTAGGTGACTGGAATAGAACTCCATACTATGCAGAGGAAATTATAGCGCATATGAGCGAAATAGCTTTCCTTCCTTCCAAGATAGATTCATCTCTGGTATCCCTGTTCCCAAATCCCTCGCTGGGGTGAGCATCTATTTACAATCGCAATATACCGGCTTATAGCTCCCAAACGCCACGAAAATGCCGAGCTACTTTTCCTTTCCGTCCGATATATCAAGGGAGTTTTTCAAGTATTACCCGCTAAAACTGCTCTAACGCCGGCCAACTCCGTTAATATACTCTCCTCCAATTTATTTAGGTCAGAACTGGCAGCCTACCGAATTGTGTTAGTATGTATCCTTGGGGTAGGCCACCTCTTCCAGGGATCGATTTGCTTACCTTTTTCTTGAAGAGTGCAACATCTCTTTCTCCCATTGGCAATATCTTTCCGCTAAGGACAGCTCTGGTTCCTAACCAGAACTCTGCATTGTCGAGCATAGCAGCAGAATCCCATTTGATTTCAGCCATCTCTAAAGTTTCGGCACCTTCTCGAAATCCTCTCAATACAAACATTATCAAGCTCATAGTATGTGCTTCGGTACACATTGCTAAGGTAATGTACTTTGGTTGGGTTTTGGCAATCATGCGAGAACTGGCAGGTGGTTCCAGTGCTTCGATAGATTGTTTTAGTAGCGCAGGGAACTGTATTAAGAACTGAGAGGCTTCAGAAGCAATTGCAGCGCCGACCGAATCGAGAAGATTTAGAACGAGAGGGAGAATTCCGCGCACCCAAATGCTGTAGCATCTTTGGAGGCCAGCGCCTTCAGCAAATGGACCTACGTTTCCACCTCGGAGGTATGTTGTGATACTTGCGGTGCTAATATTACTGAGAATTCCTCCAATCGCTAGCTGTTCAGCCATAGCTGGAACTGTTGAGAGCTCGAGAAGGAACAGTATGCTAAGCTCGCCATAAATAGGATCACCTTCAACAGCGAGGGTATCGGACCAGGAAAAAAGGGTGATGGCAACTCTCGCTGAATTATTATGTTCAAATATTGCCACAATTTGACTGTAACATAACTCGATACCTGGGATACGAAGACAGGCTTGTAAGATACCAGTGATGAGAGCAAGATCCTCGGGAAATACTTCCTCAGGCTGTTCGTGGATGAAAGCTGTAATATCGCGAATACCCTGTGCAACAACTTTATCTAAGATATCGATGACTGTCTCGATAATTGGCGATGATTGGGCTAGTCTCGAGGATAACTTGAAACTATCACCGAAACTTTTGGCTTTCTCTTTGCCATCAGAGTGGATATGGAGACCAAGGAACAGAAGTTTCAGAAGAGTTCGATAATAGATTGGATCACTTTGGCTCAGTGCGAGTTGGAAGGTGATATCAGACTGACGGATCGTCTCCCAGATTTTGGTCAATAGGCCCTCCATTTCGGAGACAGTTGAACGAGCCTCTACCAACCGCTGTACTAGTATTAGCGCTAAAGCTCCTCGGGATTGGTTTAGTCTCCGGAAGATCTCTTCGGATCCTTGGTTTTGAATGTTGGCAAGTAAACATTCAGATGCAACCCGAGCGAGTTTGCTTTGCAAATCTACTTGCTCCGACAAGCCGTTACTGAGCTCGACGGCAAGAAATTTCCAGCCATGCAGAAGTGCCTATGCGTAGTTAGTATGTGAATTTATAATAGACAGAGACGACTTACAATTTGCGCATCAACACAAGAAAGGTTAACATTTGCTTTTTCTACCTCTTTCTTAAATCCGTGTTTCGCTCCCCACGCTTGATCAAAAGAGAGCATTTTATCCGCTAAGCCTAAATCATAGAAATACTCTTTCCCAAAATTTCGAGTTTGCAAGGTTGTCCTCCGGAAATCTAGTAATTTGCATGCAGTATATCGTGCTTCAAAGTTGCGTTTGAGATTTCCATGGAGCGATGAATTATATTCCATTACCTTGGGCGCCTTGACGGCAAATCTTATGAAGTAATCGAGATTTGGGATGAGATTCTTCACTAGTGACTTGTTGCCCATCTGTCTCGAGTGAAAGAGATGCATGGCTAAGATTTCTGCGATATATGCAACCATCCTTGTCTGATATGCGGCACTAATGGAGTCCTCTAGGGAAGAAGATTGTTGAATTGGGGCCAGAGTCCCTACGTACTCTGAAATGGTTTTGATGAAACTAGCATGCTTGTTCGAGTCATATGTCGACCATGGCCAAAAGTTCTGGGCTGACGAGATGAAGTCAAGTAGATGTATAGCTTCACTGGCGGGCATGTCCTCTATTTTCGTAAACGCCTCAAATGCCGTTGTAAGGGGAGATTTATCAAGTGCCATTAATGGATTCGAACCTGCTGCTGACTCCAATGCGTTATTGGATGAATTTCCTGAAAGTAGATACTTCGCAAACCATTGCTGTCGACAACTCAGAACCTTGCTGATGAATCGCATGACAGAGGCAAAATTATCATTGCGGGAGAGGGATTTGTCGATTCCTATAATAGCATGGAGGAAATTCTTTGAAGTATATGAACCAAGATGCCCTAACAGGGACGGAGGGTCCGTAGTATTGATGGAAGCACTAACAATCAGAGCTTCGAAAAGAGCAACAACTGGAACTCGGTAGGATTCATTGACGGCGTAAAGACGTGCTACGAGAGGGGAAGCCTTGAACAACTGAGCTTCCAATTGAGATGGCGGCCTCTCAAGCAGCGACCCTACTTGCAAGAGGGTTTTAAAGAAGGACAACGAACATATAACCTGATCTACGCAGAGGCGATTTTCGTTAACTAATGATGTAGTGTCAGGATTCCGGAAACCATCGTGAAACGCACGTAGAATAGGCTGAGCTCTGAGTGTGCCGGAAGATGTTGTTAGAAAGCTATCCATGATATATGTCGCAGCTGCTTCAAAAGATGCCATCAACCTTACATTCCCAACTTTCGATTCCGGCATCTTCTTAGTTGTCATTTTTGAGACAAAAAATCTTGGTGGGATTGATGAATCAGAAGATGACTCTTGTGTTTCAGATTCAACACACGAGTCCTCAATACTATATGCATATTTGAGGACCTTGTCAAAGGCTGAGGTGATGCTTTTGCGGAGCTGCCTGTTGTCGTTTGGATCGAGAAATTTCCAGGAACAAGAGCTTTCAATAACATCAACAAGATATCGCGTAAACGACAACAGGACCTTAGAAAGGATATGTTCTGGGACTTCAGTTCCTAGCTTTTCCTGCTTGACAAACCGGGCTGATAGTTTTCCTCTGTTACGTCTCGTAACAACGTTTACCACCAAATCTTCTACAAGCACTTCATACAGATGCGTACATGCTAGGAGAAGCTCATAACGGCCAGACACCAGCTCTACACTGCCAACTATACTTGCCAACTTACCGCTACCACGTCCAAGATCGAGAAGACTACTTCTTGCCAGAAGTGGCCACACCCGCCAAGGTGTAATCAAGATTAGAGCATGTATAAACTGTACACAGCTATTTAGAAGTTCCAGGGGCACTTCAGACCCAAATGCTACCGATTGCGTCTGCAATTCTTCTTCGAAAATATCGAACACAACTGAAATGATATCCCGGTTACGGTTTAGCCCAGAACTGGCAATCTCTAATATGCGTAGTGCTTCTGTGGATCCTTCTAGCGTTGCGCTCGGATTTGCAAGTGAATGTAAAATATGAGCAAATAAAGAAAGTATCCCTGAGGCTGAGTCGCGGTCGACATACTCGCCTGTAGTTGCGTCAACTAGATCGCTAGCTGGTACAAATGTTTCAAGCAATTTCCCAAGATATTTAAATCCCGAATATTCGTGGAACAGGTACGCAATTCTCGGGCCAGTTTCATTCGAGACTATTCTTCCATATGTCCCAGCTGGTATGCAAAAGTCTGGGTCCATCTTCATAAGAGCTGATGTCTGGTCTTGATAACCACGGACTGGCTTACGACGTGGTTCAAAAAGTTCCACAGTTTGAGTTAGGCGTATAGAGTTGTTATTCTGCTCTTCGTTCGTCGTCTCATAGCCTGAGAATCCGTCTGGCAGAGTGTACGTAAAACTTGGTATACTTTCCAAGTACTCCACAATTGTCTTCGCTCCGGTCAACCCAAGAATGGATCTGCAAGCTGCAAGTGCCCGAGAAATCTCCAGGAATGGAAGCGGTTCCAGTGGAAAGCGTACTCTGGCTTCGATTATGTTAGATATCAAGTCATCTGACCCCAAAAACACAGCGAGAGGGTCATCTCTGGTAGAGAGTGGCCGAGACTCCACGGTATCCCAATAGCTTTGCCCGCCAGTAAGAGTTGCTAAGTTAACCGAAACCGATTCAGTTCCGTACTGTACACCGACAACACTGCTATTATTGATGAGCTCCAAGATTATGATCCTCATCTTGGCCCCCATAAGACTCGAAAAATGGGATTTTGGGTTGTCCCCAAGTCGTACAGCAATCTCGCAAAGCATTTCAAGCGCCTTTAAAGTATCAACAGCAGTCCTGGCAAGAAATTCAACGAAGCTGAAATCGTTACTTTGAACTATATGATGCCCATCAAAGTCAGCAAGCAGCCTTCCAGTTCCTGTCGACGGGAGAAGGGATTGTAATAGAATATAAATATAAATTAAAGCTCAGTTGCATAGCGGATTACTTACCAAGACTTAATGCTTTATCTAAAACGCCTTCGTAAATGTCGGTGTTGGAACTAGAGAATACATCTCGATCTTCCTCTCCCTTAGAAGCCATAACACGTAGTCGTATAGTTGCGAGTATAGCGCTCCAGCCGAGGATGGTTGGGCCAGCGGCGAATATACCAAGTTCCGCTAGATCATTCATAATTTCGCTAATCGTTTCAACAGTAGCTAATTTTGATATATACGACTGCCCATCGTCTTCTGATGTTCCTATGGATTGAGACTGCATATGATCAATACAAGATCCAACACTTAGGATTTGGACTGATATTATGGCTGCAACAGCTTGCATGTTGTGGATAAGATGTTGTGTAGATTCATCTTCCTGGAAAATGTTGTCAGAAATTTAAAAGGCCACAGTTTCTATATTCACTTACAGTAGGATATTGAAAGAAACTAAACGCTTGGGCAAGACGAAGCCATGCAAGAACTGCATGCGATGAGGGAATCTCCTGTGAAACATCGAGAATTTGAAAGATGATTTGCATTGCCTGTGTAGCCTCCGTAATATGGGCGTTGGTCCATTCGGTCTCGATATCAACTCGCCCACCAATATCTTTGTACCATCCGCTTCCAACCATTACATTCTCAATGCTAAGCTTGATAGCATTGATAGACGCCAGTAACCACTTGTCAGACTCACCCACGCCAGTGCCAATGGCCTTTCCTAGGGCCTCTATGGCCGTGAGGAAAGTCGTTTGTTCTTTTCCCTTCGAGCTATCCGAGTTCCCTGAGTGGCTATATATGTAGTTTTGGAGGAGATGGTTAACGCATTGTAGGAAAAACTGTCGCTCCGAAAGATAGACACGTAGTATACGCAACCGTCGACTTTCTTGCGTGTCAAACTCCGCTCTTATATCATCTGTATCCGCACTCTGTAACAGCAAAGTCCCTGGTAAGGCACCTTGCCCGCCAGCTTCTTGGATCCCAATGATCTCCTGGTTGGAAAGTCGACCAAGTAGCCCAGCAAATGCGCGGGACTGATATTCCTGCACCACCACCCTCAGAGCTGATATCTCATCAATTTTAGCTTCCGTATATAGCCATACTGCATCCTCCTTTAGTTCTTTGATGTCGAAGCGAGAATTCGGTGATGGAGTGACATTTATCGCGGAAGTTTTGGTTTCGAATGCTGTTTTACTTTGCTGTGAAGGCTGGGGGAATGCATTGTAGGGGTTCAAAAGAAGATCTTCTACGGATGGGTCCGAGAAGAATGGTTGCAGCACTCTAGGATCCTCCGTGTCTAGGATTGCGTAGAAAGCTGTTTTCCAGGAGCTATAGGTAGGTTAGCAAGCTCCCGATCACCCTACAATTGCTTCATAAGCCAGATATATATTTTGTCTTCTGTATAAAATGCAGCAAGCAAATTATAATTCCAGCGCAACGAAACAATAAACTCAACAGAGCAAATTCATAGAGGAGCCAGAACTGGACATTGCTCGAAGCCGTATTGCTGGAGATCTAGCATGAAACAATCTAGTAGAAACCCTTTTGAGAGCTACTCACATCAATAGACGATCTCCTTCCAAGCATTTGTCCAATGATGGGAAATAGCTGGAGTCTGGAGTTGGCGCCATTTGCGCTCAGCAAGCTTGACTTTGTCGCCTGTAGGTTGAAATTCAAGTTAGAAGACTTCCAAAAAGAAGAAAATTTGAAGGAGCTTACCAGGTTATCAGTGCATGCGAGAGATGGTAGCACAGATAATTAAATACTATGGGAGAGTCGCTGGGTAGGTAGGTAGGTAGGTAGTTTGGAGAGGTACTTCAACAGCTGTGGATATATCCTTGCGACGCGATTTTGATAATTGCGCGTTGTGGTTCTACGCTTGCCGTAGCCTCAGCCTCACAGACCGGGGAGGTTTAGTGTTATCAACACCTCTATTTTTGCTATTTGCCGGCCCCCGAAAATAAATATCGGAGATGTCGAAAGAGGTATAAAAACAGTCATCGTGGTACGCGGCCCTCCCCGCAATGAGGAAATAGATACCACCCCGCATCACCAACGGCAAGTCGTATATATTCAAGCGTAGGATTTTCGCAAAGGAAACCCTGTCCTTTCAATTACCATCTACCATCTATCGCCGTCTACCGTCTACCGTCTACCGTCTTTTCCCACTCCAATCCATTTCTGTCCCAATTCTTCCACATACCCTCCTATTCACGTACACTACCACCATGGCAACTCTCGATTTGGTAGACCATTCTCCCCACCAACCCGAAGCAATTGCTGCTCTAGCCAGTGCTTCGAACGTCATCTTGATCGATAACTTTGATTCCTTTACATGGAACATTTACCAATACCTTGTGTTAGAGGGCGCAACCGTGACTGTTTATCGGAACGATGAGAAGAGTGTAGAGGAACTTGCAGCATTAAACCCAACCCAATTGGTCATTAGCCCAGGCCCAGGACATCCCAAAACCGACTCTGGAATCAGCAGAGATGCCATTAAGCACTTTGCTGGAAAGATTCCTATATTCGGGGTTTGTATGGGCCAGTAAGCAATGATGAGCCACACGTCGTTCGAGCTCTGCTAACTGATCGATCCAGGCAATGCATAATCGACCTATATGGGGGAGATATAAGCTATGCTGGTGAAATATTGCATGGGAAGACTTCCCCGCTTAGGCATGATTCCAAAGGAGTGTATGCCAACCTCCCCCAAGATCTACCTGTTACACGATATCATTCGCTTGCTGGAACCCACCCTACACTGCCTGAGTGCCTTGAGGTCACTTCTTGGATTGAACTTGGCCCCGATGGCGGGAAAGGTGTTATAATGGGTGTGCGCCATAAAGAGTATTTGATCGAAGGTGTCCAGTATCACCCTGAGAGTATCCTTACAGCTGAAGGCAGAGTTATGATCCGAAACTTTCTCCAGATGAAAGGTGGGACTTGGGCAGAAAATAACAGTCTACATAAAAAAGAGACATCTCAACCTACGCAAGCTTCCAACGGTAAAGATTCAAAAAAGGAAAATATTCTTGATAAAATATTTAACCACCGGAGAGCTGCCGTAAGTGCACAGAAAGAGATTCCTTCGCAAAGACCGAGCGATCTTCAGGCTGCCTATGATCTGGATATTGCTCCCCCTCTCATATCATTCGTGGAGCGACTTCGCAAATCACCATTCCCACTTTCCTTGATGGCAGAGATCAAGCGAGCCTCGCCATCAAAAGGCATAATTTCACTAGCTACTTGTGCTCCAGCGCAGGCTAGAACTTATGCACTTGCCGGTGCAAGTGTAATCTCTGTACTCACAGAGCCTGAATGGTTCAAAGGAAGCATTGACGATTTGCGCGCCGTGCGACAAGCTCTCGAGGGGATGCCAAATCGACCTGCACTGTTGCGCAAAGAATTTATTTTCGAGGAGTATCAAATTTTAGAAGCACGTTTAGCGGGTGCCGACACAGTTCTGTTGATAGTGAAGATGCTTGATGAAATAACTTTAACTAGACTTTTCCAATACTCTCGGTCACTTGGCATGGAGCCATTGGTAGAAGTCAACAACGAGATTGAAATGTCAGTGGCTGTAAATCTCGGTTCTAAAGTCATTGGAGTCAACAATCGCAACCTGACCAGTTTTGAGGTAGATCTTGATACCACAAGTCGACTTCTGGGCCAAGTTCCTAAGGAAACAATAGTATGTGCACTTAGTGGTATTTCTGGGCCTAAAGATGTTGCACCATACCAAAGAAATGGTGTCGGCGCTGTTTTGGTGGGAGAAGCTCTGATGCGAGCAAAAGATACCGCTATGTTCATCCGAGAACTTCTTGGAGGGTCAGAGCCAGTTTCAATTTCATCGCCTGGCAGTCTGCTTGTCAAGATATGTGGCACAAGGAGTCCAGAAACAGCTCGCGAAGCTATTAAAGCTGGAGCAGATCTGATTGGCATAATCCTTGTTCCTGGTAGAAACAGATATGTTCCTTATAAGGATGCTATAGCAATATCTAAGATTGTCCATCAGTCTCCTGTCTCGACTACAAGTGTGGTCAGTGACCGGGTCAGTAGCCAAGGATCTGATTTCTTTGCAAATGCAGCTTCGAATATATCCAGCCATCGTCCCCTACTAGTCGGAGTATTCCAAAACCAGTCGTTAGAAGAAGTACTAGAACTCCAGAAAGCATATGAGCTAGATATCGTGCAACTTCATGGTCAAGAGCCCCTCGAGTGGGCAAATCTTATTCCCGTTCCTGTCATTCGAGTTTTCAAGCCTGGTCAAGCAGGGTTGGGTAAGAGAGGCTACCATACAGTTCCAACACTCGATTCCGCTACTGGAGGATCTGGACAGAAGCTTGATATGGCAGAAGTCAGGAAAACTTTGCTAAAGGATCAAGGCCTACGAATTCTGCTCGCCGGAGGACTAAATCCAGAAAATGTCGCGGAAGCTGTCAAATCGGCTGGTGATTTGGGCAATAGAATTATCGGTGTGGATGTTAGCAGTGGAGTGGAGGAAAATGGTACTCAAAGTGTTGCGCTAATCCAAGCATTCATCACGGCCGCTAAGAGCGTTCGGTAACTGAACGTTTCCTAATACCAATGACCAATTACCCATCACCCCCTTTGTTCTAGCTCTACTTCGTGCAATCTTCCTACAACATATCGTTGCTATCCTACTTCTATGATCTATGATGGCAGTTATGACACCACGCCAACGTTGGTCGGAGTTGAGCGTCGTTACTTCTCTTTTTCAGATCCTTACTCTCATTTAATGTCCCGCAATCTTCCATGCAATGAAAATTATTTATAGTCGTTATCCTGATCTATATTCGCTACCTTTACAAATGATCTTCATTTCAAAGCCCGTATCGGATCCCACAAAATATTCATACAAAGTTGACTCGGTCGTCTGCCATTCACCTATTATGCAGCGAAAGGAATTCTAACTTGCAAATGCTTTCTGTCAAATTTCGAGCTTTCTTATTATCTACGCTTATTAACCGACTCTTAACACGCGATATTTTGTTGCTGCTGCCTTCTCGCTCACTATATTCGTTATCTCGAAGAACTCTGTTTCTTATATGGAAGACAGTTACACAGATCCTGGCCGACATTTCAGTATATCAGCCCCTTCAACTTACCAGCATCTTACTGCTTCACATGCCTTTTATACACTTCCATCAACTCCATCCAATCCGTAGGTTTAGTCTGAGTCTTGCCAAACTTTCAGCCTGGTCGAGCATTCACCACCATCAACAGCTGAGCTTTTCCGTTAAGGCAACGAGAACCAGCACTATCCACTTCCAAATCAAACTACCTCTCACTCCATTTTTAGCTTCTCTTTCGCCAAATTGGTTCGCCCAAGCTTTGCAAATCATATCAATATTATAGCTCTTTCCTTATCTTCGCCGACACAGCAAGATTCTCGTCGATCCTCGCAAGGTTCATCTTCGGCATCAACGGAGAATCAGCTTCATATAAAGCCGCACCGCCTGCCACCCCGTTTGATGAATTATCAAAAACGCAGAACATCTCTACAATTATATCACATACTTGTTCACTTTAGAATCTAGTTTTCGACTTCCTTTCCCCAAGCCGTCATCATGCAACGAAGAAGGCGATCACACAATGTCCCTCCACCAGTTCCAACGAGTCGCAACACCCCCGCAAAAGCATCGAAAGGTCCACAGATGAAGCAGATATTTAAGGGCCTTTTTATGTCTTTTGCTGGTGATTTCACTTCTGATAGACCAGCCTGGTTCATAGAGAAGATGATCAGCTGGATTAAACACCATGGCGCTCTCTATGAGAGTGAGGTCACCGAGCAAACCACTCATCTTGTTTGCACCATAGCAGAATATAAAAGGAAGACAGCCCAAGGTAAGCTTAAGTGTGTTATTGACGCCCAGAGCTCTAACTAGTATGATCTTTAGTGCGGAAAGCCTTGATGCTGGGAAAGAGATGTAATATTGTTGTACCAGATTGGCTCGAGGATTGTCTTACAGCCCAGAACTCCAAGAAACGTTGCAAGGCTGAGAAGGGTTATACATTGAGCCGTGTGTTGAAGCGAGTCCACAAAACTAAGCTGGCACAACAGCGCTACCGCGAATCTTTCGAGAATGGTGTTCGAACTGGTCATGCGCTTGTCGACAACCGTATGTGAAGCAATTCTACTCAAGTTCCATCGGTCATCCATCTAACGTCAAATCAAAGGGCTCAACCGTGTCTATTGCGACCCAGATGGTTTTGAGTACAAGGTGAGTTAAAGTTTTCATTCAGGAGGGGGGGTTTTTGAAGTAAAGACTATGTTCGCAAGACGTGTGTTTGCGGAGCATTTGTCTAATTAGTAGCTGACTCGCATGACCCCATTTAAAACGTATATTCGAAGTAACCTAATTCTATGCAGGCAGTATGCACTAGAATCAATACTGAAGGCAGAGTCAAGGCTGAAAAGTACACTCTTTATGTATGATTCTTCCCGCACCACCTACCTGGAAAAGCTACTAATTTAGTGAAGCTGTTCCAGTCTTTTGCGAAACCCCATCACTATATGTTTGCCGCCAAGCTCACCAGCGTCGGTAAGTCTGCATCGTACTATACACTCGACTGTTATCCAAAGCAGTTCCTACCTGCCTTTGAGGATTTCAAGAAGTACTTCAAGAAGAAGACAGGTGTTGACTGGGACGAGTAAGTTCTGATCTGCTTCCTTATTACCGATTTGCATACTAAATATTTTCCTTTTCAAATTCCTTCTACAAACTACTATTTTATTTACTCGGACTTGGTTGCTTACAAGGTCTTCTAAACAGCCGTCTTGAAGACCATACTCATGACCCCGACAAATTCCTTTACAACAAGCCAGTTGGCGGCCGTCCCGTCGGCCAACTCCCACCTGGCCGTAAAGCCCCTTGGGATCGCGAGACGAAACAAGAGAAGAAGGACGATTCCAATTCTGAAGCAGATTCTGGTGTTGCTATGGATGTGGATAACTATGACTCAGAGTCAGATGTGGAAGACGACTTTGATTCTGAGGAAGGATCAGACAACTCACCTCACTCTCCTTGAGCCCCGCCCGTTGCAATGCTCCAAGTAGCCAGGCACTGTGTACTTCGTATTGGATATATGGGCTTGAACTTGCATAGTCCCTCTAACGTGGGCATGGTGGATCCTTTCATGAGACAGAAACTGATATAATCCGAGGATATCATTAGGGGTCTCCCTGTAGGCATCTTATCTGTCGTCTCACCTTGCTCTCGTTTGCTTTCCTTGGGGGAGAGGGGGGACATCTTTTTATGGCGTTGGAGCACATTTTTAGTTCCTAGATGGAAGTAGGGAAAGATGGAATTTGTCTCAGTCTGTCTACTTCGTTACAAAACGGTAGCAGAGCTAAGAGAAATCGACTCCTTTACTTCCTCCGGACGTCTAACATATCGAACTTCATATTTGAGCGCTTCTGCATCTCTACAGATAATTATCGGAGTGACGAAGACTCTTTTGCGTTTTATTTTACTTGCGGGATGGCCCGTATCTCCAGAATTAGTAGCATACGTATTTGAAATTAATCAAATCATCTCGCTTTCCCTATCCTGCCATACTAAAACTGTGAAATTATTCAGGACAGGCTACTACAATCGCTTGGATTCTGAATATGTTACTATGTTTGGTACAGCTGAAATGCTTTTAGTTTGCAATGACTTTCAACCCTATATATATGCTCGTAACAATATCTGCTATTAGTTGTAACTATCATTGAGCTGTAGTATCAACAAAGTCCCTTGAATTAAATCCTAGACTCCACGCTATCCCCGAAAACTATAAACGAGTATTTCCCGCCGGGTGTTTCAAACTCCACGCTTAACGAGTGCCTCAAAAATCCCCAACCGAGCCGTAGATTCAAAACCTCAGCTTAGGCATCACAAGCATAATAAACAGAGCAATCATCCACAGGATCACTATTGTCCCATACATTATCATACGGCTCAACCAACCTCTACCCTCCGTAACTCCTCGCAAGAATCCCATTTTTGTCTGCGCCGCCTCGAGACCCAGCTCGTTCTTATCCAGTCCTTGTACAGCCCGGTCAAGAATATCTTTCTCTCCCTCTAGGGTTGCTGCAAAAGCCCTGGACTGCTGCTTCAGCATCGCAGCCATGCTTAGCATTGAGCTCGTCAACTCCTCTTGTTCCGTACGGTTATGTGTCATGAGTTGCTCCGCAGTTTTAGATTCTAGCGCAGTAGAAGTAGCCGTTGGTTTGAAAAGCTCTTCTTTCTCTCGACGATGTCGCAAGGTCGACGACTCAATTTGGACCTCCGGCTCCCGACTTATGGGCACAGTGCCCCCTTCTTCCATTTCTATGTTCCCTATCGACCTGTTCTCGAATTCTGTCATGGATGCTGTACCGGGTGGCGTATGCCCCTCATCTGTCTCTGTTTCGGTGGACTCATCAGGTGTATCCTCCCCAATCAAATCCTCTTCATCACTCCCATCCTCAGCTTCTAATCCATGATCCCCTAGCTCATTAAGCTCATGTAGTCGTTCTGCCAGCATGTCGAGCTCATGCCGCTGTTTCACGAGCATGCTCTGCGTATCTTGTTTTCTGGAGGTAATACGGATCGCAGAAGCATCTTGTTCTAGTTCAAGTAGGAGTTGCCGTGAATACTTGATATTCTTTTATGTTCAAATCAGTACTTTAGTCTAAACTTATAAGCAGGTGTGGTGGCGGACTTACAGCAGCAACCTTAAGCCGTTCCTCATTACTGGTGCGGAGCAGCTCTTCTGTGTCTGCATCTGGCGCAACAAGGAGAAATTTTAATCTTTGGACCATACGGTCTAGATTTGTGCTCGTAGTTTCCAAGCCCAAAGAGGCTATCGAGGGGTTCCTAACCATGATGATTGTTGAAATATAATTATCTCAAGCAGGATGTGTGGTTTGACTATGGAATCAGATTGAAATGTGGCTGGTACAGTTGTGGCGCAAGATGACGGCGGCTAGACGAGCCTGAATCGCTTA
>Ga0247734_1000762_pt1 | contig 26760 bp, 27 predicted proteins | sample UWRJL103311B2_FD_180933 | JGI IMG/M metagenome (GOLD analysis project Ga0247734, IMG submission 180933) | Plant litter microbial communities from Arlington Agricultural Research Station in Wisconsin, United States - UWRJ-L103-311B-2 | ecosystem: Environmental > Terrestrial > Plant litter >...
CTTGCCCTTGCCCCCCCCCCCCCCCAAACCGTTCCGCCTTTAAGAATATATATAACTAAAGTAAATTTAACCAAGCACGATATACTCAAAACTCAAAGACTCAACAAAAGCTGCCAAGATGTGCCTTTGATTAAACGTCGTATCCCATGGTCAGGCTTTGGAAAAGGAGTCCCGCCTCTTGATTGTCACAGGGCTGGTTTCCAAAATTGGCCCGCTGTCGGTAGATGCATTTTGTGACACTATTCTATTGTACGAAGTAAAGCTAATCACGAATTAAGCTTTCCTTGTTTCGAGCCAGTATGCGGGCTTGGCATGGCTTGGTTATATAGAAGTGGGTTTGAAGTATTGAGCAGTGTACACCAAAAGAAATATGTAACTAATCCACGAATAGGATGATCGTTAGAGCATTAACCTAAATTCCCTAAGAACAGAACTCTTTAAGATCAACAGCCTAAGAGTTGAATTGACGAGATGGCGTGCATTAAGTAACTGCCGTTGTTAAAATTTCCTTTATATTTGCGTGAGGTGATCTTGGCTTTGGCCAAGGTTGGATAATCTGGTTGTCAAAAGCCTGAACTCCTAGTGTATATTGGCAGGGCAGGATATCTATAAAACTTCTCTGCATGCTGTCTTATGGTAGCAGAATATCTCTTCGATTGACATTGCAGGTTTATTCGTTGAAGACGTTCATAAATTGGACTCTGCTTCTTGTCTGAGATTTGGACTTTTCCTTAGACCACCTCCATATCCCGCCAAGGACAGGTATACAAGATGTACAGACGATCAGGTTTCATGCTAGCAGTGGCATGCATTGTCCTTGCGACTCTGGACATGGTGCTGGCAGCGAATTCCGCTGGCTGCGGCAAAAACCCTACAATAGGCAGTCAATCTTACACCATGTCGGTTAACAACAAGCAACGTCAGTACATCGTGAAACTCCCCGACCAGTACGACAAGAATCGCCCATATCGCCTTATTTTTACCTGGCACCAGCTTGGTGGAAGCGCTACAAAAATCGTGAACGGAGAAGACCCATCGAGAGGCGGTGTCCTACCTTACTATGGCCTGCCTCCCCTGGCAAACAACAGCGCCATTTTCGTCGTCCCCAACGGACTCAACAGTGGTTGGGGAAATACTGGAGGTGAGGACGTTAGCTTCTTCGATAACATGCTCAAGACAATCGAGGCGGACCTCTGCGTCAACACCAACCTCCGCTTCTCCACGGGCTTCAGTTACGGTGGAGGCATGTCAAATGCTCTGGCATGTGCCCGAGGAAAAGACATCCGCGCCGTTGCCGTCATCAGTGGTGCTTTGCTCAGTGGATGTGATGGTGGTAATGATCCAGTAGCATACTATGGACAGCACGGCACTTCAGATTCGGTCTTGAACGTATCACAAGGCCGCTCGTTGCGCGATAGGTTCGTTAAAAACAATGGATGCACCGCGGTTTCAGAACCCCAGCCTCAGGGAGCAAAATCTGTCAAGACCGTATATCAGAATTGCAAGTCTGGCTATCCATTAACCTGGGTGATTCATAATGGGGACCACAATCCATCTCAGACAGACAGCGGATCATCGACACCTTTTGCTCCAGGAAACACATGGGAGTTCTTCTCACAATTTGCATAGAGGCAGAATGTACTTCAGGTTGGACTGTTAGTGTTAAATTGGATTGATAAGTCAAGGTGCTGGTCAACTTATACATTTGAATAAATACCTGCAGGAAAATAAAGTTTTGATTTGCAACTGCTGCTTCCCTGGTCACGTTCTAATATTTGATATTTTATAAAAGGTTTATCCTCCACTTCAACATGCTCATCAGCAGAGAACAGCTTAATCATTATATTAGGTAAGAAGAGACCATAACAAAGGACGGAGAGACTTCACAAATTAACTAGCTATGAGGCATCTGAGGTCGCCGATAGAACACACGTATCTTTTAAACGCGGCTAGCCTTTGGTAACATATACTATCCATTGCGCTAATGCTAAATTATAACCGTAAAGCTTGCCTACAACGACAACTACATTGTGTAATGTCTAGTTGCAAACGGATGGAAACGTTCGGTATCAGCCCGATCTTGGATATCAAATTGACACAGCCCCTGAGAGCAACTCTCAAATTCCTACAACAATATATCAGATGGAAATAAAATAAAATAAAATAAATCCCCATTTGAACAAAGTTTCCTGAAAATGGATACATCTGTATGTACGTTTGAGTTCTCCACGACGTTGCCTATAAGAGTTTAAACTCGCGTAAAAAGGAGAATCACGTGGTTCAGACATCAAAATCAATCTAGCCCTCCCGAACCTGCAGTTATATCATTATCATCAGCTCCTATGCCCTATAATGATCCGATTACTTTTAATGAGCGCTCAACATCTTATATCCCATCACTAAGCCTTCGAGGAAGGACAGAAGTATTTATTATTAATTATATAAATATGGCTTTGACACAGATTAGATAAGTCATATTGGCGTGCTGGTGTGATTCGCTATATTAACACGTTACACGAACTCTAGTTTATCATCATAAACTCCACAATTCTAGGATTGAGCCAAATGTAAGACAAATATCTTGTTTTGTATTCGAAGTTACTAACTTGACTGTTGGCGCGGCACATACTGTCGCCAATGTAGTACATATTAATCTGTTTTCATTGGAATTTACTAATCCCTGTCAGAGCCTGGATTTCATTTTACTGGCTATTGTTTCTAATCATACATTTGCCCATATGACGATGTTGTAAACTCAAGAACCAAATTTAACACCACTAACACTGTATATCAACAAGACCCGTTCTCTTTCTTTACACTACACTGATATTAAGAACCTTTACTCATAATCGAAGTATTTTCCTTCTTGTGACTGTATGGCCATGATGAACCTGTTAGAATGCTTTTCAAGTCTCGTCTCTTGTTGACGTTCTTTTCATCGCCCATTCTGTGGCCCAAGGCATCTAGGTCAGCGCTATGACTGTTCGCTCAATCACTTGCTTTCCGCCTTCCTCCACCCTAACCCCTTCCAAAACCGCAATCTTCAGTCTGGCATTGACATTCATCTTTATCGACTTCATCCTTGCCGACTCTGGTATACAGCCATTTACCATTCTCATTTCTTCCACCTCCATAATCCACGTTCCCATCTTCGCCGCCAATTGACTGTCCAACAGACCTTGTTTACAAGACAAGGAAGACAACATGCGAATAGCCTCCCTTCGAATTTGCTGGTCACGACAGCTTTTTACGACTTCGATGAGTCCTGGTAAAGGACTGAGATTGATATTGAACTTGGCTTTCCGACGTCTTCCGAGCTTCATGTTGCCAATCAAGTAATTGCTCGAGAGAGCGACAATTTTGCGATATTCGGAAATGAAAATGTCATATGAGCATAGATTGCTGAATGCAATAGATCTAAGATCAGTATCTAGTGCGCGAATGCCCATTTCCAGAGGTATAAGATCTATTTTCGCGTCGTCTACGCGGAGGATTAGCAAAATATCAATGGAGCCGAGAGTCTTAAGATCTACCTGGAAGAGAATATTTTAGTTTTTGGACCTGTACAAGCCACTCTTTAATTCGACCTTGATGCTCTGCTACTTTTTCGAAATGATCATGTTCGGTAGTGCCGGTATTTGCAAACTGTGAAGTCGCTATGTGCAGATAATTTACGCTGTATCTTACAATACTTTCCCAAGATTGGTATGCTTCCTCGGCAGTTGACCAAGCTGTTGTTGATCCTTCGACTACCTCTAAAGGGAGTTCCTCAACAATTGTGGGTTCAGTCTTGCCGTATATCCATGTGGACGCGAGTCCAATTATCTGAAGCATTTTGAATGCTTGTACGATATCATCTTCAACATGTATCAGCGATGATTTTTTGGACTCGAGATATAGTCGATAGCCACTCTGAGCGTGTGCATTCGCAATACTTAGATTGCCCTGTCATAGCGACCCATATAATCAGCTAGTCTGCAATAATTCATTCTCTGAAGGTGAAACGAAACGTCGGTAAGTGTAAGGGTCTGGTGATAGAAGTTAACAACACAAAGACCAAACTAACCTGGGAGCCCTCGAAACACAATACTAACAAACACCCGATCAAAATCATCCGCGTGTCCTTCTTCTGGTCGTGAACAGTCTCACGCATGGCCTTCACTGCTTTGCTGTAATGAAGCAAAGCGTTACAATAATGTTCGGCCTTCTCCTCGCTTATTGACCCAGCTGTGGCCACATTTACTTCATCTCCATACATAAGAGATTTCTGTAACGCGCCTAAAGCAATAGCTGCCTGTCGCACAAATGGAGCCGAATGGCATGCCTGCAATACAATACGGCTCCATAGTCTAACGTTGAAGACCGAGGAAAGCTCTGGCACAGTCTCAAATCTGAAAGCCTGGAAATAGCGATACTCTGTAGAACCCAGCCCTTCAAAACAATGGGATGGCTGCATTGTTGATGCTGGAAGCAAAGATCTCGGGGCACCTTTTGGCGCGTCACTACGTCTTGATTTCCGTTTGTTGGGGTTTTCTAGATACCCTTCACACTTCCTATCAAAACGCCGGCAGCGAAGGCAATACGGCTTTTCCTCGTCACACTTCACTCGACGGCTTCTGTCGACTCGTTTAGAGAAGATCCCAAAACGTGACTTCCCAGAGACTCACTTGCACGTAAAGCATCCTCCTCTCGTTTTTGGCATTCCCAGAGCGCCCGCTCTCGATCGCCGGGGTTTGGCGGCTGGAGTTTGTAAATCCGTAGGTGGCGACACGGTGACCATGCTTAACTAAGCTGTTCCTGCTCCTCTCGTTCGTTAAGGTTTACGATCTCTATTTGTGATTGGAATTGTAGCGAGAAAAGCGCCTACCCAAGAGAATGTTATGATGTAGGCCGATTAGGAATGGAAATAGGGTTCTGAGGGAACGTTGGAAAAGTCATGACAAAGCCACGCAATGCTGAGGGGATGCTGGATGAGAATTGAACAGGGGGCATTTACAGGGTCAATTTATGCAAACTCAAGTCCGTGACCAGGGAGGGAGACGTAGGGCTGCATCCACCCCACCCAAGAGGTATGAAAAGCCAGTTGCAGAGGTGATCTGAGTCAGCCGGCGCTGAAGTCCTTGAGAGGATTGGACAATGTAAGATGATCATATGCATGCATATCGTATGTGAGGTTCTGGGCGGTAACATTGGGGTCATTGGGGGCAGATAAGTACTGTACAGTATTGGTAGCACGAAACGAAACAGCGGTGTGAAATGCTTTTATCAAAAAGACTAGCCCAAGCACAATAACCCAAACCACTCCGATGGTAACACAAGCGGTTACATAGGCGGTAAACGCGAAAATACAGTAGTGGAATGCCTCTCTCTTCAACCATCGGAGAACTAGATACTGCTTCGTTTCTTTTCCTCGACAATTATTAATTCTTGCCACCCATATATGGTGTTATTGGTCAACGTTTACCGCCTTATATTTGAGATTTCACGCAGTTATTTCCGAGCAAATGTCTGGACAATCAAATTACTGGACCATTCTCGCGACTTGTTGCAATATCCTTGTTCTTCGCAATCTTCTCATTCGTCTAGGCAATACAGAAGAGATTTGGGTTAAGATAGCAGGTTTGTGGTGCCGTAGTAATCACCTATTCGGGTGGTTTTATTATAGAATATAGACTGTTGAATTTATTGAAGTACTCTCTTTGAGTATCTATAGGCACTATAGACCACGGTGGGGAGTACGCTAAACAGTTATTCAGCGCTGCGCTCCTACCCTATCAGATCATTCATTTCGACAAACTAATCCTGCTTCTTCAATCAAAAGATGATATTTCATGCCACTCGTTACTTGATAATTTACAGTTTACACGGCGCTACAATGTTTTTAAAGGCCTAAAGCCTCCTCGGATGTCTGACATGCATCATGATCAAATTTGTGAATTACGCCTCCAAATGTAGAATTCTCGGAAGCTTGGGAGATTTTGTTGTTCGTGTAGCATGCCGAAACGTAACAGGAGAATGGTTCTCGATCTGTCTCGAATGCTTGTCTACCGTTAAGTGTTATTGCAAATGATTCTCCTGCCAAAAATCCCAAGCGTCAATTACTACTGTATAGCTGTAGTCGAACGGCGCTGTATGATGTATATATGCCCCTTGTCCTGTACAATACGCGAGCCTGAAGATGACCTGAGCAAAACTCTAAGGTCCAATACATACCTAGAGAATTCTCTACTAAATGTTGGGGTAATGGCAGTGCTAGCAACTTGTTGGATTGGCTACTTGGCATTTACAACTTGTGACTTGTGAACCGTCTTTCCGAGTACCAAAGTACACACATAGCCGCACATAGCCGCCTAAATTAGGTTCGAGAATAGGTATACGTTAGAAATCACGTAAAATCAACTATCAGAGCTAGTGTGAAATGTTTCAGATGACATCACCTCAGGGGCCCATAAGCTTACTGGGATGGCATTGACGAGGTGTTCCCAGGATCGAAGACACGTGGAAGCTGAAGATGTATTCCGAGAGCAATTCTAGAAGGTTAAGCGACCAAAATTTACGACCTTGAGATTAACTACTTATTACATGATTGGCAGAGTATAGAATTGAGTAAAGCACAACCTATGAAATGAGTGACAAGTTTTGGAACCAAAAAAGCCAAGAGGGCCATACAGCTTTTACCATCATCATCTCTTGCGTGTTTTGTGCTACACAACTACTGTCCTAGCTCAAAGTAGAGGCTCAGATATGTTTACGTGTTATTCAAGGTTCACTGGAGGCTCTGACAGAGACAAACCTTTTGAATAGCATCTACAGCCTAAGAAAAGGTGTCATCTCGTGACTCAAACAGTAGTTTTACATATAAATTCTCGGTGTTGGTGAGCAACCAAGGCTGAGTAAACACTTTAAACTCTCAATCTGCCTTTTGCCAATAAGCTGAGGTATCCTAACAGCCTATAAAAGACACCTGGAACAACTGACTCGAGGATCTCATAATAGACTAGCGGCTGAGCAACTCCGCAAAGCCAACTGAAGCCTCGAAGAAGGGGAATGAAGAAATTTGATTGGTTTGGACAATAGAGTTGCTTCTTTAAGACAACGACATTACACTCCTGCGAATGGTCCTTTCGTAAAAGTTGCAATTTTTCCTGATTGCTAAGATGGCGTAGGAAAGCGAATCCTGCTTTCGGCGAATGTAACGTGAGTCTCTAAGACATGAGCTAGATTGGACTGCCTCGCTGGAAGGATTTATACCGATGGTATTTGGATTCAATCGCTCAAGGTTGTTGAAAGCTGTAATTTTTACGCCCGTGACCCAGGGATATTTGATCTGAAGCTAACAATTATCTTTCGTCTGCGCAAAAGCGAAATAGTTTGGAGGGAACTACAGACTAGATATGCTTATTTTACTTGACTGTAAACAACATTGAGATTCAAAGACATGAGTGGTAACTTGAACCGAAGAGAATTTGTAAAGTATCTCTGAATCCGGTTGCTAGGTTTTACCTTGAGAAAGGATGATAGGTGTCTGTGCCTTCAAGGCTTTCCAACACCCAATACGCAGAGTCAATCCAACAGAGAGTCATACTGGCAGCTCCTTTCTCACTAAAGAACAGGCCATCGGACTGGTATCAAAGTATACGAGATGCCTATGTATACGAGATGCCTATGTTTACGAAATGTCTATATAAAGTATCAAGAAGTACTCAAGTGTAAAGTCTTGACCATTATAGTAACATCTTTTCCCTGAGATCTCATCCCCAAGGAACAAAACTCAACTCGCCATTCCAATAGCTCGCCATTTCCAGAGCTCTTTCACAACATCTTTCACAACAATGGCACCAACAGCAGCACGTCAGCAGCTTCTTAATCAACTCAATGGCCAAGATCTTCGCATTCCCGACCTGCGATTGTTGTTTCAACACTGGCCACAGGCAGTGAATTCAAATCTTAAAGAGATGCGGTCACTCGTTCCAGATAGACTTCAGAGGTAAGTGCTTCCCATTCTCTACTATCTATGATAGCAATCCAATTATGATTACAGTCTTGTGACTTCCACAAAGAAACTGCCTCTGGAGAAGCTACTGAAGGCGGACTTTGCACTATTTGCAGCGGCTTGGTGGCCGGCAGCGACTCTGGAGGAAGGGCACGTTTTAACTTGTCTTGCAATATGGCTTTTCGTTTGGGATGATGGTAAAAGCAGAGAACTCATTGTTGGTATATAAGTTAGTAACTAACATCTGCATAGAAATCGATGCTGAGGTTGGAGCTTTGTCGGGAGATTTCCAAGCAGCGCAGGATTATCGCAATGAGACAATCCGGTATATAAAATGGTGTCTTGGACTTTCCACCGAACAGGTTGCGGTTCCGGAGAACAAGATTATTGCTTTCTTCAAGATAATTGGCGATGCTGTCCGTGACTCTTTCTCGGCTGGTAAGTAGACTCAAGATTATGTCTGGTCTCCTGCTGATATTCTTTTCAGGCCATAGGAAAATCCTACTTCGAGAGCTTGAGTTCTTTATGGAAACATCGGAGCTGGAACAGAAACGTCGACTTAGCCCAGAGTTACCGACTGTAGAAGAATACTCGGCTTGTAGAATGGGAACCAGTGCCGTTACCGTCACAACATTTTTCTGCCTGTAAGTCAGATCTGACAAAGTCAAACCATGCTCCGCTAACAAAGCTAGATGGGATCTAGAATCTAGAGTACCCGTACATGTTTTGAACGAGCCCGAGATGAAAATAATCTGGGATCAGGTTAACATAATTATTTGGGGGTAAGTTCTAGTGTCAAACATGATGATGACAACTACTAACCACAAAATAGAGTGAATGATCTTATATCAAGCAAGAAAGAGATCGTAAGTAGATTCTGTAGCTAAATGGACACATGCAGTGCAGCTAACAGAAACAATAGCACCAAGAAACTGTGGATGGTCTTGTTCCCTTACTGTACCACAAACTTGGAGATATGAATTTGGTTGCATCATCAATAGTTCACAACATCGAAGAAGCCATCCAAATATTCGATCTGAACGCGGATATCCTGCTCAACAAACACGCTGAGGACGAGAAAATTTCCTCGAGATTGCACGGCTTTATCAAGCAGTGCAGATACAATTGTACCGGAAATTTGTACTGGAGTCTTCGCACCGGAAGATATGGAATTAGCCAGGAATCCATGGCGGGCGGTGTTACTTTGCACTATGACTAACTCGTTTAATATCACTCCTATACATTTATCCAACTGTTTAAAGATGGTTGATAGCTTTTAGAATCGCTGTTAGTTGGTTTTACGATATGCATTGATAGGTTTTAGCATCAAGGCATAGTATAGATAGATTGTTTAGAATATGATACGTTAGATCCATAGAGTATTTCTCAACAAGTGAGTTACAGTTCATTGTTTGGGATTATCCTCATGTTATAGAAGGTCAGAAGAAGTTAGAATTGAAATTGAAGCTCCTCGAGAACTGCCGGAAGAGGGTTTCGCTTGAAGGCATTAATTATTACTCGAGTGGATCGCCTCTGAACTATCTTTATCCCTTTCCACTTTCCGATCACGTGGCGGCGAGCTGAGTTGTGGAGTCGCGTGGAAACTTGCTTTCAATGCATTTGAAGTTTCAAGAATGAATAAAAGCTTCAGAAACACCTTCGACGAAATCAGACACCATTTTAACGGTGTCCTCAAAGATCATTATACGTGGTAGGATCAAACAATAACAAAATAGCATCTACAGCACCTTGTGCTAGGATATTCAAGTACTATGGCCACCGCGTCTTCGCCGCGGCCCGCAGTGAACAACAGATTACCCAGTTTCCGGTACCATGCTGGAAGCCCTTCGTGAATCTCAAAACGGAAGCTAATTTTGTGTAGAGGACCGCAAGAGATGCTAACAATAGCCGTCAAAAGTCCCGCCACGCAAGCCGTCGAAATGTTCACCATCCATAAGAACTTCATCTGCCACTACGCCCCTCAATCCCCCCTCCTGCATCCCAGCATAACCTCCTCCGGGGCTACCAATGTTCCCGAAGTAGAAGCTGAAGCAAGCATCTTCACCGGCTTGGTTAACTGGATATACACGCAGGAGATAAAAGACACGGAAACAGAAACATCGGTGGTTGGGATCGAGTTTCTCGTTGGGCTCTGGGTGCTCGCCGAACAAACGCGTATCCCGAAACTGCAAAACCAGGTTATGCGCCTGCTGCAAACCGGGAAAACGGGATACTGCAAAGACGATGGTCAGCTGCTACTATTTGCATATCGGAACAGTAGCAAGAAGAGCCCGCTGCGCCGGGTGCTTGTCGATATCTTTATCCAGGATCTGGGGTCGTGCAAGGAAGGGGAGGTGGTAGATTACAGCGTGGTGCCATTGGAGATGTTTATCGACATCACGGAGGTGATGAGGCGGCAAAACCTGGTGCGGAAGTTTGCGAAATCCAAGGAGGCGGATTTGTTGGTGAGGGAAGATAGCGAGGCGGTGCGTGGTGCGGCGGAACAAAAGGTGGAATATACGTAAAGGGAGAACATACGTAAGGAACTATGGCCCAATGCCACATTTCCCCCCCAGCGAAACGTTGGAGGAGCCATCTGGCTGGATATGCCGAGCCGGCCAATCGATCTGTCCGATCGAGTTATATACTAGCGGGTGTTGACAGATGGGATGAGATCTTGGTAACGCTTATGCTTTAGCCCGCAGGCCCACAATGTTCGATCCGCGGAACTAACAAGCCCTGCCAAAGAATCTCTGGACAACCCAGCGACACCACTCCTCGTAGGAGAAACAGCTGCGAATGGTCAGCCTACGCAAGATAACCTTCTATCTTCAAAATCCAAGAAGAAGACAGCGTTCCAGACATCCAATTATTGGAAGAAACAATAGCACTGTATGGTTTACTATATCAATAAAGGTCATGCATAGTCTATTAATGTATTGCAATGACAATAGATCTACTAGATTCCGTGGCGCCGAAGCATAGAGTCAACGACAGGGGAGAACGGAACTAAAATTTGGATATATGGGGACAATTCCGGGATACATTCGGAGAGCCTTTATATTTTTTATTTATATTGGTCTGAGGGAATATTCTCAAGAGCCAGTTTTTCACTCATGGGAGATTTCGATATCCCGATAGATATATTTAAATCAGAAGTACCAGAATCAGAAATATTGTTTTCGAGGCATAATTCATTGTTTTTTGAGTGTTTTTTTCTCTCTTTATTCTTGATATCACTCTGTCCCAATTCCCCCCTCCCCCAAATCTCTGTGCGTTTTTATTCATTATGCAAAGCCCGGGTATCTATCTATGCACACGTTTCCCTTCCCATCCCATTTCGCTAACGTCCCTTACAACAAGCAGCTCATCACCACCGCGGCGACACCAACGAAACCAGCAGTGAGCAAGGAACTCGACATGCTCGCGGCCGAAGATGGCTTGGTGGTCGTAGCTGCGGGGCTACCTTCAGTGAGGTTGGCCACGCCGTTGGTTGCTCCGGTAGCCGTTACGTTCTTGGTCACGCTTCCGTTCGCTGAGACCTCGGCGAGGCTTGCGATGGTGATGTTGGCGTTGGCAACGCATTTGTCGCTGGCGAGGACTTTGGCGGAGGCTCTGAATGTGATATCGGCGCACTATTTTGTGGAGTCAGCTGACCGTTTCCCCCTTCTTTTCTCTCGCAAAAGTCGCAGACGAGAGGATAGAACGCAAACCGGCGAGCAATGCAGAGGGGATGGTAGGGGCTTACGTTGTAGAGAGCAGATCCGGTGTTGCTGGTGGTGACGACTTGGATGGTTGCGTTCTGGCCATCAACAACCACAACTCCATTTGGCAGCTTGAACTCCGGCACGCAGAGCTCGCCGCTGCCGGTGATGTTCAGCGGAGCATCGTTGGTCAGGGAGATGTTGGTGACTGGGTACTCGGTTCCGAGGCCGATGTTGACGAAGAGGTATTCCCATTTGTGGTGGAGGTCGAAGATGATGGAACCACCAGTCAGCGGCCACTCGGTTCGGTTTGTTGCAGCGGTCTGGTTGACGTTTGCACCTGGGGGTGGATTGTCAGTTACTTTCTTGTGCGGTGCTCTGAAGCAGAGCTTCCGAAACTCATTTTTGTTTCGTATATTTATATATGCGTGGGAATATATGTTTGTACTGTACATATGTGCGTGTGCAGTTTTAGAGAACTAGACCCGTGGACAGGAGCAAACCTACAGGGGAATGTATATTGAGAAGCATTTGGATCCTCCAAAGAATCACCTCGCCATTCGGGATATGTGATGGAGAAATGGGCCGAGACCAACGAGGCCAGGACCGGAAGACTAAGTAGAGTTTGCAAGAACATGTTTGTGACGGGGGGGAAGTGATATCACAGATGCTTGTAGTTTGTATGGAAATAGGGAAACGGATTGCTGGCTAGATTCGAGCGTACTGTAAAGCAAGAGAAAAGGGAAGAAAGAAAAGAAGCAGCTCTCAGGCTTCTCTTTATACTCATGGCCTCCGCTACCAATTGCAGCTTCCGTGGCTCTCGTCTCTATTGGTTTCTCTATTGGTCCTCTATTGGTCTTTCTATTGGTCTCTCTCTGCCTATTCACTCCCGAAGGTCTGTCACCGCACTGCACTATACTCTCTACTGCACTGCACGTCCATTGCAGCAGCTCGCCTCACATTACCTCTCACTATACCTTACCTTAGCTTACATTAGCTTCCCTTAGCTTCCCTTAGCTTACCTTACTTTGCACCTTACCTTACCTTGCCTTACCTTAACTGAACTGCACTTAACTTAACTCAACGTAACTTATCAGCTTCCCGAAAAGCCTCGCAAAACAAAGCGACACAAGCCTTTTCTACTCCACCCAAAAGCCCATGTTGGCATATATTATTCTCGCCCACTCCTGACCAAACCCCCCGCCAATCAACCATTCCGACCGCTTCCAGAGCTTCCCAATTGCTCATTGCCCCTCTATGGCCCCTTGCAACCCAACCTGTACGCACGAGGCTCAACTTGCGAGTGTTCACCAATGAAGCCCATTGAAGTCAGTTCAAGCCAATCGAAGCGCTTCCTCACCGTCCCCCGGCCTCCGTTCGAGCTGGTGCTGTGGCGGGAGGAGGGGGAAACTTGCGCAGAGGCTGAGAGCATCCTGGTTAGCGAGAAGCGCAAAAGCCTTGGAACTTGCTCAATACTTCTCGTGGGTCCGGGTCCATGGACACCTCTGTAAAAGGAACCTGCTTGGATCAAGATCAAGCCAAAAGAGCGAAAGAGAAAGGGAAAAGTTCTGGGATTCATGTCGGCTGCCTGGTTGTGACTTTTTTTTTGGAGAACCCCGTGATTGTGTTCCGGGGCGAAACGGTACAGTATGTAAAGTTGGTACAGTACCTATAGATCGATTATTAGACGACGGGCTCGCTTACAGTACCGTTTGGCTTTTCGATTTCTTGATGTTTGGTTTGATTTGTTGGTTTGATTTGTTGGTTTGATTTGTTTGGTTTGATTTGTTAGGTTTCGTTGTTGGTGGTTTATTCAAAATAACCTTAACTCAGACCATCCTACTTACTCTACGGAAGATAAGTGTGTTTCCCTGGTGGCTTGTTCTGTCCATTATCATTACCTTGGCGTCGCGCACTTTGCTCGTCCCAGCCACCTGGTATAAGTGTCAATGGTGCTGTGCTATCTTAGGATTGCAATGATTACATCGTACGATTTTGCTTATATCTACTATTCAAGTCACAGTCGAGAGGCTTTGCTTGGTCCTGTTATCTGCTATTTGGTATCGCATCTGCATCAAGCTCGTTGAATTCGTTCACTTCCTACCTTTGCTGTTGGGAAAAAAGGATTCGGCCAATGAAGACCAATTAATCACTCGAGGACTTTGATCTCAGCTATTTGCTTGATCGGCTACTTGTCTAGTCCCACCACATTCCTAAGATTTCACGTTTGGCTCTGTAAGTTGAAGAATCTCGGCCAAGAAATTTAGTTAAGTCTACCAACCAGTATTTTAGGAATATTAAAGGAAATTATCAAAAACGTCTGCTTCAGAACCACCAAACTCAAACTTATCTACCATCCCATCGGACTCTATGTCATTCCATGATGACTCGACTAATGGATTAGTTGCGTGCATAGACAGCAACATAATCCACCTCCATACCAACGCTTTGGCCGGAAGCTGAACACCAAACGTTAGCCACTAACTCAACAAGGACGCCCCCAAGCGGAGCATCTGAGCAGATGAGCTTGACAATCATATAATAACCTACCAGTGCTTGAAGTTGTAGGTCCCGAATAACCACCCCCAACAGCTACGTTAAGGATAATGTACAGGGGGCGTTGAGCAAGAGCAGCCCAGGTGGATTCTATACCACCACGAGCTTGCACGCTACGTCCCGTGATTTGGTGGTATTGCTGTCCATTGAGCCACCAGGTGATATCTTGGTCTAGCCACGATGCTGCTTCGCGGTTGATTTTGATGGCATAGGTGTTAAATCTACACCAACCCGTCAGCGAGGTTCTTTTCCCAGACTTTCGAGGGTAGTAGGACTGTGCGTGTTAGGTGGGAGGCAAATGGGGTACTACATACTTGGTGCGGTCATATCCAATGGATGCGCCGTCGCCGCCTATGTTGTTGCCCCCGGTCACACCGTAATGAGGAGTTCCCTGGTTGGTGGACTCTCCGTTCTTCTGCTCCATGATATCGACTTCTCCATTCACCGGCCAGGGGACGTTTGGGTTACCATGTCTCCCTGCATTTCAGTTAGCATTGCTTTTTCTCTCAATCCTCTAAACTCCCTTCCTGACAGATGCTTGGCATAAAATTCTCCTCGAGCTGAGATATACGATAGATGTATTGCGAGAAATCAAGTTTAATGGGCTAGGTCCCACTTACCACTATCACCAAGAACCCAGAATGCAGGCCAGATACCTTTCTGTTGGCTAGCCGGAGCCTGGCCAAGCTTTATACTCGCTTGAATGACCATTCTCTTCCCGTTCGCGCAAGTCCAGCTCCCTTTGCTGTGAAGACGAGCCGACCACCACGTTCCATCCGACTGTTTCACTACACCCAAAGCAATTAGCCCACACACAAATCTCTTGACCCACCGATTTTTACCACCTCTTCCTATAGCTAATAATACATACCAGGTCTGATGAGCGCGGCCCCACCGCCAGAAAGATGGCTGGTGGTGGAGCTCGTTCCGTAGTATTGCTTCTCGTTGTTGGAGTTTTGATCCGGGCCACGGGTAATATATTCCCAGGTGTCAAAACTGATGCGGTCACCGTTGGCGCCGCTGAAATCGTCGGCAAACACGATGTGATAGTTCTCCATTGCTGGAGCCGCGAGTGCAGAGGTGAAGACCGTGGCCAGGCTGGCGATCTGAAGGAGGACTTTGGAATGCATCTTGACTGAGAAGGGGTTTGAGATGGAGGGTTGGGTTTACTAAGCTGGTGAGTAGATGGAGGAGTAATGAGAGCTGGATGATCTGGTTGATGGAGAGAAGAATGGGTGGAATAGACGGGCTCTTTATAGTTTGAGCTCTCTCTTTCTCTTTCTCTCTTTGCTCGAGAGGTAGATGGGATATCGTCCTTGTGCTCTGAGGCTTAGTTCAGCCCAATTGTGAAGTTACATTCCGAAAGTAATACCACTCAGCCCCTAGGGTCCTGGCGTTAAATATTAATGCAACTGCTGACCTAGATAGGGACTTGAAGAAACGTTACCAGGGCTTGAAGTGAGATTTCAAAAACGATATCGTAACGGTAACTTTCCATTTTCGGATGAGACGTCCGAGGGAGAACTCGGTCAAACCTGGCCAACTAGTAGTTTAAAGGAGGTTAAAATGAGTAGGAGCGACATACAGCCAAACTCACTCTTCTCGGTTTTAAAATCTTCTTTCTCAAAGCTCTCTACCCTCATTCCTCTTTTCAGGTCACAACCCCCCCCAGAAAAAACTCTCGGTACCATTTAACAAGAGATAAAAGTTTGTGATCAAAAAGACTCCCTCTAACCTAGGGTAGCTACAAGATCATCATGTTCCACACATTGCATTTCTTACCAACCTCTATTCAATAATTCTTATCTCCATCTTGCATTTCGGAGGTAAAGCTCTTGGCTCAGTCCCCTATCTAGCGCCCATAACGAAGCGAGAAGAATAATCTTTTGCCGTGCGGGGGTTCGATTCGTGATAGGACTCAGTCGCCCTTTCCCAGACGCATACTTAGCTAGCTACCTACTTAAGAACGGGCTCGAGAGAGTCCAGAATATCAGACACTTTTACCTAGACAGATTTCACCCTTTGTGAGGTCTGATAATTCGGCCTTTATCCCATGAGCTTATGATGTGCCAGACCAAATCAGCCAGATGAGGAAACCATAAATACCAGCCCATGACTGAATAAGCAATGGCGCAAGGGCTATGCTGTACTTTGTAATACAGCTTAAGGTTTGGATTATGCAGGCAGTCGTCGTTTTTATTGGGCGAGCGTACCTCGAAGCACGGATGAGGTGATTTGAAAAGAAGGGGGACTTTTTTATTCGTTGTAACTAGGTACAATAGCCACAGTATATGCAGAGCCAAGCGAATATATCAGCTTCTTGTTTCTGACGTGAGAGCTTTGATGAAATGAAAGAAGAGGGATGCGAATGGATTATTAACGCTGCGAAGCTGAACTTTCATATTGAAAAAAGAAGGGCTTGGTATGCTTATACATGGTGTTGATTGGAGGGAGGGCTTTGTTGATGCTTGAATCTTTAAGCTTATTTATCAATCGAGGGGCGGGTGGGGAAGGTATAATATCGTTTACTAATCCTCGCTTAAGGAATAAGGGGCGAATGTTTTCCTGCCCCCAACCCCGTTTTGTGGAGCTTTTACATAGTATCGAAATTGAAAAGCCACAGCTAGAAGTTCAGCCACTTGAGGCGGGTATATATTGCAAGAACCGGGCAGCACATGTATCAGGAAGTTTTTATGTAGGAAAATGATATTATGGATACTTGGTTTATGAAATCTAGTAATGTTGATAGAGATATTGCTACTCCTTAAAAGAAGACTGGCTCAATCACCCAACAATTGGTTGATTGATAGAGAAACTTAGAGCTCCAAGATGTGTTACCAATGGATTGTTATTCCTTTAAACCGTGAAATGGCGACAAGCAGCACTGCCACAGAACTCCACCCCCATCTCACTTTCACACTCTCCTGAGTCCACAATGCTCAAATCTTCATGCATTTTCACCCAATGCCTTTGATTCATCCTTCACATTCTCTTTTTAAAGGCAAGGTTCAAGCATTATGTTTCTCTAGGCAGGAAAAAACACGCCAGGCACTTGGAGGAGTGCTCGTTGCTCACATAAGTTTGCTTTCCGAGTCTAACATACTGACAACTTTAACATACCAGAAACTTCGGATTACTAGAAATCGGTACTTTAGAATCATATCCTAGGTATTTCAATCCCAAATTTGGTGCTACCTACCCGATTATTCTTGAAGCCTCTTTCTGAGATAAGAAACAAGAGAGCCTGAAGATCACATGTCATCCCATGCATTCTCTTCTTGATGTGCAACCTTGAAATGTCCATCTTCTTGTATATGAAATAGAAAGAAAAGAAATTCCAACTCAAGGCCAATTTCCACACTCCCTACACTTTTGGCAGGGTTATGTTAGAGCCTCTGTTCATTTATCGCGGTGAATACGAAGCTTTTTCACGAGACAGAAGCTCCCGGAGATAACAAATAGGTTGCGGGGCATGAACCTTGCATTGGTATATATCAAATCCCTATGAATGATCACAGGGTCTCTCTCATGTGTTGCTAGCTGAAGTTAGATTTCTAGGCCATCGGCTCCATGCTCTTCCTTTTCGTCTGAAAGCCAATGTTTTTGCCTTTCTCAGCGTTGGCAGTTATGTGGTAGCTTATCCTCGTGTAGCGGGTAACACAGAGGGTTTTGATCTTTCGTGGTAAGAGATCCGGCAAAGACTTTGTAACAATTTATCATATTTGGTTTTTAACTGTTTTGTGCTGGGCGATCTTTGAGAGAATGAAAGTGGAACTATGCGTCTTCTATTGACCACAGCTCAGCGAAACCGCGCCTTCAGGAAAAGGCTTACTTGCCGAAAACGAGTATATCCAGGGAAAGGAATTTTTGATGACCCCCTGTTTGAATTCTCGTATAAAAGTATCTTCGAACTCTGCTGACAGCACTGAGGCTGTGTGCCTTTTGAAGGCGCCAAGGTGCTAGACTGCCTTCTTAGGAACAATGGCTAGTGATGCCGATATTAATACGTCGTATGACTTGACTTAGTCACTAGCTCATCTTTTGTGTTAGTGACAAGGATAGTTCATGTTTTCCGTCGAGACATCAAACCCTTATACTTTGTTCTCCTTATTGATCCATATAGTCTGCTTAACATCGTATCTCTCTGTGGTAACATAAAATTACCTTAAGGGATTATATAATCATGGAAGCTCCATTTTAGCAATACTCCAATGTCTTTGTGGGTGATATTAAAATAATATCCAATTGAGTTGTTAACGCATCTTCGCCAAATGCTAAGATGAAGTAGCACTTTCATATCCACACTGCTCCGTATGTTTATATTCAAACACTGTCCTAAACTTTAGTAAAGCTCAATAATTAAATGATCTAGTTTTGACCCTCAAGAAAACGGGGTAGCAAGAGTTGTAACCGTACCTCGTTCACTTACATGCATCCTAGCGTAAGCGTTATCTGATATTGAAGATGAAAGCACACTGGCAAGTAATTTTCCTAGTAGCTTTAGATTAAACTTCCCACTCAACTCACAGCACATCGTTGTAAGCATATGTGAATACTCGACCTATGGTAGCGACGGTGTATATCGACACGGAGCCCGGCCAGAGTTGTCTAGCTCATTGGTGTAATCTCGACTTTTTATAGAAGCCGTAACTCGACGAGCGGTCATCAAACTTAGAAGCAAAGTTTAACATACAACAGCGCAAAACAAAAATGTTCAGTGAGCCAGCAAAATGGCCAAGTATGATTTGAAATGGCGAACTTTTGTATGTCGTTTATAACAAACAATTCATCATATCTTTAAATAAGCTGTGAAGATATATTCTCTGCACTAAATATTTTGACCCACAAGTCACACTTGGGAGGAACATCTAATTAAAGAATTAAAGTGGTCTATATGTCTTGGCAAGAAGTATTTCAGCCTCGTCGGACGTTGCGACTAAGCCCTACAGGGATGAGGCCCAGCAACGTAAGCTGGACTTCTTTGTTCATTACTACTCAAAGAAGCATTGAATAGAAGTCAATCTCATATTTTCGTGCTCCAGTCATCTTCAACGAGTCTTCTCCATGCGACAATGAAATTGATATTGTAGCGCCCCAACCATTTAAACTTCCGCGGCTGTTAACATTGCCTATCTGGCATTGTGGACATTATGGCAAGACATAGCCAGGAAGGCGAGCAGCTTCTGCCACTTGGAGATGGAAGCAGAAGAAAATCCGTCGAATCTACCTCCTCTGCATCGACTACAAGCTTGATGTTTGAACGAATTGGAGAACGGGTTGAAGCTTCAGATAAAGTAAACGGGCAAGAGAAGGTTGCACCAAAACATCCCGCCCGAGGCGACTCCTTACCATACGCCGACAACGAGACTGCCGATAGAGCTCAAGATGACGATGATAAAGATGAGGATCTGGAAAACGGCCCGTTTCTGAACAGCCCTGGTGGCCATGAAGCTAGGGAAGTTGACAGGAAGTTTCGACGATTGATGTGGATAACAGGGAGTGTCTTCATCGGCGCATGGATTCTAGCACTGGTGCTATTTCTGAGCCGTCAGGCATATCGACATTCTTCCGAAATCCCCCACGATCCCGCAGCGACAACAATCCGGGGAAATGGCAAGCAAATTACGCTTGACCAAGTTATGGGTGGCCTATGGCGAGCGCAACATCAAAGTATAAGCTGGATCGAAGGCGCGAATGGCGAGGATGGACTGCTGCTGGAGGAAGGTGTGCCAGGCAAAGATTTCCTGGTTGTGGAAGACATAAGAGGCAAAGACCCTAAGGCAGTTGGCGTCCTAGCGACAAAGACTCTGATGAAGTCAGGTTATTTTCAATTTGGGGACCAAAATCTGTCGCCTAGGAAATTCTTTCCCAGCAAGGACCTGAAAAAGGTTTTACTTGCAACCAATATTGAGTCGAATTGGAGGCATTCATACTATGCACGGTACTGGATTCTCGACGTTGAAACTCAGACTGTGGAACCCTTGGATCCAGCGAATAAGGACGGGCTAATACAGCTAGCAACCTGGAGCCCCAAAAGCGATGCGATCATCTTCACACGGGATAATAACTTGTTTCTTCGAAAACTCCCTTCTACCGACATCATTCAAATTACAAGAGATGGTGGATCGGAGTATTTCTACGGAGTTCCAGACTGGGTATATGAGGAGGAGGTTTTTCAGGGTAACTCTGCTACTTGGTGGGCGGAAGACGGCAAATACGTTGCATTCCTACGTACCAACGAGACTCAAGTACCAGAGTATCCTTTAGAATACTTTGTCTCCCGGCCCAGTGGGGTCCAGCCACTTCCTGGTCAAGAAAACTACCCCGAGGAGAGAAGGATAAAGTATCCCAAAGCCGGTGCCCCAAACCCTACCGTGGATCTTCTCTTCTACGATGTTGCTAAAGGTGATACTTTTGAAGTCAAAATTGCCGATAGTTTCAAACCCGAGGATTTGCTTATCACCGAAGTTGTTTGGGCTGGTTCATCTGGCAAAGCTCTCATTCGTGAAACCAATCGAGTCAGTGATGTCCTAAGAGTTGTTTTGGTCGATGTCGAGTCCCGAACTGGCAAACAAGTTCGAAATACCGATGTTAAAGGACTTGACGGAGGATGGATTGAGATTTCCGAGCATACTCGATACATACCTGCTGATCCTGCGAATGGCCGACCTCTAGATGGTTACATCGATACTGTGATTTATGATAATAATCTGCACCTGGGTTACTTCACTCCATTGGATAATCCAAAGCCGCTCATGCTCACTTCAGGAAACTGGGAAGTAGTCCAGGCGCCATCAGCTGTTGATCTGAAGAAAAATTTAGTGTATTTTGTGTCTACCAAGGAGTCCTCAATTCAACGTCACGCTTATAGTGTTAAACTTGATGGTACCGGTCTTGAGCCTCTGACAGACACTAGCAAAGAAGGTTATTATGACGTATCATTTTCTAGTGGCGCGGCTTATGCTCTCGTCAGCTACGATGGGCCCAATATCCCATGGCAGAAAGTTATTAGCACACCCAGCAACAATGAGCGTTATGAAGACATTCTTGAGCAAAATCATGGACTGGCAGATATGGCAAAGAAGCACGAACTTCCTATTGAGATCTATTCAACGGTGAACATTGATGGTTACGACCTTAACGTTGTTGAGCGTCGGCCGCCGCATTTTAATGAGAAGAAGAAGTATCCAGTTTTATTCTATCTATATGGCGGCCCCGCATCGCAAACTGTTAACAAAGCATTCACCGTGGACTTCCAGTCTTACGTTGCTGCGAACCTTGGATATATTGTTGTCACCGTTGACGGTCGTGGAACTGGGTTCATTGGCCGGAAAGCTCGAACTATAATACGTGACAACATCGGTTACTATGAGGCACGAGATCAAATTGAGACAGCGAAAATATGGGCACAGAAGAAGTATGTTGATGCAACCAGGCTTGCAATATGGGGTTGGTCCTACGGAGGCTTCATGACATTGAAAACGCTCGAACAAGACGCTGGCCAAACATTCCACTATGGAATGGCCGTAGCACCAGTCACGGATTGGCGATTTTACGATTCCATTTATACCGAGCGATATATGCATACTCCACAGGAAAACCCAGGCGGATACGACAATACTAGTATTTCGGATATGACGGCTTTGAGCCAGAATGTCCGATTCTTGATTATGCACGGTGTCGCTGACGATAATGTGCACATGCAGAGTACTCTGACATTACTGGATAAACTTGATATAGCAGGAGTAGAGAATTATGATGTCCACTTCTTTCCAGACAGCGACCATGGCATTTATTTTCATAATGCAAATAGGATTGTCTACGATAGTAAGCCCTTCCGCACATACCCCAGTTGACTTTTCTAGATTTTTCTAACCCTTTCGCAGAACTCAATAATTGGCTTATCAATGCGTTCAATGGTGAATGGCTACGGACTGCAAACGCAGTGCCGAAAAATTTCGACATCATCGAACGCAAAAAGAGAGAAATAAACAGATTAATAAATTAGCGTTGTCACATTAGGCACGGAGTGAAGGAGTTTTTGCATAGAGAACAATGGTCTATTTATCAATATAACGTTTACCTATAACTTGCACCATCAAACCTACCTGACATGTTTGGAGTCGTGATTGACCATCAGCTAGGAGTCTAATCAGGCCCCAATTAGACGCGCCCCAAGTCGCAAAAGGTATGCAAGAAGCTATTGCTTTAGGCATGTTCCAATCGTTTCCTAGAAAAATGTTAACTCGAGTAAGACCACTTGCCGTCAGAACATGTTCATTCTACAAGCAAGAGAGCACTAGACTCTGGGTTATTCGAATTGAGCCACCCAAAGCCATCACCCTACAGACAGGAAGTGAGAAAGCTTTGAGTTCCCTAACCAACTGAACCCAGAGACTGCTCACCCTACGGACAGGAAATGAAGCAGGCTCTAGGAAACCCAGTGGGCGTATCAACTTCAGAGTTACTCATTTCCACAGACAGAAAGCAAGAAAACTTTGAAATTAATCCGTCCACGGATGAAGGTTGGCCCAGATATATCAAGAAAGTTTGCTCCAAAGACGAAGTCAGAACTTCTCGATACCATTGGCTATGAAAGAAATGATGAAGAGAAACCAAAAACGAAGTCACAGACTTAGTTCACCATCCTCGAATGTATTCCACAATTCGCCATCGATGCCTCACTTTCCTTTCGAATGAATTTGCCGTTCCTTACAAAGCTAGGCCGGGCGTTCCCAAGGTAGGGTGCGAGGTTTTCCATGTATCCGAATTTGCCAGTTCACTTTCTGTACCGCTCGGGCAGAAATTTCGATATTGGATAGTGATCTCTCTAGTCTTTCCAGTTGTGGAAACTTGAGAGATTATATCTTCTCGATGCACCATTGGTTGTTGACATTCTGAATGTGAACTTACCGGCATTGGAACAGGACGAGGGTTAGTGAACCTCTCGTCGACTTGCTGGTCGACTACTGCAGAGTCCAACACAGCATTATAAGTAAAGTTCGGGTCTTGCCCCATCCTACTTGCTGATATCGCAGCTTTGAGAGCTACCATATGTCTTTCTCTAGCAGGTTCACTTAGAGGAGTATGAGGGTTGTCAACTGGACCAGATATGTTGGCAGGGAGAGCAAGTTCGCGGTTACAAGAGTTCAGCAACTCGTTCGTCCACGTTCGCATCCGGTTTGAAATTTTATGCATTGCTCGAGCAACATATTTACTCTTGTAGCGACAATCAGGGCATACTTGAGCGACTTTGACGAAATGTTCGTGGATGGCGTCACAATCAATGATGCCTCTGTAAGGAGCACCATCGATCTGCCATAAAAACGTCTTTCGTCTGGAACATTCGACAAATCCTGCGGCGGCACTTTCGCAGCCACACATGAAGCGGTCTCGGACTTCAATACACTATGTAAGTTTAGTATCGTGACATGAATTAAGTTCCAAAGACCTCAACTATTTCAGTCTCTACCCGTCGCGCGCTACCCATCATATCAAAGGATATACGTACCATTTTGGTTGTTCTCGTTGCTTGATCGCTTCTTGTTTCCAGTTTGGCGCTCTATTAAATATGTTCTAGAACTCAAACTCGAGGAAGCCGACACCCAAACGGAATGTGCTATGAGACTTTGGCGATTATATAGCGTTGATCGTTATTCCCTTCTGTGCGTCATTCTTTCATTATTTATGGAATAAAGAAGTACCCATCGTGTGAAAGACAAAGACATCATGATAGAGGAATCCCTGAAAGGAAAAACCATGCTTTTGTAGTTCTCATTCAATCTTTTTGGGGCTCTTTGTTTCCTTCAAATATCAATGTTATTGTTCATCTAGTAAACAGCGCCCAAAGCTCTTTTCTTTATTGAAATAAATGTACAAAGAAAATTACCATGGATATTTATAAGTCGGTTCCCTCTATTGAAATATCCTCATTCAAGTATTTCCGATCCTCTTGCGCGAATAACAGCAGCACATCACTCATCAGCTATAGTCATTCCACACGCGCTTCAAAATGTCCTTCCCCGCACCATACAATAATATCCCTACCGGCTTCCGGTCCTCTAGGACTTGGAAACCCTCTGACTCCTTACGCTCCCGCGAAGAGCATAGTCGTCTCTTCCGCCGCTGGAAAGAACTCGCCATCGCTCAAAACGAAGCCCGTAAGCCACTTCATCTCCAGAAAGAGAGAGCTCCCCCATATACCCCAGAGTATATCCCCCACGATAGGATCGCACAGATCCCAGCTATGGAACCAGTCAAATCGGTAAGAGATTTCGAAGATTGGGACTACTCTTCCAGAGTCGTATTACATGCATGTGCGCCACTCTGGACGGCTTTCGGAGTGGTTTGCCTGTCAACTTGGTTCTTGTGGTTGGCGAGGAATAGTGCTCGGCCACTAGATTATGTGGTAAGTATACCGACCATCAGCGGTATAATCTACTTTGCTTGGAAGACCTTCGCTATTGAAACGATTTTGGTGCAGGATATCTTGCCGGCTGTTAAGAATGGGGTATTGGTTTCCGGACAGGTTCCTGTTATTTATGGCATACCTGCTTAGGAGGGAACGCATTCCTCATACTCATTCATATGGGACAGTCTACTGGTTGGAAAAAGTAAGTACGCTAAGTCGCGGGCGATTCAGCGTTTTTTAGGTAAGTTTTACTTAGTAAGAGAGTGTTGATGTTTATCAACCCCAATATTTCATAAACTTTATACAATAAATAGACTTCAAATTGCTTCTTACGTCTAGTATAAAGTTGCTGTACTCTGGATAAGACCATGAAACTGTACATTTGTGAAACGAGCCGATCCTGATACTTGTCGGATCACTTTGAATATGGGGCATCACTACGTATATCACGTAAGTGCAATTGTATTTAGTGGGATTGATGATTGTATTGTAAGGTCTACGAAGGGGATGGTGTTGATAGGGAATCTCGAAGCGGCCAGCCGGAACATAGTTCAGCCGTTGCCGCATTGAGTATTTTGCCATTCGAGTCGGGTCACGTGCACCGGCCTCGAGGTCAGAATCGTACCAACACATAATATTTATTGGGAAAGGGATTACTAAGATTGGAAGTATCTGAGGCAGCAGTTTAAACAGTAGTATCGGCTTTACTAAAACATTCTCTATTATAGTGTGGTAACGTCCATCCCTGCGTGCCGGAAAACCCTACGTGCCGGAATGACTTCATGGTTTAGGACACTTAAATCCCCACCACATAAATAAATAAAGTTATAATCAATTGGATATTGTTCATTAACTATTTATTTACAAAGGCTCAACTTTTCGTCAGAAAAATACTGTAGTTTGGCTATGCTGTTGATAGTTCTATTAAGAATGCCAAAAGCTATTGTAACTATTAACCCCTGCTCTATCATGATTATCAACTTGTTCCAGAATTCGGGGCCGTGGAATAGAGCTTCTAATAAATTCAAATACAGCCCTAAGTTTTCGAAACACAAAGTACAAGTAAACCTGTCTGCCGGATTTCTCCGAATAAAGGTGGAAGAGGTACACAGAATGCCAAGCATCTATCCTAATAAGCAAGGAAAGATTTATGGCCCTTTTCCTATATTATATTCATAGCCGCACTCGTATTTCTTACGCATTTTATAAATATCACGTGAAAGTGTGGCGGGATTTTATTACCTCAGCTCTTCTACTTCTATCGCGGCCTCGTTCTTCACCATAGCATCTGAAGCACATAATTGGTCCCGCAAAGTTTCGGACTTAGCATGATCATGTTCGAAGACTTGCGCATACCCACGCAACGCCTTTGATAACATAGCCCTGGCCATCGCTAGATCGGCTTGACATTCAAGGAGAAGTCCTAGGTTCCAGATAGTTTTTAGCGCTGGGACGTAAGTGATAATATTTATCTGAACCGATTGCCTTCTCCTTGCCTTGCAGCGCTCGCTGGTACATTTGCTCCGCCTCGACCAGCTTGCCCTGATTGGCGTAAAGGAGACCTAGGTTGTTGACCGTGGAGAGTGTCGACGTATGATCTGGACCCCATGCTTTCTCGTAGCCTTGCAGCGCTCGCTGGTACATCTGCTCTGCCTTAACCAGCTTGCCCTGGTTAGCGTAAAGGAGACCTAGATTGTTAACTGTGTTAAGCGTTGACGTGTGATCTGGACCCCATGCCTTCTCCTTGCCTTGCAGCGCTCGCTGGTACATCTGCTCCGCCTTAACCAGCTTGCCCTGGTTGGCGTAGAGGACCGCCAGGTTGTTGACCGTGTCGAGCGTCGACGTGTGATCCGGACCCCATGCTTTCTCGTAACCTTGCAGCGCTCGCTGGCACATCTGCTCCGCCTCAACCAGCTTGCCCTGGTTCTTGTAAAGGAGACCTAGATTGTTGACCGTGTCAAGCGTCGATGTGTGATCCGGACCCCATGCCTTCTCCTTGCCTTGCAGCGCTCGCTGGTACATCTGCTCCGCCTTGACCAGCTTGCCCTGGTTGGCGTAGAGGTTCGCCAGGTTGTTGACTGTGTTGAGCGTCGACG
>Ga0247734_1000764_pt1 | contig 26745 bp, 25 predicted proteins | sample UWRJL103311B2_FD_180933 | JGI IMG/M metagenome (GOLD analysis project Ga0247734, IMG submission 180933) | Plant litter microbial communities from Arlington Agricultural Research Station in Wisconsin, United States - UWRJ-L103-311B-2 | ecosystem: Environmental > Terrestrial > Plant litter >...
TTCTGATAAGAGCTGTTTATCTGGATAATAACCTGCGTATCCCGCCAGTACGGAAGTTTGTTTTGTGTCAAGGATAAATAGCCGATGGGAGTTGATAGGTCCTGGGAAGAGTGTTGACCTTCCCTGGTTGAAGATACATGCAAACATATCAGCACCGCTATCAGTGAACCCCTGATCGATGCATGGGCACGCCTCCTCGTTGCAGTTGTGAGGATAGGAGGTGTGGCAAGTCCAACTGTAATTGGATTTAATTGAATTGCATCATAGAGGAAATCAGTATCTGCCTCTTCGATAGAGCGAAAAACGAGACGCCATGATTTGAAGATCTTGCTCATGCGAATAATTGCGTTCTCCATTATTAAATTGCGGGCCAGGGTGAGAGGCACATGAGATAGCCAATATATCGATATATATCGAAGTAACACAGAAGTGGATGTTGCTTGTAGTCAGGAACATTACTACCCTACCGGATGCTACAGGAACATTCCGACTAAAGGTATTAGACACTGGTTTATCATCTCACATTGGAACCACACCACAAGCAAGCTGTACAGAAAGGCAGACAACCGTAGAGAAATACCTGCCACCTTTACCATGGCATCGACGTGCTATAACGATGATCATTTTGGACCTACTGTCCAAGGATGTCGAGACGATTTTGATTTCACGCAGAAATTCGAAAACATCGCTCTAAAGCTTGTACCGGCCGCTATCTTCGCCGCTATTGCATTGGTACGCATTGTGCATTTAGTACCTCTGCCTAAAATTGTTGATGCTGGGGCATTGTTGACAGTGAAGTTGGTATGAGATAATCTTCCTCGCAGTCGCAACTAATAACTTATTGCAAGGTCACTGCAGCTGTGTCTATTGCGTTGAATCTGACTATGCTCACTCTCGGAATTATAGAAAGATCATTAGCACAACGCAATTTGTTCATCCTAGCCTATGCTGTGACTCTCGTTGGATCATTGTGCCTGTTGCCTTTGTCGTATTTTGAGCACTCAAAATCGCCACGCCCATCCATTATACTCAACGCCTATCTACTTATAACCTTGCTTTTTGATATTGCTCAAGTACGAACATTGTGGCTTGAAATTGTGAACCAAGAGCAACGCAGTTTTGCTAGCATACTTGCATCATATGTTGCAGTAAAAGCTATAATGTTGGTGTTCGAGGCGCAGAGCAAAGGACAGTATGCAGGCTGGAATACAAAAGAGTACAGCCCTGAGGAAAGTAGCGGTCTATACAGCTTAAGTGCTTTCTTTTGGCTAAATAGTTTGTTCTTCAAGGGATACAGAACCACATTTCGTGTTCAAGACCTTTTTCCACTCGTCCAGGCGCTAGAATCCAAGGAGCTTAGTCTTAAATTTCAAGTTCAACTCGAGAAAAGACCTCTGAATGGTCAACGATTAGGCCTCGCAAGCCTTTTGCTGAGAACTCTAGCCGTCAACTTGTTTTTCCCCGTCCCACCGCGTCTAGCTTTGATAGGATTTCAATTCTGTCAACCATTCCTGATCCGAGCGCTTTTAGACTACTTGCAGACGAATCCAGACTCGGTTTCTAACAACCATGGATACGGTCTCATTGGTGCTTCTATCTTGATTTACGGGGGAATTGCTATTTCGAATGCTTTGTATTGGTATTACCAAGAGCGGGCAATGTCCATGGGCCGTGGCATGCTGGTTTCAGCTCTATACCGGAAATCAACACAAACAAATTCACTAAATAACTCAGCCCCCCTCACATTGATGAGCACTGATGTTGAGCGTATACGCCTTGGTTTAGTCAACATGCATGAGTTTTGGGCCAGTACTATTGAGGCTGCATTAGCCTGCTGGCTTTTACAGAAAGAGCTAGGGGCTGCCTTTACTGCAGCTTTTATCTTGATTATACTCGCAGCCGTCTCTTCTTATATGGCTGGAAAACTTCTAGGAAGATATCAGCGCACTTGGATGGAAACGATAGAAAAGCGAGTAACTCTCACCGCCAGTGTGATCACTCATATGAAGAGTATCAAGATTTCTGGTCTAGCACAGCCAATCGAGAGTCTTGTTCACAACATGAGATTAGATGAACTCAAAGCAGGCAGACGATGGCGAAGAATGGTGACACTGAGTGTGACTATTTCGTACTCCCCTCTACTTCTCTCCCCTGTCCTCGCCTTTGCGGTTAACTCGCAACCACTTGATACAACGTCATTATTTTTGACTGTCTCTTATTTGACTCTTTTCACTACTCCGCTTTGTATGCTTTTGCAAAAGCTACCACAATTATTAGGGGCATTTACATGTCTCCATCGGATCCAGATCGTTCTCGAACAAGAGTCCCGCGTCGATTCTCGCAGCTTTAGAAATTCGGTAGTCCTTTCAAGGGAGAAATCAGCCACCGATACACCTAACGCTAGCTTAAAAGTTCCGTCATCGAATGGATCCTTCATAACAATAACAAACGGAAGCTTTGGCTGGGGCGGCAGCAAGGACGATCTTACCAATATTAATATTACCATTCCTAAATCAAAACTTACTATGATCACCGGACCCGTTGCTTCTGGCAAGTCTACATTAGCTAAAGCCCTCCTTGGTGAAGTCCCTAGAGCTCGTGGCCAGATTTCAATGGGCATACATTGCTGTTGCATTGGATACTGTGACCAATCGCCATACCTTCTGAACAAATCCATCCGCGACAATATTATAGGCTTTATTCCCTTCGATGAGAAGCTCTATCATGAAGTTACACAGGCTACAATGCTACTGCGAGACTTTTCAGAGCTACCACAAGGTGATCTTACAAAAGTTGGTAGCGGCGGTATCCTACTTAGTGGTGGTCAAAGACAGCGAGTTGCAATAGCGCGGGTACTTTATACTGAGACAAACCTGCTTATTTTCGATAACGCCCTTAGTGGTCTTGATGCCAGTACGGACAAACATGTGTTTGACCGTGTCTTTGGTATAGGTGGTATACTTCGATGTCGAGATGCTACTATCATCATGTGTACTAATTCGCACCAACACCTTCTTTATGCTGATAATATTATCGTGCTTAATGAGCACGGTACTGTAGCTGAGCAAAAGCTCAACGATCATAGTTCTTTAAAACGGGATGCTACCACCTCGAGTATTAGCACCGCAACTCAGCAAGAATTAGAAATGAGAAAAATCCAGCACTTTCCCGCCACCGACATAACGGCACTTCCACAGTCTAATTTAGTGGCGCAGTCAATTGTTAACGAAGATAAAAGCACGGCACGTCAAACAGGAAACAAGAGCATCTATAGATACTACTTTAGCACTATCGGCCTTTTACCATCAGTTGGATTTATTTTAGTAGGAATTTGTTGGGGATTTTTCTACAATTTTCCACAGATTTGGTTGAAATACTGGGCCGACGACCTTGAGAGCCAAGAAGTTCTTCATTCATCGCCATATTACATTGGCATCTACAGCCTCCTACAGACGCTTAGTCTTGCATCAATTACGACTGCAGTGTTCATTGTAATGAGCATACTTGTCAGTATGAGCGGGTCGGAGTTGCACCGCCGAGCTTTACAAGCAATTATCAATGCCCCATTACAGTTATTAGGTGACACTGACGTTGGTGTAATCACGAACCTGTTCTCTCAGGATATGACACTTGTCGACGGAGAGCTCCCTGTTGCACTGAACAATTTTATTTTGACAGTTTTTCAGACCGTAGGAATGGCGGCTGTGCTGGCATCATCTTCACCGTGGCTGATCTTAACCTATCCAGTCTTACTACTCGTGCTATGGGGCCTACAGATGTTCTATTTACGCACTTCACGACAGTTACGGCTGCTTAGTCTTGAGGCAAGCGGGCCGCTTTAGTACGTTCTTTTCGGCTTCCACTCTAATATCATTCTCCAACGGATTTGACCTCTGACAACCAAAATTTAGTTCTCATTTCATTGATACGATGAATGGAATTGCGACCATCCGTGCTTTTGGGTGGGTGCAACAGAATATAAAGGAGAATGATGCCCTACTAAATATCTCACAACGTCCCACGTATTTGCTTGCAATGATCCAGAAGTGGTTGCTGTTGGCCCTCAATCTTGTCGTGATGTTTATAGCTCTTATTGTCATTACAATGTCGACACAACTACGCACAAGCTCAGGATTTGCAGGTGCTTCACTCGTAACACTCATGGGCTTTGGTTTAGCGCTTAGCAATATTGTGAAGTTCTACGCCAGCATGGAGACCTCTATTGGTGCTGTGGCGCGAATAAAGGACTTTTGTGAGAAAACAACCAGTGAAACCCAGGTTTACGACACTGCGAAGCTTGATAATAACTGGCCCGACAAGGGGAACATTGAAATACAGGGTGTTTCGGCCTATTATGGGTATGAAAGAAGCAACCCCCTTTTTGGTTTGCCTTCCCTAGCTTATGTATGCATAGGATGCAACTTAGAAATGACTTTGTCACTGCTAAAACTGGCGAACTAGCATTAAGTAATATTGATGTTTGTATACAGAGTAGGGAGAAGGTGGCGATCTGTGGTCGCACGGGAAGGTAATCTCGCTGGTTTCACGATATCTTCCCTTTGTTAGATATCCTATTGACGAGCCCTGGCTAATTATTCTTAAGTGGTAAATCGTCGATTCTGCTTTTACTTCTACGTCTTCTGGATCCTCTACAAACTGCACATGTGCTGCGCATAGATGGCGTACCTGTTGAGGGCATAGATCGCTCTACTCTCCGCAGACGGCTCATTGCGTTACCCCAGGACGCCGTGTTCCTGCCAGATGGAACACCGTTCCGTCTGAATCTGGACCCCCTTGAACTATGTACAATAGAAGAGTGCCGCTCGACACTTGAAGCAGTTTGCCTTCTAGACTTCATTGAGCGTCGTGGTGGATTAGGGGCTGGAATGACGCCTAACACCCTCAGCCATGGCCAGAAGCAGCTATTCAGCTTAGCACGTGCTGTACTTCGAAGGCGAGTTCGATTTCGCGAAATGAATAAAGGGACGGGTCTGAATGTATCTTCGGCTGAACAGCCCGAAGGTGGAATCCTTCTTCTTGATGAGTTCAGTAGCTCTGTGGATCATGAGACAGATAGAGTCATGCAGGATATTATTATGCGGGAGTTTCAGAACTATACTGTGATCATGGTGTCTCATAGATTAGATATGGTGCTGAACATCTGCGATCGTGTTATAGTTATGGATCATGGATGCATTGTGGAAAATGGAAATCCACGCTCATTGCAACAGACAGCAGGAAGTCGGTTTGCTGAGCTAACTCAAGCCAGTGGCTTGGTGTAATTTCAATTATTCGAAATTCAACGGCTGCATCTGCTCTTTGGTCTTTCCTGTGTTTTCTTGCAGCATGTATCTACTTTACACTTTGCGCTACAGCTTTTTATCAGTTTGCTTTATGTAGCCCGGCAGCCCGGCCATGAATCATAATAACCCATCTATAAAGTAACTACCTCTGCTTTTCGATAGCTCATGGAACAGTTGAAGTCTGAGGCGTTTATATTTCATATAATGGATACAGCTTTCAATAGTGTTCAACAGCAGAGCATTGAATTTTCTTTAAGGTTACTTATGGCTTAGCTAGAAATATAACTAAATATTAGCAACAGTTTACTCAATAAAACAAAGAGCACGAAGTTCTATACTCTGTCGTACAGTATATTTTCACCCATCTCACCAGGCTTAGAAAAGGAACAGTGTGTCGTCATTCTAGTCAGTATGTCTGTCCTAGAGTCGTAGCTCTTGAATACCAACACCTGCTCCGGCTTCTGTCTATCGACAAAGAATCATCTATGATAATTGTTCTTCGGAACACCATAAGTTCCACCCAGTACGTAAGGGTGGATGATTGGAACATAGACTAAGTCCACCTCAGGAACACTTGTTGAGTCTGCGACTGCCAGGGGATCTTGCTTGATCTCTGCCAGAGGTCGCCAGTTTGGATGCGATTATTGTGGCCTGAGGCACCTCAGGGTGGCCCCACATTTGTATTACAGTATATAGCTTCGTGAGAAGAGGCAACGCCTCTCCTCCTCCTTAGACTACACCGTCTACAGAACTTTTTTTTTTCATTTTGAGGAACCTCCCCTCGCAGTGTGATATAGGGTCCTTGACATCCTCCCTATCAAGAATTCTTATCACTTGTAATTCTGACCTTGCAGTTGTGTTGCCTGAATAAGTCCAACCCTGCAGTCGAATGCTCCCTTATCTTTCATCCGTCTATTCCAACTCAATCCCGTACAAGCCAATAATATGTGAAATTCATTCCGAAATCTGCTTGGGGGGGGGGGGGGGGGGGGGGCGGGGGGGCTCACCTGCAAGATGATACGCAATCGGCCATGTCTTATCTTTTTATTTCTACAGATTAACACAAGAACACAATTCCATAGCCATAGGGAACCTCTCCCATATACCGCATCGAAAATTTGCAGGTGTGTGGTTCTTAAAATACATGGTTCTAATTCCCAGATACGACCGTAGGAAGCATATGAATTGTAGAATTTCTTTTAAAGTTGGAACAGCATTTTGATTCCTACAACTTGGCTGTTCATCAATACGAAACCCTTTGATAATTTCGTTACATAACAGTGGACATTTGTACGATTTCTAGTACCTGTTATATTTAGAGTCAATTGAAGAAGCTAATGTTAATTTTAGGTTCTTGAGAAGCTTCGAATATCATTTTGTATTCTTGAGACAATGAATTTGTTGACTTTGAATAGATAGAGGTAGGGTCATGACAGCTAGCCAAACGAGCCATATGATACGTCAGCTAACAGGTCAGACATGCCTGCCATACTTATTATAGTTAGCCGACTAAAGATAACCTGAGATGCAGCCTATAGGCTACAAGCTACAACCTGCTGGACGAGAGTCTGTGTTCCTTTAAGTTATGCCTCTCTGACCATACTTGGTGTACAGTACAATAACTTACTACATAGCATCCTTTTGCCAACCCACGGTGAATGTCATTTAATGACTCAGAAATAGTGAGCTAAGCCATTAGATAGTTTATGCATTAATAATTTATTAGTGGCGGCATTACGTTTATTGCCGGTTGAAGATAAGCCAGATGAGATTGCAGTGCCAAGAGACTTAGTATTAAGGCAGCCGAATCCAAAATTTGCTGAGGATGCCATCTAGGAGTGGCTAAAGAATATAATCTTTAGAAATACAGAAGACATTTGTTTATATAAATTTTCAATTCTTAAAGTCAAAGTACGTATAATTTGTTTCAGGATATAAGGTTGGACATTGGTCCTTAATTAGCTCCTTTCTCAACCATAAGATCCCTCACTTGTCTGATTTCTAATGCATCAAACTTTTCCAAAACAGCTTCAATAACCGCCAGCGCTCTGATTTCTGGATCGAACGCATCGGCTAGAATCACCAAATTGATATCGGCGCCACTATGCACAAGCAGACAGAGTATCTCGGTCCATCTCTGTAGCTCTTTCTTGTCAAGCACATCAATCCAATCACGCCGTAAGGCTTCCCGAACTAGTCTCAAACAGCAAAGCCACGGAGTCTCCTTTTTTCCTTGGAAGTTTGAGTACACAAGGTTTGGATCTTGTTTGCATTCTAGGAGCATCTTGACAAATGAAGGGGAAGATAGCGGGTAGACAGTTTGACGTCGACTGATGAGAAAATCAAGTGCGTAACCCAGGATTGGTTTTCCACCGTGGTAATTATTGTCGGATTCGTTATCCATAGTTGAAGATATCTTGATTAAGATGTATTTCTCAAGTCCAAACTTTGCAGCCAAAGATAGAAAAGGATGCGAGATAACCGCACTGTGTTTCTCTCTTTCTTCGTACGACCCGAAAGTACTTCTGGCCCAGTGATCATCTATTTGAGTAGGCTTCTCTAGCCAGTAAAAGCATAGCGTTTCATTCAGCTCATCGATCAATGCTGAAGCCATTGTTTCTTGTTGTGACGAAGTATAGCGAGCGTGTGTCAAGGATAGTACTATTTTATCCCATCGTTCAAGATATCGTCGATGCTGACGGGGTTTCTGAAGGGGGAGTTTCAATTGCAGTATGTATGATTTTAGATGGTTGATGTTAGGGTCAAATTCAGTACTCGCTGTGTATTGAAGTACGTTGTCCCACATCTTGGGAGAGTATACAAGCCTGCTGAAAGTAAATTTGGGCTTCAATGAATTCGAATGTGTGAATTAACTAACCAGTCTCGTACGGTACGGTGAAGGTAAGTGATCTTGCTTTGCGTCATGGCGTCTAGACCGTCATTCATATCTCTGGAATGAATCTCCAAAAGCCCAACGCACGAATTATCAATTTGACGAATTGTTTCACCACAAAGGTTAATAATTTCTTTCGAAGAGGGCTGTTCAATGGGGCCTCTTAGGACCAATTCATTGTCATTGTTGCAAGCAAGTGCTAACTCCCAAACCGAAAGAGACGCAAATTCATAGTCACCTAGAACAACATATGAATTAGTTTATAGAACATTTAAACTCTAGACAATCAAGTCGCTTTGACCGACCCCATTTGTTGACCAAAAGGAGAAGAATCCCTGGGCAAAATGTCTCCAGAAGACACTGGCCTTAAAAGCTCTCTAAAATAGAATAATTGGACTTGAGGGTTCCATACCTGTAAATTCGCTTATGATCTCTCTACTTCTAATCATCTGGAAAGTTTGGGAGGCAACCATCGCTGTCTCCTTGTTTTGGCTGTCAAAGAGCTTGTATTTGAAAAATTCTTCCAAATCCGTAGGAAGCATTTTGAGCCGATCCTTGACATTGTAAAGTTGGTCTCCTGACTTGAGATCCTCCAATAAACATTTGACAACCAGAATAACCCAAAGAAAGACACCATCTGCTCGTTGGACAACCTCTTCAACAAGAGCTGAACCTTCACCAAGATTATGCTTGACAAGCTCTCCCATTGCTGGATTTTGCTTGAACTTGTCCACAACATATCGACGACGGTCATTGACAGTTAAGCTATGAAGTGTCAAATGAGGCAGTAGCTCAAAAGCTTGTAGAAAAACGGACCATGGCCGACTTGATAAGCAGGCTTTGACGTTTCCGTTCCCAGATTTGACAAGAGTCGTGAACAGGCTGATGATTTCTGTATGATCACCCTCGAATTCATCCAAACCGTCGACAAACAGACATATCTTCGACTTCTCCACCACATTTTGAAGAAACAGTTTCAAACCGGTCATGAGTTCCGGAAGAGTCCATACAATAGGAGCATTGACTCTTTCTTTGGTAGTCATTTTCTTATAGCACCCCCAAATGCTTGGAAATGCCACTGAAATGAACTCTTGATGTTGATCCAAGAGTTGGTAAAGTAGCGAGCGAAGAAGACCAGCCTGAGACCTCTGCTCGAGGGATCCGCTCGTCCAGAAGAAGAATCCGGCTTTAGTAAATGGTTTGGAGCCTGCCCAATGGCCAAGCTCATTGGTGGTCATCTCATGGTCATAGATGAATCTGAGTAACGTGGATTTTCCGGAGCCGGCTTTACCACTGATCCAGTAGATACTGCTCTGTTCGTTATTACCTCCCCTTAACCAATCGAGGAAGCTATGTCTTGGACCATCTTCACGCGAGACGTTGTTCTTGAATATCCACCCGAATGTCTTCTTGTGTGCTTCGGCAACTTCCTCTTGCCGCTCGGTCATAGACTTGAAGGCCAAGGCATCTAGAATGAACCCTTGAAGTTGTTCTGAACTGGCTTCGGTGATCGGTTTGGGTATCTTTACAGGTTCCCGCACAGTAGAGCCTGATGGGGAAGTATTCTCTGCAAAGTCATCAAAACGAGGTTTGCGTTCGGATGCCTTGGCTTGGGATGGTAATCCGGAAGTGTTGAACATCATGTAAGTGGTGTTCTTATATTCTAGTCACGCAACAAGTGTAATACAACTTATGGTTGTATTTCTCGTAGACACTTGCTCTTCTAGAATTATATACAGGAGCATAAAGCTACACAATGCGCACGCGCTTTCTGTTCTTCTCCCTTTCTCTCGATTTCCTCAATTTCTCTATTCCTGGCTCACGGGTGTTGTGGCCAACGTTTCTTGATCGAAAGGAAAAGATCAATCCAACGAGGGGGGTGGGCCTCGTACTTATCAAAGCTACACCCCACGTAAGATTTTAGTTAAAATTGGGTACGAGATAGCTGCGGATTGGATAGCCAATCACGACCTCTACTCTATATGCATTATGCTGGAAACATTTCAGGCAGCAATCAGAGCCGAGGCAGCACGTGGAACCATACATATTTAATGACAAGGGAAGAAAGAAAAGAAAGGGAAGAAAGAAAAGAAAGGGAAGAAAGAAAAGAAAGGGAAGAAATAAAAGAAAGGAAAGAAATAAAAGAAAGGTAAGAAAGAGTGTAACGTGGAATACAGAGCACGAGGGTAGACAAGCAAGCCCCTGAGGTCCATTTTGGAGAGAACAAGCCATCAATGCAATATTGGAACACTCAAATATGCAACGAAAGAATTATGTATTTGAGACATGCTGTAAAGTTAGTAGTTAATCTATCAACGGAGCAAATGAAATTTAAGACAACGTTGATAGTGGTAACCACATTTGCTACAGACACACCTCATATCCAACCTTCATGATTTGACATCATCAAAAAAGAACATTTACCACAACCTTTAGTACTAACACCATCGAGAAGCATCAGCCATTAAACTTGGTGCTCTCTATGGAGTATTCGCCCAGGAAGCGGATTCTTGGTTCAATATGAGAAACACTGTTACTCAGGGTCAAGGACCAAACAGCCACCCACAACATGTACTGATTGATTTGTGCTTAAATTCGCTATGCAACCGTGACAAATACTCTGGCGCAGGAGAGAAAGAGGACGCCGCAAGGAAATCAACATTGGAAGACTGTGGATTGCCAGTTCTCCGGCTTCTTGCCCACATATGTGAAGCAATTAGAAATCAACAAGGGAACTATAATCTCTTGCTCCGGAGATGCACGGATCTGATTGCCCTTGCAAACGAGAGATTCTATGCTTTTCCATTCAAGGATGTTCCGAACTGCTGGCGAGACTTATATAGAGAAGCAAGCCTACTCAAAGTCTCCCTATTGGCGACGAAAAAGATATGGAGACCCACGCCAGCCGCCGCTCACACCAGATGTCAAGAAATCGATAAGATTACTCCTATGCTAGATATCACAATGGATGAATTGGTAAGGACTCTTGATATGGCACTGATTATGGCAGGACCCCCTTCAGATGCAACCACCAAAACCGGGATCACTCAAGTCTTTGATGCCCTCCTACAGTGCCATCTCGAAGGGATTGAGCACGACAATTACCCGCCTTCAAAAAGACGGAAGCTTGGCTCCCCAGAGACGGTTAGCAATCAGGATCGATTTCCCAAGTCATACGCGTTCGTGCCGAGCTGCTCCTCCTTAATCCCAAAAATGAGCGAGCCATCCTTCGATAAATTTGAGGCACATATACTACACCCACATGATGAAAATTTAGGACCAGAACCGGTGATAATCGCCAACGCATTGGAATACTGGCCTGCAGTAAAAGAACGGCCATGGAAGAGTCCAGCATATCTGTTGTCAAAAACTATAGGTGGACGACGATTAGTGCCAATAGAGACTGGTCGAAGCTATGTGGATGAGGGCTGGGGTCAAAAGATCATCACATTCAAAGACTTCATGAACCAATACATCTTGTTGGATCCGCCCCCTTCAAGTCTTGCTTCTGGCTATCTTGCGCAGCATAATTTATTTTCCCAAATACCTTCATTGCGCCTCGATATTACAATACCCGATTATTGCTACACAAATCCCCCTCCTCCACATTATACTTCTCCGCTCGCATCTAAACATGCCGAACTGCCCCAACTTGAAGAACCATTGCTTAATGCTTGGTTTGGTCCTGCCGGCACCATTAGTCCATTACATACGGATCCTTATCACAACATCCTAGCACAAGTTGTTGGTAGGAAATATATTAGACTTTACGCGCCACGAGAAAGCGAGAAGTTATATGCACGAGGACTGGATGATGGGGGCATTGATATGGGGAACACCAGTGCAACTGATGTGGGTGTCCTAGCTGGCTGGGATGGCACAGATGAGGAACAAGCAGCAGCCCACAATAAGTTCCCGTTATTCAAGACGGCAAAGTTCGTAGACTGTATATTGGAGGAGGGCGAGTGCCTTTATATTCCCATTGGGTGGTGGCACTATGTTAGGAGCTTAAGTGTGAGCTTTAGCGTAAGCTTCTGGTTTAATTAGCCTCTTCCATACATTTAGGTGTGAAGGCCGTGCCAAGCTCCCCGTGACTTCTATGCCAGTAACTAGTTTCAAAAGAACTTATTTCTACCATGTTTATATCTAGCTTCTATGATTAGATATCATGGTATTGGTAGCAGATTGATTGGCCCTGTAGATTTCAAGATATCGGGGAGACTGTGTGTTTGGCGCAAAACAGCCCGACGTTACAACGCTTGTATGGAGCCACCTCATCAGGATTGAAATAAAGGCGGGAACAACGGTCAAACCATGGTTCCTGAACTCAGCGGAGCGGGACAAGCATGAAAGAGATGAGGATCAAAGAAGCAACCAGGGTTAATCACTGGCTCGAAGCCGGCATTGTTCAGTGCGAGCTGTGGCATAAGCATAGCAGCTTTCTCTTGCCTAAAGGAGCAGAACCAACCCATGACCGTGATAAACCCAGGCATCAGTGCTGCTGACTCTATATTTTCGGAACACTAGTTCCCAGCAGTCGATATCAAGCCTTATACAACAAGAGCTCCCCTATATATTATCGATCTGGCAAAGTCCATCATTTGAGGCTATTGCATCTTCATTCCACTATTCATAAGCACTCTCTCATTGCCAAATGTGGCCGCCAAATACATATTTCTTGACTCAGCTCTAGGGGTTATTTCGGACGTTCAGATGGGAAGCACTGCACTTGGCGGCTGTCTTCTTACAAACAATAAGGTTATCTCTGAATTCGATCTTATACTACCTGTTGGCTTGTCACGCACATACGGGGTGTGATTTTAGTCTTTAGAGAGCCTACCTTGGTCTTTCGACAAAATCAGAGGGATCCAGATGAAAATTAGATCCATTATCATAAGATTCAATCTAAGGATGTGTGGAATTGTTCGGTTCATCTCAAATCTATAAAGTGCACGTCTATTGCTCGTATTCCTATGCCAAACTCCAACAAAGGTCCATACCAAATCATATGTACTTCCACCCAATCTTTTTAATATGACCTATTTTAAATCCATTTCCCCAAACCCAGAATTCATCTTGTCTAAAAGTCCCGGTCGTTCAAGTCGTCCCATATACTCCTGTAGTCTAGCAGATACGGACTCGCCATTCCACGTTTCACGGCCGTCGGCATCGGCGGAGAGGATAGGAACGCCTACTTGTTCGATGCAGAAACTTGCTGCGACACTGCCCCATGCTGATGCTTCGATAAGGGGCTTGTTACGTGCTAGTGCGACTTTTCGAATTTTGATTAGCTCATTGTTCCAAAAAAGAATTCTGCTAAGTTTATGAAACTATCTGATAAGGAGCTACAACTCACTAGACAGACCACCCAGAAACCCATTTCCACCGCCGGTGGGGTCGATAACTCGCGATTGGGCATCCTGGGAGAAATAAGGAGGAAGCCAGCACTCTGTGCCTGGATCTACAGCTGGACGGTCCCGCTCAAATTCCATTATACCGTCTGGAGAGATGAGCCCTGCAAAGAGGGACTCCATGTCCATATCTAATGTAAGACCTCCTCCTATGGTGGCATCCAGTTAGTAATCTCGTTTGAAACAGAAAACATAGATTATACTTAAGACTTACTGGCATGATTAGCAGGCCGCTTCCTCTTCGCAATCGAAGGCCTCCGCGAACGACCTCCATTCTTCGCAATGAAGCACCCCCGTTCCCCACATCTTATCACCAAAGCAAAGGTCTGCAAAGGCATGGATCCTAGTAGCTGCTCACAAGCGCGTTCTACAGAAGTTGTTGATATCTCTCCCGTTGCTGGATCAAGACCTTCATCAGGGTCACCCATCAGCGACGCAAGTTCTTTGTGATTAGGACTACATATATCGACATAAGGTAAAGCGTTTGTAGTATTGAGTAGCTCATCGGGTGTCATCAAATCAGGCACTGGCTCCCATATGAAGATTGGTTTCTCAGCTCGGGGATTAATTGCTTTTCGCCTTCTGAGGATCGATCGCACGAGGTCTGTACACCTGGTCGGGGAACAAATAAGATGAAAGGATTTGGAGAATAGTAACTCGGGCGTTAAAGCATTTTCGTCAAGACGCAACTTCGGTGTGGTGTATTTAAATGCTCTGTTTTGATGTTCGTCGTACCCATTCCAACCACGGGTTGTGAGACGGCTGGGATCATCTCGGATTATGCAGGATGTATCCCAAGCGGCAATCTCATTTCCGATGGATGCTGGGAAGTCGGATCCTTTGTCAACTATCCAGGACACAGTGCGAGATAGAGGGGGCGGTGAGAAGAAGCGGGCTCCTAGAGCTGAAAAGGATCCTGCACCACCCAATATGTCGTGTACAGAAGGCGTTGGAGGGAGATAGTGTATCTCGTCTGGGTATTTTGTTAGAAAGAAACATGAAAATTAGTAGAGCGTAGAGTGTGACTAGTAGACCGAACAGCGAATGCTATTTAGAAGTTCGCTACTAAGTAATCGATCACTTTGCCACACAGCTTTAAATACTAAGCACTGTATATATATCTGCAAGTTTTTTTGAGGGTTGCTCATCAATAACTCATTCTGTGAAGAAGCAATGTAATAGCCTTGGGAGACTTATAATAACTCATGATGTGTAACAGAATAGCTTGTATTTATGATGTAGATTGAGATCTCTCGCAATCATGAAGCACAACAAAGAAACAGCTTACATTAGATCAGTCTCCTGAAACTACCAGTGACTCTGAGCCAAGCAATGAAATACTAACAGGGTAATCAACAAGAAAGTTAAAATCAAATATGGCAAGAGAGGTTTGGGTGATTGGATCATAAAGTACATATGAAAAAAATAGGTGGGACAAGCATGGGGAACACATAACAACCTTACCAACTATAAACATGCCAAGGGTGCAGAAGTCTATCTCCTGCTCAGGAGATGTGCTGTCATGTTCGTCCATAATTTCCCATATCCTATCTTCATGAAATTCTGGGTTTGTAATGACTGATAGCAGGTCAGAAAGCCCCAAGGGTTATATTGTGTGGGTTGGGAATGTGTGGCCAAGTAAACACATTGACGCCAAGTTACCTTGTAAGTCTTAAAACATTTTTTGCTTCTTGGGCTGCTTGCCTGGCTTGAAAACTGCTAGTGTCCGCCTGGTCTTTACCTTTCAATTTAGATGTCGTATCTAACTACATCGACTGAACAAGGCTGAGAATCTCATCCTTCATGCCAAGAATCCAAGAACCCAAGACACTAGTCAGACAGCCTTGTATCCCTTATGATCCAGGCATGTCTCGGCCTCACATCATCCTGGAGCTGCTTCCCCCTGACAACTTCCGAAGAGTATTGCCTGGCATTAAATTACGTGTGTTAGGTAGCAGAATTATATAAATCCTGCGATCTTCTCTGCTGCTCCCCCAATTCGTTTTCCGAAATATACATTACTTTACGGAGCTCCTGTCACTTGCTTGCGCCTTTTATCTTCGACTCGCATTGTCGCGAAGTGTTGATCGTTCCCTCATCCAAGCTGTCACCTGGAACAAGTCGCCCAAAGGAAGGCACCCTGCAGCAAAGATGGCCGCGAATAATATGCATAACCTGACTACCCTTATTAAACGGTAATTGCCTCTCAATTCTTCCACTTGACTTCTGCATCTGCCAAAGCTATCCCATAGCTCTTTCTCAACAGACACGATGGTTCACATAATTCCTAGTGATACGCTGACAACTCTCGTTCATAGACTAGAAGCTGCCACATCCAGACTCGAAGATATTGCATCCGCTACAATCGAGTCCCCAAAGCCCAATGGAGCATCCCCTCATTCTCCGCCAGCTGCAGCTCCCCTACCGCCACCTATTCCATCAGTGGCAGAGCCAGTTAAGCCAAAAGCAGACCCCTTGCCAGAATCGGTCGAGGACTTTGATTCTTTCATCAACGGGACCGTGAAAAAGTTCCTTACACTTAGCGATGAGCTGGGAGGACCACTGGCACAGCAAGTAGGTTATGACTTATAATTGAAGAAGTGATAAGCCAGAGAACTAACAATCATCCTAGGCCGCGAGTTTAATGAAGACATTTGTTGCCCAGCGAAAGTTCATTCTTGTATCAACAAAGGCCAAGAAACCAGATATGGGAGGATCGCAGCTTATGAGTCTCATTAAACCTCTACAAGATGCTATAAGCGAAATTAGCGAAGTTCGAGATGCCAGTCGAGGCACCCCTGCGTTCAACCAGCTCAGCGCCGTATCCGAAAGTATTGGAGTGGTTGCATGGGTAACAGTAGACCCAAAACCACACAAGCATGTAGAAGAATCTCTAGGGTCGGCTCAATACTGGGGTAACCGAGTTCTGAAAGAGTACAAGGAGAAGTGAGAGAATCCCAGAAATTAAGCAACTCTTGTCTAACTGCCCATAGGGATCCAAAACAAGTCCAGTGGATACAATCTTACTACCAAATCTTCAAAGATCTTACCGAGTATATCAAGGAAGCTTTTCCTCAAGGGATAACTTGGAACCCGAAGGGAACTTCCCTCGACGAGGCATTAAAATCTGTAGAGCAATCTAGTTCTCCAAGTGCCCCAGCTGCAGGTGGCCCCCCTCCACCGCCTCCTCCACCAGGACCACCTCCGCCACCGTTGAAATTCGATAATACGCCAGCGGCGCCTCCCACTTCAAATGCTGGTGGCTTAGGTGCAGTGTTCTCGGAACTCAACAAGGGCGAGGCTGTCACCAAGGGACTCAAGAAAGTCAGCGCAGACCAGATGACACACAAGAACCCGTCATTGCGAGCCGGTGCTACTGTTCCAACACGTAGTGATAGTCAATCAAGCGTTTCTTCAATATCTCGCGGCAAGAGCCCGGCTCCTGGAAAGAAACCCAAGCCAGAAAGCATGCGAACAAAGAAACCTCCTATTAAAACGCTTGATGGGAACAAATGGTATATTGTGAGTTGGAACTAGATCCTGTTTCGGACCTATACTAATAGATATATAGGAGAACTACGACGGCGATACCAAACCCATCGAAATTGAAGCCTCAATCTCCCACTCGATTCTTATCAGTCGGTGTAACAAAACTACCGTCATCATCAAAGGGAAGGCAAACGCAATTTCCATAGACAACTCCCCACGTCTGTCGCTTATTGTCGAGTCTCTCGTCTCGTCGATAGACGTCATCAAATCGTCAAACTTTGCTCTCCAGGTTATGGGTACACTACCCACAATCCTCATGGACCAAGTTGATGGTGCTCAAGTATATCTTGGCAAAGATTCTATGAACACGGAAGTCTTCTCAAGCAAATGCTCGGGTATAAATGTCAATATCCTTGATACTGCTAGCGAGGAGGGTGATTACAAGGAAGTTCCATTGCCGGAGCAAATCCGCACATGGGTAGGAGAGGATGGTAAGATCAAAAGCGAGATTGTCGAGCATGCCGGTTAGTTTCATCATCTGACAATTGATGGTTTGGCATTGTTGTAAGTTGTGAGGTATGCATATAGCGTGCACTGTACTTTTTATTAGGAGCTTATGTTCCTCCTGTCTTATTCACTTCAAAGACTGATAATTCAGCCCCAATTAAGATTGTTTGTAGAGCTAAATTGGGCATTTTTGGATACGAAAGTGATTTCAGCGGCACATCGTACAGTTACTGATCGAATATGCAATAGAAGAAACTGTTTTTGTTGCAAGTCGTACGTGTAAGGCAGCAAGGAGGATCCTGGCCATATCGTTCTTTAGCTCTCGTTTCAGAACGAACTGAGCAGATTATGTATTTGGCGTCTCGGGTGGCGCAGGGCTAATTTGATATTTAGCAACAGATCTCCCTGTTGCACATCGTACCATTCAGATACAGCATGTATTTACTGATCCTGAATTTTTAAGGAAGGGGGTAGGAATATCTGTAGCAGTACTTAAGCCTAATTTTATTTGACTTCTTTAGTTGAGGTGCCCTTTCTAAGCTCGATTAATCTTTATGCAACCGAAGGTTATCCTTTCATCCTTATTATGTATCACGCCTTAATATATACTTCCCCATCTTTCGATGAAGGTTCTTTGCCACATCAAACCATATGAATTTTCTTTAAGTCATCAAGCTAGTTGTTTTTGCATATCGTTAGTTTTTTGGTGGTTCTAGCCTATCCTACTAGGAGGTAGCAGCTTGTTCTATCACATTGAGGTGTTTGAAAGCAAAGCTTCTTAACGCATATCCCAATTTTGCGAGGGCAGTCTAGGATCGGTTCCTAGATAGGAAAAGTTTAACACGAAGCAAACACTCCTCGGTAAGTTAGTAGTTTGGTGTGTTCTTAAGCTCGGTGAGTTTAATAACCAACAGTATTTTAACGGAAAGCATCGTCTGATTTGGGTTCGGCAATTCTATGTGGCGTACTGTGAGTCTATTGAAGAGGATCCGCAGTTCGAAAATGAGCATCTTAAGTAGTCTGGGCACTTCTGTAAATCCACCATGACGGAATTAGGTAATGTGCATTTTTTGTATTATTTCCAGATGTACTGCTAACGCTTGTTACACGTCACACTTTCTTACATGACGTATCTAGACTAGCAGAGAACATAATTTTCATAAATTGAGCTTCTCTAGTACTACCTATGATGAAGTCCATCAGAGTGGCACTAGGGAACTGAAAGCATATTCGTGGGCTGGCTATTCATATTTGTTGTATATCGCGCTTCATAAATGACGTATTTTGATATTTTCGATGCCATTAATACAATGTTTGATCTGTAATCAAGAGTCAATTGTGCTCTACTGAGTTCTCCAGCGCCTCAGCTTGGCGAATCCTAACGATAGATCCAGACGACTTGAATTATTGTTGCACGTCGCAGATGTAAAATGTCGTAAATATTTTATAATTACAACGCTTTGCCTACTTCTGGGCAAGGGTCTTTTGCTAAACCTAATGGTAAAGCATTAACCCGTGTTGTAATCGTTTGGTCTGGGCAGTTTGTATTTGACTACCCACTTAAACCTAGTTTGAGTCTGAGTGCTTTGTCCGTTGTCCCCTGCGAAAATACTCAAAATGCAACTGAAATGTAGTGACATAGTGAAGAAATCACTTTCAAACGAGAAAAATAAGTTGGAGCGAGCTTTTACGGGAAATATTAGAGCAAATTGGAATGTAACATACAAATGGCAGCCCGTCTAATATCTAAGTAGACGGGAAAAGAGACACAATACGGCATGCCTCTAAATGGCCACTCTGTCACAACATAAATATGTAGTCAAAGAGCCACTTGGTAAACTGCTATCAAACATGGCAAGTAACCAAAGAGGAACAGCAGCTAAGGTTGGTTCTATACTCTCGCCAACCGAAAAGCTCTCATCGAATATGGCACATGCATTCCCATATAACAGAACGTAAGTTTTCACCTCATTTCATTGCCCTGCCTGTGACTCCCTAAATATGTACAACCCAATCCCACCATATTCGCTACGACGAGACCGACTTGGCTGCCTCAGCCATTTTCTTTTCGTGCTCAATAATGCCCTTGCTCCAGCTAAGATTAAACAATTAGCCTGAAGTTCATAAAACAACAATTTATGGTATACGTACTACCGACTTGGAAAGAATCGTCCTTCCTCCGGAAACTTCGTCCGGTATTCTCGGTTTGCGCTTAATCTCCACATCAATCCAGTGATTCCAATTGTAACGGCGAATGCGACAGCAGTGTTGGCCTTCCAGTTCTTGGGCTGAGAGTACCATCCACCAGCTGGTGACCAGACGTGCTTTGGGTATCTAAGGAGGTGTAAGAAAGTGGTATACGGATTGGTTGATTGGCCCCGCTCTGAGCCATTGACTTACGGAATTTTGTCGCCAGCCTACAGAAGAGTTAGCAACACAGTTAATACCAATTCAAGCAGACATCGGACTCACCATCTTAATAAGTTGTCCAGGGGGCAGGTTTATTTGGTTGTGCTCAATTCCTTGGACGTCAAGCTCAAAGAGGTCCTCAGGTGTTAGCGCGTTCATGACTAAGTAAAAGCGGGTATCAAATTCATGATCACCACCGCAGAAAGACAGGAGCTCAAAATTTTGGAACCTGTAAGAGAGAACCAGTTCCAATTCCCAACCACATACGCCAATCGCTCTCGAATCGGTCGTATACGCTAGGGCCGAGAGTCAGGGAGGTTCTACTATTATCGATGAAGAGATTACAGTTGGAAAGATGGAGTGGGCAGTTACTGTCTCCTCGCACGAGACCCTGTTGTCTACGGCAATGGAAACAAACACAGATTTTGGGAAATAGGCGGTTACAGTCCAACCAGGCGACCGAGAGGGTTGAAGAAGAGGAAGATATTGAGTCAAAACCACTCGTTCTAGATCCAAGCCATCCTTCACCACCTCCTGAAGCCGCTCTCCGATCCGCAAAACTGGCTGCGCTCCATGCACGTCTTGCACTTCCTAAGAAACTTCCTTTACAAACTATGGCTCGAACGCTTGTGGACCCAACCGCAGATCCAAATCCTCATTTCAATAACGTGGCATTGGCACAAGTTGGTGGATCATTGATGAGTGCTTACGTCGCAGAATGGCTATTATGCCACTACCCACGACTCCCTATGATGGTTCTGTTCGCTGCAAACTACGCATATCAAGGCCCTCCCACCCTTACAAGAATAGGAAAGGAATGGGGTGTCCAAACTGCTGCCTATCCAGGCTCCGAAGTCGATCCCGGCTATCTCCAATTCAACAAAATGACACCAGGTTCCCCCCTACCTTCCCTAGGCGTGTCCACTCGTCCCGATTACCGCGATTTCTACAGAAGAGGAATATCAAGTCGAAACGTGTACGATGACGAATTCGGAGACCAAATAAAATTCCCTGACAAGGATTCTGGTGAACCTGTTAGACAGCCCACGGATACCGCATACTCGAATTTTGTGAAGGCAGTAGTGGGCTCGATATATGTACATGCGGGCCGCAGCGCTGCGAAATCATTCGTACAAGCTCATGTGCTATCCAGACATCTTGCAATCGACACGTTGTTCCAATTCAAAAAGCCGGTACAAGAATTAGCGAAGCTGTGTGTACGTGAGGATTTCGAATACCCGGTGGCGCGCATATTGAGTGAGACGGGACGACATTCACGCTCGCCAGTATTTGTAGTGGGGATATTCAGCGGTGCAGATAAGTTGGGAGAAGGGGCTGCTCCAAACCTAATGGAAGCACGTACACGGGCTTCGGTAGCTGCATTGAAGGCCTGGTATCTGTATAGTCCTGGGAATAATGTGAGGGTACCGAGTGAGATGGAGGAAGCAGGTGCAAAACCTTGGAAGGCGGCGCATATTGACATGGGAGAAGTTTTACATTAATCTGTTTGCATGCTGCATAGCGATTTTGGAGCTGTATAGCGGACTTGATCACTAAAAAACGGGGGAGGAAAGCTATACGGGAAACGGTTTGGCTATATACTATATTTGTGGCTCTTTGTGATGAAAGAACTAGGAGGACGTGGTTGGCTTGTATGCTGGCGACGATGTATTATTGAGATCTCCTTTGTGTCATTATGCATGGGAGCTGAGACATGGCTCATGGAGTATGTGAGGATAGCTGTAGAAATATGGGAATCATGTGTAGACAAATAGCACCATCTCCGAAACCATTTGCCAAAAGTATGATATTAAACATTCACTTGATCTATTCTTGACTCGATGACTTGTGGAATACACTTCAAGTTCTATACTCTGCATGAGTTGAAGAGGAATGGGGTTTCTCCTAGCTTTATATATGTTTTTCAATGATTGCCAGGATATTACGGAATATACTTGCCTGGTGTGCAGCGGTCGCTGGTTGTGAGCTTAGGCCTATTGAGTTTGACTGGTAGCATCTAGCATGTATTTACTTTGCCTTTCAAGACTTCCGTAGTTAACTCCTCTTCACAGTGTCACAATCACAACATTTAAGATAAAAAATCTTTGGCAGACGATATCATCCATTTGCTTCTTTTTATAGTACATCCATGATGCTCTCTTCCATAAAAGTTCACCAACACAACGCCATATATACAAGCCCCAATAGTAGCTATGCAAGGCCACCTATGCAAATTTTTGTGTCATCCTATCCCAAGTAAAATGTCCGAGACATTGAGAGCGAGCCGCGAACGCCAGAAATGCAGTCATCCGAATGAAGAGATTTAGGGGTATCAAGCATCCGTCTTTACATCAACCTTTTTAGCAGGAGGAGCCTCACTTGCATCATCCTCGCGAGCACGCTTCTTATCGTTGGATTCTGGGGAGGCAGCCTCTTTTTTAACTTCGGCCCCCTCATGCTTGACACCGTTGTTTTCAGATCCCTCTTTGTCGTTATTGCGGGATCCACGATCGTCACGATCACGACGTCCTCCGCGGCCTCTTCCCCTGTCACCACCTCTACCACGGTTGTCCTTGAATCCGTTGGCACGATCATCATCTCTGCGCTTTTTCCAATCATCTGGATCACGGTCTCCACGGTCACCTCTTTCACCTATCGCACAAAGTTAGTATGTTAATGCTAGAAATACGTAGGAACCTCATGAGAAGACAGAACAAGACATACCTCGATCACGGCGATCACCCCGATCACGTCGATCACCTCGGCCACGATCTCCACCGCCACCACGACCTCCTCGTCCTCGACCGCGTCCACGTCCACGGCCTGGAACGTAAGATGCGCTTGGTTTGACTTTACCATCGTTGATGTCTTGCCTCTTTTGATCAGTGTATTCTTTTTTGCTTGTGACTTTGAGGATGTGTTCGCCCTTCCAAAGTGGTTTTGGGCTGAGGTTTTGTTGTTAGCTTTTCTCTGAATACCACGGGATTTTACTGCCATGCTTTCAACATTAGCGAAGGCACTTACTCTAGTTCCAAGAAAGCCTTGGAGTCTTCCGGGGTTTCGAATTCCACAAACACGGAGCCTTTGAAGAGCCTAGTATCAGTACGACGAAGACGAACTGCTGCGACTCCCTTGTAGGGCTTGAAAAACGCTTCGATCTCGAATTGAGATCCCTTCACCTCGTCGCCTGGCAGATATCAGTATTGGTGACTTTCAAACTCTAGGAATGATATTATTCATACCAAAACCTTTCACATAGATGGATCTGGCATCGATACGCTCCTGATCTTCGGCAATTGCAGGGTCGTAGGCAAACTTGCGGGAGACTTCCTCTTCACCATCTTCGCCAGTTATTTTAAGGTAATTACTGGACTTCAGCGCAGTCACAACGTCTTCTCGTGAGGTGAAACGCTTCATGCGACCAAAATCGAGAATCGTTTTAAGGGGAACTGGTGTATTTTCGACACCTCCGGTCTTCCCCAAGAGAAATTTGTCTTGTCTTAGATTGGAGTCGTTGAAGTAGAATTCCACCTTGCAAAATTTGAGTAAGTGTTCCAAGAAAGTGGAACTTTAGGATATACCTGATTTCGGATTTCAACGTGATCCTTGCTTTCTTCAAGAATACTTGGATCGTATTTGCTGTTCTTTGAGTAATCTTCATTTTCCTGAGCAGATGTCTTCAGAACGCCAACCAAGTCACCTTCTTCATACGTCTTTGAGTAGGGCTTCTTCTTAGACTCTGGAGAAGCAGCCTCGGGCTTGATATCTTCGGTTTTGACCATATCGACCGGCTTAACCTCGTCCTTGGTTTCTTCGCTAACAGAATCCTCCATCTTGACTTCAGAAACTTCTTCCACCTTAGTGTTGCTATCCTCAACCTTTGCGTCAGACATTTTGCGCAACTGTGAAGTGAGTCAGTCGGTGTCAAGCTTTATAAGCGTGAGAGGCTGGAAGGAGCAATTGGGATATGCACAAATGCGCGTTGAAGCTCAAAACCTGTTTGAACGTACCTTGACTCGCCAAAGTATCTTCAATTGAGTTTATAGTGAAGCTGTGTTCGTTGCGCTGCAGAATTTGTTGTTTGAATGAGGGACCAACACCAAGCTCTGGTGGGGTTTTGAGAAAAATAGAATCTGGGAGGCGGTCGGGAAGCCCGCTAGCACCCGCGCCAAGCACTGCAACCTCGAAATGTTCGGTCCTTAACCTCGACTGGATTATTATCCATTCTTCAATTGTACCTGTGCAATTCAATTCTTCAGCCATGACACGGAAAAGATTTCATGGCCTGAAGAAGGTCGTATGTATTCTCTACTACTTCAGCATGTAATGTCAGATAACTAATGTTGCCCCCTTTTGCAGAAAGTCCGCGCATCGTGGAACAAATACAACCTCTACAATCTCACACGATTGAAGACGCCGCAATCGAATCAAGCAACGTTCTATCAGCAGAAATGGCTGGCCAAGTCAACAACAAGAGCATACCACGGAGAACAGATACGGGAAGGTCAATGGCAAAAGATGTTTAGGTCACGATTATCGGCAGTCGTTCCAATGGATCACAAATATCTAGCAGAGAGTGATGGTTCCGAGTTTGCAGCTGGACGAGGTTCTGGAAAGGAGAAACCATTAGATATGGATGAGATCCGATTTGGAAGAAAGCAGATCCCCTGGTTGCATATGACATATGCACCGATAGAAAGACGGCTGGACATGGCTGTTTGGAGAGCGTTGTTTGCTAGTAGTGCAAGGCAGGCGAGGCAGTTTTGCACGCATGGGATGGTGAAGGTCAATGGACAAGTGGTAAGAACTGTCCGAGTAAGTAGAATGAACTGGATATGCTAACAGAGATGCAGATGCCATATGCAGGATATCTTCTGAATCCTGGAGACATGTTCCAAGTCGAGCCAGATAGTGTTCTTTTTGCAACTGGTGCCCGGAAAGAATCAGCTCAAATCAAAGTCGGTAGAAAAGTCCGTATGAAGCGAGCCAAAGTCAACAAGAGGTTGCGACTTCCACAGCCCCTTCCTCCGCTGCGGGAACGACGTAGAAAGACCGGGGAAATTACAGATGTAGATGGAGAGGCCGAAGTTGAGAAAAACTCTGAAAACCTGCAAGAGTTCCGAGAGCAGAGATTAGAAACGATAGACGAATTCTTGGTGGTGGTGCTGGAAGAATTTGAACGTGGTAAATCGAAGCTCGGTGCCAAAAGAAAGCAAGACCTCCGGGCCCTCCTCAAAGATGCCAGAGCAGTTCGCGCACGCATCAATCGTAAGACCGAAGAGCAAGTCACCGAGGACCTTAAAAACCTGTCTTCCCGCTTCTGGCTCATCCGCGCTGCTACCAAACAGGAAACACAACCCAACGCTACTAAGCGATCGCTCAGCGTTTACGCACAAAAGAAGCAACAGGCAGTCGATGAAGCAAAGAAACAGAAGCTTCTAGAAGCCATGATTCACGTTGAGGAAAATCGGGAGGATCCTTCAAAACCATATGCTACACCTTGGCAACCAAGACCATTCATGTCGCCGTTTGCATTCATCCCGCGGTATTTGGAGGTCCACCATGCGATTTGCTCGGCGGTTTATCTAAGACATCCTGTAGCTAGACCTGGGTTGGCGGAGGTACCTACGCCGTTTGCTGCCGAAACACAACAGTTGGCATTTACGTGGTACTTGAGAAGGAGATAGATGTATGATATTTACTTAGTGGGTTCGAAAGGGGATGTGTACTTATATTGGAAGTAGAAAATGTACAATGAAAGTCTCCTGAATTGAATTGCCATATTTTCTTTATGTGACACAACACTTTCTAGGATTCGAAAATAGCCACGGCATTGGGTTACCATTTGAGAATCTCAAAAACTCGGTCTTCCAACCCCGCTTATCATAAGTAACGGTAGATCCAAAGCATTTTAGAGAGGACATTGCCTCAGTATTACGAATACTATATTTTTATGAAGTGAAGCCACGTGTTAAAGGAATATCCGCAAAAAGCTTTATTGTATCAAAGAATTTTCCAATTCCAATAATTCTATAAAATTCCGAAGACTTCTCGATTCTATTGATACAGAACTGTCTCTCTACCCATTCTCTCGAAACCGCATTCTACAACTTCGCCTTTGGCGCTTCTAATGTAGGCATAAGTATATCTCTAATATCACCTGCTGCCTCATTGAGGTAGAAGCTCATGCGCTCGCTTCCTAAGCCCTTGGATACAACGTTGAATTGCAGACTACATGTAGTGTTAGCTTTGATACTTTCTATTGCTCCTGATAGGGTGGTGGGTAATAAAAGGGATGGGTGACGGAAAGTCTTACCTATTCTCGTTAATCATATACGCGATTCCCCATCCATCATCAACAACCTGACTCCATCCATAGCCATTGAAATACTCCGAGCTCAACTGTGAGCTCGAAATGCGCCACGTGCTTGAATATGTGAATGCGGGATCCTTGTAGATCGCTGGCAATTCCTCGCCTGGTGCGAGGAGCTTCTTAAGACCAAAGAGATGACGATCAACACCCTTTCCGTCTGAAGCAGCGGTGATGTATTCTACGTGTGCTTTAACGGCAGCATGGAATAGTTTGGCGGTTTCTTCTGGAGTGGTGGAAGAATCGGAGGCAGCTTTGCAGAAAGCGACAGACTCGTCAGAAACGGTGCGGCAGGTTTCGGTACGGCCTTGTTGGAAACGACGAGTGGCGGCAGATTCGTAGGTAGGGCGGTTCTTGCCATAC
>Ga0247734_1000765_pt1 | contig 26735 bp, 30 predicted proteins | sample UWRJL103311B2_FD_180933 | JGI IMG/M metagenome (GOLD analysis project Ga0247734, IMG submission 180933) | Plant litter microbial communities from Arlington Agricultural Research Station in Wisconsin, United States - UWRJ-L103-311B-2 | ecosystem: Environmental > Terrestrial > Plant litter >...
GTGTGTTCGTCGTTAAAGCGTCTCTGAACAAATCCTTATCTACCTTTTTGTAAACCTCAAAATATTGAAAAACCATCCAGAAGTTCTCCCGGTTGACATATTCCAGATCATTCAATACCTGAATTAGGCGATCAGGGACTATCTCCAGCATCTTTATCCGGATCATTGACAAGGCTTCTTTTACAATCTGAAGGTAGCGCCCCTTTTCTTTTTCAGAAGAACCGTCCGGAAACATCCCGTTTTCAAAATATTGATGAATGTGATGAAACTCAAGCAGATCATTAAGTTCCATAACCTGGAAGTCATGTGGTATTTCCAGTAATTCTTTTGCCTGCTCAATCATGGGCCTTCCGGCAAGGTCGCGTTTTGAAAAGAAGGTCACCCGGTTCAGCCTGGTCATAATGGAGAAGGATTAGTTAAGAATTAGCATTCCAAATTTAGTGAATTAGAAACGCGAAGACCGTATTGTTTTCCTTGATGTGAGCCAATACTTTTATGTAAGCTACAGGATAGTATCTCCGCTTTTATCCGTCAGTTTACCTATTTGGATATGACGAACGATGAGTTTTATAATGAAGAAAATACAGGGAACTTAAAGATCTTATTGTCATCGACCATCACTGGTAAAACCTGCCTTAGGCCAAATCCATTAATTAAAAATCATTGGTCCGTCAATCAGACAGACCAATGATCAACTTGAGAGGTTCAGCCTTCTTTCAAACGATGGGTGGCATCCAGCAATCCGCGTAGTGCTACCGCAAGATCATCGCCATCATAAGAACGTTCTGCCATGGACGAAAAACGTACCACATCCGCCTTTTCTTCCGCCGTCAATTTCCACTTTAATACCTTTTCGACGGCCTTGCCGATCAGCTTTTTGAGCTTTGCCATCTGTTTTTGGTAATCACCTCTACGGATATGACCGTTTTCAATGTGTTCAAGAATGCGGAACTCACCGTTGTCTGTGCCTTTTTTCGGATCCCGTCCGGTGCGAAAGGCGCGCGTCATAAATGCTTGGTACAGGAAGGAATCACCGTACAACTTTTGATCTCTTGTCATGATCTTTTTTAATTAGGGTAAATAATAAATACATTGTAATCTACATCGGAGGCCCTTTGTAATAAAGGACAGCCTTTTCAAGCAAGTTAATTCAAGTGCCAATCATTGTAAACGACAAGCGCTGTTAAGCTAAAAACTACCCGCGATCTAATAAAGAACAGTGATCTGCCGGATCAAGATCATACAAGGTTAAAGTGGCGGATCCCGGCAAATATTGACCGGGCAACACCTTCTAACTATGAAAAATTTTGTGCGCTGGAATAAAATTTGTGACACACCAAGTATGGAAAATATTAAAGGAACCCCTACAGAATACGATATGCTACTTGATGACGAGCAGAGTTTATTGGATGAAATGGAAGAGCACAAAACTAACCTGATCGACCTGGAAGAAGAATTGCAGGTCGTTCGAAACAAGCTGGCATTTATAAAAAAGGCCGTCCCGGAAAACATTGAGATCAGCATGCATTGTTAGCAGTCCGGTTTATACTTTTCGTGGAAACTTAAACGGACCGAAATGGAGCGCCCCGTATTTTCACCAGGTCGGTCAACCATTCGAAAATACGGGGCGAAACGGGGCTCCGGCGCGCCGGAGCCCGCCGGGCAATTTGAATCAGTAAGGGATAACGCGGACCTGTATCTTTTGCGCATTGGCCAGGTCTATCAAATGCTTAGTACCTTTTGACCTGCCATCCCAAAAGCAGATACAGGCATCGGCGTAGTCGGCCATTTCTTTATTTCGTTCGTAACCCGCAGATCTTCCTTTACTCCAATCTGCCGGAAATTCTTTAATAGCAAATCCGTTCGCTTTAGCGTACTGCTCGCCAAGTGTGTCCGCACCCTTGGCTTTACCTGATACAATTTCTATGTGATGGGAAAACCGTTTGGCAGACAGCATCACATCGACTTTCTTTTGCAAAAGGGCATAATCAACAAATCCCCTACCACCTGCAATAATCAACCGGAAAGTTTCCATGTTAAACAGCCCCCTTTCTTTTGGGTTCATAAACCCAAACAGACAAATCCAGTTCAGCCAAATGCTTTTCGATCATCGGCCTGACCACCTTCCAGTCCAGCCCACCGTTCCCGCAACCTAAAGCAGGCATGGCTAAACTTTTGATCGGGTTCGCTTTCAGGTAGGTCACAAGGGCTACCAGACCTGTTTCTACAAATTCATAAGTGGAGGGAGATCTCCAATGGCTTTTTGTCGGAAAATTAATGATCAGCCGTTCGCCCATTAATAACTCCTGATCTTTAACGGCTAAAAGTTGTCCTGTTTGAAATGAACCGTTCAGGCATGCCTGACGGTACACTTCAAAGTTATGGGGAAATGCCTGTTTGAATTGCAGGGCGATCCCTTTACCCATCACACCTACGGTATTAACCGTATTGACCAATGCCTCTGCGCTTGAATCCAATAGATTGCCTGTCGTGTACCGTAACATCGTTGATTATTTGCTTTGCATTTCCGTGTCCAATAATAATAGTTTTTGGTAAACATCCTCCCAATATTTGTACAAATACAATTGGTATTCGGAGGGTTCGCTCACCCTGTAATGGCGGTAATCGTCTGCCTGTAGAATGGCTAACCGCAAATCCGTTACGGTAATTTCCCGCCCGTCTAAATCTGTAATTTTCATAATCATGCGATCAGGCGACTTTTAAAGGCTGTGTCCTGAAATCCTGCAGGTTCAGAAAAAAACCACGATTAAATAAAATACCCTCCTTGAACATTTGCCATAACAAGGATGCGCCACAATTGGCGAGTGCGGAATTTATAAACAAGTCCTGTTTGGTCAGGGCTTCGGCAAGCGAACAGCTTGGGGTATTGTCCGCCTGTTCAGATGCGGTCAGCAATTCCTTAAATTCATCGGTCACTAAGGGCAAAATTTCTACAGGCCGGTAGCGTTCCGAAGCGGGTTGTTTGATCTTTTCTAAGGTTGACAGGATAACTTGACCGCTCGAACGGCTGTTCCCGAAATCCATCCAGTACTGTACACGGTTGCGACCGCCATATTTATTGGCCAAATGTTTTAATATTTCCGCTATTTCGTAACGGGCATCTACGGTATCCACGCAGGAAATGGTAATGGTTGCACTCGCCAGATCCTTGTCCTTTAAGGACGCTTTATCATAGCGGGTCGTTTCCGCACGCCAGTTCGTACCGAAAAATCGATTGATGCGGTTAATGAGGGCGACCGATTTGTAAAAGCCTAATTCGGCGGTGGTAAACAACTGCCTGCCGAGGTTGGCGGTATCTACGGTATCGTTATCAAATACCCTGACAAATAAACCCGCATGTCCTAAAGAAATTAAGGCATGGTTCATTCTTGCGAGTGCGGTCAATACCTGACCGCCAGTCCCGCCTGCACCTATCAGATTAACGGTAACAGGATTGTACGGCTGTAATAATTCCTTTTGTACGATGTGTACGGCGGGTCTGTCTTTTTTATTGGTTTTCATTGGATGATACTTTTAAGGGTCAAACTGGTTTTGATCAACTCGTTTTGCGGGAATGGCTCACCCTTACCCGCGAGGGAACGCCACAATTCGGTCGTGTTGGTTTTGGTATTGTTGTTCCCGCTGATGGAATGGCTGAAACTGCTGTTAAAGAAATACTGTTCCCATGTTTTGGTAAATTCCTCCAAACAGGTGGTTTCGCCGATATTGATCTGCACCGTCCCCATGCAAACCTGACCGTTGCCGTAGATATTGAGATAAGGCGCATGGCAGAGTTTGGTCTTTTCGGTCGGCTTCGTTTTACCTGTTAAGCCATAAACCGATAAGTGGTCGGCATTGGCTTTCCAAAGCATGGCAGGCACATGAAATTTACCCGATGGGATATTCAGCCCATCGACGAAAAACAGGCTGACCTCCTGCGGTGTTGTGTGCCAAACCGCATAGCCATTAGCGGATTGATCGACGTATAAAATATTGGACGGCAATATGCCTTTACTTTTGAGGTAACCGCTTTTAGCTTCCTGTGCGGTTTGTAATAAATCGCTCAATGCGGAAACTTCCTTTTCATTCAAGGGATGCGCATTAATGGGTTTGCCGTTCCTGCCAAAATCATAACTCTCGACGTAAATCTCGGTACGTTTTTCATCCCTTTGGAACTGGTTGATCTGTTCGGCTTGATCATAGCGGTAGATCAACAGGGCTTTGAACGGTTCAAACCCGCTGTTAAACTGTTGGGTGATGTTTTGCATAATTTAATTGTTTTTAAAGGCTATGCAGAGGGCTTCGCCGTTTTCATGATATTATTGTTTTTCAACGGCATTCAAGAGGGTTTCACCGTTCTTCATGGTCGTAATCGTTTAATAAATCTCTTAGCCGTTCGATCAGATCGAACAGGCGGTTCTCAAAATCAAAATCCTTTCTATCGGTTTCAGGCAGGGTATCGAAATAATACACGGCGGTCGGTTCATCCATGACAGGTCTTTCCTGAAAAGAGCAGTTGATCATTTCCATGAGTTCATGCTGAAAACAATCCTTGTCACTCCAATAGAAACCCATGTATTCATCTGCCCTTATCCTTTCTTCTTCGTCAGGGTAAATTAGATCTTCATGGATGCAGTCCACTAAGGAGCGTTTGGGGTACTGGCGATAAAGCTGTAGAAATTCTATACCTAACAGTTCCCATTCCAGTTCGTGTTTATCCCTGTGGTGATATCCCGTTACCACACTATCCATTTTACCAAGCCATTCAGGGTTCTTGATGATGGGCATGATATGCCCGCCTGCCCGTCTTAATTCGTAAAGGGTATCTTCCTGTTGCTTTCGCCATGCCTTATCTTCTTCATCGGTGTTGCCCTCGTCCTCGGTTTCGCTTACCCATTGTTCCAAAGTATCATACTGGTAATCCATATAAGTGCCGCTTTCGGCATAAAATGGAATGTCTACGACCTGGTGCAGATAGGCAAATATGACCGTGACCAGTTCGGTGATGGCTGTATATTCAGCAGACTGCGACCATTGCCAGTAAGCCCTGACAGGAATATAGAACAGGCAATGGCTCAGATCAAAGGTTTTGACCACCGATAAAACCGCCTTTTTGCCTTTGTCCTGCAAGATCATGCAATGGTTATCCCGGTCAATTGCCTTTACCTGCTTTTCCACCGTTTGCCATGTGGTATAGATATTTTGGGGGAAAGGCAAATCCGTTTGAGGTATTTCTAACTTATAAAATTTGCAGAGATTGGCAAGGGAGTGAAAATACTCCCTTGCTATCCTTTCGCTGTTGCCTGAAAAAGCCCAAAACGGCAGGAAACTGTGATCTAAAAAACCATTTCCGTCAGTCCTGCGGGTGCGCTTCTTAGCGGGTTGCGCCTTACTTCGTCCGCATCGGGCAGGCGGTTTAACCGCTCTGTCATGTCGCCGAATAATTGCTGTAGTTTCCATGTTTCGCTTTTCCTGTTAATTTTGATGATCCTGTTCACTGATTGCTTTTTCATTATTTATCCTTTCGTTCCCATCGTGCTTTCAAACTTATACTGCGCTTCATCGTCCTTGATTTTAGGGCCGGTGATCTTGGCGTTGGTCAGTATCGGGTAAGTACCTGCATAGAAATTCTGCACTTCTGCGATCGTGAACCTATCGTTGGGGTCGGTCAGGCGGATTTCCTGCCCATTCTCCTTGTGGAGGAATATCCTCGGTAAGATCATTGCTTTCATTATTTCGGGGATTAATCGTTAAAACTTGCGGTTAATTTATCATAGGCTTCTTTACCCGCCTGCAAGGTCTTGCGTTTGGCTTCGATGGCTTCAGCCTTGTCGGGATATTCTGTCACGTCAGGCAATTGCGCCAATGCTTCGGCATATTTGGTGTTCTGCGCCAAATTCTTGACCCGTTCCATTGCTTCGTCATAAAGGCGTTTCTTCTCGGCCTTGGCCTGCTTGTCGTCCTCGGGCGGTGTAAACAGGTCGTTTTGCTCGTCCTGTTCGTCGTCGTCGGTCTCCGTTTCGGCAGGCTTGTTTGTTTTGGCTTTTTCAGGTTTAGCGTTCTTCTTCGCCTTTTCCAGTTCCTTTTGATAGCTTTCTAAGTTGCTTATCAGTCCTGCGGTTTGCTGAACAGGCTCTGCAAGCTGTTCAAAAAAACCCTCGTCCAGTTCGTTGGCGGTCGCCTTGAAAAGCATGGGTGGCAGGCCGTCGATCGCCTTATCCTTTTTGAGCACGACCGATACGGTTTGCACCCCTGTTTCGTCCTGATTGATGTTGAGCAGGAAATTGCCTTTAAAACCTAATCCTGCTATCTGCTGAAAAAAATTCGTTTTCATAATGCTTGTTATTTAATGATGAATAAAATGATACCGCCAATGATGGCGAGTAAAGCCAAAAAGTAAATTATCGCTTCGATGCGGGTAACGAACCACCATTTTTCATAGGATGAAAAAAGCTGTAGCCCCGCAACCCCACGGCGGTTGAACCTGCGCCTGCTGATGAGGTAGCGAAATAATAACCCGATGCCGATCAACAGACAGGCAATGAGGTGTGGATGTTGATGAATGCTTATGAGTTGCATGGTATTATGATTTAATGTTACTATGGCCTTATGGCGTTTCCAATGAATTTTTGAATGACAGGCTTTCCAATCGGGTAGCGATCTGACCATCTTCGGTAAACCAATATTCATTGGCTTCGATCGCTTCGGTAACCGCCTGATCTTCTATCGATCCCTCATACTCATTCTGTAGCGACCTGTAGAGATAGCGGTTCAGGGCGTTAGCCACTGCCTGTAAGCCATTTTCCAGTATATCCAATTGCTTTTCAATGAGCGGGTAACCGTGATGACTATAGGGCAGGTTATCATTCAGTTCCACGTTTACGTAGTAGCCTCTTGCAGGCTGAATGATCTTCGGGTCGATGTCCAGTTGGCTGTCTTTGATCAATCGGTAAACCCGCCTGTCAATTTCAGGCAGGGTGAGGTTCAGTTCCAGTTGGGGCGCGTATGATCTCCAGTTCTGTGTTTTTACTGCGTCCAATAATTTCGGCAGGTCGATCTCTGCATCAAATGCGCTTCCGTCCCCCTGCGAGTAAAAACCCTGAAAATGAATACTCTCTTTTTTGATCGTAATACCGAGCGTTTCGGCTATCTGCATCAGATCATAGCAAATAAAATCCCACCAATCATGGCTCACGTTGATGTAGCGATGGGCTGCTATGGCCTTTTGCTGTGCCTGCTGTTCCAGTTCGGCAAACTCGTATAGTTTTAGCTGTATGGTTTTCATGGCTGACAGATCAAGCGTTAAAAAAAAGTTCGACTGCGGGTTTAAACTTGGGGTCTTTGTTCCTGCTATTCGCCACGTATTGCGTTAAAGCATGGGCGGTAAATATGGCGGTGTAACCATCGAATAATTGGTCTGCAAAAACCGCTGAACTTTTGTACAGTTCTTTGGGGTATTTGGCCATTACCCGCTGTACTTCTTCGGCTAATCCAAACCAAAAGTCCACGCTGAATAACTGGTCTTTCCAGTCAGTCCTGATACGTTCCTTATCATTTAGAACCGTTTCGGTGAGTTCGTTCAAATACCCCAAAAATTCGGGTATCTCGTTAATTAAAAGACTGTGTAAAAGCCTTGCTTTCTGCACGTTGTTCAATAGCTGTAATGGTTGCATCGGCATTCATTAAGGTGGATAAATGCAGGGGGATCGCTCCCCCTGCGTATGATTAATTCAGGTTGAGCGCATCCGCTCCGTTTTTGGCAAAGTTCCCGCACAGGTCAAAAGCGACCTGCGCACGCAGTTTTGCCGTACCATCCATGATCGATCTGAACTTGGCATCCCCGTCCTTGAAGTTGCGGACGTTCTGATAATAGCCGGTAATGGCATTATAAGCGCCGAATACTGTCCCTGCCGTGGTTTCCATTTGCTGGGTCGGGTTACCCATTGCATAGGCATAAGCGTTATCCACGATATTGGTATAAGTGGTAGACAGTTTATCCAGTAAACCCAATTCCAAGTTTTGGATAACTTCTTTATTAGGTGCCAAAGCTACCTGTATCAGTTTTTTCACCTGTGCATCGGTAATACGCACCTTTGTCCAATGATTAAACAGTTCCTCTAATTCCTGTGCGACCACGTGCGAGATACCCATTAAAGTGTGCGCCTGTTTCAGGCGGTCATTAGCGGAGGCGGTATGCCTTATCTTGATACCGCCTGATTGATTACGCAAAGCCGCATTCAGGGTATTGTTGCAAACGATACGGGTCGGTGTAAAAGCGGCGGTGATACTGCCGAAACCATCGTGCGAAGTGGTCAGGAACAAATACTGCTCGATCATATCCTGTTTACCTACTTTGATATAGTCGGGTAACTTAGCGGTGATGAATATGCGCTCCCCTTTGCCTAATGCGCCTGCGGTTTCGTATTTGATACCGTCACCACCACCCACGATAGCATCGAAAAACTGGAACGCATCGGCGTTCTGTACGACCTCGTAGTCTTTCCCGACCACGCCCAACACGGTATCATTATCATTGCGAACGGTGGCAAAGAATGCCGGAACGTCTAATTTCGAGGTGGCAAAATCGGGGTCGAAACCTGTTAGTTCATTGTTCAGCGCATTGGTGAACAGTGGTCGTTTTTCTACTGTATAATCTAACCCTGCATAGCGGATCGCTTCGGCACTGGTGGGGTGATCTTCGACGATCTGCCCCAACCCGTGCCATGCTTTTTCTTTAACACTAAAAAAGCTGTGTTTTTCTGTCTGCCCGTTATAAAAAAGATTGTGTGCCATTTTCTTAAATTTTAAGGTTAAAAACTTGTTACTACTTCGCTTAGTTAAATTGTTCGCTTGGTTTGATCACGCCTTTTTTGTCACCTGCCTGTTTTGCGGTGCTTTTGTCGCCTGCGCCACCTTTAGCCGATCTGGTCAGCATATTAATCTCCTCGGTGCGAAACCTTAAACTGGCCATCGGCTCACCGTCACGGCTTACCCAAGGTTCGGCGGTCATAAAACCTGATAGCTGCACCAACATGCCTTTGGTTAAAAAGGGGGCTATCTTGTCACCCCGCCAGTAGGTGCAATCGATGTAGGCGGTTTCCTCTTTTTGCTCCCCCTGTGATCTGTAACGGCGGTTGACCGCTACCCTGAAACCTGTTACATTTTTCTCTGCGTTTACTGCTCTCACGGTAGCGTCTGCTACCAATCTTCCTGTGATCTCCATCTCGTTTAAAATTTATTTGTTTAAAAAATCTGTTCTTCAAAAGACCATTTCGGCAAAACCCTCATTTGGCCTTTGATAGAGGCAGAATACTTGCGCGGGGGGCTAGCGGACAAGGCTGCCGCAAAAAATACTACCCGCAGCGCAGCGGAGGTGTGGAGATTTTTTATAGCGGCACTTGCATGGCCTTGGCCGCTGAAGAGGTGTAAATTCGCCTCAGCAAAGGCTAAATGAAACTCATAAAAGCATCAAAGCAATCAGGCAAAGGCAATGGAGAAGAAATCTGAAGAAATCAACGGAAAGGATGTAAAACGGAGGAAAGGAAAACTGCCCTTCCGGCTACCGTTGCCGGACGAGGCACCCAAAGGGCCTGGTTTTTAATTTCCTCCGAATCGTTCGAAAGAGCGGGGGGCCGGACGTTAGGGAATCAAAGAATGCAGCAGTAACGGGAACGCAGCTTTACCCGGCGTAATGAAATGAAGCGTGGTGAACAAGTGAGTCGTTACCAGGCTTTCTGAATATGACCAGACGGCTGTTGCAGCGAAGCAAAAGTGCCTGCTGGGTTTATAGCGTTGCAAAGGAACTGATCGGCATCAGGAAGAACATGGTCGTTTGTTAAATCATGATACCCATCGTTTGCAGAAACGGTGAGGAATCGATCAATTCCAGTTCTACAATGCTTTTCCAATAATTCCGGCCGAATACGTTCCTGTTAGCTTCAGCAGATACTTTTATCTGCTCCGCAATCGTAATATATGGCAGATGTGGTAACCTGGAAGTGATGGAGTTTTGCAGTTCTGAGATCACGGCATTGGCTGATTGCCGCATCCGTTTAAATAAGTTCAGGCTATCGTAATGCGCTTCTATCAACTCAAATAATCTTTCATCGATCTGCCCGTAATTTTTAAGATAAAACTCGAAAGCAAGGTCGCCATATTCGTCAAAATTAGCATCTACGAAAAGGTATTGCTCATCGGGCAGGGTATCTAAATAGAGGTTTAAGGCTGTTCGCGTCCCATTATTCCGCCATTTAGAGGATTTATGCTGGTTGCATTTGCTGCAACTCGGTATCAGGTTGAAGGGGTTAATGGCAAATTCGGGGAATTCATCCTTTGGAACGAAATGGTCAAGCGACTCATTACTGGTCAGGGTGCAATGCTGGCAGGTATTTCTTATGGCCTGCGGTTGTTGCCGTTCGATCGTGTGCTTTAACCGGTTGATAAAGCCGGATTGATAATTGTAAAGTGATAATAATTGCGGCTTGTAGGGAGTGCACAAGGCATTGGCCTTTAAACCTTCCAGATCATTGTCATGGAAATGCTCCTGGTAATTTTGATAACTTTCTTCGATCACCCCGGAAATCTCTGCCAACCGGTCCCGTAATTCCACAGAGGATTTACCCGCCAATGCCTCTTTGTAAAAGGCAAAGCCGTCATTCAGGTATGGATTAAGATTCTTCATCGCGGTCGCTGATCATTCCCTTAATGGAAAGCCTGGTGTTTAAATTTGGCGTCAGGTTTTTAGATGTCAGCAGTTGTATTACCGCTTCATAATCAAAATTCTGACCGACCAGTTGATTGATCACATTAAGGTGGTGCTTTTCGATATTACGATTGCCAAAAATGTCTTCCGTAATAACCGTTAGATTTTCACCGAAAGATTCCCGTTCCATTTGCCTGATGTAGGCGATATCCTGGTCTCTTTCCAAAATGATGACGTTCCGGGCCTGGATCTCCTGAACGACCAGCGGGGAATGCGTGGCTAAAACACAATAAGAATCAAAACGATCCACCAACTCAAAAATGGTATTCATCAGAAGCGTGATCGCGTTAGGATGCAAATGGGTTTCCGGCTCATCATACAGGATCAATGAATTTAATCGGATCTGCGCCAGTATCTCTGATATGATAAGTACCAGGATATTCTGCCCTGAACTCAGTTTCTGGTAGAAATCCGGAAAGTTATGCGGCTGGAAAAGTGTATTGGACCTCCGGCCGGTGAATATCTCCGCCAGCAGGTCTTCCGGAACAAAATTGCTAAGAATGGACCGCCATTCGCGGACCACCCTTTTATAATCTATCTTTAGAGCAAGGTCTAAGATACGGGTCAGGATCTCGTCCTCAGAAAGAAAACCACCTCCCGGTTTTTTCAGCCCGCAATACACATAATTGAATGCCGCATCACTGCTTGGAATGTTGAAGTGATCGAAGATGCTGTAGGATACAGTAAATATTTTCCCATACAGCGGTTTGCGGGGAAATAGTTTATCCGACCTCGTTTTGGACAACTCGTTAGCCAGGGTACTCAGGATCTTCGTTTTTCCGGACCCATTTTTTCCGATCAGTGCGAAAACCCGGTGTTTGACCGGTCCATCTGTTTCAAAATCAAAGGTGATCCCAAGAGGTTCACTGGCATAAGGCAATTGATATTCATAAGTAAATTTATACCAGTCTCCGGGCTCATAGCCGTTCAACTGGAAACGGATCGTGCGGGCTAACTGTTCGGCTTCGTTCGAACGGGTCAATGAGGTTTTATAGATCTCATCATCTTCGAATGCTTCATGAATTTTCGGGAACAAGCCAACATCGCGCAAGGCCAATAAAATGCCCTGGAAGCCATCCGGGAATTGCCCGACGAAATTTTGATAATATTCTTCCTCCTGTCCGAGCGAACAAAAGCTATCGTCAAGAACAGTAAAAGTATCTGGTAAAACTTCGGAGGTGATCATGCTGTCACGCTTCATGATCTTAACTTCACCTATTTTAGAAGAGCCGAATTTGTTTTCAAAAAAAGACAAAACAAACGTCGTTTTATGGTGATAGTCATCCCATCGGTCACGGCTCAGATAAAATGAAGGATAGGTCCTGGGTGTTTTTGAGTCCGTATGAAAGAAAAGTATCTGGTTGGGCGCAATATCCACAGGACGATCATTGATCTGGGTACGGCTTTCTATGCGGTAAACGGGCAACCCGTTGTGGTAATCTGCGAGAACCAATATCGATGCAGACTGCGCCAGTATCGCGTTGATCAGTGCAACATAGTGAGCGATCTGTCCGCGGTCCCCTCTAACTCCTGGACTGACCACGGCTTCCATAAATTTAATGAAATCCGCTTCATTTTCCAGTAGTTTAAACCTGGTTAAAAACAAGTAATCATACTCCCAATCATTATTGTTAATCAGGTGCTGGTAAGCGTCGCCTTCTGCGTTATCATAACGGGAGTCTTCGGAAGGCATTTCCTGAAGGGGCCAGATCATATTGAGAAATTCAATGATCCCATCATTACCTAAGATCCCTAAAAACGATCCCTGTTCTAAGATCGCCTGAAATACTTTTGACTTAACTGGTTCCGAAAATTCCATATGTGTTCAGGTAACAGACCCGCCAATATAAGCACAAATAGTAAAATATGACCTTCCGGATATTTGAGGGTAGGAATTAATGAACAAGATCTGGAAATATACCGCTCAGTGATCGCAGCGGCATCCTTTCCCCGAAAGATAAAGCGGAGAGCACGCCCGGTAGGGAGCGCAGAATGTAGATTAAATTTAAAAGTTAAAAAATAATTTTCTTGCCGGCTACTCAATCATCGGTTACTTTAGCAAGCGTCGATGCCATAGGCAATGCAATAAATAAAAAATGGAATTTAGAAACGCAAAGGAATTTGCAGATTACATCAAGACTGAGCTTTATGAACGCCAGGAGGAGGCCGATGATATCGAGATCAGGCTGGCAGCACTTAAAGAAAGTTATGGAGATATGTTACCCGGTGATGGTAAAAGCTTTCATCAACGATTCAACGCTATAGATACCGCGTATTCCGGCGTAATAGAGGGATTGGTTTCCGAATTTTATGAGACATTGCCCATATCGGTTAAAAATCAGTTCGCGAGCCGCTTTCACTTCACGACCATTGATAACCTGGTGTTGAACGCGCATATACGCCGCTCCTCCGATGGCCGTTTCTATGGTATTTTTATTTATTCCGCGCTGATTACCGTTTTACACCGTCTCGGGAAACTTGAGCTGGCGTGTTTTTATCCTGAAATGGTCCGATCCTGCTCGCGCTTTCCCGGCAAACCGGCGACCAGAAAGAAAATGATCGAAATCTATGCGGAAGTTTACGCTTACTTTATCAACACAAAACTTCCGCATGGCCCCTTAGTGACGCTGTGGGAACCACTTAACAGGCAGCATTTGCAGAAACTGCATATCCAGGAATTATTAATCATGTATCATGAGATCGCTCACTTTCTTAACGGGGATCTACAGTCGGGAAATGAAAAGCGGAAAGTGATCCGAACCTTTACAAATGAAAGCTATCAGCGTGAGCATTTGGCAGATGTGATAGGCTTTGGATTATTGATACGACATTTTGCTCACAGCAAACCTTTGACAAGGGAGCTCCGTTATTTGTTTTTAATTTGCCTGATCGAACTCTCCAAAATTCAGCATGAGATTCAGGGGATCGAAACAGAAGCCTATCCCCACCCGCTTAACCGGATGTCTGTAGTGATCGATAAATTTTATGGACCTGAAGTCGAAGAATGGGTAAGCACCGCGATACTAAACGACCGGACACAAGATCTTGATATCGCCAATTTTCCGGATTTTACTACTGACGAGGAAAATATCTTCAGGTATATTGAACAGCAACTCGTGAATGCCTTTAATGATTAAAATGGCTTTAACCATCAATTAACCCAACTGTTAAAATCCTTACCCATTTTATTCTTCATCTCCAGCCGGACGGATACCGTGCGGGTAAATTGAAACATTATAATAAACCTCAAAGGTGTGATGGGTTGCTAAATAGATCTTGTTATAAATAAGAAAAAATGTTTCCTGTTCTTCCAAACTGAAATGCTTTAATAAAAAGATAAGCCTGTCTTCAACGCTGGGATAATAAATACTTTGATTTTGGGAAATATTTTCGCTGAACTGCATCAGCATGAAAAATGCCGCCAGCCCTGTCATCGCCAAGCCCTTTTCAGCTTTGCTCTTACCATGAAAAAACTGTTGAAGATATAAGGTACCGAACAGATCTGCCTGGAGTTCTGCTTCTTTACTTCTTTCCAATTCGATATGGCCAAGAAGCAGGTGCCCATATTCATGCAGGCTGATAAAATTTAAGGCCGGCGGTACCGTAGCGTGATACATAAACGAATCAGCTATCGGATCGGGTTCAATTTTCACGGCGTGAAAATCCCGGCCAAGCAATATCTCTACACAGCTAATCAGTACGCTAACCGTATAAGGATCTTGCGCAGCAGCTTCAATATCGCCCGGACTTTTAAATTTAAAGACCTTAACTGCCGCTTCGGTGTCTACCGGTGTCGTGATCAGTTGAGCTACCTTCACAGTAAATACGTCCAGCACATGAAGCAAAGCAAGGTTTAATCCCAGGTAGGGTACATCACTTGTTGTGCTGCTCCGCGCAATAAACGCATTAAAATCAAGGTCGTGCCTGAGTATCAGGGGGATTTGCAAAAGAATGATCTCCAGGTCTTCCTGGTCTTTGATAACCGCCACGGGTGCCGGCAATTGAGCCCCGATCTTTTCGAGGTATTTTACATTCACGTTCATGCGGTAGATCCGCTCGTTGAAAAAAAGATCAATGGTCTCGCTCCGCAGATATTCTTCCTGCGCGCGGACATACGCCCAATAGTTATTTGATTTGGCGGCAGTATCCAAAAAGCCCCGGTGAGCAGCGTCTTTTTCTTCCCGATCGTAGTAAGCAAGGGTTTGTTCTGACGACTGTACAATATACTTGAAAAGATATGCTTCCAGTTCTGAGGGATCACGGTCAAGCTTTGCCGCAAGCCTGTTAAATGACGTAAGCCGAAGTTCTTTCATACCGGCCATTAGTGGCGAGGGATAAAATTGCGCTAATGCCTGCTGTCGTCTTCGCTTAAAATCTTCCGTCATATTGTAAGCCTCAAAATTAACATTTAAAATAAATACCATCTTGCCCGGCAAGAGCGTAGTTTTATGGAAAGAAACTAAGCGATGGATATAGCTGATCAGCTCGATGCATTTGACCTTCAAAGATCTTTAAATAGCCCCGCTCATGATGCCCGGGGCAGGCACGACCTGCGCAGCTGGCAGACCTTTACCGGCAAAAATGCTACAGACCTGCTTCCGCGAATGGTCTCTATGCACGAATCCCTGCATCACGACCTGAACAATGCAACCATTTACGGCCTGATGTTACAGTGCTTTTCTTATCTCAGGCAAGAAGCTAAGGCAGATACTGAGTCTTATTCGACTCAGCTGGATATATTGCTGGAGCGCTGCCGCATCACCCATGAGGTCTATGCAACGGGAGTTAGTTTTATGATGGCGGCGGAAGATATTACGGACAAGCTTGCCAAAGAACTATTAAGCCATGATTCCCCCTATTTGCAGTTTTATTATTATGCTGCGCGACTCGTAAAAGGCCTGGATCATTTGTTTTACCGACAGCAGGCGCTTGTGGTCATTTTAAGGCTTTGCTTTCAAAGTTCAATTATCGCAAACGAAATGGCCAGCAAGGGTCATCTTTTCGACCCCGGAAATATACCAACGGCGGAATTTCCGGACGAACGGCTTAGTTTATTGCTAAGAAGCCTGCCGGAAGATTTTTTCCCGGTCAGCCTGGCCGCTTTTATGGCAAAATATGCAGATGCCGAAGCGTTAGCACAATTTACCAGCGAGTTCTATTCGGCGAAAAGCCAAACGGGGTCCTTTATCAGAAGCTATAACAGGTTTGGACCTGAACTGATGCGTTGGTTCTATGCGGCAGGCGCCCAATTTTTCAATGACGCCGGTTTGCCATGTATCGGCATTAATGATCACATCAAATTTGGCAGTTCCATTCTCGAAGGGATCGATCTGGTCTTTCCTTTCATCAAATCAAAATTTCCCCTAAGGGTTAACGATCAACCTTTCAATTACGATGACGGAACTATGCTGGCTTACGAAAATGAAACCTGGCTATTTGCTCCTGAACGGCTGTACTGCGAAATTTATTATCCGGAAGAGGTTCCCGAACAAATGCATCAGTTTATTTTGCGCGGCCTCGCTGATCCCAAAGCGATCTATCTCCACCGCCAGGAAAGAAAGCAACTGGCTGGCCAGTATCAGTTTGACCTGCCTGTTGACAAGGAACGTTTTGAGGCACTGGATGACTTTTTTACTTTCATCCGGATCGTTAGCACTGATAAAGCAAAAAAAAAGATCATCCTGATCCCGTTTTCAGCCCCTTTGTTAATTGATGAGTTTCTCCGGGACAGACCTGTCGGAATACGTATATACAGCTGTATTGCTACGCGGTCCTTAAAAGAAAATGCTTGGAAGGGTGTATGGAAACCTTTCTTTGAGCAATTGGACGCTGCAGCATTGTTACTGGATACTTCACCGTTATATTACATCGACCAGGTTTTCGGCGATTATGAAACGGTCTTTTATGAAAAGCTTGTTTTCACTGTAAATGAGACCACTTATACCGGTATTACCTTTGATCTCCGTGACGAAGGAGTAAGCCAGGCGTTCCTGCTTGCACCGGCCACTGACCCGCACTGCGAATTCATACATTATTATCTGCAATATTATCATCCGGAAAAATACCGGTTATGTACCGACGCCGCAGAGCGCTGGTTGCCGGCCTTGCCATTGATCTTATCAAGGATCTTTATGGAAGAAAAGTGCTTTACATTTAACGCAGCACCAGATTATCGGCGACAAGTAAGGACTCAGTAGTTTAATTACCGGTTAATGCGTCGTAAATGGCACGGGCAACTCCCTCATCAGATAGGTAACCTTCGATATTGTGCCGGTTCGGCGTATCATTCCTCACATCGTTACGGTTAAAAATGGGCGGTTCAATGTCGAAATGCAATTTATCCAAGGGATTGAGGGCAACCACATCGCGGTCATCGTAGGCGTTGTACCAGCCATCCCGGATGCATCCAGGCATGCGGATGGGTGGTGCCAATTTGTCTCTTATCGTCCGCAAACCTAAAGGAGAACCCACCGTAATGTATTTGCGAATTCTCTTTTTATTTAGGCCATGCAGCACATTGTAACCAATTACGCTCCCTAAAGAATGTCCCACGACCACATAATCATCATCGTCCTCAAAAACACCGGCAATAAATTGATTTAATTCATTCCGTGGATAGGCATTATCCAAATAAAAGGATACATCGCCGGTAAATGTTTCCAAGGTCAGTTTACCTATACTTGTGTAATCGTCCAACACCTGTAGTAACCATTGTACCGGTGACAGATTTAAAAATCCCTTTTCACGAATTATGGCGGTTTGATCTGCCAGCGCCACCGCCGGGATCCTGGCATTTTGAGCCAGTTCCTTCAATAATTCGTATTGGGTTTGCGACATTGCAGCCTCATGGCCCTTAGCGACCACACCGGTTCGCACCATTGCCTCTTCTACTTGTTGATACAGGTCATCTAGGAAGTTGCCAAAATAAGGAAATAGGATTTCTATGTTTTCGGGGAAGCTGACATTTGATTTAGACATGCCAATTTCCAGTGCTTTAAGCCAGGTCTTTCGCAGCTCTGCCGCATCCAGATCCTGCTGTTCCCGGCCGTGTATTAAAATGAGTTTCATAGCTTAAAAGGTTGAAGTTCAAAAAAACGGTCTATCCCTTCCGGTTTAAAGGTCGTCCAGAGACCGGGAAGGCGAAACCTGGATAAATTGCGCAGGTCCTCCGGGTAGCGTTCAGGGTTTCCGGCAAGATAAGACCAGCCTTTGTTCAGCAACGGGCACATCGGCCAGGCATTGCGAATAGTTCCCGCATAAGTTTTAGGGTAGAGATATTGACTCAACAACGCTATGTCGAACAACACGGGCTCAGGTTCCCTTTTCATATATCTGTAGATAGATCGCACACCCCGGAAATCGCCGGCTGCGGCGTAGGCATAAGCCGCATATAAACCTAGGGTCGGATCGAATCTTTTATATTCCCTTAAATAGCTGGCGGTATTGATCAGATAACCTTCATCTCCCGCAAACCACGCTTCGCCTTCACGCGCACTCAGAGCGATCCGGGCCCGCCGCTGCTGCAAGGCAGTATCATTTTCATGCGCGAGATCGTACCGGGTATTAACAGGCGATGGAATATAATTAACGTTAAGCAACTGGTCGCCATACAGCACTAAGACACCGATAAAGTCCCGTAATACAGCAACTGGTAAGGCATTTCCCCCTGGCAGTATCAATAAAACCTGCTTTGGGAGTTTTTCCCCGTTGAACCTGATCTGCCAGGCATCGTTCTCTGAAAATATCTCCGCATCTAATTCAGACCCGGCCAATTTCGGCGCATCATTGAGTCCGACAACAGTTAGCCCAGTCGAAAAATTATTACTTTTCTGAAAGTTTGCCTGAACCTGCATAAATTGGGCTAAGGGGTTTACCGCGTTACTGCCTAAAAAATCCAGCTGCGCATTAAGCCCGCGCTCCATCTCCAATTTCAGCGGCATGGTCTTTTCAGCCCGATCATCCGGCTTGAATATGGACAAATATCTCGGCTTGATAGATTCCACCCGGCTTTCCGGAAGCTGGTGCAGCGTAATGTTAGCTCTTCGCGCGGCCGTCGGTACCGCTTCACGCAGATACCTTTTGAGTACCTGTGAAAGGACCACACGGTAATCTCTTCCGCTATCTTCCAGATGTTCCAATAATTCTGGGACGCTACCGTCGAGCGCATCCAACATACAATCCGTGAAAACACTGGTGTAACCTGCAGTTGCCTGCTCCGCAGGAACTTCATAAGCAGGATTGCCGGGTTTGGTGGCATAAAAAATATCGAAGGTGTGGTCGATGTCGGGCGCCTCTAAATTCGGAAAGATCACAGATCCCATCATCCCGCTGATCAGCGGGTCTCGTGGGGCAGAACGGCAGGCATCGGAAATAAATACGACGTGGGGTATGCCGCAACGTCGTGCGAATACCGCGGACGGGGTTACCAATACCGCTTCATTGGGATCTTCCGGAGCGCCTGACAATAACCAATATTCATCTTCAGCTCCCTGCAGCATCCCATGACCCGAAAAATACACGATCATCAGGTCAAAACTACGGGCATCTGTAAAACTTTTAATGGCCTCTTTAATTTTCGCTACCGAAACGGGGCCAGCTGTATCGGTTAATGGAATAGTTTCATATTCCTGGGATTTTGCCCATACATCAAAACGATCCGCATTACGGACAGCAGCATCCAGGACAGGCAGTCGGCCGGTTTCATTAACCCCGATAATAACAGCGCACTTTTTCATTGAATAAGGTTCCTAAATCTCAAAGATAACCAAAATCCGCCTTGTCTGGCTTTGCCGATATTTATACAAAATATCCACATATGCATTTTACCAGTTTATAGCCTGGATGAAAAACAGGTAAACCTGACCTGTTTAATATTACAAAAGCGTTGGGTAGTTCTCCTCGATTTTCCGGGACCATTGATTACCTCGCTCTGGAAAAAGAGTTCTGGGTGTACCGTTACACTTTGACCATGCTAAATATCTGATTTAAAATTGTTGAAACGATTATTAACAACACAACTAATGATCTGATCCGTACGGAACCGCATGGTCACGCATGAGGGAATCTCCATCGTACAGAAGAAAGCGTTGTTTTTGTTTTGAAAAGTTGGTTAAAAGATTGCCGATGCTCGAATCTAACTGAAAAGCCGCCTAGCTGATCGTGCAATCCGCGCCACTAATTAATTAAACGGCACAAAAAAACCCGGACTGATCACAGCCCGGGTCCTATCAACACTCAACAACACTTATCTTACAGCAACGATATTGATATTCAGTAAAAATTCGTCATCGATGGCTTTATCACCAATACTTTCAAAAAAGCTTTTTGAGCCGAACTTCATATTGTATTTGGTGCGGTCTACTTTAACATTTGCCGCTTTTGCAGTAAGCTGGTTTCCTTTCACGGTGTAGGTAGCCGGGAAAGATATCGAATTGGTGATCCCTTTAATGGTCAAATTACCGGTAATGTTCAGGTTGCCATTGCCAGCGTCCCTGATCCTGGTCGCAGCGAATTGCGCAGCCGGGAATTTATCTACACTAAAGAAGTCTTCCGACCTCAGGTGACCAAGTAATTTGCTCTTAGCCTCGGCATCGGTCAGGTCTTTGTTACTGATCGAGTTCATGTCGATCACAAAGGTGCCCTTAACCGGGATCTTACTTTCTGTCGTGATCGCGCCAGAGGCAAGCTTGATCTCGCCATTATGTGCACCAAGCACTTTTTTACCGGTCCATTCGATCACACTTTTCTGTGTGTCGATCTTATAAGTTTCATTTTTTACAGTTTTAAAGGCAGATAATACGGTAATACCCAAGCCTATAGCGATCATTGTTAAATTTTTCATTTTGATTATTTTTTGATGTGACAAAAGTAAATATAAAATAGATGTTTAAACATCTATTTTATTATCATTGCATCTTATTGACAAATCAGGTATGAAACCCTGCTTAATATGTTTTTCATATCACCGTTAAAAGGGCGGCCGGAAATAGCTTTCGCCTTATTTCACCGTCATTTTCGCCAAATAGCGATATATAAATAGCGGAGAATACAAAATAACAAGTTAATGAACTGACTCACAATAAATTAATGATCAGGCACTCCGCTTGTTCAGGATCAGGAAACAAAAGATATCATGATAACAAAATGGAAGATCGATCCCACTCATAGTGAGATCCAGTTTAAGGTAAAGCATTTGATGATCACCACGATCACCGGCAATTTTACATCATATGAATTACTGGTGGAAACGGAAGATAATGACTTTACCAAAGCGACCAAGATCGATTTCGCAGCAGATGTGGATTCGATCAATACCAACAATGAACAAAGGGACGGACATTTAAAGTCTGCCGATTTTTTCGATGCGGCGCAGCACGTGGTGATCGGCTTTAAGGGCAATAAATTTGAAAGATCAGGTGACGACTACCTGCTCCACGGTGACCTGACCATTAAAGGCGTTACCAAACCTATCACCGTAAATGTTGAATTCGGCGGTATCGTAACTGATCCATACAACCAGACCAAGGCCGGCTTTAGCGTAACGGGAAAGATCAGCCGTAAAGAATTTGGTTTGACCTGGGATGCGGTTACAGAAGCGGGCAGTATCGTGGTAAGCGATGAGATCAAATTCAGTTGCGAGGTACAACTGATCAAGGGTGAATAATTAATCAGCTGCGTGGCAACCATGAAGATATTACAGGCTTTTATGAACCGGCTAATCGCGATATGGATAGCGCGCCAGCTTAAAAAACCTTGAGACCGTATGGTCCTTAAACAAGAACGGCACCTTATGGGGTGCCGTTCTTGTTTATAGATTTCATAACGACCGATCCTATTCTTCATCAGCTAATATGATAAACAGGGAATTTCGTTCTGTCCTGTTCATATTTCGGCTGCGGTGCCCTTTCCCTGTAACATCCTCCATCAGCAATATTTCACCGGGCGCGAAGATCCGCTTTTCCCCAAGGGAACTTTCGATCGCTACCCCTTCATCCAATAAAACCACGAACTGCCGCTGGGGCGCAGTGTGATAATCATCATAAGTTGGCGACACCTTGCGGAAAACAAGTTCTTTGACTTTGATGCTTTCAGACAGGAAACCGATCGGTCCGGCGTCAGTCAGCGGGTAGGTTATTTCCTCAAAACGGCTATCACCGTTCTCATCGGCAAAAACACGGGTCACTTTAAATGTTTCCATATAATAGATTGATCCATAATACATTTTAAATGACCGGTGACACGGTATTGAAAACCCATTCATCGGCCAGTTGGAGTTCATCTCGGGAGATCGTATGAGGGCGGCCGGGATACACCTGCATTTTTACATTCGCCTGTTGCGCCTGTAACTGCTGCAGGCTTTGCTGGACCCTGGTCAGCGGGACATGGGGATCCGGATCACCGGTCGTAATAAGTACCGGCGTCCCTTCAAAGTTACCGCGGTAATTGGCGGAGATCAGTTCTTCACCGATCAGGCCGCCGGTGAAGGCGACCGCGCCGCCGTATCGGCGGGCATTGCGGCTGATATATTCCAGTGACAGGCAGGCACCCTGGGAAAAACCCAGGAAATAGATATGCTCTGCCAGAATTCCTGCGGACAGGATATCATCCACTACCTCGCCGATCGTTTCCAGGGCGCTTTTGAGTGCCGGTTGGTTATCCTTGTCGGGAGCCATAAAGCTATAAGGGTACCAGCTATTTTGCTGCGCCTGGGGCGCATAAATCGCCAGACCTGTTGTATTCAGGTTGCCCGCCAGGTCCATGATGTTGGCGGCGCTGCCACCACGGCCATGCAGCATGATCAATGCGCCGGTGGCTTCTGCCGCCGGAGTTCCGCCGGTCAGGTATTTTTTCAGGTGCGTATACATTATACTAGTTTGGGTAAAGATTTTTCGAGATCGGCACGGTACTGTTCATACTGCGCCGGTAACATCAAATGGCTGCCTAATTCATCTATCGGTTCATCTACCGCAAAACCCGGGTTATCTGTTGCCAGTTCAAATAATACACCACCCGGTTCGCGGAAGTATAAAGAATAGAAATAGTTACGATCTATTTTTTCGGTAATGTGTAAACCCAGGGCTGCGATCTTATCCCGGTAGGCCATTAAGATCTCTTCATTGGCTACACGGAAAGCGACGTGGTGGACCGAACCACCTGCGGTATGTCCGGCAACTTCACCTGCTACCTCTACGAGGTCTACAATATTGGCATTGTCTACCGCATCGGTAATAAATCGAAAACGATTTACCTGCTGTTCTAATAACCGATAGCCGAAAACGCCCGTCAGAATGTCAGCGGTCGGCTGCATTTTATTCGTGGTGATGGTAATGTTATGGAAACCTTTTGTCGCGTTTTCGGCTTTAACTTCCTCGGTTTCCCATGGTAAACGGGCATCCTTTGTCTTAGCAGCGATCAGTTCCAGCTTTAAGCCGTCGGGGTCTAACACGGTCAGGTATGACTCGCCAAATTTTTCAGCGACCTTATTATAAATGATATTATTAGCTTCAAATCGTTTCAGCCAAAAATCAAAACTGCCTTCAGGAACGGAGTAACCGATCTCGGTCGCCTGCCGCGCGCCGCGACGGCCTGCGGCGATCTGGCCCCAGGGGAAGAAGGTAAGAATTGTACCGGGGGTCCCATTTTTATCCCCGTAGTATAAATGATATGTGTCTGGGTCATCGAAATTAACGGTCTTTTTAACCATGCGCAAACCCAGGACACGGGTATAGAAATCATAATTTTTTTGGGCGTTACCGGCTATCGCGGTAATATGATGTATGCCTTTGATGGTATTTTCCATGATGGTATTGATCTGATGTTCGTTTTAATTTACACCACAAAATTACCATCGCCGAACCGGAGAAAACTTGATATAGAACAAGAAAAAAGAGCGGAAGGTCATAGAAAAAACAGAAAAATGGCGGATAGCCGCTACAGTTTACATGCCCGAACATCAGGGCTTACGCGGGCAACAGCATATCATCGTAAATTTCGTTAATCAGCGATATTCCAATAGGAGTCCGCCCCCAGTTTATTATCTATAATGCTGTATTTCAGTATTTTATTATTTCGGTATCAATGTTGGTTTCCCTGATCAACATTAAAACAACAACGCATTATGGAAACCTTCATTTTTTACGCAACCAGAATTATCCTTTTCGCCTGCCTGCTGGCGATGATGTATGTGATCGGCACACCCGATAAAGAAACCACGGACACCTCAGACATCTTTTAGACCCTTTGGTGTGATCAACAGGCCGGGAAATTAGTTAAATGCCGCTATTGTTATGGTTCAATAAGCGACATACCGCTTATCAAAAAAGGCTGCGAATAAATAAACAGTTCATAATCAACCAGATAATATCATGGCATTTCGGTTGGATAACCAACAGCAGCGGTACTTGGCCGCAATGAACGATCAAATTATTAAAAAATGAGTCACGGCAAAATATTAAAAGAGATCAAGCGATATGTTACCGATCACTACCGGGAACACTCGGAAGCCAGGTTGTGCTACCATACGCTGGACCATACCCGTTCAGTGGTCAACTCAGTGAGCGAGATCGCGGATTATTACAGCCTGGATGAGGAAGATAAATTCCTTCTGGAAGCTGCTGCCTGGTTCCATGATACGGGCTACCTGAGCGGTTTTGCCGACCATGAGGAAAAAAGCATCGGGATCGCCCGTGCCTTTCTGAAGGAGCATGGCGTTGCGGAAACGCAGGCGACGCTGATCGAGCAGCTGATACGGGCAACCAAGGTTCCTCAACAGCCGTCGAATCAGTTGGAAGCCATTATATGCGATGCCGATCTTTTTCACCTTGGAACCGTTGAATGGAAAGAGCGCAACAAGCTGTTGAAAAAGGAAGTGGAGGCCTGTAACGGGACCGCGATCAGTAAGCGTGAATGGCGCAAAAAGGACCTGATCTTTATGGAAGCGCATCAGTTCCACACTTCTTACAGTCTGAACCTGCTCTCTGATCAAAAAACCAAAAACATTGAGGCCTTAAAAATGGCGCTCGCTAAAGAAGGGCGGCCTGAAGAATCAGCTGAGACAGCGAAAGATAAAAACGAACGGCCGGCACGGGGTATCGAGACCATGTTCAAGATCACGTCGGGTAATAACCAGCGGTTAAGTGATATGGCGGATAATAAAGCACATATCCTGATCACCGTCAATTCGATCATCCTTTCAGCGATCATCAGTCTGTTGCTGCGTAAACTAGATGAGAACCCTTTCCTTATCGTGCCGACGTTCATCCTGCTGTCGATCTGCCTTGGCGCTATGATATTTTCGATACTGGCCACCCGGCCGACGGTACCACGCGGAAGATTCACGGCCGAGGAAATGGAAAATAAGACCGCCAACCTGCTGTTCTTCGGCAATTTCTATAAAATGAAGATCAGTGATTATTCGGAAGGCATGTTCCGCGTCATGGAAGACCACCAGTTCCTGTATGGTATGCTTACCCGTGACATCTTCACACAAGGCGTGGTGCTCGGCAAAAAATACCGCCTGCTCCGGCTGGCCTATAACACCTTTATGTTCGGCCTGGTCGCTGCGGTCATCGCATTCTTTATCGCATCGCTATTTCATACACAAGCACCGCCACCAATTATTCCAAGCACTCATTAAAAAACTATGGAACAGCAGATAACCAGGATATACCCGGCAGGCTCGGGTTGACCGAAATGTATAATTTATTGTACGAAACATACATTTTTCAAGGGAAATGCGTCAGCTACATTTGTTACGCGACCCGCAAATACCAAGTAAACAGCCGGTGATACCGGTAAATTTTAAAACTAATTCAATTCAAAAAGATCATGAAACGTTTCATTTATAACAGCATCGGGTTAGCGCTGGCATTTGTCCTGCTAAACTGCTTTCACGTGTCCGCACAAGGAAAAAAAGACCCTATCAGCAACAACCAGATCCATTCAAAAACCATTGTATTCGTAACCGGCGCATTTGTCAGCAACAGTTGCTGGGATGAATGGCGAAAATATTTTGAGGCCAAAGGTTACAAAACGCTTGCACCGGCCTGGCCGCACAAGGAAGGTTCTGCAGCCAGCCTGCGCGCACTGCAGCCGCGTGATACCGCCTTAGCTGCCTTAACGATCAAAGAGGTGATCGATTACTACGCAGATATCGTCAAAAAATGTCCGGAGAAGCCGATCGTGATCGGGCATTCCTTTGGCGGGCTCATTACCCAGGTATTGGTGAACCGCGATCTGGCGGCAGCGGGTATCGCTATACACCCGGCACCGACCAAAGGCGTGCTGCCTTATGAGCGCTCGTTCGTTCGCGGTGGTATCGGTTCCCTGGGTATACTGACCTCTCAAAAAACGACTTACCTGATGTCTTTTAAAAGATGGCAATATGCTTTTGCCAATGGCCTGCCATTGAGCGAACAGAGAGCATTTTATGATCAGCTGATCATCCCGGAATCAAAGACGGTGGCACGCGGTGCTTTATCTGACGAAGCCAAAGTTGATTACGCAAAAATGCACGCGCCTTTACTGATCACAGCCGGAAATTATGACCACATCATCCCGGCCCATTTGAATTACCGCAATTTCAAAAAATACAAAGCGAACGGCTCTGTATTAGAATACAAAGAGTTCACCGGTCGCAACCACATGGTACTGGGCATTTCGACCTGGAAAGAAGACGCCGATTATATCGATCAGTGGATCAATAAATACAGCACCGTTACCGCAGCGGTAACTCCGCAACCATTCCTACCAGCGCAAAATTAGACCTATCAAAACCTGAGTTTATAAATTAAATCATAACTAAAAAAATCAAAGTCATGTCAAATCATCTTTCAATTTTAGGAATTATCCACACCGCCATCAGCATTTTCGCACTTCTGGCCGCCTTTTACGCACTGTTTGTGGACGGACGTATCGACCCAAAAAGCAAGACAGGAAAAATTTATATCATCTTAACGGTGATCACCTGCCTTAC
>Ga0247734_1000766_pt1 | contig 26733 bp, 25 predicted proteins | sample UWRJL103311B2_FD_180933 | JGI IMG/M metagenome (GOLD analysis project Ga0247734, IMG submission 180933) | Plant litter microbial communities from Arlington Agricultural Research Station in Wisconsin, United States - UWRJ-L103-311B-2 | ecosystem: Environmental > Terrestrial > Plant litter >...
ATAGTGAACAGAGATCATATCACCCTTCATTGACTTGCGTGGACATTCCACTTCTCTGGTGATTTCGATGCCAACATCCTCGGCGAGGACGGTGGTGGCAACCGCAGCCAATGCTGCAATTGAGACGCTGAGGAAATGCATTTCGTTGTTTGTATGCTCAATTGAAGACTGCGACAGGTGTTGAGCAGTGAGAAGTTGTTTTGTAGAAGTGGACACGTTGGACTTCTTTGTTCATGGGCTCCAAGGAACGGTGACGGTCTGTGAAATGTATAGGCTAAGTAAGCTCCTTTGATAGGCTCATAGGATACGTTGTACAGTATAATAAAGCCGTAATGGCGGGGAAATTCCGCTGACCTCAACTTGGCTTAGCGCTGCATTATTCACCACCTCACCACCTCACCTCCACAATCCTCCCTCGTTTTGCACTCTACACATGTTTGTCTTCTCATGGCCATCAACCCTCCTTCATCTCACATATGTAGTTCAGATGGCTCGGCGGCGGAAACCGACTAAGCCCTCCCCATGACGGTTCTTCGAGTCACAAGTGCTGGACTTTCCCGATTTCAAATTGAAGGCTCCGCTAAGCAAGGCTGCCATCCGCCCCAAGACCAATAGACGGCCATCCCTCCACTCGTTCGTTGCCAGCTGAATAAAAGTTTCGTCTCTGGTTTGGTTCAAGGCAACAACTTCCTGGGCTACTCAGAACCTGTCACCTTTCTGGCTTTGGGCATCTTAAATCGCCTGTGGCGTTATGAGGGATATCCATCCCTTATGTTTGCTCTCCTGGCCTCAAGAATACCCCCAAAGCCCCCCAAAATGCCGACGAAAAAGCCTACGAAAGCCTTACTATCATCCGAGACTCTGCCACTACAAGCCCCAAACTTTTACCCTCACTACCAATAGAATGAAGGGGCCAGAGATCAATTCCAACCCCCTCGAAACTCTCTTGGACATTTCACATTTCACCAGCCGGGTATCCTTACCTTTTCTGGCTGGCTCCTGTTGCTAAGCTTTTCTACAATTGCTGAGTTCTCAGTCCATCACGAATCCTCTCACCGACAATGTATATGGTGACTCAACAGTCCTAAAAACTTGGAGTTTCAAGTGGAATCTTTTAAGGCAAACATGGCTGTGTTGAGGGATTTTGGATGGGCTTTGCAAGTCTACACTGGCAATGGTTGAAAACAGAGCAGTTATGGAGAAAAGTGCCTGATGTCTAACCTGTCTTGAATCTAAGCCCATACCCTGCCTCTGTCAAACTCATATACACATATATGATGTGTATATATGTATAGAGTAAGTTGCCCTGATCATTTTCTTATAAATTGTCTATGCCCTCTTTCTGAAGTATTCGTTACATTCTGTACAACACCCTCCATATCTTTTTTGAAAGCAAACAATTTTTTATAAACTGTCACAGCGGGCTTTATAGTCCAGTAGACCATTGAACAGCAATGGCTTCAAACTCATATTTAGATCCATCTCGAAGATACCTCTCACCACTAGTGACCCACGGTCGAAGCCCCAGCAGTTCATCATCAGCAAGGACAATGTACAGCAGCACGACGTCCTCTTCTCGGACATCATCTGGATATCACCAACCATCTTCGGGTTCTCAGCAAGCTTCCACGGGAACACATGTGGGGTACTCTCGCAATGGGGGTTACAACAATCCTCCAGAGGTGCAAAGATACCGCGACCCGGGCAATGGTAATCCAGCCTGCATCATTGGTAGTTCAGACATTGATAATAATGAATTGAATAGATGCGAAATACACGACTACCAAGATACGCAATTCTGGTGGCGGGAAAACTGTAGAGGTGATCCACCAATCTGATCGCCAACCAGCTTACGAGCCCTACGAACCACGTTCCTCACAAGCAACTTCCTCAGATATTCGGAGCGCGAGAAACGATCGCAACTACGATTATGGTGGATCATATTCGCATAGACGTTGAGATCATTAGGGAAGCAACATGCTTCATATGTTGATATAAGAATCGCTTCGCTGCATGGCAGGGGCGTAGTGGGAGGTATTCTGTGTACTTGAGGGCATTGGTTGATATCAATGCTTGGAATAAGGTAGCGAGGGCTTTCCCATGTTGATGATACGGAGTTCTATGTTAGGATGGAGCGATGTGGGCATTCATACCCCCAAGAGTGATATAGTTTTCGGTTCCCTTCTGTATATTAGCCTCTATACTGGGTGATTATTTAGTTCCTTGAATGATACTGTTATTAACATCTTCCATATTATTTTTGGGGCAGTATGTGCATTTGCCTAAAAAGGCGAGTTCAATTAGACTCAGTCAAAGCAGGTGCGAATTGCTACATGGCTCTTCATGTCTTATGCAAGCCAGTATTTCGTCCTCTGATATGAATCAAGCTAGTAGTGACCCCGTTCCTTTCCACCCTCGCCGACAGAAATGGACATTTATCGACTATCCCCACATACCAGCCTCGCATACCTGAAATTATAACCAATGGCTCGTAACGAGTACAGTAAGCAAGTACATGCGGCGTTGCCTTACTGGAGGTAACGTATTGAATAACGTATTGAAACACATCTTTTTGCCAACAGCGTAGTTTGCATAGAAAATGTTTACAGACCTTTTGAACCTATAGATGTAGGGTTTTCGGAAAGGGACGGATTTCCTGATTCGACCTGACGTTGAGGCGCAACCGCGACAGGTCTAAATCCCCAGGTTGAGGGACATATTGGTGCATATAGAGGGATGTTCCGATAACAAAGACTCCTCATTCCCTCGCAAGCCTACTAGCCTATGCTTACCTCGGATCTTGCTGTCGACAACAGCCTATCATGATAGATGGGACCAGGGGCAACATGCTCAAGACTTGAAACAAGCTGCTTTAGCTGAACGCCCCATTTTCCCCATAGTTTCGAGGCTGATAGTGCAATTACTTAAAAAGAGCCGTTCCCCGGGTTCCCAGGTGTAGACAAGAAGGTTTATTTAGGTTAGGTTTTCATATATATTCATAGTGGACGATCCAGGAACTTTGTCGTCGACTTTATGTAAGTTCGCACTATCTTTAACTCATTAAAACACCTGGAGATGTTTTGATACTGGCTCAACTGAGAAGAAATAATTAATCTACTATCTATTCATTGTCCTAAACCCACTGACATATGGATGGCTAGACAACCATTATTCATTTTCAATACCAGACCTTTTCTTCCAATCATTTCAACCTCGTCTCCACCCCATTCCACAGTTTACACTTCCACCTCAGAAATTAACAAGCATCCCCAGCTGACCTGTCCTATATTTCATAAAACTTATTGGAAATACCACAATGGCAACACCAATCCAGACACCCTCATTTGGATCAATACCTCCTTTTGCTAAACATTCGGTCACGGTTCACATGCCGGGATGGGATAATCTGCTCAAATTCAGTGAGAGGGATCCCGAGATCATGGCGAAAATCAAAAACATGTATCCGAGAATGCTGCTGCATCGGGATATTGCTGAGGTCAGTATTTTCAGTGTCTCTTTGGGACTATCCCAATGGGTCAACTTGGTGCAATTCTCATTCGTGGGATTGAACAGGCTTTCTTATCCAAACTCCCTCCTCGAATTGAGAACAATACTAACCAGCATCTAGTTGATCAAACATATTTCAGAAAAGTTCGACATAAAAGGCAAAGCTTGTTTCATCTACTCAACCTGGCAAGCTGCCCACGAATGCAAATCCTTTGCAATTTCCAGCTTACGTGGGGAAACCGCCGCAAGAGAAGATGAAATCATGATCCGCGTATTTGATATCCACGTACGCGTCTATGCTGTCTTCTTCCCTCCAGAGAAAAGAATGGAAGTGTTTGGCTACTACACCACCAGCGGTTTAGGAATAACGTCTCGAAAAGCAGAAGATGCGCTTAAAAACATCGAGTTATTGCGAGAAGTCACCAATGTTGACTCACCTGCGCCTACGTTGCCGGTTTCACCAGCACATCTTGTTCTCAAAGAACGCATTGTAGGTCTCCTGGAACGAGCGCCAGTAGGTCCGCCGCGACAGAAGAAGGTTTCAACAGCAGATATCTATTTTTACCCGTCTGGAATGGGTGCTATATACAGCATTCATCAACTTCTTCTTACGTATCACCAAGCCTCCACCGTCCTATTTGGATTCGCTTTTCACAACACCATCCACGTATTCGAAGATTGGCCCAATTCTGGCTTCAAGTTCCTCGGTCTAGGTACCTCCGAAGACATAGATACCCTAAGCGTCTATCTTGAGTCTGAAACCAAAGAAGGCCGGAAGGTCGGTGCTGTATTTGCGGAATTCCCCTCGAATCCAAATATCATCACTCCAGACCTCATCAAACTTAGGAAACTAGCGGACAAATATAGATTCGTACTTGTGGTAGATGATACAATCGCTTCATTCTGCAACGTTGATCTTCTTGGCGTTGCAGATATCTTGATTACCTCGCTCTCAAAATCGTTCAATGGCTATGCCGATTTGCTGGCTGGAAGTGCTATTATAAATCCTTTTTCGCCTTTCTATGATGAACTCAAATCGCTGTTGGATAAATCCTACATCAACGAGTTCTATAATGGCGATGCTGAGGATTTAGAGAAGAATAGTAGGGACTACCTGCAGCGCTCGACAATCCTGAACCAAAACGCTGCGAGAGCTACCGAGTACCTACAGTCACTAGCTCTTGATCCGAAATCCAGCATCTCCAAAGTTTTTTATGTGCCGTATAGCAAGGAGGTCACTAATTATACGCCATTCATGCGCCCCAAGTATGCCCATCATCCCATCATCTCAAAGCACCAAAACAGAAAATGAATTCTAATACCATTATCTTAGGACCGAAGAGTTTATTCCTGGCTACGGCTGCCTTTTCAGCGTCGAGCTTGCCACCCTTCCAGCATTCATAGCATTCTATGAAAATCTACATTGTCATATCGGACCCCATCTCGGTGCTCAGCACATGCTGGCACTTCCTTACGTCAAGGCTCTATATCCTAAGCAGTTTGTCTAAACCTTACCCCCACCACTCCAGTGTTGCCAGATTGAAGCCATGGATAGATATGGAAGAAATGAAATAATGCTGACATAATAACCAATAGGTTAGATTGGGCGGCAAACTATAACTTGAAGGCGACGCAAATTAGGATTGCTGTAAGTTTTGCTGTCCTTCTACGATACTTAGTTATTCAATAGGGTTGGAAATTTGGACTGAGTTGCTAACTGTTTGTGAAGGTTGGATTGGAGGATTCAGAGACTATTATCCAAATTTTTAAGACGGCTATTGAGGCCGCTGATAAGGTGTTCGTGAACGAAATGAAAAGGTGAGAAGTAGGAAGAGAACGATTGCCTCACGGCATGAGAGTTACAGCATCAGTAAGACGGTAAACAAGAAACTAGAAAAAAAGACTTGTGGAAAGCTTTTTTTTTTGGTATAGCAATTTAGTATGAGGGCATCAAAGTTTAATTGTAATGCGATCCCTCGGTTTTGATATATTTGAGACTATCAACACGAAACTGTGAATACCTCCATCCCATTCCCAACTACCAACACCTTCGGGCCCCCGGCTGTCAGGGCATCTCTATCCCTGAGAACTGCGACATCCCCAACATCTGCAACAGAAGTAAAGGTATCTCCAACTTTTCTCAATTCTGTATGCGTAACATCATATTCCCACTCCTTAACTCTCTGATCATTACTCGAGCTCACAATTCTCAACTTCTCAACTCCAGCTTGTGGATAGGTAGGCAAAATGCATAACCCAGTGACAGCAGCGGCATGTGCAGAGCATAAAAGGATACTCCTCGGTTGCATTCTCAGGTTGTCGGAGGAATAAGTGGTAACTCCTATGGCGTTGTCATCTCCGCCGGTTACGACGATAATGGATTTTTCGGTGTCGCGAATGGTAAAGTCCAGGCATTTGATTGCGCTTTGATGGATTTTGTGGGTTGATGTTTTTGTGAGTTTTAAGTTTTGAGTACTGTCTTCTGAATGAGCGGGAATTGAAGTGTTCCATAGAACGAGGCTTCCATCTGTTGCTGCTGTCAGAAGCGATAACTCTTGTCTGGAGACCTGAAGGTGTCTAATTTGCATTAGGCATGATGATGTGTATCTTCCAGTTGCAATCAATGCGAAGCCGTTTATTTTCGAGTAGAAGTACGTGCGGATCGTAGAGTCTGAATAGGCCAGGCTGATAATCAACTCTGGTGCGACCGTTTTGGAAGATTTGACAACTTCTGTGACGTCAAAATTCATGATCCGTAGATCACGCTCGTCGCTTTGATCTGGGCAGGCCGCTTCGCAAATTATGCCAATTCCAAATCCGGGAATGTCTTTGATAGCCCATATGAAGAATTCTTCGTTACCTCCACTGCTGAAAAGATATTTTGAGCCATGCCATTGGAGATATTGGATTCCAGCAGAATGCTTTTGCATGACTGCTTTGCAGTGGAATTGAGAATATACCAGATCATTTGAATAAACCCAGATTCGTATATTAGTATCTTCAGCTCCGGTCGCAATGAAATGTCTATCAAATGAGATTGCGCATGACTTGATCTCTCGTCCATGACCGCCGGGCTTGATAATCTGGTGTGACGGTCCACGATGATTATATATACATAACTCTGTGGCCTTGGTGTAAACAAAATATCCTTTTCCATACTCCAGATTTGAATAAGCAAAACTTCTATGTGCTCCGCCACATTCAACATTAGTAACTTCGTACTGCTTTGACTCATTCCAGACAACAAAGTTCTTGCTTCGAAATCCGGATAGAAGAAGATCTCCGTTGTCTATCCAAGCTGCTTCAATGTTTGGTCCTAAAGGTGGTGTCCCGTGATGCACGGGATAGAAAGTAGCAGCTCTCAAGCCAGCTTCATTGGAGTATATAGCACTCGCAAAGATAGAGTAAAGGCCATTCCTGCTAGTTGTGATGTAATATCTAATCCTATTATCAGGGGAGCTGGAAAGAGGTCTAATGCTAGTTATGGCATCTCCTTGGAGTTGATCAGAATTCCATATTTTCAATGGAACAATAGCCATGTCGGGCTGACTATCGTCCGACCGTCCATCATATATCGCAAACGAGCCGTTTCTAGAGCCCAAGATCAAAATTGAGTTATGCTCTATATCAGCGATGCATGCACTAGTTACTATGAACTTTTCTGGAAGGCCAAATATGGTTTTCTCCGATTGCGTTTCAATGTCTCCGAACCGAAATTTGAAAAGTGTGGCACTTTTCGCCCCTAAATTGGTCACAATGAAGTTTGATTCAAGATCATTCACAAGAAATATGTCTGCGACTTTTCCGTGGACTTTTCCCACTATTTGTATATTTTTCCCTGTTCTGTAAAGGAAGAGATTTCCGTTCGATCCGCCAAGAAGTGCTATACCGTCTCCGCCTTTAATAACTGAATAGGACTTCAAGTCATGAATGAATTTGCTCGGAAGATGCAGTTCTTGCCAGGTAGCCGTCGCTTCAATGTCTCCAAGAAATACACGCCCAAATGTTGTTGTCATCAACAGTTGGTGCTTTGACACAAACGAGGTTCGGTTGAAAGAGTCGATTGGTACTTTTTTCATTTTAGGTTTCTTCTTCGGTTTCCCATCATTTGAGATCTCTGCAGATGGCTGTGCCTCCTCATGCTTTTCAACACCAACTATGGCAGGCTTCGCTGGAAACTTGGCCAGAATTGCTTCTAAGTCCCATGTGTTAGAATCTGGAAGAGGAAATGACTTGGTTGCATCTAGGGTAGATTGATTCCCAACTTCTTCTTCTTCACATTTTTTACACACAGTAGATGGGAGATCAAAGAACGAAATTTTGCCGTCAGCGCCTCCAGTAGCCAATACAGCTGTAAATTCCATCTTTTGGTGCACTGCAGCCGACCATATTTGCTTGCCACTGTGAAATGAAGATGTCTTCAAATGCACAAGTTCCATAGTCTCTTGATCTTCCTCGAACTTGATAGGCTGATGACAAGAATTTTGACTCCTCAAGCCTAATGACCAGTATTGCGCTGTGGCATCTTCCCCAAACGAAATGATATTGATTTTAGACCCTGAGGTATTGTTGATAGTGTTCACATGGAATTTGACACGCCATATCCTCGAAGCGTGGCCCATCACAACTGCTATACATCCGCTAATCAAGTCTTTTCCATTTGATCGCAATTGCTCTCTAGAATTAATTTCATGGGCGTTGTTAATCTCGGAGCCATCTGTTATTTTGGGCACTTTTGCAAGTCCATAAATGTCCCAAACTCGGATAGTGCGATCATCACTACAACTCACCAGAAGCCTAGTCGTGGCGTTAGGGCCTATAGGAATTGCTGGTGATATATTAACACCAAAAATCGAGCCTTCATGCCCAGTAAAAACTGTGATCACATGGCACTCAGCCAATAATTCCATTCCCGACCACTCCCACACAATGATCTCGCCGAAAACTGTTCCAGCGGCGACCAAAACACAATCTCGAGCTGACCAAACAAGATGAGCAGAATATAGTATCGAGCGTGATGGAGAGCCTAATGTCTTAAGAGAAACCATGTGGGACTGAGGTTCTAGGCTAGCTTGAAGCAAAGTATTGTGAGCCGTGATGAGGACACAGCTATCTTTTTCATAAGGTGAGGTAGCAACATCTAGAATCCAGTCTGACGTCCGCACTTCAAATTCTTCAATACTGTCCACATCTTGAGATATGATTTTCTCGAGCAGGCTCCTTCTGAGCAAAATGAGCGATGATCCACCCCAAATGACTACCTGCAACTCATCGTCCTCGGAGCGTCCATCTTGGACAAAAATCCCATGAACAGTTTGATCAGTGAATATCTTGCATTGACAAATCAAGTTTGAAGCTACGGCTTCGAAAACCTTCAGGTAGCAACCTTCTCCTGCTAATATGAGCAAACTGCCAGTGGACGTGGTGAGAAACGCAAGGGCCGTTACGGGGTTGAGTGTGTGATCATGCTGCGAATTATTAGGGGGGGTTTTTTGGGTACAGAAGTCTGTCGATAGAAATTATCTGACTTACTCGGATCGACATTGAAAACCTCTGTAGCCAATTGACCGCTTTGGAGAAATTAGAGGTATCTCTTTATGAAAATTTGAGCAAGTACTTTCAGGCAAGAAGCTGTTCGGCTTAGGCATAGAATGCCAAGCAATGCGGGGAATATATACCCGAACTCCCGAACCGAAGTTAGTATTCGTTTTATAAGCTACGAGGTGTTTACATTAGTCCTCAAATAATCACCAACAGAATAGGACCCCCAGTGATGCCAGAATGGAGCAATATCTATCCAATCTATTTGGTCTCAAAGGAAAAACTGTAATGATCACTGGCGGCACAAGAGGGATAGGCAGGGCGCTCTCCGTGGCATTGTATTGTGAAGCATGCCATCCTTTCAACCCCACTCACTAATTCCAACCAGAGCCGCAGCAGGAGCGCATCTGATTCTCATTGTTCGAAACCCTCAAATCATACAAGAAGCCCTGGATGAGATAAAAGCCGTGGGTGGCGACTTCCATATCTACCCATACGATCTATCAAGTCGAGAACAAGTTCTTCGAATAGTGCCGGATATGATAGCCTATGGCCACGAAATAGATATATTCGTTCACTGTGCTGGTATTCAGCATAGAAGTCCGGCTGAAGATTTTGCCGACACGGAATGGGACAATATACTGAGTGTCAATCTCACTGCCGGGTTTCAACTGAGTCGAGATTTGGCGAAGAATTGGCTCGGCACAAGCTTGAAAGATTATAGGGGACAGCCTGGGATGAGAAAGAAAATAGTATTCGTTGCTAGCGTAATGAGCTTTATGGGGGGTATAGAAATCCCCGCGTATACGGCCAGCAAGGGAGCAATTGCCCAGCTAACGAAAGCACTAAATAACGAGTGGATGGCCAAAGGGATTAATGTCAATGCGAGTAAGTACTGACTGTTGAGTTTGCTGATCCTTTTGTATGGGTTAGGAGATGAGGTGGGGAACTTTCCTACATGATCCATTAGCCTGGATGAGGAGAGTAGAGATGGACTCGAAGTTACAAACTACTGACTCAGATTTCCTATTAGTTGCCCCTGGCTATATCGAGACAGAATTGACAAGGGGTCTTCGAGATCATGGGGAGAAAGAGAAGATGATCCTCCAAAGAACCCCGATTGGTAGATGGGGGGAGCCAGAGGACTTGGCCGGACCGGTCATTCACCTCTGTAGTCGGAGTGGGGATTATATAGGCGGAGAGGTTCATGTCGTGGATGGCGGTTTCTTAGGAAGATAAATTGTAGTTTATGCACTCCCGAAGTGTTGCCGATAACCCAATTCCAAGCTTCCACTTTGGACTCTCTATTTCTACTTATCTTCTTCTTATCTCCTTGAAATATTTCCAGCTTCCTGTTTCCTATTCCCGGTTTCCTGGTTAAGCGATATTCATCCTAGCACGGAGGACAGTATCTGCTGGTGGTCACTTGAGTAACTTTCAGTGTCTGTCCAGTACCGAGTATATCATTACCGATCGCCTTTAGTTTAGATTTCTTTTCTTACTGTGCAAGGTCAATTGCTGATTTCTCGACTACGTTACCCTAATTCGTCTCCTACCCCGCGATTTTTCTTAAATCAGGAGTATTCGAGGTTTGTCCCAGGGTCAAAGAGTTACCGAGGATTGGAGATCTTCCGTACGTCTATTGGACAGTACAGTAGGTTTCTACTGCACGTACTTCTACTTAGTGTATACATTGCACCAAAGCAGTTGCAGAACGGTATACTTCTGACACCCTACTGTACTTGGTACTTCGTTTCCAAGCAAATCGCAGGGTTTCTCCAACTTCTGCAGCTACGCCATCAGCCGTCGGCATCAATTCCGGCATCTCCCCCTGCCAAGTTGTCCCGTACAAACATTTCTCCAAGTACCGTGTGGTAGTTGCGGTGTCTCTAGATCATCATCCATTCCCCCCCAAACTAGCAACTCGCCTCCGTTCTTGTGTAATTTCTCAAAAGCCGGAGTTGTCATCCATGCGTCACTCAGGGCAATCCAAAAATCATAAAGAAAATGTGGCTCCGGTGTATAATAGATGGACCGCACCAGCACGGTTGATTTTGGTACTCGCTGGTCTCTCCCTTCTTGTTCTGATATCCTTCAACATGTATTCCTTTCCAGCAAGTCTCTTGCTTTGGGCAGCTGCGTCAATTGGTAGTGTAGTATCATCGGAAGTCCTTGAGCCATCCAAGGCGTGCGCTGCATTGGGAGCTTCGCTTGATATCAGTAATGCCGTTGTTCAGATCTCAAGCTTTGTCCCAGCAGGAACAAAAATAACTCTTTCGGGAGGTAAATACCATTCTTTCTTGCTCTCCAAGTGTATTCCAGTCTAAAACCAACTCAGATGCCGACTTTCAAACCTGCTTTACTTCAAGTCAAGTCGTCTCCACCGACCTCTGCCGCATAGCTCTCCATGTCGCAACTTCCAATCGCTCCGAAGTAACTCTTGAAGTCTGGCTTCCTACCACCTGGAATGGAAGGTTCATGGCAACTGGCAACGGTGGGCTAGGGGGTTGTGTCGCATATCCAGAACTCTCCTATATGGCATCAATGGGCTTTGCTGTTGTGGGTACCAACAACGGCCATAATGGCACTTCTGGCAAAGCCTTCTATAATAATGCAGATATCGTACATGATTTTGCTTCGCGGGCAATACACACCAGTGCTATCGTTGGAAAGCAAGTTACAAAGGCTTACTACGGTGAAGAGCATAAGAAGAGTTACTACACTGGGTGTTCGACTGGTGGGAGACAAGGATTGAAATCTGTGCAAGAATGGCCTGAAGATTTTGATGGAGTTATTGCTGGTGCTCCAGTAAGTTGCTTATCATACCGAGACTCACTTCACAGTTCAGCTGACATATCCGAAGGCAGCTTCCTTCAACAATTTGACTTCTTGGTAAGTACATTTTGACTGAGCCTTGTTGTTGCCTTTATAATTAACAAACATTTAGGAGTGGAAACTTTTATCGAATCACCGGCAGCCCATCATCGCCAACATTCCTAACGCCTGCCTTATGGAGTGTAGTCCACGATGAGGTCCTTAAACAATGTGACAGTCAGTTAATACCTTCTCTAAGGCTCAACTCTTTGGGTCGCAGACCTCATATAGAATTACTAACTCAAAATAGATTTGGATGGTGCCGCCGATGGCATTCTCGAAGATCCCTCGCTTTGCAGCTTTCGTCCAGAAGCTCTCCAATGCGCGCCAGGAAATAATACAAATTGCCTGACCAGTGCGCAAGTCCTCACGGTCCGAAAGGTCTTTAGCGACTTTCATGGCGTCAACGGCGACCTCGTATACCCACGTATGCAACCTGGATCTGAGCTCATGGCTTCAGCTATCATATACAATGGCGTCCCCTTTATATATAGCTCTGAATGGTTCCGCTACGCCATCTACAACGATCCTTCTTATGATCCTGCCGGCCAAACTGTTCAAGATGCAGCAAATGCAGCTTCTGTAAATCCGTTCAATATCGAGACATGGGAAGGCGATCTTTCCCCTTTTGCTTCTCGGGGCGGGAAGCTTTTGACTTACCACGGTCTCGCAGATGGTCTAATATCCTCAGATAACTCAGCACGTTATTACAATCATGTTTCAAACACGATGTCACTGCCTTCCTCCGACCTCGATGACTTCTACCGATACTTCCGTATTTCCGGCCTGGGTCACTGTTCAGGTGGTAATGGGGCGACCTTCTTCGGGCAATCGTCGGGGGCTGTGGCGGGCCTCGAGGAGAGTAACAATGTAGTGTTACAGATGGTGGCTTGGGTTGAGGGCGGGAAAGCACCGGAGACGGTCTTGGGGGCCAGAGTTGAGAAGGGAAAGGTGGTAGGGGAGAGAAAGCACTGTAAATACCCAAGCCGAAATGTCTACCGAGGGCCTGGAGGTTATGATGATGTTAGTGCTTGGGAGTGTATCTAGAATCGAATTCATGGTGATTACTTACCTAGCTCTTGGAGCAAAAATGCCAATCAACGCACATTATATCTGACGTTACACATCATTGACAGAAAGTGACTGAAGAATAATAGGATCAAAGCATAACGTAACAAGCGAGATTTGATATTATATTCTCTGTATATAAAGTGCATCTTATATGCTGCGCCATTTTGAAGATGTTATTCTAGAAAATTTGTCATCAGGGACAGTTTTACCCTTTGTACACAAGCGAGGTCATTAAGACCCGTCACACCAAAGGCCAGGTAAGTCTTACACTGCATCAACTTCGCAAAGGTACGAAATCATAAGCCCAACAATGGCATTACATCACCTAATCACTGCACGAATTCATGAGTCTTTCATCTTTTTGACAATCCTTTGAATTAAGGTACCTGAACACATATTTACCCATCCTCCAACTCCATTGGACAGTTTGTTCAAGTTATGAAGACAAAATCGAGGGGTATTGCCCCAAGAATATACTCTTAAAACTCTCCATAAGCGAACTACTTCTTTCTCGTCCTTTCCTCTCTTTACCTCTGCATTCTAAACACAGTCCATCGATATGTTTCTGGCGAGAATTGAGTCGGTGATACTTACATATTTCCGGATCGCCGCCTGAGACGATGCAGGCCTCGACTTCTCTGGCGATATGCCGACATTGACGGGAGGAAACCCAGTAAACGTTACACATTTTTACTAGGTTTATGAATTGATCTTTGCGCTGCAATTGGGCAGTTTGTTTTGTGTTGTGAGTAAACGGCGAAGTAGAACTTTAGTTGAGGGTGAAGATATGTTGAGCAGGAGGAAATTTGAGATTCAAATCTGACGTCTGGTGGAATGTTCACTCAGGAGGACAATGATTACTAACAAAGACTTCCTTATTCGGGATTTCTTCCACGTTATCTCGCCGATTGAATATTTGTTCAAGTTGCCAAGACGTCACTTTCAAAGTTATTCACTCGCCATGAATAACTTCAACTTTTCCACTATGAACAATCCCACATTAAATGTATTTAGACAACGATCTTCTGTTGCTATTTATAACCAAATTTGTCACACGAATTCAACTGCCAAAGAGGCGCCAAATTTAACTCCTGCAATTAGATTCATTCTAAGCAAAAGTTAGTTTCACAAAACAGCCAATCAGTAAAAATGGTAAGGTTCTAAATATCCCTTTCCTTCTTCTATCTTTTAAACAGCATGTTAACAATCATAAAAGTGCTATCATTTCGTCAAAGACTACCGTGGCTGCATGCACATTTGTCACTTCAATGACATCTGCGTTCAGTCTCCATCCCACATCTACTCAGTGACATGTCCTACCAACTATAAACCCCTGGCAATCCATGAAAGCATCAATCACTTCTGTCCAGACTGTCTACCGTGTGGATATAGGAACAAATCTGATGTTTGGGCGAAAGTGAGGAGATTGGGCAGAGATGTGAAGATAGTTTGGGAGGAGGGTTTGCCGAAATATTGGCATATGAGAACAAGAAGAGAGTTGCGTATGGGGAACTTTTAGGAGACTTTAAGTTTTAGTGAAATGTTTTGATGGTTTATGGGAAGTGAGGAGTACTATGGATTATGTATGTTACGAGTGAGTGGAGAGACGTATTGTTACAGTACGACCACGAGGCTTGGACTCGAGTCTGCTTCTTGGAGTTTACTTATTGCTCCTTGAGTAATCAAGCACAAAGACTTGATTCTTTTTTCAAAGCACTGGAAGATCTTCTTCGCTTTCAAACTATCTCTTTCTATGAAAACTTCCCAGTCCTTTTGAAAATCAAAGCTTACTTCAGCACAAATATGAAAACCCATAATCAAGGCTAGTTTATATGTCTTATGAGAACCAATAACACTCACTCAAATCAAAGTCAATGTTCATCTTGACCAAAAGCAATTTTATAGCCAATTTCTCGATTCCAATCTGAAGCCTTCCCTTGTTAAATTTCAGTATGAGGCGCACTTAGTAGATCGCAAAAGGTGGCTTCCTACAGACGTTTGCTTTCAAAATCTCTATACAGGTATGCGATCCCAATGCTAGCCATCCAAACCTAAACTACTTCAGGACCTATGAACCATCTAGTATATCCCTAATCATGAGGATAGAACAGTGCCCGGGAAATAGTTGTTCCCAGGAGCTAAGAACCTAAAATATCGAAGCATGTGAAGTTGAAAGATTTTATTGTTGATAGCATGATTCTTCCTCCTTATGAACTCAAGCCAGAGTGCTTAAAGATGTTATACAGAGCTGACTAAATTCCTAAGAGATCTACATAGATAACTTTCCGACACTTCAGGTGTTAATCTTAAATCGATGGCATGCGAACCACTGCCATACTTGATCTGAACAACTAGTTTGGTGAACTTGCATAGCCCTCTAATCACCACCTCCCAAATATCTACAACAATAGGGTATCTGCTGTGTAATATTGAGGTTGCTCACATAACCACACCCGATTCGCATATTCGTTATCATTTCGACAAGAAATATGAAGTTGCTTACAATCAATGGAATTTGTATCTAATTCTCATGATTCTCAAAATCTCTCTCGTAAAGACTAAGTAGGCCTCTTTTCTATCTCCATTCAACCGATTATCCCAATTTCTCCTGTCCCAATTCCTTCTCGTCCCTCTCCTCGTCAACAGCCACGCTCCGACCCGTCATCTTTTTCATAACAAGCAATACCAGAGAAATATACCCATTTATCTGTGGCAGCACAATGAACAAAAGCTCCGCTAGCGAAATACCCACATAAAACACCCAAAAAAAGAACATCCCAATTTGTGCTGTAATAAATGCTATAGCATGTGCCTTTCCGCGTTTATTTTGCCTAGGATTAGGAGACTTGCACATAACGATGAACAGTGCTATCATTATGGGAATGCTAATAGCGAGGATGCTGAGGGCGAGGACGAGTTTCAGGAAGATGTCGAGGTGAGTTGTAGAGAGGGGAAGAGGGATCGCGGCTGCTAGCTAGATGACGCTTTAGAAACTTTACCGACGAGAACAAAGAGTGGAGGGGGAAATACCGCTTTCATGGGTTCACTCGGCGGTTCCCATTCATGTAGAATATTCAGCCAAAACATGGACTGTCCAAATACAATAAGAGTTGGTCCTGAAGCAATGTCTATGCGCTGATGAAAGGCTGATGAGGGAGCCATGTATTGGAGCCAGTAAACACGACAATCACGACATAGTTCCTGGTCTGACTTTGATTCCATGAAACAGTCTTTGCAGAGGCCTTTACCCGAATCTATAAAATCTTAGGATAGTCACTCGATAGTGGTTACTAAGATATCTTACTCCTGAAAGCGCCGGAGCCGGTCCTAATGCTAAGTCTCTCGATTGCTCGCCCGAAGCTGTAGAGAACATTAACTATGAAGGTAAACAAACCCATGGTGCTGCACCGATATTGAATATTGAGCTGGAGGCACAGGAATTTGTCCACATTACCAACAGCGGAACGTTTCGTGTTATATGGGATACGATGGGATGGCCCTTACGTGATGTGCCTTTCGTGTAGACGTCAATGAGGCAAAGCCAAGACATCTTGGGACGAATCAATTGATCATACATAGAGCCTTACAGTAAGATGTTTTCAGAACAATCAATAAAACACAACTAAAACAATAGCAATAGTTTCCCAGAGAGTGCCTAGACATGACTGACTTATGGTTACTTCATAAATAACAACCAACTCACTAGGATAGGGCAAAGAATTATTTAACTATGTCTAAAGACATGAAAAGCTTTTGATTTTATACTAGATATCATCAAGACACTATAGATTTGAACTATATCATGCACCATCCCATATGTACATACATACATACATACATACATTTATATTTGATTTCAAAGATTCTTCACAGGAAATCTCGTTCGTAATTTCTCGCCCCATTTCAACAACACCCATGGTACCGGTATCATAGCAATCGCTATAAATGCCAGCAAACTATTGCCCCAACCAAGTCCAAGTGCTTTGTACATTTTTTGGCCAGCCAGCGGTAGGACAGCGCCCATAATACTTCGTATTACAGCATTTGTAGCGAGAGCACTGGCAGCGTAAATGGTGTATGCATCTATCAAGTACATCGAGATGACCATAAATATCGCGATATTACCAACACCAATTATACTGGTGGATATGATTGGTACGATGTAGTGAACATGGTAGTTGGCGGTCCAGCCATAGAGCAGCAATCCAACTGGGAGTAATATAGCGCCCGGTATCAGCGGTGGAAGTCGATACTCGGGCTTCATTCCAGCCGCTGGCTCGCCCGTAGCTTGAGCTACTGCGTCAGCTTCTGCAGCACGTCGTTTGAGAAGCTTATCAGAACTCCAACCAAAATAACCAAGGCCAAGGAAAGAACCAATTCCTATTCCCAAAAATGAGAGACCAACAGCCCCGGCGGAAAAGTTGTAGTTCTTGCTAAATACAAGAGAGAATGTAGTGAACAGAAGATATAGATATCCATAGACAATACCTACGTAGATGCTAAGAGCAAGCACTATGGGCGAGAAGACGAGCATTTTCGCAGGGCGGATGATTGACTGTAGAAAAAAGTCTTTGTGTGACAGCCCCGAGTCAAGTTTTGAACGAAGGTTTGGGTTGCGTGTCTCTTTACGTAACCTGTCTGTCTTTCTCTGAAGGATGACCATGGCATACGTTTCCCGCATGAAAATAAGACTTAGGATTGTAAACAACCCTGCCACCATAGAGAGAAGCCAAAAGACCCACCGCCAGCCTTTAGCTTCTGTTAAAAACCCGCCAGCTACAGGGCCAACTAAAGACGTTTAGAATATCTTCAATTAAGGAAGTGAGTAGTAGCAACATACTGACAGGCCCCAAAATTGGGCCCATTGCGAAAAGAGCCATAGCTAAGCCTCTTTCCTCTTGAACAAAAACATCGGCTATAGAACCGCCACCTTGACCGTTTAGTAGGGCAATATTAAAGAGAAGGCATCTGGATTCCTACCATTGACGAGAGGAGCACTTCCAAAAGTCCCCGCCAAAAATCTGAAGCCGATCAACATATTTAAATTCGTCGCTAATGCACACGCAATCTTTACTAGTTGTCAGCCACTTCAACAGAGGTTGTGGCGGCGGAATTCAGCATACCGTAAAAAGCAAAAACCCAACATTGCACAAATGATATATTGGAAGACGACCATATATCTCACTTAAAGGGGCAAATAGTAGTGGCCCAATCGCGAATCCAAGAACATATACCGAAACCACAAAGCTCCCAAGTTCAACACTTGTGCTTTCAAACTCTTGCATCAACTGAGGAACACCTGGCGCGAACATAGAGGAAGCCAATGGCGTCACAAAAGTAATCCCAGAGATGACACTAATTGTCACAATCTTGATCGTTTTACTGAAATTTAATGGATTGTGAGGGTCATTCGGTCCGTCCCACCATACGACGTTTATATCATCCTCTTGGGAAGATATTTCAGCAGCATTCTCATCATCCTTCTCGCCGTTTTCCTTTTTTTCGTCCAAGTTGTTCTTACATTCACTACTGCCCCTCCGTTTGGAGGAGCTTGGTCGCAAACTCGACTTTTCTACATCTTGTGTATATTCCTCTTTCGTTGTAGCGTCGACGTCAAATCTTTGCGCAGTTTCCTTCTCCAGATCTGCAGATTGGTGCTCCGTTTGGAGACGTGATGCTTTGGAATTGTCGATGTTCGTATCGGGCGGTGAGGAGACTTCCGTCACCCCTAGGGCGCTCATTTTCGTCTGCCATCATGCTGTCAGTCAATTGTCTTGTCAATGTACTCTCTAAACATCTGCGATAAAGTACATGTCTTCGTTTGAACCAGATCGCTGAATTCCAAGCCGTGATGAATGCCACACACCTTCGATAGTTCCGTTCCCAACGGGATGTGCCGGCGCGGCAAGCTTGGGGAGGCGCTATGGAAATGATGAGAATCCGGGGTACTTTGACATAATAATCGGGGCTTCGACACTCGAATGGCTTCGCAAACAATTGATGATGTATAGGTATGCTCGATTACGCTAGATAGTTGTTTGATGCTCAATTGAAAGGTTTGGAGACCCTGGCCTGGGCGATTCGTGGTGTTTAGCAACGGTACTTTGATTTGGTAGATACCTGGGATCTAATTATCCGTGCATAACTCGCACAACTCGCATAACTTGGAAGCGGGGAAAGGGGGACCGTCCGAGGCGTGCATAAACTAATGCAACATGTCGTGGCTGGGCTGGTACGAATTGCACGTAATATAATATATTCAAACAAAAGAAATAACTCTAGGTAACGTTACAGAATTTCAACGATGTATAGAGGAGAGAACGAGAGAGCAGACAGTGAGGTATTATAATGTTTGAATGGATGGTCTAAGCTAACAGATACAGGAGACTAAAGGCTGATCGACAAGACAAATGCCACTTGAGTTCCTCCTTTCTGAGTTCTCATATCTCACTTTCATCCAGCATTGGAATAATCTTACCGTGAATAATGCTTAAAGTATGGCTTGGTGGGACTAGGTCGGTACCACGGCCTCGAAGATCTCCACAGGCAAAGTCATCCCTCGCCATACTCTAGGCTTCTCTTTCTTCTACACAACTGGCCATCCATTGGACCAAGATAATGCATTCCACCCGAACTTTTTGGAGCCATCTCCAATCGCACCACTTCGATCTGCATAGTGATAGTACAACACCATACCGAGCTTAGAGTCTGTAAAAACACCCCTATCCAAAGAATCAGAATCCGAGAAAGTAAGGATGAAATCTAGAAAGCTTACTGTCCGCCTGGTCCATACACATTGCCATGCGTCTTGAGAAGTGTCGAGCCTCCGTTTGCAGTGCAAGCCTTTCCGTTTTTATCGACCTTAAATAGCCATTAGCTCAAGCTCATATGCAATATGCAAGTTACAGGGTGACAACTTACGAAACCTCCAGTGGCAGAAGTAGATCTACACACCATGATCTGATATTCTGCACCTGGAGCCGGAAAGGTTTTATCATAACCACAGCATATTCCAGATGAAATTAAGAGATAGTAGTATCCACTATTGTAAAAGATATAACCGGCCTCCTGAGCTGAAGAACCAGTGGAATTATAAGCGATGTTGTACGCCGCGTTATCTCCCTTTGTCAAAGCATTGGCCGCCATCTTGACTTGGTAAATATCATGCCAGAACGAACCAAACGTCAAATAATAAGTCCCAGAAACATTGATCAAGTTTCCATCAATAGCATTATACGGTTTTGACGAGCTCGAAGCAACGCCCACAGAACCATGATCGGTCCAGCTCCCAACCTCCATGGTTGAAGATGTAGCAACTCCAATCGCCGAATTTTGGCTGCCGAATTGGGAGACAGAGTAATACATGTGGTAAAGATTTCCAACTTTCTGTACATCTGGAGCCCAAAGATCTCTGTTTCCAGCTAGATTGATTTTGGAGCCGCTGGGTAGGGCTTTTCCGAGGATGGTCCATGGGCCGGATATGGAGGTAGCTTTGGTGATTTCGATACCACCTCCGGTTGAGAAGCGGAAGTAGACGCCATCTGAGGTTCTTTGGATCACTGCCGGATCGTGACTCCAGCATGCACCAGAACATGCCCCAGGGTTCGCATAGGATTTAACAAGGACTCCGTACTAGACCTAACGTTAAATACGACTTCAAACAAAACGTTGAAAACAATCAAAGGGTACGGAAGAGCTTGAGATGCACCACATGGAATTTGGGTGTATTCATTAAAGGCTGCTCACCATGAGTACGACGAGCAGTAAATTCAGTGTTCGTTGGAACATGTTGATTATGGAAAGCCAGGATTGACACCAAGAAATAAAGCAGAAGTAGAGAAGAACAGGTACCTCCGCTTGTCATCTTCAACTGCTATATAACATTCAAGTTAAAGGCCATGCTGCAACTTGCTACATCGGAATTACAAAAGGGCAGGCAGACTGGTAGATTATATTTAACCTACGCACTTTGACTGGACCATAGCTGAGTTTCTAGGGAAGGAGTAAGTCCGATTAGTCCAAGCATTCAACCAACACATCAAATGATCTGGGAATAGCAGGATAATTGGAACGCCTAGGGGTGATTTCCATCTTCGGTCATTCTTTGAGGAATCTCCCAATTGGTGGGAGTTGTACATAGAACAACGTATACGGAGAATTTATACGGATTATTTATACGGATTTGCCGTCACACTACATTGTGGGGTACTTCAAGCCTTGGCACGTAATTTTACGCTTAAGTAGTGGAGCAGTTTAATGATATCTTTAATGAAATGGCGAACATAGAGTTTGAGGACACAATGTGATCGATGACAGCTTGCGAAGTTGTGGTCAAGCCTAGGAGATTTGTCAATTGTGATAATACCAAAATATGAACTGAGACTGGCGCGCAAAGTTTATATTAAGCGGTATAGACGATGAGCACTCTAGGAGTTCACTGATACTATAAAATAACGATGGTATATCATGCAATGCTGGATCAAACATTATTTTAAAATCAAGAAACGGGGTATTCAAATCAAAACGTACAGGAAATCACAAGCGCTGCTTCGTCAGTCAACTTGAATTTCATATCAAAATCCATTACACTCGAAATCACGACAACTCACTAATTTTGGAAAGTCATCTTCTACATTTCAAGTAACCTTAGTGGGGCGTACGTAGCACTGCGTAACTTGAGTCACTTTAACAAGAGTTGATAAAACTGACCAATATAACCCCCGGAAGAAAAAGAAAGCACACAATAACTCCATCAAATCATAATGGGAATGACACACCATCGAGCGCCAAATTATCATCTTACATGAACAAGTGCTATCTATATTTCTTAGCTGTGCATTGTTAGACCTCGCACCAAGAAGAGCAGCAGCTGAGAGGCCTTCATATTACAAAACAGCAGGTTACGAAATAAGTTAAACAATATGATTTAGAGGGATGTAACGGCAGCAGCGTCAAATTTATGTTAGGCTGATGTCAGCTGCAGAGAAACTTGAACAACGGAGAAAATACGTGCAGAGGTATACGCGAAAAAGAGAGGAGATTAGCTGCCGAAGCTGTCCGTCGGGATGAAATAGTCGCAGAACTTGGGTGCCAAAATGAAGAGTTTGAATATGGAACCCAATTTTTTGGAAAACATAAAAAAAGAGATTAGAGAGGACCTTGAGATTGATGAAGGATGAGAGTTCAGGGAAGCTGAGGGGAATTGAAAGGGCAGGATGTGGTAGGGTCACGAGGATTTCTTGTGATATAAAATGGGATATGCCACTTTCAATGGAGTAAAGTCAACGAGTAGGATTTTTATCGCTGGTTAGTAAGTTGATACGGAAGAACAAACATCTTGGGTATAAGTAGAAGGAGGTTATGCTGTGAGAAAAATGGGACTATGGGTTACGATAAGGATATGGTCTCATACCAAGTGTATGGAATTAAGCTCCAGACCATCACACCTCAAAATAAGTTTTGAAGTTCAAAAGGTACAAATATAGATTGAAACAGTATATATATATGAAGGAACATCTATAAGTCAAGATGTATGAACCTATGCGCCATGCCCTATGCATATAAACAAAAGAAATAGTATCAATACACATTAATATCTTTCTGACCTCTTCTCATCTATCTCCTCTCAACTAGAAGAACATGCATTGCAATGTATGCTAGCAGAATGAAGGAGCCTCCGAAGATCGCTAAACGGATGACATCTGGGTAATAAGCCTGGGTGTCGAATCCAAAGGAGCTCAAAATGGTCGCTCCTGGAACACTAATATCGAGTCCGTACTTTCGGTCAGTAAGCGTAAGATACGTAACTTCATTTACTATTAACGATTCGAACCCGTAGTGAAAGATCGAGAGTGATTGCAGCCAAAGTGCAGAGTCTGGAATCGCGTCGTGGTTGAGTAACAGTCCAGCAAAGAGTAAGCTGAAGAGCATGACCAGGCTTCCAACCAAACTTGCGACACCTTGGTCTTTGCATACGATTCCAATGAAGAGGCAGATACCAGCAGCTGCAAGGTTGAAAAGAACCAAAACTAGAATGAATTTGAGAAAATGAGTCCAATCGGGAACTAGACCAGTCATGGGATACAGGATAGAACCCATGATGAGAGGAGGAATAATTCGAAGTGGGACGATATCGAAGATAACCTTGGCAGCGAAGTAGGTGATTGGCGAGTAATAACCGTTTGCTCTCTCTCTCACAAACACTAGTCTTTCGGTGGCAAACACATTTAAGCTTGAGAGTGTGCTGAAGCCAAAGAGCGCAAGGATAAAGAAGAACAGACCAAGACGGTTCTGGAAACCGGGAATATCATCAGTCAAGCCATAAAACAAGAATCCCGACAAAACGGCCAGTAATATTGCAATCGCATAATGTGTCAGCATCAACATTGGATTTCGATAAAGATTTCGCCAGGTTCTCTGGGACAAGATGATGAATTGTCTCAGGTATCCAACTCTTGCGTAGCCCCTACCCATGGTACCGCCAGTCGCATTCCCATTTTCTCGCGCGTGACCGTTGGAGCCATTATTTGTGGCAGCAGTGTTGACAGCAGATTCAATATCACTACTGATGATGTTTGCAATATCCGAAGTTTGGTAAGCGGCCACAAGAATATCAAGATCGGTTCCAGTGCCAGAGGCAGAAGGAGGTAGATTATCAGGGTCTTCCAGGCTGTGCTGATAAGACGCGTTCTTCTTCTGCTTTGAGAGTCGAAGCCAGGGTTCGGACGATGTTGCGTTCGGGTCAAGTGGTGTTTCTTCTGTCGTTGAAGCGGGAGTCTCCCTGCCTGTTTTCCTTCGTGTATATAGCTCTCTTTCTTGTTTTGCTTTCACCGAGTCTCTACGATGACCCTTCGGCCTTCGTAACGACTCGCCAGGGCTGCCGACGATTTGCTCCTCAATGCTTCCATCGCCAATGCTTGCAATAGATTTGACAGCTCTAGTACTGCTCGGGCCAACGCTGCTGCTGGTATCTGCATCTAGACCAGGTATCCCACTTTCAATAGAGACATGAGGAGTTCCGGCATGCATGGTAAGATCAACTAGGTAATCTGCTATGTTGAATCCAGGAGGGCAAGAGTAGCCAATATGGTCAAAGTACTCCTGGCATTGGCTGAAGTCACCTGAATAGACTGTCTTTCCTTTGGCTAACAGAAGAAGTCTGTCAAACAGAGCTACAATGTTAGACCTCGGCTGATGGATGGTAAAGATTATCGTTCGTTTGTAAGTTTTGGCCAACGTTACGAGGCATTCAATAACGTTGAAAGCGTTGTAAGCGTCAAGGCCACTTGTTGGCTCGTCGAGGAAAAGAATACTAGGGCTAGTCACAAGCTCGCAGGCAATACCGACTCTCCGTTTCTCTCCACCCGAAATGCCTCGTCCGTTGCCTTCTTCCGAACCAATTAAAGAGTCTTTGATATGCGATATTCCAAGCTGCTTTTCGACTTCATATACTCGCTGCTCTTTTGCCGCTCGTCCCATGTCGCGAGGAAGTCGGAGTAGAGCACTAGTCATAATGGTTTCGTGGACAGTGAGTGTAGATAGCATTGAGTCTTCTTGATCGACAAAACCAACCACGTTCTTATACTCGGTGTCGTCGACCTTCTCGCCATTTACGTAGTACTTGCCGCCGACTGTTCCACGTTTGTTCTTTCGTGCAAGAATATCAAGGAATGTAGTCTTGCCAGCACCAGAAGCTCCCATAATAGCCATAATTTCTCCCGGATGAGCAACACCCTGAACCCCAGACAAAATTTGTTTCCCATTTAGCTTATAGGACACATCTTCAAAGTATAGTGATGCAGGTTTATGATCAGCCATAAGTTTGGTCCCCTCATCGTCAGAGTCATCCAAATGGATAGGACCATACTTGAACTGCCTTCGAGATAAGTACCACACAATGAGAATAACCGCAACCACGAATAGTGAAGCAGCCGCAATAACTGCAGCAATTAATGGTGTGTTGATCTTCTTTATTGGCCGTTCAAATCCTGGAACCTGGGATTCGTGGAGACATTCTCCAGCCTGGCAGTCAATAAAGATGCTACTATCGCCAAACATCATCTGAATGAGCTTATCCATTTCAGGTTCTTTGAACTTGCAATCGTTCTTCCCACCGTTCTTCTGCAGACATTCAAATGTGGCGGGGCCCCTGATCAACTCATCTAAGAAATCAGTGATATCGACAGATCCATTTTCGCCACAAAGCATTCGATCTGGAATACATTCACACTCAACATTCTTACACTGGTAGTTGGTGCTGTTCGTGTTGTAGGAGTTATCTGCATTGGAGGTGCATGTGTCCAAATGGCAATAGAATGATTCCTTGTGCTCGACCCAAACTAATCCATATCAGTCTATAACTCCCTGTTCGGATTAAAAGATAAATTACTCACATTGGAAGTCGCAAGTTTCGTCCTCGGCATTGCAGGTAAAGGTGACCTGTGGCCTTCTACCTTCCAGGATCTCAACAATCTTGACATTTGTAACGTCGCACATCTGGTAATTTTGATTGACCACCTCGCCATTTTGATAGCAAACTCCTCCTTCCTCGCCTTCTGGCATCATGGCATTACAGGCCTTGTTACTGGTACACACATTGCAGTTGATGCCTGCCCAACCATCTTTACAGTCGCAGTAGTCGCCTGATCGCTGTGGCCGGTCCTTTCCATCTGAAAGGGCACCGCAAACTAGACTTGGGTTAGACTGATGCATTGCGAACTAGTTTGTAGAATTCTTACCTGGAGCGAGACAGTCTTCGCCTCCGAAACCCTTTGGACATGAGCATTTCCCGTCATATTGTTGGCAGTCGGCGTATTGGCCGCATGTGAATGCTGGAAGAAGACAGTTGAAGCTATATTAATTATAAGTATATTGTCTCTGACAAACATGGCGGTGGGCGCATACCAAGGTGGGCAATCCTCACGAACGCCTAGCAGAGCATTCTGAGCCCTCGACATATCTGTTGTTGAGTAGTTGGCATATCCATAAGCTGTACATGATAGCGACAGGGTCACCAGGACCACTGTCTTGGACTGAAAGAATCGCATTTGTTCTCGATATGTGGTGATGTTGGAGCTTGCTCTGTCGTTGAGGATAGATAGATGGGGGAGCTTAACACGCCATACAACAGGGCCAGGCCTTGGTGATGTCTCGACAACAGCAAGTAGATAGCGTTAGCAAACTAAGGAGAGAATGCCGGATACACACAGGTTGTGGTACAGGCTGGGCAGATGGATGTACGATGAGGTCTATTGTGTCTGTTGGGCTGAAGTGTACGGAGGAGTTGCCTAGATGCAGCTCCGTAACTCCATACTCCCGTCGTGGTGGTACTGTTCCTGTGTATCGACCAGGATCACCCGTTGGTGGGGGGCTGGGGGAGCTCGCTGGGCAACTTTGTCATAATAAACTCAACTTATCAAGACATTTGAAATATTGGTAATTGGCAGTGCAGCTCAGGTCTTTAATTCACAGAAATTGTTTTCTAATTCGATTTTGGAAGGAAGAATAAAGTAAAGTTGAACACCTCCTAAATCAGGGGCGGGCGCCATTATGGAGTCCACCAGTCCGTACATCATAATCTCAGCCTTGTATTGCCGAGGCTTCTTCCATCAACGTCAACATGATAATCCCACCATTTGATGTTGAGCAAGTACGTCCTATATCTCCTTGAGGGCCATTACTTGAAAGACTAACCCATATTCGATAGTGGATGGACAAGTATGAAACTACTCCAGAAGTCCT
>Ga0247734_1000767_pt1 | contig 26699 bp, 23 predicted proteins | sample UWRJL103311B2_FD_180933 | JGI IMG/M metagenome (GOLD analysis project Ga0247734, IMG submission 180933) | Plant litter microbial communities from Arlington Agricultural Research Station in Wisconsin, United States - UWRJ-L103-311B-2 | ecosystem: Environmental > Terrestrial > Plant litter >...
CTAATATCCTATGTTTGAAAGACACCTTGCAACAATAACTAAGGTTTACTAAGGCTTACCACAAGATTTAGTTCACATGCTTCCATACTCAATGGGGGATTAATGTAATAGACGGTGTGCTTATAATGGTCTCTCGCGCTCCTTCAGACTTCCTGTATGATTAGAGACAGTACTAACGCCTCGCTTAAAAAAGGGGGGATGCCAACTACCATCAAGTATCACAATACTAGGTGATATGTTAAACTTTGTTTGATATAAGCTCTTGTCTTCACTATGCAAACTTGAATGCATTATATGACCTGGCACACTCTCGAGAAGACATCTAGTAACTCTTCGGTAGATACATCGTCAGCATTTGTCGCTGAGAATTAAAGCTGCGCAAACATTCCACCATCTTCTCACCCTGCCTTCACGTAATGTGCCGTATGGATGCCACCATTACTTGTCCCGATGCCTTAAAAAGCAACGAGCTGCTGCATTTTAACTACATCATATTCAATTTTATCACGTTTGTCGTAAGTAAGTGTGGTTCATTCTTTGCCGAATGATTGTTTCGTATGAAGAGGATGTTATTGCGGATAAGGAAGAATTGAGGTTGAGTAAGAGTAGTGAAAGGGAAAGAAGAGAGCTTACGCGTTATGGAAGTATTATGTGGTTCTTACAAAACGTGTTAAGTATCACTTAAGTATTGTCAAAACCGTCGCATTGCAAATGAGATGGCTGTGCTATATTTCTGTATATATTTGGCACTTTTACTGGTTTTATTCGATGTAATAGCGGGCCCTGTGCAAATGATTAAAGAGGTAATTATTTTTGCGCCGGTCTGCAGAGTCAACACAATTCATTCGAGAGAAACTACTCATTGTTTATTTGAAAGCATTGCGTGGCGGATATGCAGTCGTGAAACTTTGACTTGAATCGGAAGATCCACGTATTGTAGGCAAAATCGAATAGAAAAACCTTGATACTATGATGTAGATTGATAGTAGTATGTCTGTGATGCTTGGCAGCAGAGGTAAGTATTCGTGAGCAAGAATCCGAACTTTGCATTCTTATAAATATATGCAAACACATTCATGAAGTATTTTATACATATGCAGGGCTGTAGGCCACAGATCTCCGCAACTGAAATACTCTTACTACGCTCTAGCTCCGAAGATAAAAAGCTCCATGATTACGCACCACAAGGACGATTGAGGGTAACCGAACTTAAAGTCCAGAATGAAAGCAGGATGGCACCGTCCAACATCAACTTTTAAAATATTGACTACATCAAGTGTGAGTTTGAGAAACGCGTGACTTTGGCATTGACTTTGGCATTAAACCACTTTTATAAATCTATATTTACAGCCCCAGGTGTACTCCGAGCTTATTACCCAATCTAGAAACCTAGAAAATCTTTCTTCTTAACTTGTTAGGCTAGCAGAGAGAAGGCTTGTGTAATTTCAACACAGCTGAATTGCTCTTATCGACACAACTACTGTTATCCAAACCACGTTCATTTCAACTATCAATCTTCAATAGATGAGCTGTTTCTTCATCAAGCTGAGAGAATATTGGTTGAAGATTGCATACTCTTCCCAATTGCAAGCGGATGAAAACAGATGGAAGAGAGGAATTTCAGATATACATTATGGTATTCGGTTATCATATACAGGAAAGAAAGGCGCTACTTGAGGGTCGTTATGAGGTTGGAGGATTCATTCTGGAAAGGAGGGGATGCCAAGACCTCGCTTGCGAACCGAGCTCTCTGGCATTCAAGGAAGGCACGAGCTCACAATGATCTCAGCCTTCCTCCATCTTCTGTCTTCCCCAGACAATATATTGATTATTGCCTTTTGCCAGCCCTGTATGTCATAACTACAGGTGGCATGAACAAACATGCCATGCTTATTTCTCCTAGCAAAGACCAACAATTGCATATGCGAGTCCCGACATAGACGTTCAACCGGTTTCTATTTTGGGAGCAGTCATGCAATTGCATCGAGTGTGGTTAGGAGCTTCCACCCTCCTCGGTAAGATGGAGAATTTGAGCCTCAATTAGTGCACCGTTGCTCGTGCAGATTTCCGGCTGTAGAGTTGTGGTTCGTCACAATACCTATGGAGTGGCTGTCAAAACTTGGGAGTCAAACCGTGGAGGTGGATTACGCGCCCGCCGCTCCTGGGTCTTTTCATTCGCCCGACGTCCTGCACGCAAGCGCCAATAGTTATCTGGAGCCAACCACCCTCGCGCGCGCCATTCGTCAATGAAATCTAATTATGGCATTGAAGAACTATTGGGGGCTTGTCGTTGGTTGATTGTTTGGTTTTCATACATTATTGGACGATCTATCGATCCGGACATGTGGTGCTTGGCGTGAACCATGAGCTCTTCTCCCCAGGACGAAGTCGTCTCCCCCACCAAGAAGAGCGGCTTTGGCGCCGCCAGTACGCTTGCAGGCTTGACTGTCTGCTGCGGTCCCCGATTGAGACTTCTCATCCATGCTCAGAAGTGAGTTAGGCGCTGTCAAGTAACCATTGCTCGCCGGCGCGAAAATGCGAAATATCACGCTGGTATAAACATCGGGGAGACCCAGCAATAGTCCAATCTACCATTTCTTGTCATCTCGTTCTCGTCGTTGCTGTTCTTTCACTGTTTTCAAGTCTTCGTTGACCGAAGCAGTCTATCGTTTTATAATTATCTCCTTACCAAGGGACGCTGTGCGTCTAACGCAGTCATCTTTATTTTCGAGCGGACCAATATATCTAATTCACCAAACACCGCCACCTAAAACCATAAAAAATGTCTTCTTTGGAATTCTTACCGTCTACGGTGTACCGACCTGCGTCAGCAACTGGGCAGGTACCCAGGAGACGACCTTCGCTTAATACAATAATGGAGGTTGACGAAGAATCTCACAGAGGGTCCAATTTAGCCACAAAGATGCAGATGGACAGGGGTCGAAATAGATCTCCCCAAGATAGATCTCCCAAAAATTCTTTGGCGTCATGGCATCTATCTCCTTTGAGTGACCACTTCCCAACCCCAAGAGGGAACCATTTCCTCTCAGCTCCAATCTGTCCATCATCTTCTTCATCGGATACAGATACAAACTCGCCAGCCCCATCGTCGGCACCTTGGACAAGACAAAGCTTCATGACGGAAGCAACTGACTTCGATGACCTGTACGATGCTTCTTCAGATGAAGATGCAAGGAAGAGTTCCATCATACGCAGAACAAGCACCCGTCAGTCAAAGCAGTCTAGACGTAGCTCCACCGGTTCCAGAGCTAGTAGAGAGTCGCTATCCAGTCTTGTGATTCCTCCCGGTGGAGATCAGTGGCCAGGAGTTGCTGCATACAAGCTTCTCACCTCTCCAATTCCTCCTACACCACCACCAAAGGTACCAATGTCACCCGCGCTACTCTCTTACCTTCAATCACAAGAGGCGCCTTCATGTTCTGCACCTCCTTCCCTTGATGGCAGCATTAACTCGGAAGAGTTAGCTGCCATATCTGCTCCTCCCACACCAGACGTTGGAAACAACAGTGAGGATGAAGGAGAATGGGGTGGAGGAGTGCAACTACAACCAGAGGCCATGGCTACCCTACAAGCATTGGCTGGTAACAACTATGATTTCGACAGCCCATCTGAACAGGTCATAGAAGTTCCATCCCGCACCAACTCGCCAATGCGAGAGATGCAACAAAGCCCACCACCGCTCTTCACCAACATCCACCGACACAATTCAGTGGTCGTTTCTCCAAACCAGCAGCGCTCATTGAACTCGCTCACAAAGCTCGAGATTCCATCACCAGGAGGTTTTTTCTCAACCCTGTCATCTAATGCACGACACACATGGCACTTGGTCCCAATCACTCCAGAATCAGCTGCCCCACCCTCATCCAGCACTGCTGAGAGCTTTTACAAGATGCCATGGCAAGCACCCCCAATTGAGCAGGTCATCGAGGTTCCAGAGATGTCCGAAACTATGTCTGATGGCATGCCAACCGCTCGACCTACTATCTCTCAGCTTAACCAGGAGCTGGCCCGTCCTGAGCTTCGACATGACAATTCCGATGATACTATTCGCTTTACCCCCTCCCCCCAGCCAGCTGTGGAGGAAGAAATTGTCGTCGATGAAATGCTTAGAGATTTTGAGCCAGGATACGCCGCCAAGCTCGAAGATGTTGCAGTTGTTAATCTTGATCGCACTGGAATGTGGTTGGCTGCTCAGAGAGACTTTCTTTCTGAACTCATCAACCCCACCGAAGCTCGTGATGATGAAGCTGCCCTTTTGCAGCGTGCTGCGAGTGTCAAACTCCAAAAGGAAGAAGCACATTCTGAAGCTCCAAGACGCAAGACCGTTCGCTTTTCCGAGATCGCAGAGACCTCCGAGGGAGTTTCAGTAGATGTATCCTGCCCAAAGCCAGTCATTACAAACCAGGAAAATGCATACTGGCGAGCCTTTCAGGATTTGATGATCAGATCACGATGCCGTGACACCTTTGTCCATCGCGTTCCTCGATTCGAAGCTATTCAATCACAACGTGTCTCATTTCCAGCTGTTCACCGAGCCCAACTTCTCGGCAAGTATCAGCTTAGCGTCGTACCTATGAGTCCAAAGCGCCGCTTGTCAGCTAATGTAGCACGTGGTGACGAGTTGGCCCCAGAGGATCCCGAGAAAATCAAGCGCGACAGAGAAAGCGAGGCAGTCCAGCAAATGGCTTCTGCAAACTGGAACGTTATGGCAGCTAAGCTTCTCAATGGTGGACGTCTCATCGCGGCCCCAGTAGCAAAACGTCTTGCAAGACTGTCATCTATGGGACCTACAGCTACAGGAGCTCCTCGAGATCGTGCTCGCATTCTTGATCTCGGTGGACAAGCAACATGTGACTGGGCTTGGCATTGCGCTTCTGAATACCCCAATACCAAGGTATACACCGTGACCACCAAAGCGCTTCGCCAGCTCTCAAACTCAAATATTCGCGGCCCAAAGAACCATCGCCAGGTGGCCATCGAACGTCTGACCAAACTTCCATTCAAGGACAACCAATTTGATCTTATCTCTGCTCGCGAGATATACACGATCCTCAAGCAGAACGGAGAGAACGGTGAAGATGAATGGGAGGTGTGCTTGAAAGAATGCATGCGAATTCTCAAGCCCGGTGGATATCTCGAGTTCTCGCTCATGGACTCTGACATCGTTAATGCAGGCCCACTCGGCCTCGCAAAGTCTGTGGAATTCGGTTTCAATCTCAAGACCCTCGGTTACGACCCTGTGCCAACTAAGACCTTCCTTCCCCGCCTAAAGAAAGCCGGATTTGTGAATGTCAAACGCGCATGGGTGTTCTTGCCAATGGGTAGCAAGGTGGAGAAGAAGGAAGTTGATCGCGATAGCAAGGTTGTTGAGTTGGAGGCGATGGTGACTGGCAGTACTGAGGCGGCTGCTAGCGTGTGTGGCATTGTCGGAGGGTGGGCATGGGAGAAGTGGTTGTTGAGATGTAAGGTCCAGACCGTTGGTGATGAGGGACGATTGGAGGGTGTGCAGGATATTGTCGAGGAGGGACGAGCTGGTGGGGCGGGTTGGAGGACCCTTAGTGGGTGGGCTAGAAAGCCATTGTAGATTTGGAAAGAGCCATAGATAGTAATTGCTGGGTTTGGTGCATATACAAGGAGGTAGCATGGAGGGCGATCATTGGTAATGGATGGGCTGGGCTGTATACTATTTAGGATGGAGGAATACCCGGAGTTTTATATAAATCGAGGTTGCTTTTAAAATCTTTCTTTCGTGTGATATCTCATTTAAGTTCAAGTAAATGGCTGGTTGGAGAGGAACTTTGAACGCTTGATTTCCAATTCGAATGTTTCATACATCTGTGATTTTATTGGCTCGGATTTTGAAGACTGCTGCTTAGGTAAATCGCCTGTGTTAATTTACCGTGGTCATTCATATGACCTTGAAGTGATTCTTTCTGGCCATGTAGTACACAAGTGTTTAGATGCCCTAAAAATGGCCCTAGGCTAGGGACAAAAAGAACGTACGCCGGAAAGAGATTTCTAAAGTATCTACATTCATCAATGATATCTAATGACGGGTCTAGTGAATGAAAATGAGGCAGGTTAGTACTACACATATTGTCCCTAATTTTAACAGTCCTAGACATTGCTCCTCTTCTTGATTCCAACCATACACTCTAAAGGTTTTCTTAAAAAGCCTTCTCTCGTCTCCAACTGGTCTTGATACAAATCAAATTCATATCTCCGGAATGTAGTAGCAACAATGAGTGCCAACTCCATCTCAGCCACATTGCGCCCAACACAACTTCTAGGACCATGCGAGAACGGTATGAAGGCGTTCTTCTGTCTCTCAGTCAATTTATCCCATCTGTCAGGGACAAATTCGCTGGCGTTATCTCCCCATATCTCTTTGGAGTGGTGGATGGTATAAGCTGGCACCGACAGAACAGTGTTTCCTGGGAAATGGTGGCCTAATATATCAATTCCTGGTCCGGGAGGGATGAGTCTTGGGAGTCCAAGAGATGAAGTTGAGTGGATGCGTAAGCTCTCGTTGATGACATTTTGAAGATATGGCAAGTCCTTGACCATGTCATGCGTTGGAATATCAACACCAGCCGGAATTCTATCGTCAAGCTCTTTCTGAAGTTTTTCTAGCACACCTGGCGTTTTCACAGTCCAGTACAAAATTGCACAAGATGTGTTTGAGGTAGTGTCAGATCCAGCAATGAGCTGTGTAAGAGCTTCTGCAGTGAGCTCTGCCCTTCCAAGCTTGGCTCCTGTCTCGTCCTTCCCCTCCATAAGCCGAGCTAATAGATCAACCCTCTGAGCGTCCTGCTTACCATCTAGACGTTGGGAAACCCGAGCTACAGCAATACCAGCTAAATTCTGAACAGCGGCAATGCCCTTGCTGAAGAAAGGATCCGGCAGCCATTTGGCGTAAGGCTTTAGCCCTGGAAGACAGCCCAGTGTTCCAGATACTTCACCCCGTCGGTTCAGAACCTCCACAGCGGGAGCGTAGGAGACGGGAGAATCTGGTGTCATTCTTATTTCCGTGATGTCTTTACCTTTCTCCAGCATTCCAAAGGGGGCTCCAAATGCAAGATCTCCAATAATATCAAAGGCGAGGTAGTTGAACCAGTGAAGGCAGTCAATTTTCGCAAACTGGCCATGTGCGTTGTTAGATAGGGTATCCCATTGTCGAACGAATATCGAAAGATTTTGGTGCATATATGTTTCGAATTGGCCAATGCTCTTGGCAGAGAAGGTATGCGAGATGGTCTTCCTTTTTCTTGTGTGTTCCGCCCGGTCCCTGGTGTTGAACAAGCCCCGTTGAATAGAGACGAAGGCATCGTAATAATTGCTACAGGGTATAAGTTTTAATCTGGTCACGCTTATCAAACGCACGGGAAACGTACGATTTCAAAAACCCATTACCATGCCCATAGACAATGGCAATAGCAGATTCATCTGCGATGCTAACATGATCTGGTTGTATTCTCACCAGCTTGCCATATTTCGCATGCGCTTCATTTACACTTTGATACCGTTTTCCTTGTCGTGCTTGTAGCAAAAGCCACAGGTTCGTATACTTTGCTGTGAACGGACCGGGTATGTTTTTTAATTCTGTATTTGCAGTGAGGTATGGTATCACATAGAAGAGAGCGAGCACGAGGGGGATTGTGTACGGTGAGATCAGAAACTCGAGGACAGCCATTGTTGGTCGGCCGAGGTAGTCGCTAAGCAACACAGTTCAAGTAGTCTTGCGTAGATTGTTTGTAAAATATATCAGAGAGGATAAAGCAGAAGTGAGGAAAGCTAGACACTTTATAGAATCGTGAAACAGAGCAACGCACCTACCGCAAAGTGCCGCATGAGCAAGCCGTATGGATACAAGTGACGACGCAAAACCTGCCCCGCAACCCCAGTTGACCTAAAAACTTGGCACTTTTCCAAAGCTTAATTAGTAGCCAATGAGCTTGAGCTCATTAACGTGCTTGAGAGGTTGTGTAAGTCGGGAGCTTGCTACGGTAAATGGGAGCTTAAGGAAAAGACTAATTCTCGGGTATATGGCAAGAAATACTTCCATAATCTTGCGCTCGGCTGACACAGGTATCTTGCCGAAAGCCGATGATTCTCCTGGTGTTGCGCTCATGGGGTTTACACATTGCCCGTGCTTACCCATGGTGGAAGTAACAAGCCAGGTTGTTAGCAAACTCGTAAATCAACTGCGGAAGCATTCCACTGTTTGAAAGTAGTCGGCATTCGGTGACTTGTCGAGCTAAATCCCGTAGGACTCTCATGAGGCAAATTTTATAACTAGCCTGATGCGATGGACCGAGCACCTCGGTGTGCAAATAAAAGTAAATGGTGAAATTGGAAGCTTGCTTTGAAATTGCATCCTTGAAGCGAAGCCAAAAAGGCCTATTGATTGAAGGCTGAGGTCGTTGTGAACCAGTGGCTGAAAACGAAAGGCATTTGACTCCTGCTCAAGCACAATACGTGCTACAAAAGTACGGCATATCAGTTTGGAAATATCGGATTAATGAAACTAATTAGACTTGATCTTCAACAAGTACTCAACGTTGGCCTTCAGCAGCTGCCTAAGCCCCAAACTGTTGCAATACTCTAAAGTTTATATATAACTCAGGGGGTTTCGCTTAAGAAACCCCCTGCTTGTAACACTAGCGCGGAGCTCGCCGTTATATTATGAATCTGGTACACAATATTTTGTAAAGGGAATCTTCGACGCTATAAAACACTTCGCTACAATCAAACTCACCAGATATCCCTGCTCGTATTTGCTCGGATGTCATATTAAGCGGGCTCTACCTCTCTCGTGGACATCTTACCAGATTCACTGGTGAAGTTGACCTTTCTGACTGAGATGTGTTATGGGACCAATCATAACTGGGCGGTCAAGAACTTGAATACGGCAGTAGAAATATATCTTCTGAGCAAATACCACCACAGCCCTCAAATAATTGATTACCAATTGTTTGAAGATAGCTTGAAGTGGCGGATTCTGCGTATGTTGGAATTACAGGAGTTCCAAACTTTGAAACGGGACAATGGCTATCGCTGACTGTGAAGTGTTAAATGTTATATCGTTACTCTGTGAGTAGTTGTTAGATAAATTCAGGGAAAGATTCTCACATAGCCGAATTTAAACGGGAATGGATGATGGACAAGCATAAAATCAAAAGTGCATTCTTAAATTTTGCTATAAATATTCGTTGTCATACCATCGTCCATCATTAATACGATACTTCATTTGCAGTATATAGTGCTGCATCGTTGAAGTTTGTCCGCGCTAAACATCATGGCAAGTAATTGACGTGAAGTCCTTTGTTTCTTTGTACGTATCAGCACAGTTATAGCTTTCCCCTCCGTGTATCAACTGCTTCTCGCAGCTTGGCAATTACATCTGCAGGATCCTTTGCCCCGAATACCGCACTACCAGCAACAATAACATTTGCTCCAGCATCCGCAGCCTGATCAATAGTTCCTGGACCAAGCCCACCATCAACTTCAATATTGAGATCTGGGTATCGTTTCCGTAGCTCAGTTACTTTGGGTAGCTCTGAAGCCATGAACTTTTGTCCTCCAAACCCGGGGTGTACAGTCATAACAAGCACCATCTGGTCGGATTAGCATAATTATCCCTGACAAAAAAGCATGAAGGCTTTCATACATCAGGACGTTCTTTCTCATCTGGGTTCTCTAGAATATCCCACAGAACATCAACACTCGTATCCGGTTTAATCGCAATTCCTGCCAGCATATCCTGCTCATGAATATACCGAATCAACTCCTTTGGGCTTGTTTTCGCTTCACTCGTGGATTCTGGGCTTTCCGCTGCGGTACTGTTGATGGCGGCTTCGTAGTGGAAACAATAGAGATCACAACCTGCGTTTTTGAATTCCTTGACCCATTTCTTTGGCTGCGTTTGGCTGTCAGGTAAATTTGTTCCAGGGAGGTGGGCAGACGGGGAACGGTACCTCTGCAATCATCATGTGGCAATCGAAAGTTCCTTTTCCATGCCTTTCGGTGGGCTTTGCGACATGGCTTCTGATTTTAGTAACAACCGGAGCACCGAAGGTGATGTTGGGCACGAAATGACCATCCATGATATCAACTGCTCCACGATTAGCATTCGCGTATCAGTGCAGAGGGTCTGTAAAATAGTCCGAGTAGCACAGCACGTTTGCACAGCATCCGAAGGGGCATATATCGCATTGGTGATTATGCACTCCTCAGTCGTACAACACGGTTTCAATGGCGTTTCTTGCAATTCACATACCATGAAGCCAGTCCGCTCCCTGCCCAATTGTGTCTGAGCATGCTTTTCCAAGTTCGGCAAAGTCCGCAGACAGAATTGAAGGTGCTATGATCGCTGGGGGAGACATGCTGAAGTACTGGTTTGTTATGTGGCTTAGAGTGTTTGTAAGTCAAAATATTTCTATGAATTTGTTGTCGATTTGGGGTTTAGTGACTTCACTTTACCTTTTGGCGGGGTCGTTCTTGGCATTTCTTATCGGCTCGCTTATCCAGCCAACCCCTGAAATGCCCCGCTCTCCGCATTTCCGTCTAGTATTGTATTCAACTTTGGCATAGAAGAATACCGTAGACAGCTTTACAAATGTGTTATTTTCTCCGTAAAACATTATATGTTGCAATTAATGTATAAAGCGTCATAAGACCGAGTTTGGGATCAAAGTTGAATGTTTCTTAACTAGAATATTCTATATATTGACATCACCTTTGTTGGAGGTATATATATTCTCTATACAGATCCCAATATCTGATCAAAAATAGCTATCAACCGCTTTACTTCATCAACTAACGTCTATTAGCTATCTCTTTCTTTAGTTTTGATAAAAGAGAACATACCTGTGTTATAATGCACAAAACTTGCTCTCACAACACCATCCTTTCCCAATGCAAGAGTCTCTTCTGCCAATCGTACGCTGTAGAAACCGCCCCATCGAATTCCAATTTCTCCTTTGGACACCTCATCTACCTTTTCTACGAGGTCCTGGCTCTTCCATCCCTTAACAAGGAAACTAATTGTCGAAACCCTCTTCTTCGTGTCGATCTCCCTACAGCCGCAAATTGTAACATCTGAACGTCCATTCAAATAAGTCAATAATGTTGACTGCAGTTCAGATTCGCGTTGCTCAATATCTGCCCAAGTTTGGGAGGCTTGAGAGGGGTTGGGACCGAAGTAATCAGCAACAGCAGGTATTGCAGCGACAAGTTCGTAGCTAGAGCCCGCGAGGCCGAGTTTATCTTCCAGCGTCTCCCTGCGATTGAAGTAATGACCGAGAGACTGCACTTTACTGAGCCCATTCGTTGAGGAATATAGTATGGAGATGTGAGGACCGTAAACCTGGTTGTATTAGCAACTGGCAGTTGGAACTGAATATTTCAATACCTTATACCAAGAGAACGAATAAAAGTCCACTCCAAGAGCTTTCACATCGATGGGTCGATGGGGAGCATACGCCACACCATCCACGCACAATAAAGCACCTCGAATGGTGTGCACCGTGTCGGCAATAGCTTTGATATCATGAATTGTTCCCAGAATGTTTGAGGAATGTGTGCAAGTAACTAGCACCGTCTTATCCGTGAGGAGCTCCTTGAGGTCTGACGCTTCTAGCGTAGGGTTTTCTATGGATTTGGGAACCCACCACTTGAGGGTGAGGTTTTGACGACCGGCGAGGTGGACCCACGGAGCTATGTTGGCTTCGTGGTCAATCTTGGAAACAATTACTTCTGATCCTGGTGGGAATTGAAAGGCAAATGAGAGGTTCCGGAATAGCTGAGTTGTGGAAGAGCCCAGAACTAATTGCTGTTAGGAAGTATGCATGCACTGGACTAGAGAATATTACCAATCTGCTCAGTTGTGGCATTGATATACCTGGCGGCAGCTTCATATCCAGCCTCATAATGAGCTGCTGACTTTAAGCCTACATTATAGGTGGATCCCATCTGAACATTTGTCTGTGACAGATAGTCCTTGATACTGATCATTGTCAGGCATATTGTTTATGCTATCTCTAGCATAGCCACTTACGCCTCTATAACAGTTCCAAGAGTTTGACTCCCTCCTGCATTATCAAAGAACACTTGTGGTTGGTTCAAGGCGGGGAACTTCGCCCGCGATTTCTCAATGTCAAAAGCTGCCATTTTGAACCCTTGACACTAGAATAATGGCGATGGCGTAAGGGAAATAACAAGACCGTGGCGCCGAAAGAATAAGAGGCTTTGGTATTAAGAAGCTAATATGCTAATAGGAATGTGGCTTTTATACGCAGGAGTTTTCCAGGCACTTCGAGCTGAAGTCACGACGACGGTCAGCTGCCCTAGCGTACATGTATGTAATGACGCCCTTCACGTGGAGATGCTCGTAACGTATCGTAACTAACAATATAACTCAATACTACTTCAGTTCGAGCTGTTGCATTGCATTGAGGGAGGTCTTCTACTTCGAAACTGGTCTGATATGTGCTGCAAAGTAAGATTTCCGTCTTTGCAGATCCAGTTCCAAGTTCTCCAGTAAGACGTTACAAAGGAACGGCCGCCAACATGAAGAGGGTTTCTTTTTCGTGCTGAACAGCGCTTAGACGCATACCGCGCTAAAAATTCCTTAACAGAGTGCAGCATCTCTTCAGCGATTCGATGCAATGGACACCCATTTGATGGCGGCGCATTGAGATTAATGCACCAGATGGCCAGTGAGGCGAGCGAACGTTTGTGTTTGCTCTCGAGGGGGGGGGGCCAATGTGGTGGGGTGTGGAAAACAGGTCGATATTGGCACCCCTCTACAACATTTGATACTTTCGATAATTGGTCCGTAAAGGCATCCCCATTCAAAAGTTCCAATTCTGGGGCTATCTGGCCTATTGCAAGGAGCTGGCTGTAGGGTTTATCCTAATTTATAACATTCTAATTTAAAACAAATGCTACGGGACTAGATAGTAAAGTAGGTCGGTCAATGAGGTGGGATATTGAGGTGTGTCTCTATATCGGCTTCACCAATAGCGGTGAGATCATTCTGGCGCCATCACTTAAAAGTGAAAATGAGCCGATATCCTGAACGAGGAATCTCTCCCCATTTCCTCCTCAATCAAAATTTCTACTGCATCTACAAAATGGTAAAACGTAAGGCAGAAACCCAGGCTAGTAGCCATCATGGCAAAGGTATCCTCAAGAAACGTTCAAAGACAGGTAAATTGCAATTGCTGACAGCTCTCAACCATTTGACGAATCTAACTTCTACAGTTCTCTCCAACGAAGATGCACAAAAGTGCTTTCGACATGGGCTCTTCAAAAAGTCGGTTTTACAAAACTATGCAACGCAGTATGCAGATTCAGAGCCCTACAAGCACAGTGTTATCACCGAGCTGATCAACGATGATCTTCTACGCTCGGTTCGAAATGAGATTCGCGAAAACGTCCACTTCACTCCTAAAGAAACAGATATATACAAAATCCACCAATCTGGAGACCTGGCCAACCTGGATGGACTTGATAATGCAGCTCTTGAGAAATTGCCTTCCCTACTACGGCTGCGAGATGCGCTGTATTCGGAGCCCTTCCGAAACTATGTAGCTACAGTTACATCATCTGGAGATTTAAGTGGCAGAAAAACGGATATGGCTATCAATGTTTACACCCCAGGGTGCCATTTGCTATGCCATGATGATGTCATTGGTAGCAGAAGGGTAAGCTATATTTTGTATCTTACAGATCCTGACATTCCATGGAAGGCGGAATGGGGAGGGGCATTAAGGCTATACCCAACGAACACATTTGAGGATGACGGGGAAAAGACAAAGACACCAAGCCCTGATTACTCAAAAGTCATTCCACCCGCATGGAATCAATTGAGCTTCTTCGCTGTTCAGCCAGGTGAAAGTTTCCATGATGTCGAGGAAGTGTACCACGCTGCATCAAAAGAGCAACTAGAAAAGGAGGGTGGCAGAATTAGGATGGCTATCAGCGGATGGTACCATATTCCTCAGATAGGCGAACCTGGCTACATCGAAGGCGCGGAAGAAAAATGGGGCAAGAATAGCAGCCTGATGCAACTTCAAGGAAACCCGGATCGATATGATTTCCCTCAACTACAGTCAGTCGTCGTTGAAGTACCGTCAAACTCAACTGAAGAAAAGGGACTCGAGGAGGCTGATCTCGACTTCCTCTTAAAATATATGGCGCCAACGTACCTCACCCCGGATACGCTTGAAGAAGTCGCTGAACGATTTTTGGAGCTCTCGAGCGTCTCGTTGGATGGTTTGCTGTCAGTGAAGTTTGCAGCTAGGCTGAAGAGTTACATCGAAGCTCAAGAGGCACTCCCTACGCCTGAGGTTAGCGCTGATGTGAAAGGTTCCTGGAAAGTCGCAAAGCCTCCGCACAAACATCGATTTCTCTACCAACAACCATTGATCCAATTGGCCAACAAGGAGGATTCTACTGATGTGGACCCTATCACAGAACTTCTAGATGTCTTTCTTCCGAGCAAACAGTTCCGTCGATGGCTCGAGATTGCAACCGAGTGCGACATAGAAAATTTCGACATCTTAGCACGACGTTTCCGTAAGGGTCAAGACTATGCCCTTGCTACAAGTCACGAAGGTCAACCAAGACTGGAGCTCAGTCTCGGGCTGACTCCTACTCCCGGATGGGGTGCTGACGAGGAAGAGGATGCCGAAGAGCCGGAGGAAGAACAACCAAAGGAAGCCAAGAAGAAAGCCAATGGAAAGACGAAAACTAAAGGCACGAAAAAAGTAGAAGTTGAGCCCCAGAAAGAGGAGGACGATGATGTCGGCGGTCATGAAGTCTACATGGCTGGTGACGATGATGATGCCAACGACGATGCAGCTATTTATAAGACTTCGTCTGATGATGACGATAATGTGCTCTTCACAATGCCCGCTTCTTGGAATAAGATGAGTATCGTCTTGAGAGACAGTGGTGTCTTGAAATTTGTCAAATACGTTAGCAAGAACGCAAAGGGTGACCGGTGGGATATCAGCGGCACCTTTGGCGTCAAAGAAACCGACGATGATGAAGAAGACGACGAGCAGGCACCGATCTCTCTAGAAGACAGTGAGGAAGAAGTGTTCAATGGCTTCCCAGACTCTGAGGATAGCGACTCTGATTGATGCTGAGCAAATCATGCGAACCCTCAATTCTCAACGCAATTAAGTTCTAGTTGAAAGCTGTAAGGATATAGGCAGAGGTAAGCCCACATTAGCTGTTCTCCAGCGCTTGATTTCGATTTTCGATTTCCGACGCTCGACGCGATGTCTTGGTTGCAATGGCTAGGTCAGGGGTTCAGTTAGATATATATATCTGGAGCAGCTGCCGCCCCAAAGGATGATGATAACTCCACACTTGTCGAGATAGACTATGAAGACCAATATGATGTATATATGGGAGACTCTACGACGTTACGCTGAGACGAATGATCTTATGAAACTATATAGAATAACAGACCTTGAAGCTGCCGCAGTAGTACTACTTCCTGTTGTGTAACTCAGCACCTCTTTCGGAGGAATGCACGAGCTTGATACATCTTACAACATTTCTTAAAACTATTCTTAAGACTATTAGCATAGCAAGCGTAGTCTCTGTTATGGCCGTCGTTACAACCAAATGAGTATTATGTCAGCGCTAAAAGTGTAAAGCGATGAGGCAAAATAGTCACAATCTTGCTGACATCCTGTCCAAACAATCGGCCATAAACTTCACTTACCCCAACATCAAAATGCAAGGTAAGACTGGTATAGGCTAGCGTGGTTGGTTCAGCTAGGTCATAAACCATTCATGTGGCTCCATTTTATCGCACCCCTTTGTCAAGCGAATGCGATCAGACAGGGTGGGTCTTTTTACCAGCGAATAAACAATGTGACAATAGGGTTGCCTACCCTACTGCCTAAGCCCTTTGTATTTGTCTAGGTATAAACCTGTTTCCAATCTACGTGTCAGCTCTTCCTTTTTTCTTAACTTGCTTTCGCTTACCCGAGAATTCGCGGTCGCTGAGGTCTATAAAGACGGATATCTCCTCTTACTCTTCCTCTCTATCTATTTAAAGTATTTTATATTTAAGTAGCCATGGCTTACTCCTATATTGCCCAGTTTTCCGTTGTATTTATTGGTTGGATGATTTACAAGCAAGTTCGAAATCGGATGCAATGGAGGTCGTTGAAGAAATGGGGCGAACAATACGGATGCGGAGACCCGCCTATTCTTCCCAATAAGTTGCCTAGTGGCATAGAGAGATTTGGCAATTTACTCACAGGATTCAAAAGTAGGCAGTCTTTCTTACAATTGCATCTTATATGCAATCCATCACTGTTGAGCGACTAGGCATCTGCTCTTAGATACTGATTTTCCTAGATATCGACTTGCTAGAAGATATAATCCGAAAGCCGACTCTTAAAATGAAATGCAACACCTACCGCGTTTTCGGTGTCTTCAATTCATCCGGCGTTACCACTTCAGACCCCGAAAATATTCAGGCAATCCTGGCCACCAAATTTCACGACTTTGACTTAGGCATCGAGCGTGAAGTCAACTTTGCTGATATGCTAGGTGATGGGATATTTACAGCACCACTGGATCGTTGGCCACACTTCCGCGGTCAAATGAAACCTCAATTCACCCGCGAGCAAGTCTCTGATCTTGACGCTGCAAACAGACATCTGCAAGTGTTGTTCAGAGCCCTCCCAAGCGAAAATAACGAAGGTTGGGTGCAATTCGTAGACCTGAAGCCAATGATCTATCGCTTCACTATGGATGTATCTACAGAGTTTCTCTTTGGATCATCAGTCAACAGCCAGACTAATGCTATCCACTCCCTCGAATCATCCCTAGAAGCTTCGGAACGTGCTGTCCAGGACCAAAAGTTTGCGGAAGCAATGGATTTTGCACAAGACTATCTGGCAAGAAGGATACCTCTTAATAGCTATTACTGGCTTATGAATTCCAAGGAGTTTCAGCAAGCATGTAAGACGGTTAAGGAATACGCAAGCCGCTTGGTGTCGGTGGCACTTGATCCGGATCACAAGCCTTCCACGGAGAAGTTCGTTCTTCTTGATGCTCTAGTCGCAGAAACACGCAACCCCGTGGAGCTTCGGAACCAAGCCCTACAAATCCTGCTAGCCGGTCGAGATACAACCTCCAGTCTCCTCTCATGGGTAATCCTATTACTGTCTCGAGATCCCGCGGAATATCAAAAGCTTCGTGGAGTTGTACTTTCACACTTCGGCACCGAAAGCGCACCAACACAGGAGATCACATTTTCATCGCTTAAATCTTGCAGAGAAATCACGTATGTCTTATATGAAGCTATGAGGCTATTTCCTCTGGTCCCTATCAATGGACGACGTGCATTGAGAGATACCGTGCTTCCTACTGGTGGTGGCCCAGACCTAACACAGCCCATCGCTGTCAAGAAAGGCGAACAGGTCGGCTATTCAAGCTACGTTATGCATCGGAGAAAGGACATATGGGGCTCCAACTCGGATGACTTTGTGCCTAGCAGATGGGAAGGTCGGAAGCTGGGCTGGGAGTTCATCCCATTTTCTGGTGGTCCCAGGGTTTGTCTTGGTCGTAAGTTTTCCCTGTATTGGCTGATCGAGAGAAGATGCTGACAGAGATGCAGAGCAATATGCACTTAATGAGGCGTCGTTTGTTATAGTTAAGTTCTTACAGCGATATGATAAGATCGAGGCTTTGGATAAGGCCCCGATTAATAAGGGCCTCACGTTGACACTTTCGCCAGGTGATGGAGTGAAAGTTAGAATGCATAGGGCAGCTGGTTAGTTTCAAAGGTTCGCTTCCACTCTTGGCAGATTGACCTAGCACCTGCTTTGTGTCTCTTTAATTCGTTCATGGTTATTACAACTATAGTCTTTAGTCTAGGAAGCGCAATAGGCCTCAAAACCCCAACTCAACGATTTGAGGATACTCTCCCTGATCCAAATGCCTCTCACACATAGTTTTTAGCGACATAGTCTTCCTACCGCACCTCTTACTCTTCCCATTCCCCTTCTTCACACCGGCATAATCACACGTTACTTTGTTCTCGGCACCTATGTGATGGCGGCAACGGTCTTTAGAATCTCTCGCTATTGCATTTTTACAGGGTCGGTTGAGATGCGGGATGTAGTAATTACAAGTGTGCTTGTCTTGTTGAGCTTGATCGTGTGGTGAACTTTTGGCTATGGGTACTGCGGAAGGGCGAGGTGAGTGAGAGATTGTTTGAAAACTCACTGGTGATGGAATAATGGAATACTGTGGCAAAGATGGCAGGCTAGGGAATGGTAGTGAAGAGGGTCGGGTTGTGGGAGGCGCTGGTGATGTAGTGATTGCTCCTGGTGGAGAAATGAATTGTGGAGGAGTAGATGATGGTGTATGGGCCGATACAACATCCACGGGAGGCGCTAAATCGGTAGAGATTTTAGAATCTGTCGATGAAGAGGAAGGATTGTTCTGTGGCGGATCTGGTGACTGTGATGGACTTTGAGGTGTATCTGGTGGTGAGCATTCCACTTCTGCTGGGTCTGATTTGGAGCCAGAATTTTCCGCAGGTACTTCAAGCGTGGGTGGTACGTTTGCTGCATTTCTAGGCGAGGTAGATGCAAGCAGAGCGCCTCCTGGTGGTGAGTTATACGTGTGTCTATTCGATGGTAGTGGGAAGATACTCCCAGGAGAAGCATTATTTCCGCTATATCCCTGTCTTGGAAATGGAGGCCGAGGGGAATCTGGCCGAGATGGTAGAATTGTTGAAGTGGGAAAAGACTGATTTGGAATGGACCCTGACAATGAATCATTTATGCTATTCAAAATCTCATTTCCAATTGATGGCCGCGGGGGAGGTGGCATGGAGCGTGGAGGAGAGGAGATCGATTCCAAGAATTCTGTTGGTGGTTGAGAGGCAGTGACACTGCCAGATGGTGAAGGAGGTACACTATTCCCTGGTTCAAACGTGAGAGAGCTTTGAGGAGCATTTTCAGATGTAATCCTTGAAACCTGGCCATCAATACGAGGTGGGATAACCTCTGGAGTGTGCATGTCATTCATCTGCTGTTGCGTAATCCAGAGAATCGTGGGAGAAGCACTGTGATATACTGGCCCCCTTCCTCGTTCCGAGAGTGCTCGACGAGCATCATTCAACCCATTTTCCCAATCTTCTTTATACCTAGTCATATCCGCGGCAGAGAGTTCGGGTAGGACCACATAGATTAGATCAACTCCTGTAAAAAGTGCTACATAATCCAGACCTGTCCGGAAGAAGTCTGAAAGTGGTGACACTGGGACGGTACTAATGCCACGTCCCAATGCTAGACGTCTTACTTGGCTATTCAGTGTTATAAGAAAGCCTTCCTCGTTAATACGATTTGGATGATTCCTGCGATCATGGCCAGTTGCGATATCTATGAAAAATGCACTTATTGCAAATTCGTCTTTCAAATATAACATATCCACGTCTTCCTGAAAGTAAAGAGCTCGCAGATGGTTGATCAAGCGCCATTGATTAGGAGGCCAAGCTGGGACTTCAGGATTAGCACCCGGTTCCGCCGGTTCAACATCTCGAAGGACATCAATGCTTGGGTACTGATGGCGGTTGGTAGACACTTGTTCGTCCGTGTAAAGTCGAAGGGCCTCATTTCTACTCTTCCTATTTGTCTGAAGCATTGGGGATATATTCATGCTGACCCCTGCAACCACCGCGTGGTGATCGAAAATGACCAAATCTGCGTCGGGATCTGGAGGACTGTTTGCCCGCGCTTCTATTCTTATTATTCGCGGCCGTAGCTCGAGACATGCGCGAAATATCCGGCATTGGATTTCCAGAGGGAAAATATTGAACAGCGCGAACGACTCGGGGAAAGGTGGATTGATCTACGTAGAATGTCGTCAGATATACGGCTTCAAGTTATCCACAGAGGGCCACCCTTACATTCCCCCAGATTGCCTCTCCTTGATCTGGATGTGTCCATAATATCCTACGGTAAAGTTGGTATGCATTAGGGTTACTAGCTTCGTTTGGTATGCGGGATGTTGGACCTGTCCCATCAGTAACCGTGGGTTGGGATGAGGATAAGTTCATTTTCTTCTATAAACTCGGTGGTTAGTTCAATAACAAATATATTAGACCTGCAGCGATGGAATAACTATTCAATAGAGATTACCCTAGTTGCGATCAAGGCGAACTTAATCCTTTGTATAGATCCTCGTTTCTTGGGTTGACGTTTTCGGCTACTTTAAAGATGTACCAGAGACTTTGCATTCGTCTACAATTATGGGGAGAAGAAAGAAGTTGCAAAGCATCATTGTCTTATATGAGGCTAATATTTTGCCCCTGGGTAACATTTTCTTCGTTTGTTTGTACAGCCCAAACCTTGCGTACCTATGGAATGTGGGACAAGGCAGTCGGAGACATCACTCAGCACCTAAACACCAAACCCGTAACACTGAATTGATCATTCTTTGAATTGGACTTAAATTATCGACGTGAAAGATAAATGACTCTAATTAAGCGCAACGACTCCATTAAGAAGGGCCCATGTGGTAGTATAAAAGAGAGCAATACAGACTTAACTTGGAGATCACTCACTATCATGAGATGATCTCTCCCTGCGCCAATTCCAGGACACAAATCAGTGCCGCTGTCTTCAAACACCCTACTTGGTTGAGGCGAAAGAAAAGACGAAAAGCATCACTTCGACTTCTTCTTGACGGCCGGCTGCCACTCTTTAAACTTTTCTTCCAATTCCTCCTCCGTCCACTCCTTCTTCGGTTCACTGCCTATATATTGGCCTTTCTCGTCCCTCGCGAACCATTTCAAGTACTCTCTCCGAGGCATATAGATCACCTTGGTTAATCTTCCATTCGCATTCTTCTCTTCACTCAGCCCCGTCTTTAGTTTCTGGAGGAAACTCGCACTCCTTCCCTTCTTTTTTGGCGGCCCTGTGATGGAAGGAATCACACCAACGACAATTGCGGGGATTATTGAATCATCGGTATAGCGCTTTGGCAATAGCTGGGGCAGAGAGTACATGTCACCAGCCAGACTTTGCAAAGCGCTATATTTGGCTGGCTGAAGCGGCTTTCCCGTTGCGGTGAAGCGCTGGAGAGAATCGTCATCTAGTTCTCCCTCAGGTGTAGGAGGGCGTATGAGAGGTTCACCGTCGGAGTCTTCCGCAACGGTCGTCGAGATAGGTGCTACATTGGGTACATATTTGATCTATCGGGGGATTAGAAAGGCCGGAAGGTTGAAAGTCAACAAGCTCCTACCTACCGCACGGTTATCTTCGTCCCGATATGGGACCATGGCAACTGGATTCGGTTTTGAGGTTACCATTGTGGAGGCCGCTGTGGATAGAGTGATATGCTAAACAAGATCTAGAACAAAGCAGAAAACCCCGGGTCTTTCGCGTGCGAGACTTGGTGGTTAAGAAGAAGTTGATTCAACCCAAATATCCCATAAAACCTTATCATGATCAGCTCCTCAGCCTTGGGCAACCTTCGTCACATCTCCTGATCACCACAGGCAACAACCCCTTATGGTTAGATACCGAGGCTCTGTATTGGATGGCTTGGTGCACAGTTGATTTAATAGGTCTACCTCGTACAAGAGTGGCGAGATAGTCCGTGTTTTGCAGTAGCTCCTTTGCTGGGGACCCTTCTCGGCTCTGAGATGAAGCTTTCTGGCTTTGTAGCGCCCGCCCCGCACTCAGCTTCTCGTTTAACTCGCCTAATCCGGCAATGCTCTTTTGGGTATGATTAGCGACAACACCCAGCCCAGCCTCCGGCATAAACCTTTATTGACAACATCTACAGTATGAAAAGATTGCTTATGAGCTGACAATGCATTAAGGTGTGATCATGGCCAACCGCCGAATTGCTGTCTCTGTTACGGAGCCTGTCACTTATTCAGGGGTTTGGTCAGTCACAGGTGAGCGGCCCCCAAGGTAACTGGAGATTGCAACAACAATTGGAAACGGAGATAGGATAATGGAGTTGCCAGGAAGCTGATAAACATTAGTAGCTAGGCTCGCTAGGATATAAGATAGTGACTATCAAGATCGAAGTAAAGATTATCTAGATTTCTTCGTAACAAAAGTACGAGATAACAAGGTGCTGGACAGGCTGTATAGACGCTGCTAGAGGATCTCACGTCCTTCAATTCAGATCTCTCTGTTAGCACGCCAATAACCAGGCGGGGTGTCAGTCTTTACTTTTGTTGCATATCGTAATTCCTACAGATATAAATACCACTGGTGTTGGTGGGTGCTCGTCACCACGTGATCTAAGGATGTGGCTTGGTTAAGGATATTAATATCTCAGGATTTGCGACGTGCAACAGAATTGGATTTTGACTCAAATATAGATTCTGGAACTTGACTGGTTTGTTTAATTTGCAAAGTATATGGAATGCTGGTGCTTGTGAAGGAAGTGGCGACGTAATGGTAGGATTTCCAAGGTTGGGATAGTGTTGAAATGCTAGTAGTTCTAGGAAGTTGATAGACTTTTAGGAAATGCGAAAGTATTGTTATTAGGCGCACTAGAATGAGGTCCTTGTCTACTATCCGTAATTTACTCTGAAACACATTAGCGGCTAAGCTGTTTCGAATTTTGTTACTATGTTATAATTGCGAACCTATTCACAAAATGTCAAGCTTCCCAGTATTGTTTTTCATACTAGCTGCTTTCTCAAGGTAGATTGTTGTTACAGAGCAGTTTTAATGCTAACTGTTAAGTTATCTCTCACAGAGCTATTATAACATTTGATAAATCAAGTGCCTCAATATCTAGGTCAGCCACCTTACGGGGCTCAATAATATTGTCTTAATACAGAGCATTGCAAATATAGTCATGCGTAGTACAACCCGTGGGCCCAATGCAATGTACTTTTGGCACAGAAATTTTCACTTATACTGATATAAGCCTTTAAAGCATATCGAACAAATAAATCGCGGTGACTAAAATTAGGACAACACCGGAAGGGGAACTTGGCGAGAAGTGAATCGGCTTTTGGATAAACTTATTGTATTGTTAAGCAGGTTGTTGTTCTCTTGCTTACTAAACGTTTACTGTATCTATTCTTGCTCAAGCCCTTTTCTCGTTAACAAGAAGTAATATCGTACTAGAGATATAATTCTGCCCCACGGAAGTAGATCTCTTGTGATAGCTTGAACTTCACAATATGCATACCTCTGGTACTATTCTCGTGGTGACCAATGGAAAGTACTTCCTCGCTGACTCTCTCAATAAGTGGGTTAATTGGATCAGCCTTGTGGCGTTGTAGCATCATGGCCAGCCTTGCCAAGGATTACCCACCCCTGGATATGTTTTGGCAGTTGTATCTGTTGACACTTCAACTGTTTGTTGCAGTCTCTCCATCACTAAACCTGGAATCCTCAAAATGGATGATTTGAGCGGTCTCGATTTTACACAAAGCACCAAACAAAATAATACCAAAGCGACACCGGGGACTGGCAATTACTACACATCGTTTCAAACCACATCATCCTCCCACACCTCGGGCAGAAACACACCGTTATCTGCACAAGGCTCTGGCTTTCCAAAAACTGCCCCCTTTGCTCCTCCCAAGAGCTCTACACCAGATAGCTTTGCAAATCTGGTTGCATTTGGATCCTCTAAGAAGACGACTCTAACATTACAAGAACAACAAGACAAGCTTCAAGCCGAGAAGAGGCAGAAGGAAGAGGAGAAGAGGAGGCAGTATGATGCACACTTTGGAGGAGCTTTGGATAGCTTAGGGAACAGGGGAACGTCTGTACCTTCACGCAATACAACGCCAGGAGCCATTCCTCTTCCCTCGCATTTCGCGCGAGCGAGTTCTCCGTTCGCGACAGCCTCTAGCCAATCGAATGGGGCCGACGAAGATCTATTTGCTGCGTTCGACAAGGACACCAAAGTTGACAATTCAAGTTTCTTTCCTCCTCCAGCTATATCAAGCAGGTCAAATACACCAGGCTTTGGAGGCCAAAAAGCCATTGATTTGAATACACCCCAAGCTTGGCAACAGCCCTCGAGCAACCTAGGCAACGGGGATTTCGGAGACGATGACGACCCCTTTGGCCTTGGACAGATGAAATCATCTTCTGCTCCGGCGCCTCCTGTCCCGGCCCTAGGAGACGATGATGACTTTCTAGGAGATTTGGGGAAGCCAGTCGAGGAAGTACGGCGTCCCAGTCCACCCAAACAAGAACAAACCCCAAGAGCGGAGGCAGAATCAGTTTCGGACGATCCATGGGATAAAGCTGTTTCCGAGCTAGTGGATATGGGGTTTACGGCTGAACAATCACAGAGGGCGCTGACTGAGAGTGGATCTGGCCTTGATGTTCAAGCTGCTGTCGGATGGATCCTGAATGATGCCCATAAGCAAACAAAGCAGAAGCAACAGAGTAGGGACTCCAGCAGGGGTAATGGGGCCCCAAGGAGGGATATGCGAGACGTATCACCCGAAGGACCGTCGCGAAAATCTACTCCTGCGTGGATGCGTGATGAACAGGGGGATCGCTCACAGCCTCGGCGAGCAGATAGCAGATCACCAGCCAACGGAGAAGCAGATTTATCAAAAGCAGCAGCAGCTATGGGTAATAAGTTGTTCAAAACGGCTGGCTCCTTCTTGAGCGCATCGCAAAAGAGGATTCAGAAAACCGTTGCTGAGTTCCAGCAAGACTCGGATCCAAGTCAACCGAAATGGATGCGCGAGGCCGCCGAGAGAGAGCAAGCCGAAAGAAGGGGTGATTATAATCCACGAAATAAACAATCAAAAGCCCCTGATGTTACGGACGAGGCACTCATGCTTGAATCTGGTGGAAGGCCACCCCCAAGAAAATTAGCTAATTCTGATGTGCGACAACCAACCTCATCTAGACGTGAAGTTTCCCCCCCTGCCATATCTAGACCCCTATCAAACCGAACAACTCCAATACCTAGATGGCAACAGGAATCTCCTATTGATCCCCGAACACGTGTAACCAAGCAGGCCATTGAGGAGCAGTCTGCACAGGCATATGTTAGTCCTGCACGTCGGAAGAAGGCGACACCCCAACCTCAATCGGCGGCTGAACCAGATCTTCTTTTTTCGTCTACTTCACAACAAAAACAACCAAACCCGACATCTCGTCCTGTAACTCGACAAACACCGCGTACAGCACCAGCAGCATCCAAATCTTCAACCCCCATCCCTACCAGACCCAAGGCGCCACCTCGCTCGATCCCTAGCCTTTCTTCGATAGCGCTTCAGTCATCTAATCAACACCGCCTTGCAGGAACCGACCACTTCAAACGTGGAGACTATGCATCTGCCCACCAGTCATACACCTCATCTCTATCATCACTCCCAGACTCCCACCCCATTACTATAATTCTCCTCTGCAACCGGGCCTTAACATCACTTAAAACTGGTGTTCCCCGTGAGGCTGTGTCGGATGCTGACAATGCTCTAAATATTATCGGTCCCTCACGCGGTGAAGAGGAATCAATAGACCTCGGCCCCGGGGAAGGTTGTGGAAAGAAAGAGATGAAAGAGTTTTGGTGCAAGGCCTTAATGAGAAAAGCAGAAGCTTTGGAGCAAATGGAAAAATGGCAAGAAGGAGGAGATGTTTGGAAGCAGTGCGTAGAAGGTGGTGTTGGAGGTTCCACAGCCATTCAAGGCCGGCAACGCTGTGAAAAAGCCCTCGCTCCCAAGCCAGCCGTATCCAGAACCGTAACACCCAAACCGAAGCCTAGGCCAGCACCCAAATCAGCACTTTCAGACTTAGGGCCATCGGCACCGGATTCAGCAGCTGTTGAGAGGTTGCGTGCGGCCAACATTGCTGCTGAGAAGGCAGACGATGAAAAGTTTGCGTTAGCAGACCAAGTGGATGCAAAGATATCGCTCTGGAGAGATGGAAAACGCGACAACCTACGGGCGTTGTTAGGCAGTTTGGATAATGTGATGTGGCCAGGCAGCGGCTGGAAGAAGATCAGCATTGCTGATCTAGTAACAACTGGTAAAGTGAAAATCAATTACATGAAGGCCATAGGGAAATGCCATCCTGATAAGGTATGCTTCCTTTCTCGTGCGTGCTGTAAGCCAGTTATTAATGAAAGCATAGTTACCGCAAGATGCGAGCACAGAGGTAAAACTCATTGCAGCGACGGTGTTTAGCACCCTGAACGAGAGCTGGGATAAATTCAAGGAGCAGAATGGACTTTAAAAGCGAACCCGGCTGTAAAATTATATTGCCCCAAGACCCTTGTAGCATTTGAAGCGTATAGACTTATTAAATGAGATACAATACTGCACTCGTTATGGCCGATAATTTAGTGCGCAAAGCCTCATATTCTCAATTCAAGGGGTTTCTCCTCGTTGAGCCCTGTACGATCTAATTGTCATAAGGGGCGTAATATTCACTCTCTAATTGTCCGCACAGCTTCTCATTAATGTACTGTACGTGCCCTGTCCTCAAGCCATCTACGTCCATAGGCGTTAGAGGTACTTCCGAACCGCCAACATCAACCAAATTCTCTGGTCCCCCATTTTCACGTAATTGATCTCCTCACATCATCATGGAACTACCCTGGATAAAGCAACATGATCTTCGTCGGCCATACGATCCCAATTCGCCCCCCCCCCCCCCCCACTTCCAGGGGTCCCCGTT